>Ga0181537_10000677_pt1 | contig 31617 bp, 21 predicted proteins | sample PEATcosm2014_Bin_39_FD_119765 | JGI IMG/M metagenome (GOLD analysis project Ga0181537, IMG submission 119765) | Peatland microbial communities from MTU Mesocosm Facility, Houghton, MI, USA - PEATcosm2014_Bin23_10_metaG | ecosystem: Environmental > Terrestrial > Soil > Wetlands > Peat | place... | reverse complement strand
GGCCGTACGGAACGATCCCGCGCCGCTATCGTTGAGATTGGTCACGTAAACAACCGGGCCCGCGCGTCCGCCCGTCGCGGTGGCGCCAAAGCCGACCGCGCCGGGAAAGGCGGGCGGAGTAGCCGCCTGCAGCAGCGCAGGAATGGAAACGAAGAAAACCCCGATGCATCCAAGCACGCGATTTCTTCGGAACATTTTTTTTAAGAGAAAGTTGTGCATGCTGATAGGCGGCGGAAAAAGAACCGGGAAAGAGAAGAATCAGCCTTGGCGCATGACGTTGCTATTCATCAAGGAAAGGTAACTTCATCAATTTGCAAGTTAGTTTAACAAACTATTTTGAATGGACGTGTACATGTTTAAGGAGGATGTCGCCATAATTCAGCCTGTTTTTACTGTAAAACTTACATTATTGCAATATGTGTTTTTGTCTAGGTGATTATGGCTTATGAATAAGGAATCGGTTTACTAATCCGCCAAATCTCGGCATAACTTGTGATTTTCCCATGGCAACCATCTATGGATTAAACCCGATTGACTTTGCCATCGTGGTCGGCTCGCTCATCGGAACGATTTTGCTGGGCTGGAAGGTCTCCCACGGGACCAGCAAGAAGGCGTCCGACTTCCTGGTCGGCGGGAGGAAGCTTGGCTGGCTGCTCCAGTTTTTTCTGAATTTCGGCAACATGGCCGATTCCAACGGAGCGCCCACGGTTTCGGCCGAGGTCTATCGCGAGGGCGTCGGCGGGGCGTGGATCAATTTTCAACTGCTTTTCACGACTCCCTTTTATTGGTTTATTCCGGTCTGGTTCCGGCGGAGCCGACAGATCACCTTTGCCGATTTGTTTTTCGACCGGTTTAACGACCGCAAGCTGTCCTCGGTTTATGCCGTGCTGGCCGCGATTACCGTTTTCGGCATCATCGTCATGGGCAACGTCATTTCCTACAAGGTGGTCTCGGCGATGCTGCTCAAACCGGCGGCGGAATGGACCGCGCCGGAACGGGAGTCGGTGAACGAGTTCCAGGAGTACGAAGATCTGAAGCTCAAGCGCGGCACGCCCGAATGGACGGAGGCCGACGGCCAGCGCTACGACACGCTCGATGGCCTGTCGAAGCATGGGGAATTGAATTCCTATATCTCTTATCTCCAACCAGTCACTTTTTACGTCGGGTATGGGCTGATCGTGGGATCGTACATTGTCCTGGGCGGTCTGAAGGCCGCGGCGATCATCGACGCCTTCCAGGGCATTCTCACGATCATTCTCTCCTTCATGATGATTCCGATGGGGCTGCATGTGGTCGGCGGCTTTGCCGGGCTGCACGAAAAAGTGGACGCCTCCAAATTCATGTTGTTCGGGACCGAGGCGGGAAATCAATATACGTGGTACTCGATCCTGGCGATCATCTTTACCTCGACCGTGGCGGCCATCGCCGGCGTCACGATGGGACCGGCGGCGGCCTCGGCGAAGAATGAGCACTCGTTGCGGATGGGCACGGTGATGGGTGCGTTCACCAAGCGGATCGTGACGATCGCGTGGCTGTTTTGCGGGTTGCTGGCGCTGGCGATTTTTCCGAACGGACACGGTCTCTCCGACACGCAAAATAGCTGGGGCGCGCTGGCGCAGACGCTGCTGATGCCGGGGCTGATGGGGCTGATGATCTCGGGCATGATCCTTGGGCACATGCCTGCGGTGGGCGTGGCCGCGGTCAATCTCTCGGCGCTGCTGACCCGCAATATGTACGCGATGGTCTTCCGGAATTGCTCGGACCACCATTACCTGCGGGTCTCCCAAATCTGCATTCCGCTGGTCCTGGGTTTGAGCATTCCGGCCAGCCTGGTGCTGACCGATTTCATCGCGATCCTTTCCTTTCTCATTACCTTCGGAGCGTTCATGGGCACGGCGGGCTTCATGCTTTTCTTTTGGAGGAAGCTGGCCCCGCAGGCGATCATGATCGGGATGATCGTCTGGCTGATTTTAATGTGCATCGTGCCGTGGGTGCTGCCGACGTGGCCCGCCTTTACGAGAGCGCCCAGCCTGCTGCAAGTCGGCCAGGCTCAGACCGCGCAGGTGGCGGTCCCGGCCACGGATAAGGATGTCGCGGCGGGATTGGCCGGGAAGGCCGGGGATCTCATCCACAAAAGCGAAGTGCTGCCGCCGCCGCCGCTCTTCTTCGATTCCATCGTCCTGTCGAACCCGGGCGACCCCAACTCGCCGCGTGAAGGCGAGGGGCGCTTCAATGTCGAGAGTTATATCCTGAGCCTGCTCGGCGTGCCGGAGCGAAATTTCAACGCCGCCGATCTCTATACGTGCCGGTGGCTTTTCGACGGACTCCTGCCCGCTTTCATGCTCATCGTGCTGAGTTACCTGCCTCTCGGACGACTGGTGCGCACGCCGGAGCAATGGCTCGCCGCGAAAAATGAACAGAAGGCGCGCGACGACCGTTTCTTTGTGAAGATGAAAACCAAAGTCAATTCGGACTGGGACGCCGACAAGAGCGAACTGGAAATGCGTTATGCGCAGCCCCACTCCCTGGACCACCTGAAAATCTTTCCCCGGTCGAGTTGGGAGTTTACCAGGTGGACGTGGGACGAGTCGCTCGGCTTTGGCGTTTGCTGGGTGATCGCGCTGGCGATTCTCGGAGCGCTCTGGGTGGTGGTCAGCGTGGGAGCTTAGCGAAAACCAAGAAAATTGAAATCAAGGAGCTAACGATGATTCGCAAGGGATTTGTCATGTCGGTGAACGCGGGCGCGGAGGAGGAATACGAACGGAGGCACCGTCCGATCTGGCCCGAACTGGAGCAGGTGCTGCACGACCACGGGGTCCACAATTATTCGATCTTTTTGCACGAAGAGACCCGGCAGCTTTTTGGCTATGCGGAGATCGAGGATGAAGCGCAATGGGCCGCGATTGCGCAGACGCCGGTGTGCCGAAAATGGTGGGCGCACATGAAGGAGATCATGCCGTCAAATCCCGACCACAGCCCGATTGCGACCGGGCTGCGGGAAGTCTTTCATCTCGACTGAAGTTGCGGCGCGGCGGGATTCCATCGATCCGTTCCGGCGAGGACTTGGGCCGGATCGGACAAGGCCTGCGCGGCGGCGGCGTCGAGTTGTTTGGAACCGGCCAGACGATGAGAGACATCCAGCGGATGGCCCTGGAGATCGACGCTTTGGTATTCCTCGAATTGGAGTTGAGGGCCGGCGACGACGTTCGTTTCGGGCGCGCCTTTGGGTGCGTCATATTTCCAGCCCTCGGGTGAAATGCCCGGGCCCATGGAGCAATGCAGGAAGGCCGCCTGGCTGGCGGGATAGGTCTGCGGGGCAATCCGGGCCAGCGAGCATTTCTGCGCCTCATCGGAACAGGTCATTTGGCATTGGGAAAAAACATAGCCGGGCTTGCCGGCGGGATTTCTCGCCTGCACGAAATAGCCGTTATGGACGGCATGAATCTCGCATTGATCCAAAAAGGCCGAGCCGTAACCCCAGATGAAATCGACATCGCCCTCGATGTGACAATGCGAAACGTAGACGCGTCCGTTCAGGCAAAGCGTGTCCTGGAAACTATAGAAATCGTCGTTGCGAAGAACACACCGATCGGCATTGACCCAGAGCGCCTCGGCCTGCGAACCCTTGTAGGGCGTGCGATTGCGCACGGTCAGGCATTCCATGTGAAAATCGTTGCCCTCGACGCCGACGAGCGCGCGCCGCGACACGGAAGGGTTCCACTTGTCGTTATTGAGGCCGGTGAGGATCGTCTTCGTGCAATCTTGTCCCACGAGGCAAACATGATCCACGCCTTTGCCCACGCGAATCAGGCCGTCGTAGGTGCCCGCCTTGATGAAGATAACGGCCTTTTGCGTGTTCGGGACCGGGAGGTCGTCGATGGCTCCCTGCACCGTGCAAAAATCTCCGGAGCCGTCGGCGGCGACGACGCGACGTCCCGGGATCAGCGGGGACGTGGCCCGGACGGAGAAAGTCCATCCGTCGTGCTCCGTCATCCCGGGAAACGGCCTGCCCTGTTCGTCGATAAAGACCTGAGGATCGACCGTCACCCGATAATGTCCGCCATTATGGAGGGCGTGGGAGTGGAGATGGACGATGGCGGTATTGCCCTCGATCACGATGGGATCAAAACGAAAAGACTTTCCGTCGCAGATGTCCGTGAAACTGCCCGCGGCGAGATCGAGCGTGTCGGCGATCGCGTGGTCCGTAGCGCGAAAGACGATGATTTTGCCGGCATTGCCCAAATGGACCGGCTCGCTGAAGGTCAGCCGCAAAGGCGCATCGACGCAGGCCCAGTCGCTCGTCGGCCATTGCCGCGTCACGGTGAAGCCGGCGCCAGCGGGCAGGACGCTCAGCGTGTGGAGGGCCAGCAGGCAAAGAACAAGCCGGGCCATGTTTTCAGTGAAGGCTAGTGCTTGGCCACTAAAAGGACCACGCCGTGCGACGGGACCTGGCTGGAATAGGTCTGGTCAAAGCTGCCAAGATCCTTGTGCTGCCAGAGATCGCGCAGGGTTTGACTTCCGGTGAGGCCGGCATCGGCCCAGTTTAAGGTGACGGACGCATCCGCGTCGCTGCGGTTGAAAAGGCCGATGGCTTTCGAGCCGTCCTTCAAATCCTTGACCCAGACCTCCAGGCCGTCCTTTTGCGAGACGCGCTTCGCAGCGATTCCCAACGGGTCCTGATCAAGGGCCAGCACTTCGTCATTGGTCAGCAGGGAAAGCGTCCACTCGTCGGTATCGGGCAGGTTGTTGCCGAGAATGAGCGGTGAGGAGGCCAGCGACCAGAGCGACAGGAGCGTGAGTTGCTCGTCGTGCGTGAAGCGCGTCTGGCGGTCTTTCCCGGCGATTGTGCATTTGATGCCGATATGACCAAAAGGAATCATGTCGCCATCGGGGAAGTGGCCCGGTCCGCCCACGCCCTGCCAACTGGCCAGCAGGTCAAACTGATGATCGAGATCCTTCCAGCGGTCCCAGAAATCGCCCGAAATGCGCCATTGGTTGGCGAGCACTTTGATTTCATCGGCGTGGATGACATCGGTCGCGCCCGGCGAGGTGCTGAAAACGATGGGGCGGCCGCATTTGTCGATGGCCTTGCGGATCATCGCGATCTCGTCGCCATGATAGGGAACGGAAAGATCGTCGACCTTGACGAAGTCGAGCCCCCAGGATGCGTAGAGACGGAAGATGGAATCATACCAGGCCTGGCCGGCTTCGTTGTTGCGGACGCCGTACATGTCGGGACACCAGGAGCAATGGCTTTTCGGATCGCCCGCATCCGCCGCCGTGAAGGTGCTGCCGTCGATCGGCGTCTTGGCATTGACCGCCTGGCGCGGGATGCCGCGCATCAGGTGAAAGCCGAATTTGAGTCCCATGGCGTGGATTTTATCGGCCAGCGGTTTGAATCCCTGGCCGTCGGCGGCGGAGGGGAAGCGGTTGAGCGCGGGCAAGAGGCGCCCGTTATCGTCCGCCGTGAGCTTGTGCGTGGCGACTTCCTTGTTAAAATTCCGGTCGTCAGACGGTGAAACCGAATCGTACCAGCGGGCGTCGATGACAACGTATTGCCAGCCGTGGGAAAGGAGATTGTCCTTCATGTACTGGGCATTGGCCAGGGTCTGGTCCTCATCGATGCTGGTGCCCCAGGCATCGTAGCTGTTCCAGCCCATCGGCGGTGTCGGCGCCCACTGCCAGTAGGCGGGATTGGGGTCCGCGCTCGCGAAAGAGGCGCAGCCCATGGAGACAAAGGCGAAAAGGAGGACGGTGAGAGATGCTTGCTTTTTAGAGATGCTCATAACGGAACCGGGCGGGAAGCAAATGAGAGAACTCCGAGAGTACAAATTAGGCGGTTGCCGTCAATGCAACTCAAGCACAGCAACGTCATACGCGGGCAGCAACCACGAGTTTTTCGCCGCCTGGCCGGAGAGCAGTTCCCTTCCCGAGCGCTTGCCCAGCGGCACGCGGACGGCCTTGCCGTTGTGGTTGAGCAGAAAAAGGAAGCTCCGGTTGCCTTTCTCGCGCAGGGTGACTTCGATGCCGGGCGGTGCGTTGATCGGCGGCTTGAGATCGAGTTCGCCGCAGATGGGGTCGAGGATGACGGCGAGGTCGGCATCACCGAGTTGCGTGCCGAGGTAATAGGCGTTTCCCTTTCCGTGAGAGTGCCGCGTGAGCGCCGGCCGGCCCTGCAAATGGCCCTCATCAAAAGTGGCCAGGACCTTGGCGCTTTCGGGATGAATGACTTCGCTCCAGCGCCGGCCCAACAGCGGCGTCTTGCGGCGGACGAACTTCACCTCGCGCGTTTCGTCGAGACCAAGCGGCCACCATTCCTCGATCCACAGGCCGAGCGTTTCGCGCAAAAAGCCGGGGTAGCCGCCGGGGACGATGCGTTCGTTTTCATCGACAATGCCGGTGAAGCAGGTGGCCAAAAGCGTGCCACCCGCGCGGACGTAGCGGTCGAGATTACGCGCGTCCTTTTCGCGCAGCAAATAAAGCGTCGGCGCGATCACGAAAGCGTAACCGCCGAGGTCGGCGCACGGCTCGACGAAATCGACCGCGAGATTACGCTCGTAGCCGTATTGGTGAAATTGCGCGACGGAAGCGAGGTAATCGAATTGGGCCGGCTTCGAGGGCAGCTCGAGCGCCCACCAGGCCTGCCAATCGGCGACGACGGCGACGCGGCTGCGGATGAGCGATCCGACGACCGGTTCGAGTTTTTTCAGGTCCGCGCCCAGGCCGCGCACCTCGCCGTAGACGCGGCTTTTCTCCGGCGCAGCCCCGTGCTGGACCATCGCGCCGTGAAATTTCTCGGCCCCGGCGAGCGACTGCCTCCACTGAAAAAAGAGGATGCCGTCGGCTCCGCGCGCGACGGCCTGAAGACTCAGCAGCCGCATCACGCCGGGCGCTTTGGACGCATTGATGGGCCGCCAGTTGACGTGCGAGGTCACCTGCTCCATGAGGACGAAGGGCCGGCCGGGCTTGAGCGAGCGGGTGAGATCGTGGCCGCGCGCGGCGAGAAGATCACCGCGCTGGCCGGGGAGCGGATCGGGGTAGCTGTCCCAGCAGGTGAAGTCGAGCTCGCGCGCCCATTGCCAATAATCGAGCGGCTTGAAGAAGCTCATGAAATTCGTGGTGATGGGGATGTCCGGCGTCGCGCGGCGGAGGATTTCGATTTCCATTTGGCAGAGATCGAGAAAGGCAGCATTGGTGAAGCGGTAAAAATCGAGCATCTGGCACGGATTTTGGATAAACGGCATCCGACGCGGTGTGAGCACTTCGTCCCAGTGGTAATAAATCTGGCTCCAGAACGTGGTGCCCCAGGCCGCGTTCAAGGCGTCGAGCGAGCCGTAGCGTTTTTTCAGCCACGCGCGAAAGGCTTTGGTCGAGGCCGCGCTGTGGCAGGCGGACATGTGGCAGGCGTATTCGTTGTTGATGTGCCAGGCGGCGAGCGCCGGATGCCGGGCATAGCGCGCGGCGAGTTTTTTCACCAGCGCCGAGGCAAACTTGCGGTAAGTCGGGCTGCTGGGTGAATAGTGCTGGCGCGACCCGTGCGAATAGACGCACCCATCCTCGTCGACCGCGAGCAGATCGGGATAACGCGACATCCACGGCGGAGGCGACGCGGTGGCGGTGGCGAGATTGACCCAGATGCCGTTCTCCGCGAGCAAATCCATGAGCCGGTCGAGCCAGTCGAAGGTGTAGGTGCGCTCATCGGGCTGAAGTTTGGCCCAACTGAAAATGGCGATGCTGACGAAGTTCACGCCGGCCTGCCGCATGAGCCGCATATCTTCCTTCCAGACGCTTTCGGGCCATTGTTCCGCATTGTAATCGCCTCCGTAGAGGAGTCGGCCGGTTTTGGCGAGAAGTGGGGGATGCGTTTTCATTACTTGGGCACTTGCGCCGGCATTTGGTCGCCGACCAGACTGAGGCACTCGATGGCCGCCAAGCCCCATTGGTCGACCGAGTTGGTCGAGTCGGTGATTTCGTCGATTGGATTGAGGACATCGGGTCCCTGCACATGCGTGACCGCGAAGGGCTCGTCGAGCAATTTGAGCCCGGCCGCCCCGCCGAAAAACTCGTTCCAGGCGCGATCAGCAAGTTTCGGGTCCTTCGTTTTCCATCCGGCGTAGGCGGTCAGCCGGGAATGCGCCTGGCCGAGGTTCAGCTTGCCGAGACCCTGGCCGAGGACGCGCGCCTGTTCGTCGTTACCGGCGTTGTAGAGTTCGCAATATTGCAGCCAGGTGTGCTCGTAAGCGGGAACGTCGAGCAACTGAAGCAACTCGGCGTTGATCTCGAAACCGCCAAAGACGACGCTGAGATGGCCGACCTCGATCTTGTCGCTGGTCGGGGTAAAGAGGCCGGTGTTCGGGTCGTAGCCGCCCTCGCCGGAAAACCAGCCGTGAGGCAGGGCGGCGATGCTCTTCATGCTGTTGACGAGCTTGTCGCGGTATTTCGGATCGCCGGTCCGTTCCCATTCGGTCAGCTCCGCCGCCGCGACCGAGCACCAGTCGGTCCCGATATTCATCGGCACCGGGAACAGCTTCTTTCCTTCGCCGGGGATGGCCTTCTCCACCTTGCGATCCGCGGGAACATCGCCGAGCCGCCACGCCGCGCCGAGTTCCTCGCGCATGAGATCGCCCACGCGCTCGTCCGCCGTCAGGTAATAAAGAAACCGGCGGTTCTCCGCCGTGCTGATGCGCAACTGCTTGGCGCTGTCGCCCCAATGGACCACGCCGTGGCGCGTGCCGAGACCGGCGTAAGGCCCGAGATGGTAGACATCGACTTCGCCGGTCTGCCGCGACATCGCCTCGGCCATGCGAAAGATGTCGGCCCTGCCGCTGCGAAGGTAACTGTACCAGAGCCAGAGATCGGTGGAGAGTTCGGAATTGTCCCAGGCAAAGCCGCCCACGTCATAGCGCCAGACATGGCGGTCGGCATCGTAGGTGTGCATGACGTCGCCATAATTCCAGAAGCCGTACCAATGGCGCTGTTCGACTTCCTTCTGGTAGCGGGTGAAATAGAAATCGAGTTGGTCCTCGATGCGCGCCTTGAGCGGCGTCGATCGATCCACCAGACCCCAGATCGCTCCGCCGAAGACATCGGCGGCTTTGTAATCGGCGGGGCGGCAGACGAGTTGCGGAGGCGCGCGCAGGGCGTCGGCGAGAGCCACCGTCTCCTGGCGCGAGGGCGTGGCGGGCAGCGCCCAAAGCGTCATTTCACTGGTCCGCGCGACGCCGTAGGCCGAGGCATAACCGGGCTCGTAATCCTCATAGGTGATGTCGAGGCCCTGAAGCTGTTTCGTGTAATCCTCTTCGCCCATGTCGTCATGATAGAAACGCATGTCCATGGGACGCGACTCGGGCGACCAGAGCCAGAGGGTGACCGTGGCCGCATCGCTCGTCGCGCCACGGATGTCGAGTTCAGACGGATGGCTCTGCCAGAAGTTGCGGATGCCGAAAGCCATTCCACCCTGAGGGCTGCCGATCCAGCCCAGGCCGGCCGCGCGTTGGCCGTAAGCGGAAGTCAGCCACGTATAGCCCTCCTTCGTCCGTTTCCGAATCTCGAACGAGTCGGCCGTCGGCTGGTAAAGCATGAAATCGCCGAAGGCGGGAATCAGATCGAGGCTGCCCGAGACCTCTGGATTCCAGGCGGCGAGCGGCGGCGCGGCCAACCCGGCAACCTGCGCCTGGCGCACCGCTTCACCCGGATCGCGCCGGAGCCCCGTCACGCCCCGCAACGCCTCGGCCCACAAGCCATCGTCCGCGCCGGCGAAACGGACATGCCGGTCGTAGAGTTCCCCGCGCATCGGCACGGAAAAACGGAGGCCCAGCCCGCGAATGAAATCGTGATTCTGGTCACCGTCGTAAATGATCGTGTGCATGACCCGGATGGCGTCGCTGCCCGCGTAGAAATAGAGCCGCACCACGAACGGCAGCCAGGCGCGCCCTTTGCCGTTGGCGTGCTTGCCCTCGATCTTCACCACGGTGCGCACCGGCCCGCGCTGCTCGACGGTGACCGAGGCTATTCTTCCGGTGAAGGCTTCGGAATGGACTGATCCATTCTCTTCCAAATCGGGCTGGTCCTGGAGGAGGCAAACCAGCCGGCCGTCGCGCGCCATTTCCTTCCCGTCGCGTGAAATCGATTCGATGAGCGTGCTGCCGCTTTTGGCCACGCGGCACTGGATGACCCCCGTATCGATCACGATGGAATCCCCCTTCCCCGAGTCGACGACCGTCACCGCCTTCGCGGGAACATCCGGTTTTCCGGGAGACAAGGTGAGCGTTTCGACCTGGCCTGAATCGGCGCCAAGGGCATGGGCCGTCCATTTCAATGAGCCATCGGGCCAGTAGGCGAGCGGCCAGCTCTGGACCGGCACCGTCGCTCCCGATGCGGTGTGGACCGTGAACTCGGTGCCCTTTGCCACCGTCCCGCGCGGCCACGGCACGCCCCAGGTCGTTCCGGTCATGACCGGCGGAGAGCCGCCTTCGAGCCAATGCAGTTCAGCTTCGGGCTGAACCTGGGCCTCTCCGCGAGCGGCGCACGCGAGCAGAATGGCGACCAGCAGGAAAACGAACCGGCAAGGCTGGGGGTCGCGCGTTCGCATGATTCGCCCCGACCCTAGGAGCTTGCGGAAAAAGTGGCAAGGCCTTGTCCGATGATAAAGACAATCTACGCGCCCATGCCACGGGAGCGGAGATCGCGAACCTGATGCGCATTGCCATCTTCGTCGGCGAGCCATTGGGCGCGGAACAGTTCCTCGGCTTCATGCCAATGTTCCAGGTCGCGGCCTTCGGGCCGGCCCTGTTTTTCCCAGATGGAATGCGCCAGCGCCGCAATGGCGTCCTGCTCCCACGATTTCATCCCCTAAATTAAATGCGAAAGCGGCGGCGTCAATTCGGGTGGCCCGGGTGCGCGAGCGCACAGGAGGTCACCGAGGGTATGCGCCAGTCAACGGACGACCTCCCGTGGCCTGCGGCCACCCGGACAAGCAAGTTGTCCGGGCCACCTGAATGAGACAACTTAAATGGAAAGCGGTTTAGGAGGGATTCAAAGTCCAATCAAAGACGGGACGGGTGCCGCTGCCGGCGAGGTTCATCGCATCGGCGCCGTCTTCCGGCGCGAGGACTTCGATCCGCAAACAGGCGGGACGGTAGTCGAGCATGGCGGCATCGTCCTGGCGAAAAGCAACGTCGAGAAGATAGGAGCCGGGACTTAAATCGAGTCTCCGCAAGGTCAAAGAGAGGGCGTAGCGGCGGTTGGCTTCGAGGACGATTTTTTCTCCGGGCAACTCGGAGTCGCACGAAACGAGCTTGGTTCCGTCGAGATTCGACAAGGCGACGCTGAACGACAGCCTTTCCAGCGGCAGGAGAGTCTGCAACCCCACCTCGACCCGGAAGGGCAGGCCATAACGCACCGCTTCGCCCGAATTGACGACCAGTTCGCGCAGGGAAAGACCCGTTTTTTCGGCCAGCGGATTTTCCTCCAACTGGACCCGGTAATTGGTCAGCGGGCTGACGGCCTGCAAATATTTGGGAACGACGGAGGCAGCGGGACCATCCTCGATCAAGCGGCCCTTGTCCAAAAGCAAAACGCGCCGGCACGATTTGTTGACGAGGCCGATGTCGTGGGTGACAAAAATCACCGTGGCACCGGAGGCGACGAAGGCCTGCATTTTGGCGATGCACTTTTTTTGGAAGGCGGCATCACCGACCGAGAGCGCCTCGTCGATGAGCAGGATGTCGGGATTCAGGTGGGCGGCGACGGAGAAGGCGAGGCGCATGGCCATGCCGCTGGAGAGACGCTTGATGGGGATTTGGAGGAAGGGGCCGATCTCGGAAAAAGCGACGATCTCATCGAAGTTTTTCGCGATTTCGGCGCGGGACATGCCGAGGATGGTGCCGCAGAGGTAGACGTTCTCGAACCCGGTCAACTCGGGATGAAACCCGGTGCCCACTTCGAGCAGGGAGCCGACGCGGCCTCTCAGCCAGGCGCGGCCGGAGGTGGGCTTGGTCACTTTGGCGAGAACTTTCAGGAGCGTGCTTTTGCCCGAGCCGTTGCAGCCGACGAGCCCGATCAATTCGCCGGGGTGAATCTCAAAGCTCACGTCCTGCAAGGCCCAGAAATGGCCCTGCTTTTGGCTCCACTGGCCGGGCGAAATCAAGCGGGCGAGCTGGCTGGTGACGACTTCGTTGAATTTGAGCTGCGTCGTGCCCGCGCCCATTTTCATCCGGTACGACTTGCCCAGTTTCTCCGCCCGGATGGAGCCGGTGAATTGATTGGGGCGTGTTTTCAAAATAGGGCAAGGCCGCGTTGCGAGTCGATTTTGGGCTGCACCGAGGCGCGAGGAAGGAGCATACCCGAAGGTCTGTGACTGACGAGCAACAAAGGTGCAGCCCAAAAGCGCCGCAACCCTCCGGGCCGGGGTTCTTTTGGCTTCTGGCTTCGTCGCTCACTCGTCACGTAGCTGCGGCTATGCTCCTCGCTCGACTCCTCGCCAGAAGCCAAAATCCCTCCCGGCGCGGCCTCGTCCTATTTTGAAGACACGCCCTAGATGGTGTCGACGATGTCATCTTCGAGGGTGTAGAAAATCCGCACGCAGAGCGCGATGAGGACGAGGTCAACCGCCAGCGAGGTGGCAAAGCCCGACAGCACAAAGTGGCTGCTGCCGGTGACGCTGAGGCGGAAAAGCTCCAGCGGCCCGGCCATGGGGTTGAGGTACATGAACGGAAGCAGGCTGGGGCGGACAATCTGGTAAGAATAGAAGACCGGGCTGGCAAATTGAAAGATTTGCAGCCCGAATGCGGCCAGGAGACGGAAGTCGCGGTATTTCGCGTTGAGCGCGGCGGTGGCCAGGCCGAGCGCGGTCGCCAGCGAGAAGACGAGGAGCGTGGCCGGAAGAAAAAAGACCACGTTCCAGGTGAGCGGGATGGAATAGAAAAAAAGCAGCGCCACCAGCAGCAGGGTGCAGATGGAGAAGTCGATCAAGGTGCTGGCGACGCTGGCCATGGGGATGATCCAGCGCGGGAAATAGACCCGGCGGATGAGTTGCTCGTCCGCGACAATGCTCCCCGATGCGCGCTCGATGCCCTGGGCAAACATGCCCCAGATCAGCGTTCCGCTAAAGGCGAAGACGAGGTAGGGCAGTCCGTCCGACGGCTTGATCGCCAGTTGCGCGAAGACAAAGGCAAAGATCAGGGCGGAGAGCATCGGCTGGAGGATCACCCAAAAGATGCCGACCACGGTCTGGCTGTAGCGCACGCTGACTTCGCGCCAGACGAGCAGAAAGAGCAGCTCGCGGTAACGCAAAAGGTCGCGGCCGATTTGCAGCAGGGAGGTTTTCTCCGGCGAGATGATGGTGAGGGGCAGCTCGGGCATGGAATTCGTGGGCCGTCGAGGTGACATCGTACCGCGCTCCGTTTCAATCACAAGCTCACGCGGGTAGTATCCTAATTGGGGTGCTACCCTCGAAATTATTAGGTTTTGTCGGGTACCTGAGCAACCAAGCCAACCTGCTCAAACGCTAGGTAGGCTTTGACGTTCCTTGAACTTACAGTGTACCCACCTGGAGCCGCGAGAAGCCTACAAGCAAGGGCAAGGAACTCCCAAGCCATGTCGGTATCAGCACTGACAGTAGCATTCTTGAAAACATCATAGCCGGTCATTTCAAACAGCCGCTTTATACTTTCAGATTTTTGTCGAACCCATTCAGGATACACTTCATTTGCCCAGGCCCATTTCCAGTGGTTCTTCTCTGGCACGTGCGAGCCCACTACCGTGAAGGTTGCCTCGAATTTTACTATGTCTCCGTCTAGAAACTGTATTTTACTGGTTTCAAAATCGACAAGATAACGCTCGTACTTTCCTAGCCCGTACTTATCTTGGAGATTACCCTGCTTTACCTCGAATTCGTCGAGTGCCTCCTCATGGTAAATGTCAAATTCTTGATCGGTCATGGCATTAGAAGCTTAGCAAACTACCAGTGTCATCCAACATTTCTTTAGATACTTAGTCCAAATTTAGGACACTACCCCCACGCGGAGGAGCTTGCTCAATTTTGGCAATGCGCCCTATTCTTTGACCGTCACCAGACGCTTGCACATGGCCACCCTACACAAAGGCATCATACTGGCGGGAGGCACCGGGTCCCGGCTCTATCCGCTGACGGCCATCGTCAGCAAGCAGCTCCAGCCGGTCTATGACAAGCCGATGATTTATTATCCGCTGAGCACGTTTTTGGAAAACAAGATCAGCGATATTTGCCTTATTTCCACCAGCGAGCAATTGCCGCTTTTCCAGAAGATTTTAGGGAACGGCTCGCGCCTGGGCGTCACCATCGAATATCGCGCGCAGCCGAAGCCGGAGGGCATCGCGCAGGCGTTTCTGATCGCGGAAAGCTTTATCCAGGATGCGCCCGTCGCGCTGGCGCTCGGCGATAATATCTTTCACAGCTCGGCGTGCTTTAACTCTTCCTTTCATGATTTTAAAAAGGGCGCGACGATCTTTGCCTATCAGGTGCAAAATCCGGAGCGTTACGGCGTGGTGGAATTTTCTTCCAAGGGAGACGTTATCTCCCTGAAGGAAAAACCGGCGCGACCGAAGAGCAATTATGTCGTGCCCGGCCTCTATCTTTACGATGCGGATGTGGTCGGCTTCGTGAAACAGCTTCGTCCCTCGGCGCGAAATGAATTGGAAATCACCGACCTCAATTTGACTTACCTGCATCGGAAGGCGCTGAAGGTCGTGCCTCTGCCGCGCGGTTTTGCCTGGCTCGACGCGGGCACGAGCAGCAGCCTGCATGAGGCCTCGAGCTTTGTGCAAACGCTGGAAAAAAGACAGGGGATCAAGATCGGCTGTCCGGAGGAAGCCGCCTACCGGTCCGGCCTCATCGACAAGGGGCAATTTATCAAGCTCATCAAAGCAATGCCCCATTGCGAATACCGGGATTACCTGGAGAGAATCGCGGTGGAGTCGTAGGCGTTAGGGCATGTCCTCGAAGCCGTCATTTTTCAGACATCGAGTGATCGCGCCGGGGAGTTGGGCAGCCGAGGATAAACGAATCGCCTTGTGACGGCGACCAAACTGGCTGTTGGCAATTCTCAAGCCGTACAAACCCTGGGCGTTGGCAACGGGCACGATCATTCTTTCCAGGGCGTGTTGCAATTCGCCGTCAAGCTGGCCTTTTTCGGGAGGAAAGTCGTCGAATTGCAGGTTGAGATCGAGGATGGGCCGGACGATGGAGGTCTTGCCCCAAAACATCGAACCGGAGGGGTATTCGGGACAATTCTCCTTGAAAATGCGAATGCCCAACCGGTTCGCCGCCCCAGGCTGACCTCGTAGTTTTTCGACCAACGCAAGCTCGCGAGGGTAGGGTCGAACGGATCGGGAAAAACCAGGCCGATCCTGGGGTCTTTCAAAATGGCAAATATCGAGCGGATCATTTCGGCCGACCCCAGCAGCGAATAGAGAAGCTGCTTTCTCCACTGATCTCCCCTGCCCTCGCCGCCATGAGTCGATTTTTTGCTGTGAAGATGCAGGAAATAATCGCAGTCGGAATAGACATCCCGGAAAGTGATGTATTTGGGGGCGATATCCCTTCCTCTATTGATGGTGAGACGTATTTCACCATTCTCTATTCCACGCGCTTCTAGTGTCGCGGCGATGATGTCTCTTTTCTCATCGGTATCGGTGCTTATATATATACGATGCGAATAGGGAATATGAGAAATATAATCGAGGATTTCATTTAACAAATCGGGGTAGAAACAATGGACGATAACGGCGATTCGGCCCGGCGAAGCATCTGCCGCCTCCGTGGCAAACGGCACCTGGATCAGCACCTTCTTTGTCGATAAATCGGCGGCCTTTCTTAACAGATACCACCAGGACATCTGCGCGATGCTCATTTCATTATTGGCCGGATCGTTCCATCGTCGCTGGATGCTTCGATAAATTTTGACGATCTCGTGGTGCATGGTCCCTGTTCGCGACTCGCGATCTTGACCGACAAGCCGCCGGGAGGCTATCCGAAAAATCCGCGTGACCCGCACCGACTCTTCGGACAGCCTCTGGTCATGGATGCTGGTGTTCGGATTGTTTACGTCGACCTGGATCATACGCTGATCCGCATCGATTCGCTGCGCGAGCGGCTTCTGCTCGCGATTTTGCGCAAGCCGCCGCTTTTTTTTCAGGCCCTGCGTTGGCTCGTTCAGGGAGGACGGGCGCGGCTCAAGGTCGAGATCGCCAGTCGTTGCGCGCTCGACGTCGCCAACCTTCCGTTTAACGAGGAGCTGCTTTCCTATCTGAAAGAGAAACGCAATTCCGGGCTGGAACTGGTTCTCGCCACGGGCGCGCCTTATGCGTGGGCGCGCGCGATTTCAGATCATCTCGCCATTTTTGAGCGCGTGCTGGCCACCGATGGCGCCAACGGCAATCTCAAGGGAAAGCGAAAGCTCGCGTTGATTTTGCAGGACGCCGCCGGAAAGCCTTTTGCCTATGCCGGAGACGCCCTTGCGGATCGCCCGATTTTCGAAGCCGCGCAACTTCCCATTGTCGTGGGCGGAGGCGCGGGCCTGGCCGGGAAGCAGGCGGACAAGGCCGTCCTTATCCGGCAAAAGCCGGGCCATGCGCTGGGCTGGTGGAAATCGCTGCGCCCCCATCAGTGGAGCAAAAACATTTTAATTTTCGCCCCGGCCATCGCGGCGCATCAACTCAATAAATTATGGCCGAATGGCTTCCTGGCTTTCTGGGCATTTTCTCTCGTCGCCTCCGCTTTCTATTTATTAAATGATTTCGCCGACATCGACCTCGACCGGCAGCACCCCGACAAGCGCCTGCGTTCCCAGGCCTCCGGGGCGTTGTGCCCGTCCCACGCGCTGGTCATAACCGCAATCTTGCTGCTGGCGGCGGCGGGCGCCGCGATTCATTTGCCTCTTAAATTCAATCTGATTTTGCTCTGCTATGGCATCGTTAATATTCTCTATTCCACCGCCATCAAGAATGTCGTCGTGATGGATTTGATTACGCTGGCCTTTCTCTATTCGCTGCGGATTTTCGCGGGCGGCGCGGCCTGCCGGGTCTATGTCTCGACCTGGATGTTTGCGTTTATTTTCTTCCGGGCCTTGAGCCTGGCGCATCTCAAGCGCTTTACGGAACTGACGCAAAGAGTGAAGGAGGGAATCGGATCGGCGGCGCGACCCACCTATACGGTCGAAGACATGTCCTTGCTGATGAAAGTCGGCCTCACCTCCGGCTTGATTTCAGTCCTCGTGCTCGCCCTCTATGTCACCTCCCCGCAAACCGTCTCCATCTATAAGAGTCCCGCGCTGCTTTTCATCGTCTGCGTGTTTTTATTTTATTGGGTCGAGCGCATCTGGTTTTGGGCCAGCCGCGAAAGAATCACGGGCGACCCCATTGTGTTTATCGTGACCGACCACATTTCGTACCTCGTCGCCCTCGCCTCGATGGCGGTCGTCTGGCTGGCTTCGCTCTATTGAAGCGTCTTTTGTGGATCGGAAAGAATAACGCCGAATGGTTTGACCTGGTCCGCGCCAATGACGGTGACCGTCCCTTTGCGGCTCAAGTTGTCGCGCTGGGCGGGTGTGAGCATATCGCCGTTAAAGATAAGCGGCCTTTGCTTGAGCCACGGGTCATTGCGAATCAAGTCCCAACTGTACCAAAAATCAGATGTTTTGATGATAACGAAGTCGGTCGGTTGTTTGGATATATAATTCCAGGTCAGGGCGAGCGGACGCACCATGGTTCGTATCTCATAGATACGATAAGGAATTTGTACGAGAAGACTGAAAGCAATGCTGGCTAATAGCGCCTTCGATACCTGAGAATTCCAGCCTTTACGACAAAGTGTCATCGCTCCTCCCGCCGCCGCGAGCGCGAGCAGACCATAAGTCGAGTGAAGGTAACGAAATCCCCAGCCATGACCCTGCGGGTGCGGAAAGCAGAGATAGAAAAGGAACGTGACGCAAACAGCGAGGAATCCGTCCCGAACAAACGCAGGTTGTTTCTTCCATGTAGAGAGAAACATTCCCACCAACGGAACCACAATGGGAGCGGCCCAGGCCAGAAGCGTTATCGCATGAAAGACGGCGAAGATCAGAGATAGGAACAGGGGTATGATCGAGAAATGATGAGCCGGCACAAAATTATGCAGGTCGCCTCCAGCCGCAAAGGCCGTGGGCCTTAATAGCGTAAATATCCGATACCAACCCCATGCACCGAGCAAATAACAAAAGACAAACCAGGAGAAATCTTTCCACCGGCGGGTATAGAATAATCTTAGAACGAACGGAGCCGCCACCAGGGGATGAACATGGGGTTGATGAAGGCCGATCAATAATGCGCCCAGTATCGGCGTGAGCAGGAACAGGAATCGGTTCGGGTTGATAAATAACCAGACCCATAAAAGCGATCCGCAGAGATGAGCAGTCCAGGCAAACTTGGTCATCGCCATGGCCAGGAATTGCGGACTTAAAGCCAGGAGCAAAACCGCGATGTTTCCCGCCACCTCGGAATTATCCGGGAAAGCCCGCCGCGCCAGGCTCGCCAACAGGAGAATACTAAGAGCCGCCAAAGTCGGACTGAGCGCCCAGCCAAGGCCAACTTCGCTGAAGATATAATCGAAGCTGGCAAAGCCGGGCAAAAAACCGGAGGCCCAGTAGCCCTGTTCCGAGTTGTAATTCTCATAAGGGACCTTCAAGGCGCTTTGATAGTCCCGCCATTCTTCCGGAAGAGTCGCCACGAGATGATGTTGCTCCAGAATCCTGACCTCAAAGTCGTTTAGATATTCATCAATACAAAGATCGAAATTCTGATAGACGGCAAAACGGCCCACGCAGGTGGCCGCCAGCACTCCGAGGGCAATCCATAGAGGAAGTTGTTTAAGCTTGAGAAATCCCGTCACTGACGATGAAGCTGATGCTCTTTCCTTATACAAGATAATGCCAAGTCCTAAAAAAAAGGCGACGCTGGCATAGAGCGCAACCGGCTCAAATCGGATAAAGGTATATTGATAAAAATCGGAGTTTTGAGGAATGGTGGGATCAGCGGCGGCTTTGAAAACGGCTGACCCCCGCGCGATCCATGCGCCTAAAAGGCAGAGCTGGCCGGAACATCCACACAAATTCACAAAGAGCTGCGGACGATTTGAAGATGCGCTCATATCATCGAGACGTTGCGCTTGGTCGTTGGAAAAAGGTCCTCGAAGGCAGAATAGACTTCCGCAACTTCGATGCGCTGGAGGCTGGGTTGCAGGGGATCGTGATAATATTTATCCGAGGGCGGCAGGACGCCCTTGGTGTCGTGAACCAGGCGGACATGGTCGCCCTCGGGAAGCCAGAATTCCGCAGAGGAACCGCAGAGCGCGACCAGCGGCAGCTTCAAGGCATGCGCAAGATGCAGCGCCGAGGTGTTGAGCGTAACGAGGCCGTCGAGTTCCCGCAGGCCGGCCACTAGGCTCGGCACGGACGAGGCCGGTCGGGACACGAATCGCCGCCGCATCTCTTCCGGTAGCTGGGAGCGCAACGTCTCCTCGAATTTGACGAAGCCGTCGTCCTTTCCCACCAGCGCGATTTCATTCTCAGGATTTTTCAGGATGAGTTTCGCCAAGGAGAGCCAGCGCGCATCAGGCCATTGGAATTCGGGAAGCCAACTCCGTCCGCTCCACGGAAAAAAGCCGATGCGCCGACTGGAATGGCTCTTCGTTATCGGAGGGCAGGCCAGCGCGAGAGGCATGGCCGTGTCCTGCATCCATTCCGGGCGCTGGAATAGTTCCGCCGCCTGGGCCAGATGACGATCATAGATATAACGTCGCCGTGGCGGGGTGATGATATCGGCATTATTGAGATTAAAATCGACGATGTAGGTCAGCGCGCCCAGTTTTTTCAACAGCCAAAAAAAGCCAAAAGCCTGCAGGGAACCGGGAACCATCGCGACCCCAAAAATGAGACGGCCTTCATGTTTTTGCCGGCGCAATTTTTCGATCAAACCGAAAAATCCACCGAAACTCGCCACATTAAAAAAACGGTCCTTTGCCTTTCCGTCAAAAAGGGAAATATGCGGCGAATTTTGATGGGCCGCCAAACTCTCGAACTCGACTCCCATAAGATCGAACTTCTTCAACAAGCCGCCGATGACGACAAAATCGCCCAGATGATTGTACATCGTATAGACCACCGTCACCTTCTTCCCATTCAGCTTTCCCTGAAAGGACATCCCCTCCTCTTGAAGGTCCGTGGACCGCTTCGAGTTGTCATTGATCATTCAATGATCGCCAGAATAGCGGCGAGCCGGAACGAGGCGAGACGAAACCGGCCCAACCCACTTGCGCGACCCCGGCCAAGTCGAAACGCGGCTCCATTTTCGCGCATTGAATTTCAGTGACAAATCCATTTCCGGGCTTATTCTTGGCCTCCCTGCACTCGTGGCGAAATGGCAGACGCGCACGCTTGAGGTGCGTGTGGGGTAACCCATGGGAGTTCGAGTCTCCCCGAGTGCACTTCTTTCTTGGAGGCAGTGAATTAAAAATACACCTCCCCTTTTCTTACTCATAATAGGATCGGCAAATTTATACGGAAAGAGAGGATCATCAGGAACGATGCCGACCGCGGTAATCCCGCGGGGAACAGCCGCTGGTGAGCAAATTCAATTCGACCTCATTGTGCCGGTCGGGCCGCTCCATGGGTCTTGGCGTCCATCTTTCACAGGTAAATCCGGAAGGAGCGAAGTCTGGACGGGACGCATCGAAACTGATCACAAGCTTAGAAAACAGGAAGTATTCGCCCGAAAGCAAGGAAGATTTGCGGCAGGCTTACGTCTACGATGACAAAACGTTTCGTGGCATGAATCGGCTAGGCTGTTTGAAGTGCGGAGGATACCACAAGACAAGATTGCACCACGACCTCATGAGAACTTCGATCCTGGTTGCGTGCGCGCTGATATCTTTCACCTGGACGGCCGTGGCGCAAACCGCTTCGCCCGCGGGCTTGACGACGAATGCGCAACCCGTCGAACAGTGGGGAGTTTTCGAGCAGGCATTTCCGGGTCCAAGCGATGGGAACCCGTTTGTCGATGTTCAGTTGAGCGCGGTTTTTCAGCAGGGTGACAGTTCCGTCAAGGTGACCGGATTTTACGATGGGGCGGGGACTTACCGGATTAGGTTCATGCCGGACAAGCAGGGGACCTGGTCGTTTCAAACCAGCAGCAACAAGCCCGAACTGGACGGAAAAACGGGGAGCTTTACGGCGGTTGCTCCGTCCCCCGGTAATCATGGGCCGGTGCATGTGCAGAACACCTATCACTTCGCTTACGCCGACGGGACGCCTTACTGGGAAATCGGCACGACCTGCTATGCGTGGATCAATCAGGGCGATGAACTGGCCGAGCAGACGCTGCAGACGCTGCAGACGGCGCCTTTCAATAAATTGCGGATGTGCGTTTTTCCAAAATACATGGTCTATAATCACAAGGAGCCGGTTTATTATCCCTACGAGGGGACGCCGTTAATGGCCTGGGACTATACGCGCTTTAACCCGGTCTATTTTCAAAATCTGGAGAAGCGGGTGGGGCAGTTGCGCGACTTGGGAATTGAGGCGGACATCATTCTATTCCATCCCTATGACTATAACCACTGGGGCTTCGACCGGATGGGGGCGGAAAACGATGACCGTTATGTACGTTATGTCACGGCGCGACTGTCGGCGTATCGCAATGTGTGGTGGTCGCTTTCGAACGAGTTCGATTTCGTCACCTCGAAGAAAGTGGCGGACTGGGACCGACTGGGGAATCTGGTGGAGAGCAGCGATCCCTACGGACACTTGCGTTCCATCCACAACGCGCGAGCGCCCTACGATGCGAGTAAATCATGGATCACGCATGTGAGTCTGCAAAGTCACAACATGACGTTTGCCGCCGATCTCCGGAAGAAATATGGCAAACCGGTGATCTACGACGAATGCCAGTACGAGGGGAATATACCGCAGAGCTGGGGGAAACTTACGCCCGAGCAAATGGTGCAACGTTTTTGGCAGGCAACGGTGGAGGGTGCGTATTGTGGGCACGGCGAGACCTACAAGGATCCGAATGATATCCTGTGGTGGGCGAAGGGCGGGGTATTGCACGGGCAAAGTCCGGAGAGGATCGCTTTCCTCAAGAAAATTCTGGACGACGCCCCGGCGGAGGGACTGGAGCCGCTGATCGACGCCCATACGGCGGGGAAGGCGGGGGAGTATTATCTGACTTATGTCGAGGACCAACCGACGAGCTACCAGCTTGATCTTCCTTCCGGAGTGAACTTCAAGGCTGAGGTCATCGATACGTGGAACATGACGATTACCCCTATGGATGGCGAGTTGTCTGGTTCGGTTGAAATTCCACTGCCGGGCAAACCGTTTCAGGCCATACGATTGGTCCATGTGCCCTGACCCGGAAGCCGGACCGAAACGGCGCGTGTCGCGATTTACGCCTCAGCCCCTCTCGCGAGGCGTAATCCAGAGATGGACGATCTGGTTTTTGCGCAGGACCGTCAGGCGGGATTTGCGGTTCGGCTCGCGCAAGACCAGCAGGCGGTGCAGCTCATGCACGGAGCGCAATTCCTCGTTGTCCAGCCAGATGAGAATATCGTTGATCTCCAGGTCCGCAGCGGCCGCGGCGGAGTCCTTCTCAATCGTGTGCACCAGAATGCCGGAACGCTGGCGCAGTTGATGGAAGCGGGCCACCCGCTCGTGAATCGAAACGTCCTGCCCGGCGACGCCGATATAACTGCGCCGGATGCGTCCTTCCTTGATCAGCCAGCTCGCGACAAATTCGGCCGTCTTGCTCCCGATGGCAAAAGAAATTCCCTGCGCCGCCGGGATGATGGCGGTATTGACGCCGATGACCTGGCCCCGCGTATTGAGCAGCGGGCCGCCCGAGTTGCCGGGATTCAGCGCCGCGTCGGTTTGCAGGACGTTGTCGATCAGCCGTCCCGTGCGCGCGGGGAAGGTGCGTCCCAACGCGCTGACGATTCCGGCGGTCACCGTGTTGTCGAGACCAAGGGGATTGCCGATGGCGATGGCAATCTGGCCGACGGTGATTTTCTCCGCATCGGCAAAAGGCAGGTGGTGCAAATCGGGCAGGTCAATCCTCAAGACGGCGAGGTCCGTGTCGGGATCATCGCCGATCAGCTCGGCGCGCGATTCGCGTCCATCCGGCGTTTGTGCGCGGAGCTGGGCCGCCTCATGGACCACATGGCTGTTGGTCACCAAAAGCCCGTCGGGTGAAATGAGAAAGCCCGATCCACTCCCGCCCCGGTTCCGGTTTTCGGAACGCGCCTGGATATGCACCACGGCGGGGCCGGCTTCTCGAACGGTCGAGGCCACGGCGTGAGAATAGGCATCCAGGAGTTCAAAATCCGTCGTCTCCGCTTTCGGCACGGACACGGACTCCGGGAGGGAATCGCTGCTCAACTGAGTTTTCATAAGGCAGCCTACATTAACGCAAGCGATTTGCAACTCGGCTTGCGCCGCAGGCAACCCAATGAGTCGACTTAGTTCGCTCCCTCGGGGAGCACCATCACCATCCAGCCCACGCCGAATTTGTCCGCCACCATGCCGAAGCTCGGTGAAAAAAATGTCTTCGCCAGCGGCATCTGGACCTCTCCACCCTCGGCCAAGGCGGTGAAAAACTTGCCGGCCTCTGCGACCGTGGACACCGTCAGCGACAGATTAATGCCCTGAAAACTCGTCTTGCCCCGGCACCGTCCATCCGAGGCGAACAGGGTCGTCGCACCGATGCGCAGGGCCGCGTGCATCACCTTGTTTTCGGTGCCGGGCGTCTGACAGCCGGGCGGCGGCGGCTCAGGATTATCTTTGAAACGCATCAGCATGAGCACCTCCGCGCCGAGCGCGCTTTTGTAAAATTCAATGGCCTCATCACAGCGGCCATTGAAGTCCAGGTAAGGTTGGATAATTGAGGCGTTTTTTATCGTGCTCATATTTTTTCCTTCTTTTGTTGGTTGATGATTTTGTGGCGCTCAGTTTTTTTCGACAAGTTCTTTCAACGATCCGGTAAGATACGTCCATCCCTTGACAAAGTTGCCCCGGGCCAAGTGCGGATTCCTTTCGGGCAGGAATGTCTCCAATCCTACGTGAGTCAACTTGAGTCTGGTTTTGTCGCCTTCGGCAAACAACTCAAAGGTCACGAGCGAGTCGCCCGGGTGCCCCTCGTACCGCCAACTGTAAGCGAGCTTTTTCTCCGGTATCACCGCCGTGATTTTGCAGTGGTGAACATATTTTACATCGCCCTTCCCCGCTGCAAACTGAAACTCAAACCCGACTTCCGGTTTCAATTCCCTTAGTTCAAAAAACCAGCGTCCTATATCTTCTTTGTTGGTCAGCGCCTTCCAAACGACTTCGACCGGCGCTGCGAAAGTCCGTTCGACGATGACCGGCGTCTTCGCCAGTTGCTCTCCCAGGCGCTCCAGGGTTTGCTCGCCACCCTCGATGGCCCCGTATTCCTTGACCACCGTGTCGCGGTCCGCGGCGTTCGTAAAGACCATCCGAATGGTCACTCGAGTTTTGCCGTCGTCGAGCGCGTCAAAAGTCCAGGTCGCCACAAAATTCACTCCCGGCGCGCCTTCTTTCCCTCCGCCATGCACGTAAACAATGCGTTTGGGTTCTTCGACCTCGGTAAAGACGCTCTGGTTGGGATAATTGGTGCCGTCGGGCCCATGCATCACCTGCTTCCAGATGCCGCCGGGTCTCACGTTCATTTCCTCGATCGTGGTGGTGAATCCACGCGGCCCCCACCAACGCGCGACATGTTCCGGATTGGTCCATGCCTCCCACACCAGTTCGCGCGGCGCATCGAAGACGCGCGAGATGACGATTTCCCGGTCCGCGGGCGCCTCGGCGAGGTTATTTTTTGTTTCGGCCATGGTCTTTCCCTTTCGTTTGATTTTTTTGTTTCGCCTGGAGTTCGCGCAGATAATCGTCCAGCCGGTCGAAGCTCGCTTCCCAATAGCGCCGGTAGTGTTCGAGCCAGTCGACCGCCTCCTTCATCGGCTCCGCCTTGATCCGGCAGGGCCGCCATTGCGCCTCGCGGCTGCGCGCGATCAGCCCGCTTCGCTCCAGCACCTTGAGATGTTTCGAGATGGCGGGCAGGCTCATTTTGAACGGCGCGGCCAGCTCGGTGACGGAGATCTCGCCCAGGGCGAGTCGGGCCAGGATGGCGCGCCGGGTGGGATCGGCGAGGGCGGCAAAAGTCAGGCTGAGGCAATCGGAAGTCATGGGCGGGCGTAATTAACCAGTAGGTTAAATACACCGCAAACGCCGAATTCTGTCAAGCGTTTCGTTATGCCTTTAGCGAATGGCTTTGCGCAGCCGAAGGCTGTTGGCGATGACCGATACGCTGCTCAGCGCCATGGCCGCGCTGGCGATCATCGGATTGAGCAGGAGGCCGAAAAAGGGATAGAGAATTCCCGCCGCGACCGGAATGCCGACGCCGTTGTAGATAAAGGCGAAGAGGAGATTGAGCCGGATGTTGCCCATGGTCGCGCGGCTCAGGGCGATGGCGCGGACGAGCGCGTCGAGGTCGCCTTTGACGAGGGTCACGCCGGCGCTTTCCATCGCGACATCGGCGCCGGTGCCCATGGCGATGCCGACATCGGCGGCGGCCAGCGCGGGGGCATCGTTGACGCCGTCACCCGCCATGGCGACGCGCGACCCTTCGCGTTTGAGTTGCACAATCGCATCGTGCTTTTTTTCCGGCGTCACTTCCGCCTCGACGCGGTCGATGCCAAGTTGCTTTGCGACGCGCTGCGCGGTGTCGGGGTGGTCGCCCGTGAGCATGACGATCTTGAGGCCGAGCTTATGCAGAGCGGCGATGGCGGCGGGAGTGGTGGGTTTGATTGGATCGGTGACCGCGAGCAAGCCCGCGATGACGCCGTCGATTCCAACGAAGAAAACGGTTTGTCCTTCTTGACGCAAGGCGGCGGCTTTGGCGGCGAGCACTTCGGGCACTTTGGCCTCTTCGCGCCCCACACTGACGAGCCGGCCTTCGACCTTGGCGCGAACACCTTTCCCGGTGATCGACTCGAAGTTTTCCGCAGCAGTTAACTTGAGATTTCGCTTTTTGGCTCCGGCGAGAATCGCGGCGGCGAGCGGATGTTCGCTGGCCGATTCGACGGAAGCGGCCATGCGAAGCAGGTCGTCCTCGGTGTGACCCGGCGCGGCGGCAAGCTCGGTCAGGGTCGGCTTGCCCTCGGTCAGCGTGCCGGTTTTGTCGATGGCGAGCGTATCGATTTTCTCCAGGCGCTCCAACGCTTCCGCATCGCGGATGAGAATGCCGAGCTGCGCGCCGCGTCCGACGCCGACCATGATCGACATTGGCGTGGCCAGGCCGAGCGCGCACGGGCAGGCGATGATGAGAACGGCGACGGCGTTGACCAGCGCGTAGGCGTAGCGCGGTTCGGGGCCGAGCCAGGCCCACGCGATAAAGGTGAGCGTGGCGCAAAGCAACACGGCGGGAACAAAGTAACCGGCGACCGTGTCGGCGACGCGCTGGATCGGCGCGCGGCTGCGCTGGGCGTTGGAAACCATTTGCACGATGCGCGCCAGCAGTGTGTCGTTGCCGACTTTCTCCGCCTGCATGATGAAGCTGCCGGTGCCGTTGATCGTGCCGCCGGTGACCGCGCTTTTCGCGGCCTTCGCGACCGGGACCGGTTCGCCGGAGATCATCGATTCGTCGACCGCGCTGCCGCCCTCAAGGACGATGCCGTCGACGGGAATTTTTTCGCCGGGACGGACGCGCAGGCGGTCGCCAACCTGGACCTGTTCGAGCGAGACATCGTTTTCCGCGCCGTCGGACTGAAGCCGTCGCGCAGTTTTGGGAGCAAGGTCGAGCAGCGCGGCCAGGGCGCTGCCGGTCGCGGCGCGCGCTTTGAGTTCGAGCACTTGTCCCAGCAAAACGAGGACGGTGATCATCGAGGCGGCTTCGAAATAGACCTCAACCGTGCCATGCATGCGGAACGAAGCGGGGAAAAGCGACGGCACGAGCGTTGCCGACACGCTGTAGAAATAGGCCGCGCCGGTTCCCATGGCGATCAGCGTGAACATGTTGAGATGGCGCGTGATGAGCGACCGCGCGCCTCGCTCGAAGAAGGGCCATCCCGCCCACAGCACCACCGGCGTGCTGAGAACAAATTGCATCCAGACAATTGGCGCGCGACCGAGCGAGGTAAAGAAATCGCCCATCGAGAGGATGAGCACGGGAACCGCCAGCGCCAGGCCGATCCAGAAACGGCGGCTCATGTCGCGCAGTTCCCCGTTCTCTTCTTCGGGAGCCGTGCCCGAGCTCACCGGTTCGAGGGCCATGCCGCAGATCGGGCACGCGCCGGGATGACCCTCCCGAATCTCGGGATGCATCGGGCAGGTATAGATCGCTGCTTTCGTTTCCGCGTACGCCGGGTTGCGTTCCAAGGCCATGCCGCACTTGGGACACGCGCCAGGCTTGTCGCTCACGACGCCGGAGCACATCGGGCAATAAAACTTCGCGGCTTTCGACGGCGTGACCGGCGAATCCTCATGGGCAGGGTCGGAGTGACAGCAGGCGTGGCTGCTTTCACTGCTTTTCGGCTGGGTAGTCATCTGGTCGGTCTTACCGAGTGGAACATAAGACCATTTTCGATTTTTGCGCCGGTATTATCTAGGCGATGTGAAAAAGTAGAAGTATTTACATAAATATACGTAATAACTTGAGCCTAAGATATTTAGGTTTTTGATTTACTATCTATATAGCACCATTACATTCAACCAGTTGGCTATTAATCCCCGTTCGCGGGTGCATGTTCTATGGAGCACGCATAACTCGGAGGCGATCGTCGATGAACAGAATGGCGCTTGGACAGATCGTGGTGGCGATACTTCTCGCCATCGGCATGGGCAATTCCTTGGGCAACCCGACCGGCGGTCAGGTTGCTTCCGGCGCGGCGTCGATCAATACCATCCCCGGCACGGTCACGGTCAACCAGACGAGCAACATCGCCATTATCAACTGGCAGACTTTTTCCATCGACGCGGGCGAACTCACCAAGTTTGTCCAGCCCTCCGTCACCAGTGCGGCGCTCAATCGCGTCCTGGGCGGCGGAACTTCCAACATCAACGGCACGCTTTCCGCCAACGGCCGGATCGTTTTGATCAACGGCAACGGCATCGTCATCGGGTCGGGCGGCATGGTGAACGCCTACGGCTTCCTCGCCACCACGCGCGACATCTCCGACAGCGATCTCCTCAGCGGCAACCTCCACTTTACCGGCAGTAATTCCGCCGGCGTCCAAAACCTGGGCACGATCATCGCCCTGGGCGATGGCGTGGGGCTGGTCGGCAAGACGGTCGATAATGAGGGCACGATCACCGCGCCGAACGGCACCGTGGCCCTGGCTTCCGGTGACGACATCGTCCTGAATCTCTCCGGTGAGGAACACGTCTTCGTCAGTCCCACCCCCACGGCGACCGCCGCGCTCGGCCAAACCGCCGTGCACAACAGCGGCACGATTACCGCCGCCAGCGCGGAATTAAAAGCGGCCAACGGAAATCTTTTTGCGCTGGCGATCAACAACGAGGGCACGATCCGCGCGACCACGGTGACTCAGCATGGCGGACGTATTTTCCTCACGACCGACAGCGGTCTGGTCCAGAATACCGGGACGCTCGCGGCGAAGATGGGCTCCAACGGCGGCATTATTAATATCAATGGCGGCTCGGTCTGGAACCGCAAAACCATCGATGCCTCGGGCGCGACGGGCGGCACGGTGACGGTGAACTCGCAAAACATCCAGAACGACGGCACGATTTCGGTCCAGGGAACGCAAGGCGCCGGCGGCTCCGTCTCGCTGACTTATGCGGGCAACGCGGTCGCCAGCGTCCAGGGCTTGATCGATGCCTCAGGCGCGACCCAGGGCGGATCAATCCAATTCCTCGGCACCGGCTCGACTTCGGAGGCTTATCTTTCCCTGACGCTCGACGCGGACAGCACCGGCGGCACGGGCGGCTCGATTGGCGTCGATTCCTCCACGTTCTATCTGACTGGCGCGACGCTCACGGCCAACGGCGCAACCGGCGGAGGCCGCATTTTCCTCGGCGAAGGCGATCCCGAATCCTCCACCACGCTGCCCGTGGCGCAAACCACTTATATCAGCCTGGGCACGTCGATCCAGGCCGACGCGACCTCGACGGGCAATGGCGGAGCGATCGGCGTGGCGGGTACGGGGACGAACGAGTTTTACGGCACGGCGCAAGCCAAAGGAGCAGGTGCCGACGGCAGCGCTGGAGTCGTCACGCTGGCCGAAACCGATCCGTCCGGGTCCGGCTTCGGATCGGGCGGCGGGTCGGGAGGTGTCACGATCAATACCGGCGGTGGGGGTTCGCCGGGCAGCCCACAGAACACGAACGTCAATCCGGCGGCCGCGTTTGAATTTGTCGATCCGGATCCTGGCCCGGGCAACGCCTTTGGCCGGCCTTTCACCGGCATCTTCAACCTGACGTCGAATGACACGCTCATCACCAGCCCCGGCGACAGCTTCGGCGGCGCGGACGCAGGCGCGGTCTATCTCTTCAGCGACAGCAATGGGGCGCTGCTCAGCACGCTGCGCGGCACTCACGCCGGCGATGCGGTGGGCACGACAATCCAGACCTTCACCGGTGGAAATTTCGCGGTGGTGACCCCGAACTGGAACGGCAACATCGGCGCGGTCACTTTTGGCAATGGCACGAGCGGCTTTGCGAACGGCGGCGGCGCGATTTCCGTCGGCAACAGCCTCATCGGCAGCACGAGCGGTGACCAGATCGGCAGCGCGGGCCTCACCCGCCTGCCCAACGGCAGCTATCTCGTCGTTTCGCCGGACTGGAACGCCAATACCGGCGCGGTGACTCTGGTCAATCCCGCCGTCAACAGCGCGGGAGTGATCGGTGCCGCGAACAGTTTGGTCGGCGCGACCGGAGGCGACCAGGTTGGCAGCGGAGGCGTCACGGTTTTATCGGACGGCAATTTCCTCGTGGCTTCGCCGAGCTTTGGCGACAGCGAAGGCGCGGTGACCTGGGAGGATGCCGCCCATGTCCAGCCAGGCGAGGTCAGCGCCTCGAACAGCCTCATGGGCTCTACGCCCGGCGATGAGATCGGCAGTGGAGGCGTTGAAGAATTGAGCAACGACGCGAACTATCTGGTCCTCTCGCCCACTTGGAGCGGCGGTGCCGGTGCGGTCACCGATGGCAGCGACGCGACCGGTATTACGGGCGCTATTTCGGCCACGAACAGCTTGATCGGAAATCACCCCATGCAAAATGTCGGAGGTGCCGGATCGATTACCGACTCCGGTTTCGGCTATTATCTCGTAAGAACTTCCAGTCCTACCAACCCTGGCTTCGTGACTTGGAGCAGTGACACCAACAGCACAACCGGCGTCGTTAACTTCATGAATAGCCTGGTAGGTTATGCCGGCAGCCAGATTGGCGATGGAGGAGTCGTCATCCTCGCCGATGGCAATTTCCTGGTTCTCACGCCCGACTGGGGCGGCTTGGGCGCGGTCACCTGGGGCAGCGCCACCACCGGCGTAAAGGGATTTGTCGGTGTCTCGAATAGCCTCGTCGGCGGGACAGCAGGCGACGATGTCGGCAGTGGTGGCGTCGTGCAGTTGAACAACGGCGCGAACTATCTCGTCCTCTCGCCCTCGTGGGGCGGCGGCAAGGGTGCCATCACGAATGGCAGTATGGCCATGGGCGTGACGGGGCCGATCACTGCCACGAATAGTCTCATTGGGACCTTGACCACCGACGGCGTCGGCGCGAGCGGCTCCATCACGCAATCTGCCGACGGCTATTATCTGGCGAACTCCACCGACTGGGGCGGTGGAGAGGGTGCGGTAACCTGGAACAGCGACAACGGCGGCACCGTCGGCGCCATTTCCGAAACAAACAGCCTCGTCGGCGGAAGCGTCATTGATCACGTCGGCATCGGCGGCGACACCATTCTCACCAACGGCAATTACGTCGTTGACTCGAAAAACTGGAACAGCGGAGCAGGCGCGGTGACGTGGGGAAGCGCGGATGGAGGCGTCTCCGGTGTGGTCAGCGCCGCCAACAGCCTCGTGGGCGCGGCCGCTCATGACCATGTCGGCGATCACATTACCGCATTGCCCGACGGAAATTATCTGGTGATCTCGCCCCGCAACGCTGGCGACACCGGAGCCGTGACCTGGGGCAATGGAACCGTGGGCCTGACGGGCGAAGTCAGTGCCGCAAACAGCCTGACGGGAGCGACGGCCGGCGACTCCATCGGCAGCGGAGGCGTCGAGCTCCTGGGCAACGAAGCAAATTATGTGGTGCTTTCGCCGTTATGGGGTGGTGGAAAAGGCGCGGTGACGAATGGAAGGGATGCCGGCGCCATCATCGGCACCGTTTCAGATGAAAACAGCCTCGTGGGCGCAACGACCGGCGATGGCGTCGGCGCGAGCGGCTCGATCCTCGATTCACTGGCCGGTTATTATCTGGTGAAGACTCCGAATTGGGGTGGCGGCGCAGGCGCAGTGACCTGGAACATCGACGGCAGCGGCAAGATCGGCGTGATCAGCGCGGCGAACAGCCTCGT
>Ga0181537_10000675_pt1 | contig 31655 bp, 27 predicted proteins | sample PEATcosm2014_Bin_39_FD_119765 | JGI IMG/M metagenome (GOLD analysis project Ga0181537, IMG submission 119765) | Peatland microbial communities from MTU Mesocosm Facility, Houghton, MI, USA - PEATcosm2014_Bin23_10_metaG | ecosystem: Environmental > Terrestrial > Soil > Wetlands > Peat | place... | reverse complement strand
TGCGGCGTGGCCGCGATGTTCGGCGGCGCGACCAGCCTGCCGCACACCTCGCGGTTGGAGCGCGACCTGACATGGCTCAAGGAGCGCATCGGCGCCGATTCGCTGCAGTTCGTCGATCATAATTTTTTCGACCGCGAAGCCGACATGGTGCCGATTCTCGAGGTGCTCGCGCGAATTCAGCTGCCGTGGTGGTGCTATGCGCGCGCCGACGCCCTGCTCAACCTGTCCGCGGGCTCCTGGAGCCTCGCCCGCAGGAGCCGCATGCGAATGGCCTATATCGGCGCCGAATCGCCGAACGATGCGATGCTGAAAAGCATCCGCAAAGGCACCACGTCCGATCAGACGCTCGAGGTTGCGGACCTCTGCCGGCACCAGGGCGTGATACCTGAGTTATCGTTCATGGTCGCCCCGCCCGTAGACACCGAGAGCGAAACCGAGCGCACTTTCGAATTCATCCGCGAGGTGAAGCGCGTCAATCCCCACGCGGAGATCATCGTCTACATTTATACGCCGTTGCCGGCGCAAAGCCTGCCGCTCAATTCGCGCTCCCGGGCGAGCGTCGCGCCGTTGCACGACCTGGCCGGAAATCCGCTGCAATTCCCGGCGACGCCGGAAGAGTGGACCGAAAAGCGCTGGGTCGACTATGCCAATCATGCCGACGCGCCGTGGCTGCCGGAACCATTGCGCAAACGCATCAAGAACTTCGTCACCGTGCTCGGCTGCCGCTTTCCAACGGTTCAGGACGTCGCCGCGCCGGCATGGACCAAGGCGACATTGAAGGCGTTGGCGGCGTGGCGCTACCGGTTTCGCCGCTACGATCGGCCCTGGGAACTGACGCTGTCGAAAAAGTTCATTCGGCTGGCGGACCCGAAAGTGACCAGCATCTAGGCAGGCGGCGAGATGCAACTGCTGCTCGATGTCTGGGGCGTACTCGCGCCGGCGCAACGGCGCAGGGCAGGATGGACACTGCTGCTCGCGCTCATCATGGCCTTCTCCACCATCATCGGGATCGCTTCGATCGCGCCGTTCTTCGCCCTGCTCGGCAATCCGCTTCTGATGGAGCACAACGGCCTGCTGCATTGGCTGTTCATCCACTCGGGGTTTTCCAGCCGGCGCGGTTTCGAGGTCGCACTCGGTGTGGCCTTCGTGGGCCTGGTGTTTGCCGCCAACTCGATCAACCTCATCGGCGCGTTCGTCATGATCCGCATCGCGCAGTCGATCGGCACCGACCTGCAGTCGACTCTGTTCGGAGAATACCTGGCGCGTCCCTATTTGTTTCATGCGCGAACGCACAGCGCGCTGCTGTTCAACAACATCATGGAGGAAACCATGCGCACGACGAACGAGATCGTGGCCAACATCTTTTCGCTGGTCACCCACGCCGCGACCGCGGCGTTCATCATCATCATGGTGGTCCTCGTCAATCCGCTGGTCGCGCTCGCGATGATCGCCTTGCTGCTCGGCGGTTACGTGGTCATTTACCTGGCATTGCGCGATCGTCTGTTCCGCGCGGGCCAGGTGCAATCGCGTCTGTATACCCAGCTTACGAAAACCGTCAATGAGAGCCTGGGCGCGATCAAGGAGATTCTGATTCTCGGGATCCAGGACGCTCTGCGCGGCAGCTTCGCAACGTCGGGCCAGGAGTTCGGCCGCGCCGCGGCGAATACGCAGATCATCGGGCAAAGCCCGCGGCACGTCATGGAATGCGTGGCGGTCGCGGGGTTGGTGCTGGCCGCGCTGCTGGCAAGCGGCGGCGGCGGCATCGGATCATGGCTTGGGCAGCTGACCTTCCTCGGGTTCGCAGCCTATCGTCTCCTGCCGACGCTGCACCAAGCCTTTGGAGCCATCGTGAGAATTCGTGCGGCGCAGGCCGGATTTGCGGTGATCGCTCCCGATCTTCGCAGCGCCCGGGCGCGGGTGCGCGGCGCAGCCGCGCCGAATCCCGAGTGGCAGCTCGTGCCGGCGCGGGAAATTCGGCTGGCCGATGTGCGCTTCCGCTACGGCACGGATGGTCCATTGGCGCTCGCGGGTGTTTCGCTGTGCATCCCCGCTCGTGCGGCCGTCGGTCTGGTCGGCGCGAACGGCTCCGGGAAAACCACTTTGGTCGATGTGCTCGCGGGCCTGCTGGTCCCCACGGCGGGCGGCGTGATCATCGATGGCATGCCGCTCGACGAATCCAACCGCGCCTCCTGGCAGTCGCGGATCGCCTATGTGCCGCAGGACATTTTCCTGCTCGATACGAGCATCGCTCGCAACATCGCGCTGAGCGCCGCGCCGGGCTGCATCGACCGCGAGCGGCTGATCGCGGCCGCCCGGCTCGCGCAACTCGATGCGTTCGTGGGCTCGCTCGACGGCGGCTACGAACACCGGATCGGCGAGCGCGGCATGAACATGAGCGGCGGACAACGGCAACGCATCGGCATTGCGCGGGCTTTGTACCGCGATGCGTCGGTGTTGATTTTGGATGAGGCGACCAATGCGCTCGACGGCTTGACCGAACAGGAACTGATGGCGACGATTTTGCAGCTGCGCGGCCGCTACACCGTCATCCTGATTGCGCACCGCTTGAATACGGTCCGCGCCTGCGATCTCATCGCGGAACTCGATCAAGGCAGGATCGTCGCAACGGGGAGCTACGATGAGCTTTTCCGGCGTTCCGAATCCTTCCGCCGGCTGGCGGGCATGCTGTGACAGGCGCCGCTAACGCCCTGCGGCGTAGAGCGCCAATTGCGCGCGCGAACCGGGTTTGTCGAACACGCTCACCTGTTGCAAGCGGATGCGCGCCGCATTCTCCGGGCCGAAGCTCGAATTCAGATACTGCGGCAGAATCTGCGGGGACACGATGATCCACACCGGCGCGGCGCTCTCAAGTTCCTCGAAGCGGGCTTGCGCGGTGGTCAAGAGCGCGCCGTCCCGCCCATAGAATATCGTGCCCACGCGGGCGCTCCACGCGGCGGGCAGGTAGGTGCGAAGTTGATAGGCACTGTGCCCATCGAGCGCGTACACGGTTTGAGGCACATTCACGGCGCGCAGCAGATAGTCAGCGGCTTCCTCATAACCGTAGCCGGACCCCCAGCCCTCGATGTACTGGAAACGATCCACCGGCGACCAATGCGCGTCCACGGGGTCGGCGATGAGCAACGCCGCTTCGCGGCCCATCAAGCCCGCACATACCGCAATCAGTGCGACCTCGATCGGCGGCCCAAACCTCGCAAATCTCTGCAACAGGCCATGCCAGGCGTACACGGCGGCAACCATGAGCGGCGGCAGCGTAAACAGCAGGTAGCGCGGATACCAAAAATGCGCGGCCAGCCCAATGAGCAGCAGCGGCACCAAGCCGACCGCAGCCAGCCAGCGCACGCGCCAATCCGGCGCCATGAGCGCCGCACACACGCCCACGAACCCGAGCGCCACCACCGGCCACGACAGCTGTGCGGCGAGTTCGGAGGCCAGATTGGGACGTGCGATGCCCATCACGGCGGCAATGTCTTGATAGCGGCCGGCGCCGATTCCGAGCAGATCTTGCAGGCCGAAGCCCGGCAGCAGGCCGCGCTGCGCTCTCAGAACGGCCGTACCGGCGACAGCCACCGCCAGCAGCCACGCAGGGACCTGCGCGGCCAGGATCCATTTGAGCGGCCGTCGCGCCGACCCGCCGCGGACGGAGCGCGGCATGAATGCCAGCGCCAGCGGCAGCGCCAGAAAAAACACGAAACCGACCGGCATTTTGCACAACGCGGCCAGCAGCAAACTCGCGGCCAAAGCGACGCTGCGCAATGCGCCGGGCGCCTGGATGCAACGGATCGTCGCGAGCAACACCCACACGCCGGCCGTGGACAGAAGGACGTCGGCCAACGCCAGCCTTTGCAAATAGACGGCAAATGGATTGAGGGCAAAGAGCGCCGCGGCAACGAATGCGCAGGATCGATCTGCGAGTTCGAGCCCCAGCCGATACGTCAGCAACGCACCCGCGATCCCGGCGAGTACGTGCAGCGCGCGTATCGCCTCGAGCGGAGCGATACCCAAGTGCAGAAAGACAATCATCGGCCACGCCTCCAACGGCTTGCCATCCATCAAGGGCTGCAACCACTCGCCGGCATCGGCGATCCGCCAAATCAAGCGCAGCTGCGATCCCTCGTCCTCAAAGGCCGGCAGGGCCATGAGGTGCACAAATGCCGATGACCCGAGCATGAGCAGGGCGATGCCCGGCAACCATGACCGCGCCGTTGCTTGCAGCGGACTCACGGCGGGTACGGCGGCGGATCTTCCCGTCGCCACACGAAAGCCGACGCGATCGCGAAGATCAGCAGCAGCAGGCCGAGCCGCGGATACGCCAAGACCGTGAGACCGCCCCGCCCTTCGAATGCTGCGGTGATCCGGTACGGAAAAAAACCAATCGAGGCGTAGCAGAGAAGAATGCACGCCGCCCACGCCGCTGCGCGCGCTTGAAGCATGCATGCAACCAGAAGTCCGATCGGCAGCCACAACAAGACGAAGTGGTAGGTGGCGGTCGCGGGGGCGAGCAGCATGGTCACGATGCCGAGAATGCCGAACGACGGAGCCACGGCCTCCGCTGGCCGGCCACGATTGAGCTTGATGAGCGAGGCGACTGCGGCGGCCAAGAGCAACGCTTTGACGAGCGCCGTGCCGACGATCTGCAGCTGCGGCGCTGACAGGAACGGCTGCGGATTGGCGGCGGCATCGAACACGAACAGGCGCCGAAACAGCGAATCGAACGACTGAAAGCTCGCCGTGAATGGGTCTTGCAGGCCCAACTTGCCGATCAAGTGATTACCCAGCACGTTCGCCAGGAATTCGGCGTGAATTCGCGGGCCCATCGCCAGAATGCCGAGCACCGAGACGGCGAGCGCCGCGATCGCGCCCCCGAGCACGACTTTCCATTCTTTGCGGAACGCAAAATAGACCAGGAACACAGCTGCGAAATACTTGATCGGTACAAACAGCCCGAAACAGATGCCCGCCCATAGCGGACGGCCCTTGAGCCGCGCAAAGTACCCCAGGATGCAAGACAAAGACACGGCGATATAGGGCTGGCCATTGCGCAATGTGTTGAATACTGCGTAACCCGACAGCAGCACCAGCAGCGCCGCATCGATCAGGCTCCATGACAGCACTCTTGCCAACACGAGAATGGACGCGAGCCCACACAGGACGCTCACACCCGTGACCACGCGCAGGGCGGTCAGCGGCTGCAATCCCGTCAACGGCAGCAACAACAACGCAGTGGCCGGCGGAAACGGCGAGAACTTGCCCAAACTCAGCGGGCTCTGCCGGTGGATCTGCTCCTGAAACCACGCATCGTCATACAGGCGATCGATGTCGCCGCGGGCGGCGACGATCGTGGCCGAGGTGTAGTAGTTCGAAAAATCCGAACCTATTGCCCTCGTGGCGGGCACGATTCCGTACACGGCGACGAGGGCCATCAAGGCGGCGAGGAGCAGCAGCGAAGCGGGCCGTCTGACGAGCGAAAGCATGAATCCTGGCCCTACCCCCAAACAAGCTGATGCGCAATACTGGGCACCTTCGATCGCTCCAACATGAGAGCCTAACGAACCTAGGAAAGCAAGTTGCGCTATTTCGTGACGGGTTGCGCTGGATTCATCGGCAGTCATCTCACGGAGCGGCTCCTGTCGGCCGGCCACGCAGTGGTTGGCTACGATAATTTCGCCACCGGCCAGGAATGCTTCCTCGAGGCGGCAACCCGCTCCAATAATTTTCGCCTGGTGCGCGGCGATGTCCTCGATCCCGCGAGTCTGCGCAGCGGCATGCAGGGCTCGGAATTCGTGATTCATCTCGCGGCGAATGCCGACGTACGGTTCGGCACCGAACATCCCCGCCGTGATCTCGAGCAGAACACGCTCGCGACGCATGCCGTGCTCGAGGCCATGCGCGAAAATCAGATCCGTAAGATTGCCTTCGCCTCGTCCGGTTCGGTGTACGGCGATCCGGCGGTGTTTCCGACGCCGGAGGAGGCCCCGTTTCCGGTGCAGACCTCCCTGTATGGTGCCTCCAAGGCCGCCGGTGAAGGCTTGATCGGCGCGTACTGTGCCGGCTTCGGCTTCCAGGCCCACATATTCCGATTCGTATCGATCTTGGGCGAGCGCTACACGCACGGCCATATCTTCGATTTTTACAAACAACTGACCCGCGATCCCAGGCGGCTGCGGGTGCAAGGCGATGGCCGGCAGAGGAAATCATATCTTTACGTTCACGACTGTATCGAGGCCATGATGACGGCCCTCGAGAAGGCACAACAGGCGGTGAACATTTTCAATCTGGGCGGCCAGGACTATTGCGAGGTGAGACAATCCATAGGCTGGATCTGCGAGAATCTGCGAGTGACGCCCGCTATCGAGTACGGCACCGGCGATCGGGGTTGGGCCGGCGACAGTCCGTTCGTGCTGCTCGATACCGCGAAGATCCGCGCCACCGGGTGGTCGCCGCGGGTTGCGATTCGCGACGGCGTGCTCAAGACTCTTGAATACCTCAAAGCCAATCAGCACCTGCTCGAGTCCCGCAGATGAGGACAGCCGCACCCGGGCCGACCGGAGAACTCGCCGACCGATGCGCGATCATCACCGGCGCGAGCCGGGGCCTCGGCCTCGCGATCGCGGAACGCTATGTCGCGGCCGGGGCGAATGTCATGATTTGCGCGCGGGACTCCGTCATGCTCGACGCGGCTCATGAGCGCCTGTCGGCCGCCGCCGGCGCCGGCCAGCGCATCGGTGCATTGCCCGCCGATGTGTCGCAGGCGAACGACGTCGATAAACTGGTCGCCGAGGCGTTCAGGACGTTGGGGCGCGTCGATATTCTGGTCAACAACGCCGCCATCGGAGGTCCCGCCGGCGCAGTCGACGCCGTGGATTGGCGCCAATGGATGCGCACCATCGAAATCAACCTGTTGGGCCCGGTCCTGACGAGCCGGGCTGTGTTGCCCTATTTCAAGCACGCGGGCCGCGGAAAAATCGTGCAACTGTCCGGCGGCGGCGCCACCAAGCCATTGCCGAACCTGAGCGCCTACGCGGTCTCCAAGGCCGCGGTCATTCGCTTTGTGGAAACGTTGGCGGAGGAAACACGCGCCTACCGCATCGATGTCAACGCGATTGCGCCGGGCACTCTCGATACCCGCATGCTGGATGAATTCATCGCCGCCGGACCGCAAAATGTCGGGCAGGACTTCTATGATCAGGCGCGGCAATGCAAGCAGAGCGGCGGCGTTGCGCCCGGCCGCGGCGCCGAACTTGCGGTTTTTTTGGGTTCCGCGCGCAGCGACGGCATCACCGGAAAACTGCTGAGCGCCGTTTGGGATCCCTGGGATGCGCTGCCCGGGCATCTCGAGGAGCTGAAAACCACGGACATTTACACCTTGCGCCGCATCGTGCCGCGTGATCGCGGCATGAGCTGGGGAGATATCGATTGAAAGTCGCAGTCATCGGCTGCGGTCTCATGGGACAAAAACGCGCGCAGCATCTGGCGGGCGCCGAGCTCGTCGCCTGTGCCGACACGGATTGCGCGCGCGCCGCGCGGGTGGCCTCACTCCATCCCGGATGCACCGCCTTCACCGACTGGCGGCTCTTGCTGCGGACCGACGTTGAGGCGCTCATCGTCGCGACGCCCCAAGACTCGCATGCCGAAATCATGGCTGCCGCGATTGCAGCCGGACGTCATGTACTCGTCGAGAAGCCGGCGGCCCGGCATGCGGACGAACTCCGGGCGCTGCCGCAGCTCGCGCTCGAGCACGATGTCCGGGTCCGGGTGGGATTCAATCTGCGCCATCACCGCGCCTTCCGGCAGGCGCGCAGTCTGGTCGAGTCGGGCGCGCTCGGCGCACTCATGTTATTGCGCGCGCGCTACGGACATGGCGGCAGACCCGGCTACGCCGGCGAATGGCGCGCGCGGCCGGAACTGTCGGGCGGCGGCGAGCTCCTCGATCAGGGGGTGCATCTGATCGATCTGGCACGCTGGTTTCTCGGAGATTTCGTCGAGATCGACGGCTTCGCTCACACCTTTTTCTGGGACATGCCGGTTGAGGATAATGGCTTCATGCTGCTCAAGACCGCCGCCCGGCAGGTGGCATTCATGCACGCGAGCTGCACCGAGTGGAAGAATACCTTTTCCTGGGAGCTGTACGGGCGCGCCGGCAAGCTGCAGGTCGATGGGCTCGGCGGCAGCTACGGTCCGCAGAAACTCACGTTCTACAGGAATCTGCCGCAGATGGGTCCGCCGCAAACGACGACCTGGGAGTATCCGCTGCCCGACGATTCCTTGCAGGTCGAGATGGCGGAGTTTCTCGAGGACATTCGTGCCCGGCGCGAACCGGTCCCGGGGCTCGCCGAGGCCATCGCCGCGCTCGACATCGTCGCCCGCATTTACGAAAGATCCGGCCATGATTATCGCGCGTAGCCCCTTGCGGATCACGCTGGGCGGCGGGGGCACCGATCTGGCTTCTTATTATACCCGCCACGAAGGGTTCCTGATCGCTGCCGCGATCGACCGCTACGTCTACGTCACGGTCATGCGGCCCTTCGAAGCGGGCATTTACCTCAAGTACTCGGCGCTCGAACGGGTCAGCCGGGTCGCGGACGTCAAGCACCCCATCATTCGTGAAGCGCTGTCGCTCGAGAACCTCGAGGTGCCGCAAATCGAGATCACGACGCTGGCGGACATCCCCGCGGGAACGGGGTTGGGATCCTCGGGCAGCTTTACGACGGCGCTGCTGAAGGCCCTGTACACGCACCGGCGCAAGGTGGCGCACGCCCAGGAGCTCGCCGAACAGGCGTGCGCCATCGAAATCGACCGGCTCGGTGAACCCGTCGGCAAGCAGGATCAGTACATCGCCGCCTTCGGCGGCATCACCTGCCTGACGTTTCACAAGAATCACGCGGTCACGGTCGAACCGCTGCGCATATCGACACAAACGTTGTACGACCTGGAAGACAATCTTCTGTTATTTTTTACAGGCTACAATCGCAAGGCGGGCGCGATTTTGCAGAATCAGGACAGCCGCTCGGCGGCCGGCGAGACCTCGATGCTGCGCAACCTGGATATTGTCAAAGAGCAGGCGCTGCGCAGCAAGCAGGCGCTCGAGTCCGGCGATCTGGCCGCCTTCGGCGGGTTGCTGCACGAGCACTGGGAGAACAAGAAGCGCCGCTCCGGCCACATGAGCAACGCGCAAATCGATGCGTGGTACTCACTGGCCATGGGCAACGGCGCGATCGGCGGAAAATTGGTGGGGGCCGGCGGCGGAGGGTTTCTGATGTTCTATGCCAAGGATCGGGAACAATTGCGGCGCGCGATGGCCGCCGCAGGGCTGGAAGAAGTGCGCTTTCGATTCGATTTCGAAGGCACCAAAGTGGTTCTGTCCTGATCATGTTGCCGGTTGCGCTGCTCGCGGGCGGTTTGGCAACGCGCCTGCGACCCGTCACGGACAGCCTGCCGAAGTCCTTGCTGCCGGTCGCGGGCGAGCCGTTCATCTTTCACCAGCTCGCGCTGCTCAAGCGTCAGGGAGTCGAGCGCGTCGTGCTGTGTGTCGGTCATCTGGGCGGGCAGATCCAGACCAGCGTCGGCGATGGCGGGCGCTTCGGCTTGAAGATATGCTATTCGTTCGACGGCCCCAGCCTGCTCGGCACCGGGGGAGCTCTGAAACAGGCGTTGCCGGTTCTCGGAGGTAAATTTTTCGTTCTGAACGGAGACTCGTACCTGCAGTGCTCGTACAGGGAAGTCGAGTCCGCCTACGAGGCGCGCGAACGCCCTGCTCTGATGACGGTATTTCGCAATGACGATCAATGGGACAGGAGCAATGTCCTGTTTCGGGACGGGGAGATCGTTGCGTACGACAAAGATGTCGCGCGAAGCGATTTCCGGCACATCGATTTCGGCTTGTCGGTTCTGGCAGGCGCCGTCCTGTCCGGCTACCCCGAGAATACCGCATTCGACCTGTCTGCCGTCTACCGGGAGCTCGCCGCGCGGCGGCAGCTGGCGGCGCTCGAAATGACCGGGCGCTTCTATGAAGTGGGTTCACCCGCCGGCATTCGCGACACCGAGGCCTTTTTGTCGCGCCGGCCGCTCACGGCATGAGCTACTCGCAGGTACATCTGGCGGAAACGGCGGCGATCTTGCAATCGCTCGATGCCGCCGCGATCGAGAAAATGACGGCGGTGCTCGCGGCGATACAGGCGGCGGCCGGCCGGTTGTTTTTCCTCGGCGTGGGCGGCAGCGCCGCCAACAGCGGTCACGCCGTGAATGACTTTCGCAAAATCCTCGGCATCGAGTGCTATGCACCCACGGACAATGCCGCGGAGCTCACCGCCAGAATCAACGACGACGGCTGGGAGAGCTGCTTCGTCGAATGGCTCAAAGTCAGCCGGCTCAACCACAACGATGGCGTCTTCGTCCTGTCGGTGGGAGGCGGCAGCATCGAGAAGAATGTCAGCCTCAATGTGGTCGCCGCGGTCCGCTATGCCAAGTCGGTCGGTGCGAAAGTCGCCGGCATTCTCGGGCGCGACGGCGGCTATACCGCGACCGTTGCGGATGCCGCCGTCATCATCCCGACGGTGAATCCCGCGACCGTCACTCCCCATACCGAGGCATTTCAAGCGGTGATCTGGCACCTGTTGGTGTCGCACCCGCGGCTCGTGGACGGGGCTCTCGCGCGCGGCCCACGGCGCGAATGAAGCGCCGCGCCGTATTCTTGGATCGGGACGGCGTGATCAACCGCGCAGTCGTTTGCGGCGGCACGCCCCATCCGCCCGGCTCGGCGCTGGAACTCGAGATTCTCGGCGGCGTGCCTGAAAGCCTGGCGGCGTTGAAGCGGCAGGGATTTCTGCTCATCGTCGTCACCAATCAGCCCGATGTTGCGCGCGGCATCGTCGGGGCCGGTACGGTGGATCGTATCCACGCGCAATTGCGGGCGCAGCTGCCTCTGGATGGAATTCTCTCCTGCTTCCATGATGACGACGCCTGCGATTGCAGGAAACCCAAGCCCGGTCTGCTGCTGCGCGCCGCCCGCGAATACGGCATCGACTTGAAGTCGAGCTTCATGGTCGGCGATCGTTGGCGGGACATGGAGGCGGGCGCGCGCGCCGGGTGCGCGACGCTTTTCATCGATCATCGTTATGCCGAGCGGCAGCCCGACGCCTGCGACCATCGGGTCCAGAGCCTCGCCGAGGCCGGCGCCATCATCCTCGCACAGCGCAAACCGGCTGCCCTTCGCCCGCCGTCAGGCGTGAAAATCGGCACCTGAAGATCGCGACCACCCAGGTCAGCGGATCCCTGAAAATGCGGATCTTCTTGCCCTCGTCGAATCCTCGGGACCGGTAGCTCACCGGAATCTCGAGCGGCATGAAACCCGAGCGCATCAATTTGCCCAATAGTTCGTAATCGAAATCGAAGCGCTCGCAGGTGAACTTGAGACCCTTGAGGCAATCCGCCCGAAAGACCTTGTACATGGTGGTGGGATCGGTGAGCCGCGAAGCAAACACCACGTTGAACAGTGCGCGGAACAAGACACCGCCGACATTCATCAGGCCGCACAGCGGTGCGGCGCTGCCGAATTTACGGATTTTCCAGCCGTCCGCCCCCATGTGGCGGCTTCCGAGCACGAAGGCGCAGCGGCCTTCGATGATGGGCTCGAGCAAATCCGGGTAATCCGCGACTTCATATTCGAGGTCGGCATCCTGAATGAGCAAGATATCGCCGCTCGCGGCGGCGAAGGCCTGCCTGACCGCATGACCCTTGCCGCGCGGGCGGTCCTGGTAGATTGCACCGATCGTCGTCCCCGGCCGGGCGGCATGCCCGGCAACGAATTCCTCGACAATTTTCCGCGATCCATCGGTCGAGTTGCTCTCGACGATGAGGATTTCCTTGTCGATTCCCGGCAGCGGTTGGTCGCGTACCCGCTCGAGAAGCGTACCGACCGTGGCCGCCTCGTTGTACACCGGCACGATGATCGTGAGCTTCACACACGCTCCAGTTCGATCACGTAGTGATCCGCCAGCTGCGGCAGAGGCCACCGGGTTTCAAACCGGCGTTCGAGGCGGTCGAGCGCCGCGAGGGTGCGCGGGTGGCGTCCGATCCACTTTTCGATGTAGGGCGGCGGCAGCAGCGCCCCGAGCGCAGACACGCGCGACACCCGGAACTGCGGCCTGAACGCGCGGCGGGTGGTGGCGATCGACGGGTAATGAATGGTGATGCCCGACCATCGGGCGCCGCCACGCCGCAACCGGCGGAACGCCCGGCGCGGATCGCCGTGCCCGAGAAACCAAACCCACTCCCAGGGCACGACCGGTCCCATGATGCACAAGATCGCGGTCGCGCCGGCGCGCATCTTGGGTCCGAGCGCGCGCGCCGCCGCCTTCAAGTCCGCGACACAGTTGAGACCTCCAAAATTCGACAGCACACCGTCGAAGGGGCCCGCCGCGAAGCTCTCGAGGTCCTCCCATGCCAGCCGTTCGAAGCGAACGGCTGCCGGGGCCGGCGCCGCGGCGAGCTTGTTGGCGGCAATCTGCAACATGGCCGGCGAAACGTCCGTCGCCAGCACCGCGATGCCGCGGCCCGCGAGCCACAGCGCATCTTCGCCGGTGCCGCAATTCATCTCGAGAATGTGCGAACCGGCGGGGAATCTTGCGGCGCACCGCGCCCATACGGCGCTGCGCATCGCTGCGCCGATGGCCGTGCGCGTGAACCCGATATCATAGCCCGTGGCCGCGCTGTCGAATGCGGAGGCCACGGCCGCCACCTTACGCCTCCGTCTCCGCGGCAACCGCCGCCATCGATTGCCGGGCGCGCAGCGCCGCCGCACGGCGCAGCGCCGCTTGCGCCGGATCCCGCTGCTCGATCCGCGCCGCCTCCACTTCGTTGTTCAACCAAGAATCGGCCTGCTTGTAATAGGCGCGCGAATGCCGGCCTTGGATCCGGTAGTCGCGGTCCGTCGCTTCCGCCCAAGGCTTGTCGGCAACGATCGCGCCGGCGGCCTTGTCGAAGAATCCGGTGTTCTTGATGGGATACGCCACCGTCGTCAAATGAATGTCCGGTTGGCACTTTCTGACCAGATCGACGGTGGCCGCGATGTCCTCGATCTGCTCGCCCGGATATCCCCACATCAAGAACATGCCCACCTGTATCCCATGGCGCTTCGCCGCGTGCGTCGCCCACAGCACCTGGTCCACTTTGACGCCGCGCTGCATGCCGTCGAGGATGCGTTGGCTGCCGCTCTCCGAGCCGATCCAGATTCGATGGCACCCCATCTCCGCGAGCGTCTCCAGCACCCCGTCCTTCATCATGCGATCGGCGCGCGAAATGGTTTCGAACGGCACGCGCAGATTGCGCCGCTTCAACTCCTGCGCGTAGCCGAACAACCACGGATGGCTGATCGTGAACACATCGTCCGCGTACCAGACCTGATCCGGCCGGTACGCCTCCATGATGTGCTGCAGCTCCGCGGCACTGTCGACATGGCTGCGCCGCCGATGCGTGTAGCCGAATACGGCGTGCGAGCACCAATTGCACTTGTACGGGCAGCCGCGCGCAGTGATCATGTTCACGCTGCCCATGCCGTGCTTGTCGCGCCAAACGTCCACGTAGCGCGCCTGGTCGATCCTGCCCCGGTCGGGCCACGGTATCGAATCGAGGTCGGCGATTTTCGTGCGCTCCGGGTTGGTCACGACGGCGCCGCTGTCGTCGCGGAACACGGTGCCGGCGACGCCGTGCAGGCGCTGCGGCCCTCTTGCCGCCAATGCCGGCAGCAACTCCGCCATGGTCGATTCGCCTTCCCCGACGACGATCACGTCGGCGCCGGCGCGAAGATATTCCACGGGATAATTTGCCGACTCCGGGCCGCCCAGCACCGTCGTCCAGCCGTGACGCTTGGCCGCGGCGACGATGTCGAGCACCGGCCTTCGCGTCATCAGATTGGTGTAGATCCCGATCACGCCGCGGCTCAGCGCCAGGCGGTCGAACAGCTGCTGGCGCCGCGCGAAGGTCGAGTCGAAGATTTCCACATCGAAGCCGCCGCGGCGCAAAAACGCGGAAATGTACAGCAGCCCGAGCGTCGGATAAGGCCGCATGATCTGCATTTCCTTCTCATCGTCGAAGAGGAAATAGCCGTGGGTCAAAAGTACGTCGCTCATCCCCAGGTCTTCATAAATATGTATCTGCCGTGACCTATGGTGCATATTACAGGGAGTGAGTAGCTTGAGAACCGGGAAATGTTGACCGAGCCGCCCGATCCTTTTCACGAGCGATCTTCGGGCATGGCAGGCCGCTCGATTCACTTGTTGGGCAGCCGCGTCGAATTTCGCAGCAACAGCCCGAAGCTGTTGAGCCTGGTCGACGCCGCCTATCAAAACCTGCCGCGACGGCGCAATTCCACGCTTGCGCCGCAAATGCGCATCACCCTGTGGCTGTCCGCGGCCGGCGGCCGCGCCGCGGGCGCTCGCGAACCGCCGCCGCTTTCGACCCTGAGCGGCGCCGGGCTGATCGGCGCGGCGCCGGAATCGTCGAGTTTTGTGATCGTTTCCCCCAAGGAGCGCGCGGCCATCGTGGCCGTGTCGTCCGAGATGCTGCGCTTCCCCTACCATACCCGCTATGAATTGATCGAGTTCGCGGTGTCCTCGCTGTCCGTGCGGGTGCAGCGATTGGTGCCTCTGCACGCGGCATGCGTCGGCAAACGCGGCCGCGGGATTCTTCTTTTGGGCCGGACCGGTGCGGGAAAATCGACCGCCGCCCTGCAATGCGCGTTGGCGGGGTTCGAACTGCTGTCGGAGGACGCGGTATTCGTCGCCCCGGCAACGCTGCGCGCCATGGGCGTGCCGAACTTCCTGCATCTGCGCGCCGGGTCGCTGCAGTGGGTGGAACGCCCGGTCGCCGCCATGATCCGCAGTTCGCCGGTCATTCGGCGCCGCAGCGGCACCGAGAAATTCGAGGTGGATCTCAGGCAGGAACCATTTCGCCTGGCCGCGCGGATGAAGATCGTCGCCGTGGTGTTTCTGACTCGACGCCGCGCCGGGCGCTCGCTGCTGCGGCCGCTGTCGAACGCGCAACTGCTCGCCGGGATCGCGGACCAACAGGCGTGGGGCGCAGGTGCAGTCGAGTGGCGGCTGTTCAGCAAGGCGTTGCGGGTTCCTGCATTCGAACTGCGCCGCGGCCGCCATCCGCGCGAGGCCGCCGACGCGCTCGGGACGTTGCTCTAACGCAGTTTCATTGCGCGCGGGCGAGCGCGATGGCGACCGCATTCATGGTGAGAGGACGCGCCGGACGCGACGTGGCCCAGCGCAGCATGCGCCGGCTTTGCGACAGGCCCGCCCATTCATTGTGGGTGAAGGGTTTGGTTCTTGCCTCGAAGTCGCGCAGCGCCTGATGCCCCTTGGCCGGGCGCACGCGGTTTGCGACATAACAGAGCAGTTCCGCCACCGACTGCGACCACTCGATGCCGGGAAACGCATCGACCCAGGGATACGAATACGACACATCGTAAATTGAACGCGTTGCCGCGCCCCGCCGCAACACCCGCGGACAGTGCGCGCCGAGCGCGTCGAGCACCGCGCCCGGAATCTTCGACGCGTAATAGCGGGACGCCAATTTGAGCGGCGGATAAGCCCACCACAGGCGCGGACCACGCACGCTCTGCGCCAAAACCTCGTTCCAATCCGCCTCCGTCATGCAGGACGACAGCAATGCCAGATCATGCAGCTGCAGCGCCCGCAGCGCGCGAATCGGCATCGATCCGGCCGCGTGCAGCAACAGATGGATCATCAATGAGGCCTTCGATGCATAGGCATTGAGCCCGGGATGCGCTTGCGGCGTGAACACGAGCCCGGAGATATCGGTTATCCGCCAGGGCAGCTTTTCGCAGATCCGCTCATGCAATTCGACGATGAGATCGTTGTCGGCGTGCTCACCCAGGAGATCTGCCGTGCGCTCCTCGCCCGGCGCGAACACACGCTCCTTCCAGCTCTGCTTGACCTGGCGAAAGCCGAGAGATTGCAGCACCGCCGCGGCGGCGTCGACAGCCCCAGGCCGCACCAGCAAGTCGACGTCGGCCATCGGCCGCTCGCCCGGTCGGTACAGTCCGAGGGCATGCAGCGCCGGCCCCTTCAACGCGAGCGCCGCGACTCCCGCCTCGTTCGCCCCGGCATCGATCCGCCGCAACAGCTCATCCATGCGCCGGTGCCGCGCCGCCGTGTGCGCCGCCTGCTGTTCGAGGAATTCGTGAAAGCTCGCCGGACCCCGCCACTGCAGGGTGCGCAACAACAAGGGCGAGATGCCGTGCATCGCCGCCACCGCGCGCGCCACGATCCAGTCGAGATCGGACCACCCGGGTGCGCGCCCGGTCGGTGCGGCGAGCTCGCACGCGAGCGTCTCGGTAACTTTGCGCAGGCTCCCCTGTAGAATCTTGGGGTGCGGCACGGTGCGGGAGGACATCATGCGCTCGCTCGTCGTCACCCCATCGCGGCGGACGGCGCGAGCGCCGACCGATACTGGTGTTCCTGCGCGATCAAATCCGCCCAGCGCTGTTCGAGAGCCGAGCGTCTGTGCGCAGCATCGCCGGCGGGAGCCGCGCCGCCTTGCAGTGATATCTGGTAATGCAGGAGATTTCGCACCGACCGGTAAAAGTCCGATGTGTACGTCCCCTGGAACATCATTTCAAGATCGTTGCTCTCCTGCCAATGCGTCTTGCCGCGCAGCTGCGCCTTCACCAGATCGAAAAATTTGGTGCCGGGCAGGGGATAGGACACGCTGACGCCGATCTCGTCCGGGCGTGCGTCCTCGAGCAAGTCGCGGGTCGCCAGAATGTCGCACAGCTGCTCGTCCATATAGCCCAGCTGAATGAAGAACCCGACGCGAATGCCGACGGCCTTGAGCCGATCGCGCGCAATGCGGATCTCCGCCACCGTGGTGCCCTTGTGCATGGCATCGAGCACCCGCTGGCTGCCGCTTTCCGCACCGATCCACGCTTCGTGGCATCCGGCATCGCGCAACGCCTCGGCCATGTGCACACTCACGAGGTCGGCGCGCGTTTGAATGGTGAAGGGGATTTGTGCGCCGGCGGCGCGCACGGCCGCGGCGAACGCGGCCACCCAATGGACGCGAAATCCAAAGATGTCATCGGCGAACCAAATATGGTCGGGAGCGAACCTCTGCTTCAGATGCAGCATTTCGGCGGCCACTTCAGCGGCATCCCGCTGCAGATAGTGATTTCCCCAAATCGGTTTGGCACACCACGCGCAGCGAAACGGACAGCCGCGCGAGGCTGCCATGTTCAAACTGAAATAGCCGTGCGCCTTCAACCACATCGCACGGTAACGCTCGATGTCCACCAGATCCCACGCCGCCAGGCCGACTTGCGCCGCCGGCGGCGCCCTGGCCGGGGCGCTGCGCGCCGGTATGGCGCCCGCGAGTGAGACGATCCCGCTCAACCCGCGGACGAGATCGATGTTCTGTGCCGCCGGATCCGAATCGAGCCGGGGCAGCACCTCGAACAGGGCGGATAGTCCCTCCCCGATCAGGGCCAGGTCGGCACCGGCCTTGAGGTACGTCGCCGGCGCGTCGGTCACGTCCGGCCCGGCCGCCACGATTTTGGCGCCCGCATGCCGCGCCGAGGCGATCATTTCACAGGCGGCGCGACGCATCGTGCCCAGGCACATTTTGCTCAGAAAGTTGTAATTGTCTTCGTAGAACAGCACCAGTTGCGGGCGATCGGCTTGCAGCAAGGATTCGTACTCGCCGATCCCTTCGGCCAGCATCGCGTCGAAAAACGACACCCGGTGTCCCGCCTGACGCAGCATGGCGACCACCTGCAGGGTGGCAAGCGGCGGGTAGGGTTTGGCACGCAAAACCTGCTTCTGATCGAGGTGCAGATAGTATGAGTGGCAGACCAGGATTGAAAGCATCATCGCTCCATTCGGCGCATCGATCATACGTCTGCGACCCGAAGTCCCGGCCGCAGCCTCGCGCACGAATAGATCGCGGCTTCCCGTGAGTGCTGCGTTCCGGCGATTCGGTTTAACTTCCGGAGTGCTTCTGGTGTTTTGCCGCCGGCATCCCGTCCGCCGAAATAACGCTAACAGAAAGGAGGCCAACATGCCATTGGTGAGGAAGCTCGCCGCGCCCTGGGGATCCGGGCGGCCCGGTCACTCGAGACAGCCGCCGGGTTTGTGAATGCGTTCGGCAGAGGCCGGGTGCGCGCTCAACTCGTGTGCCGGGCGCCTCGGGCGCGCAACCAATTCCCCGCCGCAGTTGGGGCATGTGCCGTGCAGCCGAGTGTCCGCACACGAAGCACAGAACGTGCACTCGAAGGAGCAGATCCGCGCCTCGGTGGAGTCCGGCGGCAGGGGCGAATCGCAGCACTCACACGACGGTCGTAGCTGCAACATCGACGCCTCCGGTCAAATCGACAACGCGCGCAGTCATCCGGCTGCCGGCGATCATGATTTCGCCGATGGAAATCGGCAGTTTGAATCGTCGCGGGCCAGAGCTTCCCGGATTGATGTACAGAACGCCCCCGCGCTCTCCCACGTCCGGTTTGTGCGAGTGGCCCGAGATGATTGCGCGCACTCCCGTTGCGGCGGGTTCGATATCGAGTTCCGCGAGATCGTGAATGACGTAAACAAATACGCCGCCGAGGCGCACCAATTCGGTCTCGCGAAGGGCCGCTGCCCATGGCGCGGTGTCGTTATTGCCGCGGACCGCGATCAACGGCGCAATCGCGCCAAGTTCATCGAGAATCCCGGCGCTGCCTATGTCGCCGCCATGAACGATGTAATCGCAACCGACGAGAAACGCCCGTGCTTCAGGTCGCAGCAGACCGTGGGTGTCGGAAATGAGTCCAATTCGAAGCGCATCGGGTGTGCTCACGGAGCACGTAGTTTAACGCACAGCGGGTGGGAACGAACGTCCCACCCGCCCGCCAACTTCGAGCCTCGATCGGGCTTACCGCTCCCAATGACCCCGCTCATGATGCCAATGCGGACCGCGTTGCTCCCAACGGTCGGGAACCCAGTGATAACCACGGCGCTCGTGCACGTAGTGCCCGGGCACCCACACATGGGCACCGCCCTGCCACTCCCAATATCCCGGCGCCCACACAAATCCTACCCGCGGTTCGGGTACGGTCTCGACTCGCACCGGCGGCGGCGCGACATCGATGTCGATGGCGATTCCTGCTGACGCGATGGTGGGCGCGGCAACCGCACCCGCGGCCATCATCAGGCCCACCAGCAGCGCCTTACGGGAAGTTTTCATTGCAGACTCCTTCAGTTAGTGTCGAACCAAGCGCGAACAAACATGGTGCTGGAACGCATGGGGGTCATCGTGAGTTGACGGCGCCGGCGTGTCTGTAGGACGGTGCCGCATTCGGCGCGCCTGCGCCCACCCTTAAGCCCTTGATGAATCGGCAGAAAACGGCTTAGTCGTTGCAGCCTTAAGAGTAGGTAATGTCGTGATGCATTACTATTCGTGGATGACGGCATTGACGCATCTTTTCCAGCCGCTGCGAATTCGCGGCTGCACACTCAAGAACCGCATTATGTCGACCGGCCACGATACGACGCTGCCGGTGGATGGAACCGTCAATGAGGCGCTGGTCGCGTATCAGGAGGCCCGCGCCCGCGGCGGCGCCGGCTTGATCGTGCTGCAGGTTTCCGGTGTCCACGAGACGGCGCGCTATACGAACCATGTTCTCATGGCCACCGACGATCGCTCGATCGAGGGCTACCGCAACCTCGCGCAAGCGGTGCGTCGTCACGGCACCGTGCTGTTTGCCCAGCTGTTCCATCCCGGCCGCGAAATGGCCGAGGCGGACGGCGGCTTGCTGAACGTGGCCTACGCACCTTCCAGCGTTCCGAGCGAGCGCTTTCACGTCATGCCGCGCGCTTTGCAGAAGCCGATGATCGACTCCATCGTGCAGGGCTACGGCGCGGCCGCCCGGCGCATGCAGACCGCCGGATTGGACGGCGTGGAAATCGTCGCCAGCCACGGCTATTTGCCGGCGCAATTCTTGAATCCCCGCGTGAATTTGCGCACCGACGGTTATGGCGGCGATATGCAAGGCCGCCTGCGCTTCTTGCGCGAAGTGATCCGCGAGGTCCGCGCCCGGGTGAGCGCCGATTTCGTCGTGGGACTCCGCATCTCCGGGTCCGAAGTCGATGAGCAGGGATTGACGCAGGATGAGACTCTCGACGCGGTGACGGAGCTCGACGACAGCATCGACTACGTGCACATCACGGTGGGCACCTCTGCAACTTTGGGCGGAGCCATCCATATCGCACCGCCCATGGCATTCAAGACCGCTTACGTCGTGCCGTATGCGGCGCGCATCAAGCGCCAGGCGCGCATACCGGTGTTCGTGACCGGCCGCATCAATCAGCCGCAGGAGGCGGATGCCGTGATTGCCGCCAATCATGCGGACGTTTGCGGCATGACGCGCGCCCTGATTTGCGATCCGGAGATGCCGAACAAGGCCATGCGCGGCGCGCTCGACGACATCCGCGCGTGCATCGCCTGCAATCAGGCGTGCATCGGTCACTTTCACAAGGGATATCCGATTTCCTGCATACAAAATCCGGTGAGCGGACGCGAGCTGCGCTTCGGGACGCTGGCGCCCGCCGCGCGCGCCCGGCAGGTCATGGTCATCGGGGGCGGCCCGGCGGGAATGAAGGCGGCGGCGATCGCCGCCGAACGCGGACACCGCGCAGACCTCTACGAAGCCGAGCGGCGCCTGGGCGGTCAGGCGCTGCTCGCGCAGCTGCTGCCGGGCCGCGCGGAGTTCGGCGGCATCGTCACCAATCTGCATCGTGAAATGCAATTGGCCGGCGTGCGCGTTCATATGGGCGCCCGCATGGACCGGGCGGCAGTCATCGAGTCGGCGCCCGACGTGGTCTTGATAGCGACCGGCGCAGTGCCCTACCGCCCCGAATTTCCGCAAGAAGGCGCGCTGCAAATCGTCGACGCGTGGCAGGTGTTGCGCGGCCAGGCCAGCGTCGGTCAATCCGTGGTGGTCGTGGATTGGCGCGCGGATTGGATAGGGATCGGCATCGCCGAACACCTGGCTCAACAGGGGCGCAGCGTGCGTTTGGCGGTCAGCGGCATCGCCGTGGGCGAGACCTTGCCGTTTTACGTACGCGATCAGGCCGCGGCCTCGCTGCACAAGTTGGGGGTCAAGGTGCTCGCCTACATGCGCCTCTATGGCAGCGACGCGGACAGCGTTTATCTGCAGCATCAGAGCAGCGGCGAGGCCGTGGTCATCGACAAGGTCGACACGCTGGTGCTGTGCACGGGTCACAGTCCGGTCGACGAGCTGTCCGACGCCTTGCAGGATCTCGATATCGAGATCCACGTCATCGGCGATGCGGCGGCACCGAGGACCGCCGAGGAGGCCGTTTACGAAGGACTCAAAGTCGCCTCCGAGATCTGACGCGGCGGCGGGCTGATCTCCTCGGCGTCCTCCCCCAGGAATCCGCCGCTCTGGTGCGCCCAGAGCCGCGCGTAGAGTCCGCCCTCGGCGAGCAGGGAATAATGATTGCCCTCCTCGACGATGCGGCCCTTGTCGAGCACGATCAACCGGTCCATGGCGGCGATCGTCGAGAGCCGGTGCGCGATCGCCACCACGGTCTTGCCTTCCATCAAGCGGTACAGACTTTGCTGGATGGCGGCTTCCACCTCGCTGTCGAGCGCGCTGGTGGCTTCATCGAGCAGCAGTATCGGGGCATCCTTCAGCATCACGCGCGCAATGGCGATGCGCTGACGCTGTCCGCCGCTGAGCTTCACGCCCCGCTCGCCTACGTGCGCTTGGTAGCCGGTGCGTCCCTTGGCATCGCTCAGCGCCACGATGAAATCGTGGGCCTCGGCGCGCTTGGCGGCGGCCACCATCTCGGCCTCGCCGGCGTCCGGGCGGCCATAACAAATGTTGTCGCTCACCGAGCGGTGCAGGAGCGACGTGTCCTGGGTCACCATGCCGATCTGTGCGCGCAGACTGTCCTGGGTGGTCCGCGCGATGTCCTGGCCGTCGATCAGCACCCGCCCCTGGGAGATGTCATAAAAACGCAGCAATAGATTCACGATGGTGCTCTTGCCGGCGCCGGAGCGGCCCACCAGACCGATTTTTTCGCCCGGATGGATGTGCAGATTGAGATTGTCGATGACCCGTCCGGGCGAGTTTGCGGCCGCGCCGTACGCGAAACTCACGTGCTCGAAGCGGATGTCGCCGCGCGTGACGCGAAGCGGCTGCGCATCGGCAGCGTCGAGGACCGTGGGCGAGCGCGCCAGCGTGGTGATTCCGTCCTGCACGGTGCCGATTTGCTCGAACAGCGATGCCATTTCCCACATGACCCAGTGCGAAATTCCGTTGAGCCGGAGCGCCATGGCCGTCGCCGCGGCGACCGCGCCGACGCCCACCCGGCCTTGCGTCCAGAGCCACAAGGTGACGCCGGCCGTGCTCGCAATCAGGCCCATGCTGAGGCCGTGATTGACGATCTCGAATCCGGTGACCATGCGCATCTGCCGATACACGGTCTGCAGGAACTCCGCCATTGCGCTTTGCACGTAGCCGGCTTCGCGCTGAGTATGCGAGAACAGCTTGACGGTCGTGATGTTGGTGTAGGCATCGGTGATGCGGCCGGTCATCAGCGAGCGCGCATCGGCCTGGGCCATTGCGACCCGGCCGAGCCGCGGCACGAAGTAGATGATGGCCAGCAGATAGATGCCGAGCCAGCCGAGAAACGGCGCCAGCAGCCACAGGTCGAAATTGCCGACGACCAGTGCGATCGTGACGAAGTAGATCACGATGAACACCATGATGTCCGTGACGATCATCCACGTATCGCGGACCGCGAGTGCGGTCTGCATCAGTTTCGCCGCGACCCGGCCGGCGAATTCATCTTGGTAGAACGACAGGCTCTGAGCGAGCATGTTGCGATGAAAGTTCCAACGCAACCGCATCGCGAAATTGCCGGCAAGCGTTTGCTGCTTGTACAAGCTCTGCAAGCCGATCAGTACGGTGCTGCCGGCAAGCACCGCGGCCAGCAACAGGAGGTGCCCCTTCTGCTCGGCCCACAGGCGCGCGGGCGCAACCCTGCTGAGCCAGTCCACAATGCGGCCGAGGAAGCTGAACAGCAAGGCCTCGAACACGCCGATGACGGCGGTGAACAGAGTCATGGCCGCGATGTATCGCCTCACCCCGCGGGCGCACGCCCAGAGGAAGGCGAAAAAGCCCTGCGGCAGCGGCGGTGGCGGCGCGCTCGGATACGGCGGGACCAGATTTTCGAAATATCGAAACAAGCAGCGAGTATAACGTTCCCGGCCGTTCGTCGCTGCGCCGCAACGCGTTTGTCGTCCGCGGCGCTGGCATTCGGCATGCGCAGGTGTAAAATCCCGTCCCCCCTGTCGAGCAACGTTGTGGAGGCTGACATGCAAGAGCAGTTCTTCCCGCCAAAGCGCCCCGACCCGACGCAGTTTGCGAACTGCGATGAGCAGAAGGCACGCGACGCCTGGAAAGTCCAGCTCCACGAGTGGCTGCACGAATATCGAGACCGCTACGTGCTGCGGCGGGACGAGAAACCCGCACCCTAGCCTGAACGACCCGCGCGGGTTACGATGCCTAAAAACGAAGGGGCATCGCAATGCACAAGCGACCCACGGCCCTGTGGATGGCAGGATCGTTCATGGCGGCGCTGGTTATTGCACTCGGCGCGCGCTACGGAGCTCCGTCGGGCGAAAAACTCGGGGCCGCGCTCAAGGCCAGCGCGCGCTGGTCCTTCCTGCTATTTTGGTTGGGCTATGCCGGAAGCTCGTTGGCGGCTGTCGGCGGCGCGAAGTTCCGCGCTCTGGCCCGGCACGGCCGCGATTTTGGTCTCGCGTTCGCCTCGGCGCATCTCGTACACCTGGCTCTCGTCGCCTGGTTGTTGCACATCGCCACCACACCCTTTCCGCGGCCCCAGTTGATATTTTTGGGCATCGGCGTTTTCTGGATCTATCTGCTGACGATTTTGTCCGTGAAACCTCTCGCCGCGAAAATCGACGGCAGGCTGCTGCGAATGGTACGCACCGTCGGAGTGGAGTACATCGCGCTGGTCTTTCTGGTCGACTTCGCCAGGAATCCGCTGCAAGGCGGAGCGGCCAATCTGATTGCCTACCTGCCCTTCCAGATCCTGGCTGTCGGCGCTCTGCTGCTGCGCGTTGCATCTGCGTTGCAGCGCTTGAGCGGCTGGAGCGGCAGCCGGCGCCTGCGGGAATCGGTACACTACGTACTTCAGCCTCGGTGGCGAAATTGGTAGACGCAACGGACTTGAACAAATTGAGCGGCAGGTAGGAAACCGCCTGCTGGATCCCATCAAAGTCGGCGAACCCTTGGCTGTTTGAGCCGAGGCAACGCCGAGCCAATCCTGCCGACGAACGCGTGGACAGGCAGGTGTAGAGAGCGGACGGTGGGCCCTAACGCAGCACAGGCTGCCATGGTGATGGCGCGCTCCAGACCCCAAACGCGTGCATGCGCGGCGACGTAAGGCGTAGCGGGTACGAAAATCCGTTGGCCGCAAGGTCATGCCGGTTCGACCCCGGCCCGAGGCACCAATCGAGCGCGCTACAGCGCGAAGCGCTCCGCAGCGGGCACGCACCAGATGTCGATCGGTTCGCGACGGCCGCGCAACTCGAATTGCGGCAGCTGCAGAAACGGCGCCTGACCCGGTGCCGCGCCGGCCGTTATCGCGGTGGTCTCGAGCGCCGCGGCCACCGTGCATGAGAACAACACTTCACCGGCTCGAGCCCGGCTGCAAAGCCGCGCCGCCACGTTGACGGTGTCGCCGACCAACGTGATCGCCTGATGCTGCGACGGCCCGAGCACACCGACGGCGACATCCCCGAGATGCAGACCGATACCGATTCCAGCCTCGATCTTGAGCTGCTTGCGCCAACGTGCCGCAATCGGCTCGAAGTCCTGCAGCATGGCGCGTCCGGCGGCCAGGGCCTCGCGAGCGCCGTCGCCGCCGGCATCGTCCACCGCGAAACCGGCCATCAATCCGTCGCCGGCCATGTTGAAGATGGTGCCGCCGAAAGTCTCAGCCGCGGCGGCGAGCGTGCGCAAGAATTCGTCCAACAGCGGCACCACGCGCACCGCGGGCAGGCGTTCGGCCATCCCGGTGTAACCGCGCAGATCGGCGAACAGCACGGTCACCTCCGCGGTGCGAACGGCAGGCCGCAGAACCCTTGCGGTCATGATTCCGGCAGGACGGACTCGCGGGGGTCGGCGCGGCTCCATGATTTACGCCTATTCTCCGAACGCCGGCTTCCCGGAAAAGCCGCCCGCGGCGCGCAGCGCGTCCGCATCCATCATCTTGCCGTCCATCACCACGATGATGGTATGGCGCAGGTCGCCGAGGTGCTTCGACGGATTCCCCTCCACCAGCACCAAATCGGCGGACTTGCCGACACTGATGGAGCCCGTGCGCCCATCCGCTCCCACCAGGTGCGCGGTTTGGATGGTCGCGCTGGCGAGTGCCTGCGCCGGGCTGAATCCTGCCGCGACATACAGCTCGAGTTCGCGCACCAGTTCCATTCCGCTCCCGTCCGTGCCGGCAACGATCGGAACCCCTGCTTCGTGCAAAGCGCCGACGAGCTGGCTCAATTTATTGAAGCTCGCCCTGAAGTCGGCGCGGGTCACGCCGGGCGGCATCGCGAAGCCGCCCTGCCGGAAGCCTCGTTCGACAGCCGGCGGCAGCGTGCCGACAAAGGGTGCGTACGCGGGCGACAGGTCGCCGTTTTCGGGAACGTACAGGCTCTCGGCGACCACCAGGGTGGGATCCACCGTGATTTTCCGCTGTGCCATTTTCGCAATCAGGGATTTCATCGGTTCCGCGTCGAGCCTGACGTTCCTCGCGTAGCGGCCCGTCCCCAAAAATCGCGCCATGCCGTTCGACTTGTTCACCACCTCATCCGGCATCGCCTGCATCATCACGAAATAAATGTGCGTGATCTCGTCGTAGCCGTCGTCGATGGCCTGCGAGGGGCGCATTCCGGCGGGCAGATGGCCGTGGACATGCAACCCCAGGCGATGCGCCTCGGCGGCGGTCGCCTTCACCCACGCCGGATTGAACGTGCCGTATATCTTGATGGCAACGAATCCTTCGGCCTTGGCCTTGCGCACGATGGCGAGCGCCTCTTCCTGGGAGTTCGCGACCACCGCCGATTGCGCGGAGTTCGGTCCCTTGCCATCGATCAGCACCGACGGATAAATCCGCGGGCTGAGCAACAAGCCTTTCGCGCGGCGCCGGGCGCGCGCCAGCGTCAGCGCATTGTTGTTTCCCGGATCGCGTGCCGAGGTGATGCCGAGCGACAGCAGGAGAGGTCCGCTGGCATCGTCCTGGAAATGCATGTGAGCATCCCACAGGCCCGGCACCAAGGTCTTGCCGTGCCCGTCGATAACCTGCGCACCGGCCGGCACGGCCGCGTCATCCGCGGCCCGAACCTGCGTGATCACGCCCTTGGCGAAGACGACGGTCTGATCCTCGGCAAAATGATCTCCCGCGACGAACGCGCGAACGTGCGTGAACGCAACCGGTGCGGGCGGAGTCTTGAGCAAGGATTTGAGCTGCGCCGGCGAACGCTTCGCGAGCGCCTCGTCCTGCGTCTTCTGCAGCAGCGCGGCCGACGATTCGAAGCCGCTGCGAATCCACGACAAGGAGCCGATCGAGGCGAAGAACCTGCCCGACTCATCCATCCAAATCGGAATGGGCGTGTTGCTGACCCCGGTCATGGCATAGGCTGTGAGCGCTTTCTTGGCGGCTCCCTCACCGACGCTCGAGGTTGCGATAATTTCGGCATGAGCCCGGCCCGCCGGCAGCAGGGCCAGCGACTTGTCGGGCGCGGCAATCAAGCGTTCGGCAAAATCCGCCGTGAGATCGACCGGTCCGCCGAACGCCACGTACAGCGCAGGTGCCGAATAAGGGGCCGAGCCGCCGTCCACCGGACTCTTCCACGTCGCCCGGCCGTGCGCGACGGCGAAACTCTCGGCCGCATCCCCATTCGGTGTGAAGCCGCGGATCGTGACCCGGCTCAGCATCCCATCGGAGCCGACCTGAGCCGCGCTGTCCTCCTCGAACACCTGCCCGCGCAGCACGAAGCTTTCGCGGCCCATCTTGAGTCCGTCGGGTGTCGTCCAGCGGCTCGATTCGCCGTGCTTGCCCGCGGTCGACACGACGCTGAAGCGCTCGGCCGCCGCCGGCGGTTTGGCCAGATCCGCCACCGCGATCCGGGTTGCCGAGGTCTCGGCCGCGGCAACGCAGGTGAGCAGCAAACCTGCGAACGCAATGACTGTTCTCATAATCCTCTCGATCTATTGAGGCAAGTCTACACGGGTTAGAATTGCGGTAAATCTATGGTACGCACGATCCTTTTCGCCCGCGCCTGTGCGCTGTCGCTCGCCTGGATCTGCGGCGCGGCCGCCGCTGCCTCGCTGATCGCGCCGGACACCTATCTGATCGAGGGCGAAGCCACGCCGAACCGCCAGCCCGACGGCAACAGCGTGATCATCGCGGCGGCGCGGGGCCTGATCGTATTCGATACCGGCCGCCATCGGGAACATGCGCAGCGGGTGCTGGATTTTGCGCGGCAGCACGCAGAGCCCATCGCCGCCATCATCAATTCACATTGGCACCTGGATCATGTCGGCGGCAATCCGCTGCTGCGCGCCGCGTTCCCGGATATCGTGGTCTACGCGAGCTCCGCCATCGATCAAGCACGCGGAGGATTCCTCCGCGATTATCGTGCGCAACTGCTGACCGAGATTGCCGCGGCCAAGCAGCCGGAGGCGCTCGCCGCCCTGCGCGCGGAGGTCGCATTGATCGATCAAGGCCCGGCGCTCGGCCCAACCGTCGTCATCGGGCGCTCCGCCGCGCCCGACATTGCGGGGCGCCGCTTGCAGCTGCACCTCGAATCCCACGCCGTCACCGCGGGCGACGTGTGGGTGTTCGATCCGCAAACGCGGGTGCTGCTCGCCGGTGATCTCGTCACGCTCCCCACCCCGTTTTTCGAAAGCGCCTGTCCTGCGCGCTGGCGTGTTTCGCTCGAGCACCTGGGCCGGGCGCGTTTCGACCGGTTGGTGCCGGGCCACGGCAAACCCATGCAGCGCAAGGAATTCACCGCGTACTCCGCGGCGTTTGCCAATTTGCTCGCCTGCGCCGCCGCCAATGCGCCGAAGACCGCCTGCATCGACGGCTGGATCAACGATGCGTCGGCGCTCGTCGAATCCAAGGACGTGAGTTACGCGCGCACGCTGATCGGCTACTACGTGGACAATTACCTGCGCAATCCCAGCGAGCGCGTGCGTGGATTCTGCAGCGACTAGCGCGCCGCTAGCCCGGCGGCTGCCGCAATATCCAGCCGTTGCCGTCGGGATCCTTGAACATCGTATAGCGGCCCCACGGTTCTTGCTTGATCTCGCTGAGGGCGAGTCCGCGCCGCGCAAGATCCGCATGATCGCGCTCGATGTCGCTGGAATTGAGCATCACTCCTTGCAGCCCGCCCGGACGCATGGTCTCGAACCACGTGACCAGGGCGATCGTGGTCGAGCATCCTTGCGGGGCAAGTTGAATCCATTTTTGGCCGGGGCCCATCGGCTCCTCGCGCAGCAGCTCGAAGCCCACCACGTCGCGGTAGAATTTCTTCGACGTTTCCTGGTCCGACACCGGCACTGAGACAATTTCGAAGGAACCGATGGTCATGCGTCACTCCTCAGAATGGATAGTTGAGACCGGTAAACGCGGCGACGCCCTCGCTGCCGTAGCCGATGTCGACGTACCCGACCACGAACGGCCGCGCAATGCCGCGGAACCCCACGCCGTAAACATGATGCAGCTGCTCGAAGGGCAGCGTGCTGGTGCGCGCGAATACCCTGCCCACATCGATGAACGGTGTCAATTCCACGTCGACGAGGGTGGAAGTGGCATCGAAGGTGAAAATCTTACGCCGAACTTCCAACGTGCTCGAGAAAGAATCGCGATCGTAGAAACGCCCGGCGCCGAATCCGCGCAGCGGCTGCTCGCCGCCCACCACGCTCTCGCCGCCGCCGATGTTGCTCAGGGCCCAGAAAGGCACATCGTGCGCCGTCGGCAAATAGCGGACCGACATGTGTCCGGCGAGGATGGTGTCCTTGGCCACCGGCCAGAACGCACGTCCATCCCCGCCGACTTCGCTGAACATCGAATCATCCAACAACCCATTGCGGCTCGCGAGGCCGCCATACGCGATCAGCTGCACTCCATGGGTGGGCACCACCAGGTTGTCGCGGGTGTCATACACCAAGGATAGGCGGTTCACAATCTGCTTGTTGGTGCCGATTCCCAGAGACCGGCTGAAGCGGCTGCCGATGGTTGCAACCTTCTCCAGCGTGCCGGGCAGCACATCGACATCCTCGAAGCGCCCGGTGTAGAGCAGTTGCCAGGAGTGGCTGAGATTCAGGCCCACTTGCTGCTGAATGGTTTCCTGCTGGTTGGTGTAGTTGGTCTCGGCGATTGCCGGCGACTCGTTGCCGATGCCGTAAAAGCGCGGCGTGCCGTCGCGATCGTAAATCAAGCTGGTGTTGAAGGACCATCGATTCTCGCGCAATCGTCCCACCTGGTATTCGGCGTCGAATTCGCGTTCGACGCGCTCTTTGATGCCGCTCACCACCGACCATTGTTCGTCCGCCGAGGTGTAGCCGTAGATGCGGCCGTGCACACCGGCGCCGAAGTACGGGTTGTAAAGAATGTCCGGCGCGATGATGCGCCGGATTTCGTGATTCTCATCGGTCTTTATCCAGGTCGGAATGAGGCCGAGCGTCGTGCCGCTGTCGGGATCGACGGCGATTTCCGGCACCGGAATAAAGGGCGCGGTCGCAGGATTGAACCATCGCGACAGCCCTTGCGGAGGCGCGGCCGGCGGCGGTGCGATCGGCCCGGGAGCCGGCGCTTGCGTGGGATCGGTGTCGGGCGGGGCCGCGTAACACTCGGTGCCTAAGGCAATGAGCAGCAGCAGCGGCGCCGCCCTCACAGGGGGGTTCCCGGGATCGGCTCGAGCTGCGGCAGCACCTCGTGGGCCGCGCGCACCACGTCCGTCGGGAAATCGATCTCGATCCAGGGATAGCCGGTCACATCGGCGATATCGAAGACCTGGCTGCGCTCGAGCAGCAAATCGCGTACCGCCTCCTCGTGCGGCAGATGGGCGCGGCCCTGCGCGACGTAATCGGCAACCAGGGCTGCGAGCCGCTGTGCCGCGGCGGGATTGAAGCGGAAAAACCCGACCGATTCGCCGATGGTGTCGTATTTCAAATCCGCGCCCGGCTGCTTGCGCAATTCCACCGCCACACCGTCGCTCACACACAGTTTGACGGGCTCATCGCCGGCCTCGAAATCGCGGTCGATCAGCACCCGGTTGGCCGAACGCCCCGCCACCAGGACGTTCATGATTCGTTGATCGTAGAGCACGTCGGCATCCATCAGCAGCACATCGCCGCCGCGTCTCATGGCAGCGCCGACGGTATGCACGGTCAGCACACTGCCGAGCTCGAATCGCTCGTTGACCACGATCTCCGGACGCGGCGACCAGTGCAGACGATCGAGTTCCGCCTCGATGCGGTCCGGGCGAAAGCCGACCGCCACTACGATTTCCGCGACGCCGACATTTTTCAACATGCGCAGGTGACGTTCGAGCAGGCTCATTCCGCCGAATTGCAGCAGGCACTTGGGAAATTGCCGCTGATCGGCCTGTTGCAATCGCAGGCCGCGCCCGGCCGCGAGGATGATGGCGCGCATGCTTGCCCTTCGAGTCAAAAGGAGGCGAGAATATTACACGGCGGCGGCGTTGCTGCGCGAGCAAAGGTGCAGGTACAAAAGACCCGGCACGCCCAGCAGAAGTTCGCGTGCGCGCTTCGCCAGCGACAACGCCAGCGCGGTGTCGGCCGGCAAGCCGGCGAGCGGCGCCAGCAGCAGATAGCCGCCCTCCTGAACGCCGAGGGCGCCGGGAATGGCGAACGCCGCACCCCGGATCGCCTGTCCGAGGCTTTCGAGCAGCAGCGCGTCGAACCAGCCGACCGGATGGTGTATTAATTGCAAAACCAAATACACCTCGCCCGTGCCGACCAGCCAGCCGAGCAATGTCAGCACGAAGCTCACCGCCACCGGCGCCGTGCGCTCGTACGTCGCCTGCACGGCGAGGTCGATGGCCTCGGCCTGGCTCATCCATCGCGACCAGTCGCGCTTGCCGGCAAACCGCGTGGCGGTGCGCATCAGCTTGCTGAAAATGCCGCGGCGTTGCAGCCAGTAGAATCCTCCGACCTGCAGCGCCAGCAAACCGCTGGCGATGAGCGACGAAGCGCGCAGCGCATATGGCGACACCTGCCCGGAATGGCTTCCGAGCAGGGCCACGCCCAGCAACGCAAAGGCGATCTGCGAAAAAGTCTGCAGCGTGGTGCTGACGGTGATCGCCGCCGCGGCCTCCTCAATCTGCATGCCGCGCTGTGCGAGGCGGCGCGCCATCAGCACCGGGCCGCCCAGCTGGCCCGCGGGCATCAGGCTGTTGGCGGATTCGCCCGCCCAGCGTGCCAACAGCGCGTCGCGCGTCGTCGCCGCGGCGCCCGGCGCAAACAGCACACGGATCGCCACGGCATCGAGCGCCAG
>Ga0181537_10000674_pt1 | contig 31659 bp, 20 predicted proteins | sample PEATcosm2014_Bin_39_FD_119765 | JGI IMG/M metagenome (GOLD analysis project Ga0181537, IMG submission 119765) | Peatland microbial communities from MTU Mesocosm Facility, Houghton, MI, USA - PEATcosm2014_Bin23_10_metaG | ecosystem: Environmental > Terrestrial > Soil > Wetlands > Peat | place... | reverse complement strand
GACGAGTCCCGGCCTGGTGCTAACAGACAATATCGAGGTCAAGCCGGCGGAAGTCTCCCGGAGCCACTACACGCGGGACATGGCCAACGAGGCGCGCACCAAGGCCGAAGCGGTCGGCGATAAGCTAGGCAAATCGCTCGATGACGCCTGGCTTTACACAGAAATCGAGGCCAAACTCGCCACTGGCGCCGGCACGCAGGCGTTTAAGATTCACGTCGACGTCTCGAACAAGGTCGTCGTTCTGCGAGGCCAGGTGGAGTCGGCCGCCGCTAAGAGGGAAGCCGATGGGGTTGCCCGCCGGACCCACGGCGTCCTCAGAGTGATCGATCGACTCACGGTCCAAAAAATCGGGTAATTGGGAAGGAGAAGCATCTCCTTTCCACAGCAAGTAAGTCAGTCAGAGTATCTGGAGGGTAAGTTATATGAAAAAGAATGTAAAACAGTGTGCACATCCAGCCTGCAGCTGCACGGTTGCAGAAGGTGATGAGTTCTGCAGCAAATACTGCGAAGATGTTGGAAAGGAAGAAGTCGAGATTTCCTGCGACTGCGGCCACAAAGGCTGCGCGCTTGCCTCGGAAATGCCATCGTCTGAGACAGCAGACCCTGCCCAAGGATCGGCCTTCTAGCGGTAAGCGTACTATTCCGGCAGGTTGGGCGCCCGTTCGGAGCCCTCCCTGCCATTTAGTTTTGAACGGCCCGGGATCAGGCTGAAGGCAGACCTGCCTGAGGTTGCGCGGCCAGCCGCTGCACTTTGTTACGTTTGGACAAATGCGCAGGGAGCCCGATTTCTTTACCGACGCGGAATTGACTCTGGTGTATTTGGCGCGCCGGTTACGCGAGTCGCTGAAGATCGAGGAGCTTCTCACTGCGAACGAAATCGATTATCTGGTCGAGACCGGTACGTACCTGGGAGGGTTTCTGTTTCGTCGGGAGCTGACTGGGGCGTATTTTTATGTTTCGTCGGATGGGGCCGAATCGGCGCGGCAGTTGCTGTTGACGCACGGCTATCGCCCGCAGGACGCATCGTAGACACGGTCAGAAACGACTGCGCCGGCACGAGCTGGAGGCGGACGTGACTTGGTGTGTCACCAGCGGGGAGGAGGTAAACGCTGTTCCATCCGGCCTACCCCCGATCCGCTCCAAGCTAAAATCAGCACTGTTTCCAGATCTGAGGAGGCTGCTATGAAGTCCGCGCCACGATCCATGCTTTTTCTTGCCCTGCCCGCTCTCTTGTCCGGGCAGGTGAAGCACACACCGACGCTCGATGAGATGTTGAGCCTGAAGACCATCAGCTCGCCGAAGATTTCCCCAGAGGGGCGCTTCGTGGCTTACCAAATGCGTGAGACGAATTGGAAGGACAATGCCTACGTATCGCAGTTGTGGCTGATGAACGTGGCGACAGGGACCAGCTTTCAGATGACGAGGGGAAAGAAATCAGCGGGCCAGCAAGAGTGGTCGCCGGACGGGCGCTGGCTGGCATTTGTCACCGAGCGGGAGGCGTCCGCGATTGAACCGCATGCGGCCGAAAAGAAGGAAGAGAAGAAGAAGGAGGAGGGCAAAGACGGCGAACTTAACGCCGGAAAACCCGCAGACCGTCAAATCTGGTTGATCTCGCCGGAGGGCGGCGAAGCCTGGCAATTGACAAAGACGGAGACGGATGTCGACAGCTTTCACTGGTCGCGCGACGGCAAGTCGATTGCCTTAACAGCCAACCCTCCGGAAGGGAAAGCGGGAAAGGATCGCAAGGAGAAGTACAGTGAGTACGAAGTGTTTGAAAAGGACTACAAGCAGCACCAGTTATGGCTGGTGGATGTTGCCACAGCGGCCCAGAGCTATCTTCCGGCGACTGCGAAGCAGCTCACGTCGGACGCCTCGTTGGATATCAGCTCGTTTGCCTGGTCGCCGGACTCCACTAAGATTGCGTTCAGCGCTTCGAAAAACCCGCTTTTGGCATTCAGCGGCGAGCAGGATATCTATCTTCTCGATTTGGCGCAGAATAACGCGGTGAAGAAAATCGTAGCCCTGCCTGGACCGGACACGTCGCCGACCTTCTCGCCCGACGGGAAACAACTTGCGTTCTCTACGGCTCTGGCACAGCAGTATTATTACTACGAAAACCAGCATATTGCGGTTGTGGATCTGGCAACAGCGCTCTCCAAGCCCGCCACAACGCCAGCCGATGTCACAGACCTGACGGGTGGCTTCGATGAAAATCCACGTCTCATCGACTGGGGGCCAGACGGCGTCTATTTTGGCGCCGAGCAGAAAACCAGCATCCATCTGTTTCGCGTGAATCCTGCGTCGCGCGAGATTCATCGACTCACTTCGCCGGATACTCTTATGTTACTCGGCGGGTCACTCACAAGAGACTTCAAAACCATGGCATTCATTGCGCCCGACGCGACGCATATGGAAGAGCTGTACGTCTCGCCAGTTTCAGCTTTTGCGCCGCGAAAACTCACCGACATCACCGCACAGGTCAAGGATTGGGAATTGGGCACGGTGGAGGTGATTTCCTGGAAAAGTCAAGACGGGACTACGATTGAAGGAATTCTGCACAAACCCGCCGGCTACGATGCCACCAAAAAATATCCGCTACTGGTTGCAATTCATGGCGGCCCCACAGGCACTTCGTTTCCAACTCTGTCGCCGACTGAATATGCCTATCCGGTGCAACTTTTTCTCTCCAAGGGGGCGCTGGTGCTGGAACCGAATTACCGAGGCAGCGCGGGGTATGGGGCGGCGTTCCGCGCCCTGAACGTCCGGAACCTGGGAGTGGGCGATATGTGGGATGTGATGAGCGGTGTGGATTCGCTGATCGCAAAGGGAATGGTGGATCCAACCCGGATGGGCTCGATGGGTTGGTCGCAGGGCGGGTACATCTCGGCCTTCCTGACTACGCATACAGATCGCTTCAAGGCAATTTCAGTAGGAGCTGGAATCAGCGATTGGGTGACTTACTACGTGAACACCGATATTACTCCGTTCACCCGTCAGTATCTGCACGGCACGCCGTGGGACGATCCGGAGGTATATGCCAAGACGTCGCCCATTACCACCATCAAGCAGGCGAAGACCCCGACGCTGATTCAGCAGGGCAGCAACGACAAGCGTGTGCCGGTGCCTGACAGCTTCGAGCTATATCGAGGATTGCAGGACCAGGGTGTGCCCGCGCGGCTGATCTTGTATCAGGGATTTGGCCACGGAGTCAATAAACCCAAATCGCAGCAGGCGTTGCTCGAAGCCAATCGCGACTGGTTCAGCTTTTACATCTGGAACGAGCCCATCCCGAAGGAATCGGCGCTCTATGGGGCGAGCGAGTTCGAAGCAGAAAAAAAGTAAACCGGCTTCGCGTCACTGCCATTTCTTTGAGGAATCTAGCGGTCTAGAGGAGCACGGCTTGGCGATTCCCTATTACCATGTTGATTCATTCACGGGTGAGCTCTTTGCGGGTAACCCGGCGGGGGTCTGCATCCTGCCCGCTTTTCTGGCGGATAGCATCATGCAGAAAATTGCGGCCGAGAACAGGCACAGCGAGACCGCCTTTGTGGTTCCTCGCGCGGACGGCGATTTCGACTTGCGCTGGTTCACTCCCCAAGTCGAGGACGATCTATGCGGGCACGCGACCTTGGCATCCGCCTGTGTGCTCGCGCTGCGGAAGCACAACCTGTGGCCGGTTCGCTTCCATACCCGCAGCGGCATCTTGACCATCGCTCAGAACCAAGACGGCTTTGAAATGGATTTTCCCGCCAGGCCGCCCCAACCATGTGAGACGCCGGCCGAACTCTTGCCAGCCCTGGGTTTGAAAGAGGCGCTAGTAATGAAATCGCGTGATTACCTCGTGGTGGTGGATCGCGCTGAGCAACTGCGAGCGCTCGCGCCCGATATGGCCGCTCTTGCCAAAGTGGACGTCGGTATCGGCGGAACGATTGTTACGGCTCCCGGCCAGGGCGACGTGGATTACGTGTGCCGGTTGTTCGCACCAGCGGTCGGCATCGACGAGGACCCCGCCACCGGCTCGATACACTGCACGCTCGCCCCATATTGGGCGCGGCGACTGGGTAAGGACACATTGCGGGCGCAACAACTCAGCGTCCGCGGTGGACATATGCTGTGCACAATCTGCGGCGATCGAGTGAAGATCGGCGGCAGGGCACGCTTGTACCTTCAGGGAACGCTTGAACTCTAAACTTGAACTCTAAAATGGTGAGCCGGGCGGGATTCGAACCCGCGACCACCGCATTAAAAGTGCGATGCTCTACCAACTGAGCTACCGGCCCGTGTGCTGCGTTTTGCTAAAGGTTTTTCGCCGGCCGGTTCCCTGCCCGCGCCTTCACCTAACGCGCTCTAAGCCATGTTATCACTGCCAGCGCCATCAGCCCCGTTGTAGTGGCGCGCAGCGCAATTACATGATCGTGTGGGACGAATTCATGTTTGCCCCGTCCCCATTTCTGCAGACGTGTCTGTCCTACTGTAAGTTTGCGCCTGTACCAGTGCCGAGCAGACTCGGGCCCAGGTCCTTGAGTATCTTCGGATTCTGCTCATCCACCGCCAACAGGTCATGGCAGGCGCCGCAATCGTCGTTGATCTTCTTGCCATCCGCGCTTACGTGATTGCCGTCGTGACATCGAAAACATCCCGGCGAGTCCATATGGCCGATGTTATTCGGATACGTGCCCCAGGTCACCTTCATGTCCGGAAACACGTTTCCGGCATAGGTCGCCTCGATCGCCTGAACGGCGCGCCGCAGGGCAGCGGGATCCGTCTGCGGGTATTTCGTTCGATAGAAGCTCTGCAGCGCATTCGCAATTTCGCGGGCCGCTACGTCGCGGTTCGGATATTCGCGGCGCAGCACTTCCACGGCTTCCTTCTTAATAAACGGAAGGCTGGCGCTGATCTGCCCGTTCAGTATCTGCTTGTCCACCGCCGCCTCCGGCAGCTCGAATACGTGCGTCGGCCGGTTGTGGCAATCTATGCAATCCATCGTCCGGTGCTCGCCCGCGGCAAGCTGCGCCGCAGTCGCTTTTACGTCGGTAGCCTTGTACACCGTCACCTTGCCGTCCGGACCCGTGTAGGTCACCTGAGGTATTACCTGCCGGTGGTCATCGATGGCAATGTAATCCATCCGGCCGCCTCCCTCGGAGTGCTTCCCGTGAATCCCAACCGTCCCCTTCCAGTTCTGCCCTCCAACTCGCATCAGCGCCACCGTTGTCGCCGGAGTGTTCTGCTCGTCGGAGGCATAGTGGGTCCGAACCAGAAACATGTCTCCGGCTAAGCGGTAAGGCCAGTGGCACCGTTCGCAGATTTGCGAAGCCGGCCGCAGCTCGCGCACGGGAGATGGAATGGGACGATCGTATATTCCCGTCATCACTCCCGCCAACTGGCGCATCCCTGAAATCTTCGACTTAAGAAACGCTTGCGCGCCTTGTCCCACATGGCACTCCGTGCATGCAACCTTTGCATGATTGGAACGCAGGTACGCCGTGTACTCGGGCTGCATCGGCGTGTGACACGTCTGCCCGCAGAACTGGACCTGCTCCATGTAGTCCACCGCTCGCATCGTCAGTTGGCCGCCGATCAGTACATTGACAGCCGTGGCCACGAACACGAAAAGAAGGAACTGCCGGACTTGAGGGTTGTCGAGCGATATCTTCCGAAACGAGGCCGGAATGGCGCCTTCGGCGAATTTTCCTTTCCGGCGCTCGATCCAGATCCCGATCGGTATCAGAACAAGGCCAGTGAAAAAGACGATGGGCAGGGCGAAGACGACCAGCAGCCCAATGTACGGATCGTTCGGCGCCCCGGTGAAAATAATGGGAAGAAGAAACAGCCACGAGACGCCGGCCCCGGTGACCAGGAAGATACCCACACGGCTGGTCCAGTTGTTTGACAAATAAACCACTGGAGATACTATGTTCTGCAGCCGCGTGGCTAATGATCGAGGTTCGCTCATTCTTCCGCGATCTTTGTGGACATATCGGATTTGCCAGCCAAATTGGCCTTCATTCTATTCAAACGAAATTCGAAGGCCCGACGCGAAGGTGTGCGCCCGGAAACCCTCATAGACGTAATACGGCTCGCTCATTCCGTAATAATGCCACTCACTCTTCCAGTCGACATGGCGGTTAATGCGGATTGAGAGGCGAGCCACTGGTTGATAGTAACTCGTCGGCCGGGTGCCGGACGAAATGAAGAGAGAGCCGCCCGCTGCCAGTCGAAAGCCCGTCCATTTGGGGAGCCCGAGTTCGAGCACGCCGGACGCGGTGTGTGCCCGCTCGTCGTAATTGGAAACGGCGTTTGTCAAGAATGGCGGCTCGATATAGCCGTAACTTGACGAAAACGCCGACCGCGTGTAGTCTCCCACAATCGCGAACTCTTTGTTAGGAACAAAAGCGACAGACGCCGAGCTTGAAAGATCGCTGTATGAATTCGCAGTGGTCGCAACCGGGTTGGAGTTATATAACATCCGGTTGTCGAAGCTGAATTGCAGTTTTTCGAAGGGTTTGTAGCGTGCCTGGACGTGCGACTTCGTGTAGTCTGCAAGGCTTGTCAGGAAGTACGTACTGACGCCAAAGGATTTCTCAAAATCCCAAGTCACCGACGCCTTCTGGAAAGGTATAATCCGAAAGCCTGCGAGCAGCACCGAGCGCCGCATTTGACCCGTGTCATAGATGTAGTTCTCGAGCAGGGCCGCGGGAACTTCCGATTCGCCCGAGACGTACCGGAAACCGCCGCGTAACAGCAGCCACTTGGTGACGTCGGCTAGGACGCTGAGGTCTGCCTGGAGATAGTTGTCCACGAACTGGTCCCCGTCAAAACCCGCGCCGTCGAACTGCCCGGAGCTATGCAGGCGGTCAAACGACATGGATTCAATAAGGCGCAACCGCTTCGAAGGCCGCTCTTCAGCGGACAAGCTTCCCGACAAGTGCGGCTGCTGGCCAAAAGCGGTGAACAGATTGTTGATCGCGGAGACAAAACCAAGCCCATCGGCGGTCGCAAAATTACCCTGCGCGGCCTCCGTATAGTTTGTGGTCAGCGTTGGTTGCGAATACGAAAGCTGGCCTGCAAAGTCCAGACCTGCGACCGGGGTGCCGGTAAAGATCCCGCGTACGTATTGACTATCGCCATTCGCCAAATACAGCTGCTCGGCCTGGGTGATCGACAGTGTCTGGCCTAAGTAGGTCGTGGTTCTGTTTCCCGTAAACGTCGCTCCGGAATACTCTAAATCGTCTTCGCTCTTGTAAGTCGTCCCTCCGCCCTCCAGCGTCACGTGCCACCGCGGCAAGGCAAAATGAACACCGCCCCGGAAATCGTTGGTTCCGTAATGCGAGTTATACGGAAGCGCATACTCGTTGCTATAAACCGCGTAATCGGATATGCCCGTCCCATTATTCGAGTAGTGTCCAACCGCGAAGAACGGCTGCACAACGTGGCCGGGATAAAGATCGAGCTCCGAATCAAACGCTCGTTGCTGCATGTCGAAAGACTGTTGGTTCAGATAGATTCCCTGCCCCACCGTGATGTCGGCCCAGGATGGCAGAAAGTTGAAGTAGTTGATATCCCGGTAATCCACGGTAAGTGAATAAACATTCTTCAGGCTCATGCTTGCCCGAATCGTGTTATACGGATCCCACCAGTTGGTTCCGTGCACTTCCAACCGGTCAAAAAGCTGGTGGGCCGGATCGATCAATACCAGGTCGGCGCCAAACACCTTGACGCCGCTGCCGAGGTTCACAACGGTGCGGTAGGCATCATTGCTGCCGGCAACATCAGATCGATACCGGTAGCCTATATCGATACTGCCGCTGAGGTTGGAACTGGGGTCCGCGGTCTGCGAATCAGGCTGTGTCAAATCGTTCGGCGTCGAATCGCTCTGCGTCGAATCTCCCACTGGCGGACTTTGCTTTGCTGCCGCTGGCGTTGGAGTGGCCGCTGGCGTTGGAGTGGCCGCTGGCGCTGGAGTGGCCGCTGGCGCCGGAGCCGGAGCGGCAGGCGGCGGTTGCGGCGCGCCCGGGTCGTCTGGCTGTGCGGCGAACAACCGCGCGCAGAACACCACGAATAATAGGCGTCTCATCGCAGGAATGTCCTATCCAAATTCGATCCGTGGATCTTCACATGGCAGATCGTGCAGTTCTGAAACTGAGCCGTTCCCAAGTTGTGGATAGAGCTGGGAATCACGCCGAGCGTTGGATTTGAGGTCTTGCCGCTGAAATTCGGCGGAAAGTTCGCATGGCATTCCAGGCACACATATTGAACCTGAGCCCTCACCAGCATTTTTGGATTGCTGGTGCCATGCGGCACATGGCAATTCGTGCAGCCATCCAGCTTCACGGGCGCGTGCTGATAAACAAACGGGCCGCGAATATCCGCGTGGCATTTCAGGCAAACTTCCTCATTGCCGAACGCCGCATTGATCGAGGCCGGTAAGGGCGCGCCGTGCGGGCTATGGCAATCCACGCACGACATGGCGTTCTGCGTCAAGCGATGGCCGTAAGGGCCGCGAAACTTCGCCATCACGGTCATATGGCATGAGCCGCAGAGGTTGTTGATGGTAGCGAACTTCCTGGGGTGCAGCGCCTCGGCTCCCTTGTGCATGGAGTGGCACGAAACACACGACACGCCGTTCTTCTCATGCGCCGACCCGGCCTGATTCACGTGCATGTCGCTCAACGCGTGGCATTTCAAGCACACCGCATCGGCTTCCTGCACCCGCAGCTTCTTGGGGTTTTGAATATCGGCCGCGTCGGCCGAATCCGCGTGCTTGGCCCCCGGCCCGTGACATGCCTCGCAGGCCTGCCCTTCCCACTCCTTGGTTGCCTTTGACCCACCGATCGCCGCGTGCGCGTTTTTCTGGAATGCTTTGGCAATATCGGTGTGGCATGCGGCGCACGCTTCCTCCCCCACATACTTGGGAGCAGTCGCTTTCGCGGGCTCCGCCACTGCGGCCGGCTCAGTCGCTTTCGCGGGCTCCGCCGTTTTCTTTGGGGCTTCCTGTCCCCAAGTCAGGGCCAGAGAGAAGAGAAGCGCCAGCGCAAAGCCCGTTACGCCGGCTCTCCTTGGTTTAGTAAGCATGTACCCGGTCAACCGCGTAGGCCGCGCCCTCGCCGTGACAAACGACGCAATTCTCGCCAAGCGTTGTGGTGTTGGCCAGGGCATGCGCAGAGGCAGACTCGCTGTCGTGGCATGACACGCAGGAAGCTGTGATAGGTAAAGTTGGATTCAGGTAGTCGCGCGGCGTGACAACCGGCAGCAAACCGGCCGGCAGCGGCAGCAGCTCAGAATTATTTACGTGGCACTTCGCACAATCCTCCAGGTTGCCTGGAAACAAAACACCATTGAAGTTATTAACCGATCCGCCATAGCCATAAATGACATACGGATTTGTCAAATTAACACCCGAGTGGATCTTGTGGATCAGCGTCCGGAAATTAATGCTTTGCGGCGGGTCCTGGCTGGCCGGTCGCTCCGATGTGTCCGTGCCGTTCGGATTGTGGCACAGCGGGCAGTGCGTTACTTCGTTGCGGATGCCGCCGTGCGCCGACAACTGCGTGTGGCACGCATTGCAGTTCGCTAACTCTACTACCACATGACGGGCGATTACCGGCGACCCTTCGACCGAAAACGCAAAGTCCTGGTTCAAGGCATCGTCTCGAACGGCCACGTTACCGGCGCTGCCTTCATTTATGGTTTCCGTGCTATAGCCCTCTATGCCTACCGTGTAACTCCCCGAGGCCGTGGCCGGGAGCGTATGAGCCGTCACATAGGTGTAGTTTCCGTTGCTGCCGGCAGCTCCGAGCGCGCTTTCCGTGATTTCACTTGGATAGTCGGTGTTCGGCCCGGCAAAGATCACGCTAAGGGAAGTTAGCGCCGAAAGCGCCAGCGGGTTGGCATTCTTGTCGGCTACGGTGAAATTCACCGTCACAGGCGTCCCCGGTCCGCCGCTTGCGCTCAAGATCTTGAACTGCACACCGTGCAATTGAGTCGAGTTCGTTGGAATCGTATGCGCTCCGATAATCGAAGCGTCAAATTCCTGCGTCCCTTGCGGAATGTGGCACAGGGCGCAGTTTGTGTCATCCGCTTGAATTCCGCCCGGGTGATTGGCGCCGGTGGCAAAGTTCACGTTATCGTGACACGAGCCGCAAGCTGCCCGTTCCGGCATCATGTAAAAGGTGGCCTGGGTTGCGGTCGGCGTGTGGCACTTGGTGCAATCTCGAATGTCTGAAGGGAAGATGACCGTCGAGAAGTTGTTAATTGAGCCCATGTAGCCGATAATGCTGTACTTGCCGCCGGCGATCACGCTCGGCAGACTGGATCCCATGTGGATTTTGTGGATCATCACCTTGAAATCGACGGTGGTTCCGTTCACGTCCGAGGTCTGCGGGGTATGACACGTCACACACACCGTCACCAACTGGCGCGATCCGCCATGCGCGCTCAACGGGTCGTGGCACTGGTTGCACGACTGAGTTTCAACAACATCGCGTATATGCGTCACCGGTGAGCCGTTCGGCACCCAGTTGTACACCGAATTCGAATACTCCGTGCCGAGATTGAATGAAGTCAAGTTTCGGCTGGCCCAAGCTGCCACGGTTTGGGTTGCCGTGGGATCGAATGTCGGCGGAACCTTGTTCACGAATGTGTAGATATACGCGCCCGGCGCAGTCTGCGTAAAAACACCCGTGGATTCCGACCCGGCCTGGGTATAGCCAGAGCTGGTCGTCGAATAAATGTAGTTCACATACTGTTGCTGCCCGTTCGGAATGGTCGCGACGTCGAAACTGATTGAGACTTTTCCGGGAGTGTTCACTCCGGCGATGTCGAGCGGTAAACCAATTTTGTCGGTCACGGTTAGCGCTGCCCTAACCGTACCGTCGCTCGCAAACGACGCGCCGGTAATCGTCACGATGAGGCCCGGCCGAATAGAGTTGGCCTCAGCCTGGTCCAAGTAATACGCCAGCGACGTGGGCGGGAAGCCATAGTCGTTGTAGACCGCGATTCCTCGTGAGCGCCCGCCTTCGCTGATCACGGGAATCGATCCAAGCCCGCGTCCAACCTCGCCGAGTTTCTCGCTATCACCTTGAATGGACTTCTCGATCTGGCTGCATAGCGGAAGCGTAGCCGTCCCGACTGTGGCCCAGATTGCCCAAATGGCTGCCCGTCTACGCCAAACTTTTGTTATTGAACGCTCGTGGTTCATAGTCGTTCAAGCCCCCTGACGCGCACCCACTGCCAGCCTGTGGTGCTGCAGCCTTGTGGCACGGCCTTCAGGCCGTGGTTCTCACCAAGCTAGATGCCACCCCTATCACACCTACCCGACAAGCAGCACTTTCAATTTTCTATCCCGCGATCAAAACCACTCTCAGTAACCAAAAGGAACAACCCTTCCGTCACCTTCCAACTCGCTTCTGCATCCTGCACGTTGACGGCAAGTCGCCCCGTCCGCCGCCGCGCTTGCCGATACCCTTCGATTCAGGCCCTTCTCGTTAATTCCTCTACCAATTCGCCGCGCTCCCCTCTCCAAGGCCTTCGCCTTCATTTTCAGGTTCGTGGGTGAATTCACCCAACCCATTGAAAGCCCTTTGCGCTCGATGACCCAGAACCTCGCTTCGCCCACAGCTCGATTGGAGGCATGCCGCCAGAGCGCGGAAGTCCGCGTTGTCACGATCGACGTGTTTCGCGATGGCAGTCACCTCGGGTGAATGCTGACGGTCGCTCAGGTACGAAAGTACGTGGCGGCGATCGCCATAAAACCGGCTTGGAAACCGTATGAGCCGTGGGAACCGGCAAGCCACGTTCCAGCATGCCCGTGGCCCTCGCACGTTTATGGCAACATCGCCCCAACCCTTTGGTAATGTTTGTTTTCAGGCCGTTCTTGGGTTAACTGGAAGGCACTTGCGCTAATTCCTTTGAAAGAACGACTTGCCCCCGAGCAACATTCCAGACATTTCTTGCGCTCAGTGATGCAAACTTTGCGTTGCCCGCGCAAACGGATCGGGGTTGCGCCGTATCCGGCGGGGCCATGCGTCTTAGTCAAACGCGGAATTGGCTCTCGATCACGTCACACGCAGTCGTGGCTCCTGTCTCTTTTCCGACGGCTTCTCGCACGCTTTGCGCGGCCGCGCGCATCGATCCGTCACCGAGTATTCTCGCGATGGCCTCTCTTGCCCTTGCAAACTGGTACTGCTCGCGCGGCATCCAATCACCGGCGCCTATCCGCCGCACTCGGTCGCCGTTGTCCGGCTGGTCGTGGCTTACCGCCGCCACCAGCTGTGGCACACCCGATCGCAGCGCCTGCCCCGTGGTGCCGATGCCGCCTTGATGCACGATCGCGGCCGCTCGCGGAAACAGCTTCGAGTGCGGCTCATAGGCCGAGATCGCGAAATCTTTTCCATCCGGCAATGCCAGACGATTCTCGTGCTTTGCCCCAGCCAGGAGCACAGCCCTGTGTCCCAGCGCGCGGGCAGCTCGCAGGCTGACCTCGAAGAAGTTGTCCGGCTCAATCACCGCCGACGAGCCGGACGTAAACACCAGCGGGGGCGCTCCACTTGCCAGAAATGTCTCCATGCCAGGGCTCAGCGAGGAACGCGCGGCATCCTCGCGATCGAAGAATGGGAAGCCGGTAACCGTTACGTTCGGCGGCCAGTCGGCCTGCGGCGAAGCGAACAGCGGCGAAAACAGGGCCAACGTGCCGCGCGGCGAAAATTGCATCTCAAAGAACGGATTCCTTGCCGTCGGGGGCAATCCAATTTCCGCCCGCAAGCGGTCGTACTCGCCGAACCAGCGCCGCGTCCATGCCATGCCCGCCCGGTATCCGACTTGTTTAGCCCAACCCGGCGCGCGCCGTAGAAGTTCGAGCTGAGGCAGTCGCGGCATATCGTAACGCGAAAGAAACATCGATGGCTGCAGCGCCACCGAGATCCAGGGAACCCTCTTCCGCTCAGCGAACAAGTGGCTGGCGAAGGTCACGCTGTGAGTGACGATCAGCTCGCTATCCGCCGCACATTGCCGAACGCCCTCCCATTGCTCTCTGAGCGCAGGCAACACCAAGCCACGAAGAACATACACGGAACCGCGGGTGGGATGAAACAGGCGCCGAACCTGCTCGGGTCTTGAGAGCACGGCGGCAATATCGGGACCGAGCTTTGCGAATTCGATTCCTTCGCCTTCCACTTTTTCGCGGTACAAGCCACAGGTTGCAATTCGCGGCTTGTGGCCGCGCCGCTTCAACTCGAGCGCCAGCGCGAGAAATGGGTGCAGATCGCCGAACGATCCCCAGGTAGTTAGAAGAATTCGTTTGCCCACTTTGCGCCCGGCGCCCATCACTTCTTCACAGGCTGAAGCCTGTGCCACGACAGCCTGTTCACAGGCCGCCAAAGCCTTGCCATCACGGCCCCTGTATGATAGCCGGAGGATCACTTACATGGGCCAACTCAATCGCCGTCTCTTCATTGGAACAGCCGCCGCCACCGCCGCCTCCTACAGCCGCATCCTGGGCGCCAATCAGCGCGTGCGTATCGGGGCCATCGGCACCGGATCGCGCTGCCAGTATCTGCTCAGCGTGCTGAACAAAGTCGGTCGAAACGATATTGTGGCGCTGTGTGACGTATATGAGCCGCATGTTCTCGAAGCTCAATCCAAATACGCGAACAACGCCAAAACCGGCGAGCAATACCAGGCCATTCTCGACCGTAAGGACATCGATGCGGTCGTCATCGGGACGCCGGACCACTGGCATGTGCCGATCACCATCGCCGCGGTTCAAGCCGGCAAGGATGTGTACTGCGAGAAGCCGGTGACCCACACCATTGAGCAGGGAGACATTCTGATCCAGGCCGTTCATGCTTCCGGCAGAGTGGTACAGACCGGCACTCAGCAGCGCAGTTGGCCGCACTATTTTCAGGCTCGTGAACTGATTAACTCGGGCCAGATCGGGCAAGTGACATTTGTCCGCACCTACTGGTATCAGAACCACCTTCTGCATCCGTCCGAGACGTCACACATCGACACTTCCAAACTCAACTGGAAGCTCTTCCTTGGTTCCGCGCCGGATCGCGAATTTGATTCGGATCAATACTCGAACTGGCGTTGGTACTGGGATTTCGGCGGCGGCGCCATGACCGATCTCTTTATTCATTGGGTCGACGTGGTGCATTGGTTCACCGGAGAAAACATGCCCTCCCGCGCTACCGGCTCCGGCACCAAGGCGATTCTCCAGCACCGCCAGACTCCCGACACCATGAGCGCAGCCCTCCAATACCCCTCGAGCATCGTCGAGTTCGACTGTGCACTGCTGGGCTACCTCGAAGGCGGCGGCCTGATGTTCCGCGGCACGAAAGGCGCGCTCCGTCTGCACCGGCGCGGATTCGCGGTCTACGACGAGCTGCCTTCCTACAGCGAAAACTTCGAAGTCGACAAACCCAGGCTCGAAGTTCGCTCGCAGCGGGATGGCGCGATTGACCACATGATCAACTTCCTCGATTGCATCGAATCCCGCAAACTACCCAACGCTTCTATCGAGATTGGCGTGGCAGCGGCCCGAGCCGGCCATGTCGCCAACTTTGCGCTGCGCGGCCCGGGTGTCTGGTCGGCGACGAGTCAGTCGTGAGGGGTGGGCGGCAATCCTAGCGTCTGCCACGAGCTCCATGCGTCAGGTTGGGGCTATCCCCTTCTCCCGCGCCAGCCCCAAGCTGACGCCTGGGGCCGAGGGCCTCGACTAGGCCTCGCTCCACTGCTGCTTGAGGTAGACGAGGGCCCGCTTTAACGCGGCATCCGGTGTGTCGCTGGCTTTCGACTCGACTGTGAGCCATCCCGAGTAACCCCACTTCTTCAATTCGTGGAAACCGGGCCGGTAGTCAAACGGAAGAGAGCCGGGCTCGGTACGCCGCTCGCCGTCAGCCAGGTGCACGTACCGCGTGTATTTGCCGAACTCCGCCAGCGTAGCCGCGATGTTCGGTTCGTCCAACTGCATGTGGTAGAAGTCGCTCAAAATCCCGAAGCCGGGCGAGCCCACCCGCTCGATAATCTGCGCAGCCTGGCTTTGCAGGTTCATGAAGTGAGTCTCTTTGCGATTGCAAGGCTCGAGCAACAGCGTCACTCCGCTGCGTTCAACGTCAGCAGCCAGTTCCTTCAATCCCGCCACCAATAGCCGCTCCTCGATCTCTCGCGAATTCATTACCGGAGACAGGTCCGGATACAGATTCGGCCCGAATACCGGCACCTCAATCATGCAGTCGGCCTTCAATGCCTTGGCTAATTGGAGCCGCTGCCGGTCCGTAGCAATGCCTTCCGCGCGCTTCACCGGATCCAGGTTCAGCAGTTGGATGGAGCCGACTACCGCGCTCACCGCCAGCCCGACTCCGTCCAGCTCTTTCTGAAGCATCTCGAGCGGCTTGTCCGACCACTCGTTGCCGAGTTCGATGCCATCAAAGCCCGCTTCTTTCACCAACGTTGCCCGCTCTCTGAGAGTCGCGTTGGGCAGTGGGCTGCGCACGCCGAATCGCACCGGCCGTGTGGCTGCCACGGCCGAACGGGAGCCCGCGGCGCAACCCAATGCCGCCGCGCCCAAGCCGAGCGCCGTCCTTCGACTTAAGTTGTCCATGGTCATCCAGCCTACACCTTATCCCGTGGCGCCGCACACGGGGATCTATGGCCGCCGATGAACGCGGATAAAACGCGGATAGGGCAAACTGTTCTTGATCAGGGTTGATCGGCGTCCGTCCGCGGCCGGCCTCTTTCCGTTTTTTCAGCCATTCCGCTAAGTGTCACTTTCCTCCCTGGTCCTGAATCTTCCTCCTCGCCTTTGTGCGGTTTGCCCTGCAGCTCTCCTTCGAACGGTATCGCGCCTCGATCTAGCACCGGCTCAAACGAGTAAGGCAACCGCCTTTTGGCGGGCGAGAAGATCGCCCGCCCCACCCGGACGTTCCTTACAGGCTCGTACGAGATCTTGTCGCCTGCCAACCTAGAAGTGCGATCGTGGCCGGCGCAAGAAGCACAAAAAACGGAACGAATTATTTCGCCTTTTATTCATTCTGCTGTATTGTTAGTAAGTTACGTATTATCATATAGATATATCGGTTTTATGAGGTGTTACATGCTGATTTTGGGAATCGGCAGAAGCGTCGGCTTCTCTCATCTCAATTCTATTTTCCCGGCTTCTGGCCTCTAACTTCTGTCGCTTGGCTTACGGACGGATTGAGTAGCCCTCGCAGTCGTATGTTTACCGAGGCAAAGTCCCTATAATGGGTACTGGTCTTTCCCCCGATAAGTCAGATAGTGATCTCCAAGAAGAGGCAAACGGATGAATCAACCCGGAATAGAGAAGAAGGCGGCAACTATGCGAAGACTTTACGTGGCGCTCGGTTCTGTCCCGCTTCTCCTCGTCCTCGGAATTCCGGCGGCGGCGCAGTCGGTGCTGACCCACCATGTGCGCGAAGAGGTAACCAGTGGTAAGGCACGGTTCTTGAACCGGCTGCCGGCGACTCAGACCTTGCGCCTCGACGTAGTTCTGCCTCTGCGCGATCCAGCAGGGCTTGAAAAGTTTCTCGAGGACGTCTACAACCCTTCCAGCCCCTCCTACCGGCACTTCCTGACGGTGCCGGAGTTTACCGCGCGGTTTGGGCCGACTCAGGAAGACTATGACGCCGTAGTTCGCTATGCAACGTCAACCGGCCTAACGGTGGCAGGCGGATCCCGGGACGGCATGGATGTGCAGATGGAAGGCTCGGTTTCCAACATTGAGGCAGCCTTCCATGTGGCAATGGGGGTTTATCAGCACCCGACCCAGAACCGCACTTTCTACGCTCCGGACCGCGAGCCGTCCGTTGACCTGTCTGTCAAGCTATGGCACGTCTCGGGTTTGGACAACTATTCGATTCCGCATCCGCAATACCATCGTCGAAATCCCGAGGCGCGTAGAACGCCGGCGCCGGAGATCGTTGGCTCGGGGGGCTCGTGCCCGGAGGGCTCGTTTTGCGGCAGCGACATGCGGGCGGCCTATTACGGGGGGACGACTCTGACGGGCACGGGCCAAAACATCGGTTTGCTGGAGTATTACGGATACGACATCGCCGACGTGAACACGTATTATACGAACGCGGGTCAAACGAATCTATCGTCCAAGATCACCGGCATTTCCACGGATGGGACGAGCTTGAGCTGCTACGACACCACCAGCGGACATCACCTCGGCGGTGGCACCACTCCTGCGTGCGACGATACGGAACAGACCATCGACATTACTCAGGCGCTGGGCATGGCCCCGGGCATTAACACGCTGTACGTATTCGTGGGGTCCAGCGATACCGCACTTTTCTCTTCCATGACTACGCATTCTCCGCTGCCTTTGCAGTTGAGCAGTTCCTGGACCTGGACCCCAGTTGATCCCAACACTGACGATCCGTACTTCGAGAAGATGGCGGCACAGGGCCAGAGCTACTTTCAAGCCTCCGGCGACAGTAGCGCCTGGTCCGCGAGCAATGACCTGTACCCGTCTGAGGATCCACATGTCATCTGTGTTGGCGGCACGGACTTGATTACCAGCAGCCCGGGAGGCCCCTGGAGTTCGGAGTTAGCCTGGCCCGACAGCGGCGGCGGGATTTCCCCGGACGACTTTCCGATTCCCACCTGGCAATTGCTGACGGGCGTGATCACGGCAAACAATCAGGGGTCAAAGTCTTATCGGAATGGGCCGGACGTCTCGGCAAACGCGGATTTTAGCTTTTACGTCTGCGCCGACCAAACTACCTGCACGGCAAACTTATATGGCGGAACCAGTTTTGCCGCTCCCATGTGGGCCGCCTACATCGCTCTAGCCAATCAACAGTCGGCTACAAACTCTGGTTCGCCGGTCGGCTTCATTAACCCAGCCATCTACCCGATCGGCGTGTCGGCAAACTATGACACCGACTTCCACGACATCACCAGTGGCGATAACGACTATATGGCCGTAACCGGCTACGATCTGGTCACCGGCTGGGGTAGTCCAAACGGGGCCAATCTGATCAACGCACTGGCGGCCGGTGGGGCGCCGCCGACTCCTACCTTCTCACTTTCCGCAACGTCGATTTCGGTGGCGCAGAGCAGCAATGGCGGGTCAACAGTCACCAGCACCATCGTGAACGGCTTTAGCGGCATCATTAGCTTGGCTGCGTCCGGCCAGCCCACTGGCGTCACCGCCGCCTTCAGCCCCACCTCTATCACGGGCGCAGGGACCTCAACCCTTACGCTGACGGTGGCCTCAAACGCCACACCTGGCCCGTACACGATCACCGTTACTGGCACGAGCGGAATTATCGTTCAGACGACCACTCTAACTCTGACCGTGACACCCGCACAGGTTGGCAACTTTACGATTACGCCGTCGGTCAGCGCGATCAGCGTGTCACCAGGCAGGAGCGGCAGCGCCACGATCACCACGGCGGCGACGGGGGGATTCGATTCGGCCATTGCTTTGTCGGCGACGGGCCAGCCTGGAGGTGTCAGCCTGAGCCTCAGTCCTACATCCATCGCCGCGCCAGGCTCCGGAACGTCGACCCTGACGATCCATGTCAACCCGCTTGGCATCAGGCCTGGAACCTACACCATCACGATAACCGGCACGGGCGGAAACGAAACGAATACGACAACAATCGCGCTGACTATCTAGTAATCGCAAGCGCGTCACGACATACCGATTGCTGGGTGGTGCACGCTTAGAGCGCTCCCTCACGGCGAGCGCCCCCATCAGCCTTGTTGGGCCGGCTCCTGCGGAAGGCGTCGCAGGGCGGCGTGGCCTCCGGCTGGAACGAAATGCGTCACTCATAGGGGTTCGCAGTTTCAAAGACCGCTCCCTCTGGTCGCGGCTCGCAGTGAGGTGTTGACCGTCTCCAATGGCCGGTGTCACAGGGCGGCGCTCGTCCTTGCCGAGCGACTGTTCTATAGCACGACGGCCGGGTGGTAGAGGTTCGGAATCTTCAACTCGCCGATGGCGATCAAATCGCCCGAATGCGAGACTGCCTTGACGAACGGCGCGCCCGGTTTCACGGCGAACGGCGACGTGCGGAACTCCCGACCTTGGCGAATTTGCGCTTCGAGAGTGGAATCCACGCGCGCGGTCGGGAACTGCGGCAACAGGCTGCCGGCCGGAATCACGCAGTCCTCGAGGCGTCCCTCAGCGGCGAGGGCCCGCAATTCGTCAAGGGTGCGAGCCTGGCCCGCGTCAAAGTCGCCGCTTCTCACCCGGCGCAAAGAGGTGAGAGTGGCGCCGCAGCCCAGCGACTGCCCCAGGTCGTGAGCCAGACTGCGCACATAGGTTCCCGCTGAACAGCTCACGCGGATTTTGATCCGGGCCGGCGCCTGCTCCAAAATCTCCAGTTCGCTGATTTCCACCTCTACCGGCTTCAACTCCACGACGATGCTTTTGCGGGCAAGCTTGTACGCGGGAACACCGCGAATTTTTTTTGCAGAAAAGGGCGGCGGGATCTGCTGAATGCGCCCGCTAAGCCGGTTGAGCGCAGCCATCACCTCCGCCAGCGGCGGCGGCTCGACACCCGTGGGCTGCACGTCGCCATCTGCGTCATACGTGTCGGACACCACGCCCAAATCAATCTCGCCCTCATACGTCTTCGTTTGCTGGGCATAAAACTGGGCGAGCCGGGTCGCGGTCCCAACCGCCAACACGAGCACGCCGGTGGCCATGGGATCAAGCGTCCCAAGGTGACCCACCCGTCGGGATCCGCTCAACCTCCGCCACACGTTTACCACGTCGTGGCTGGTCGAGCGCCCCGGTTTGTCAACAATCACCAATCCATTCATGTCGATACGTGTCAACTCCAACTTCAGCCGCCGGCTGAGAACCGATCCGCCGGCAATGCGAATGCGACACTAAAGCGAGGAATTCGACGCCCTTTGGAAGAAGAGGTAATAGGCAAGGCTTACGACAGCAAACTGATGCGCCGGCTGTTGGCCTACATGAAGCCGTATCGCACGGTGGTTGCGGCCTCGCTCATCCTGCTGCTTCTTGATGCCCTTCTCCAGATTATCGGACCGCTGCTTACAAAGCTTGCCGTCGACCGTTATCTGGTGCCGTCGCCGCATCGCGTAGCGGGACCGCTTGATCCTTATCTTTCGTCCGATCCGTGGACGGGCCTCACACAGCTTAGCCTGTTGTTCCTGATCTCGATCATGCTCGCCTTCGCGTTCAACTTCGCGCAGTCGTACCTGATGCAATGGACCGGGCAAAAGGCAATGTTCGATCTGCGGAGGGACCTGATGGCCCATCTGCAGCGGCTGGATGTTGCGTACTTCGACAAGAATCCGGTCGGGCGCCTGGTGACGCGGGTCACCACCGATGTCGATGTCCTGAATGATCTGTTCGCCTCTGGCCTGGTAACCATCGTCGGCGATATCGCCATGCTCTCGTTCGTTGTGGCCGTCATGTTTCGCCTAAGCCCGGGAATGACTGGCCTGCTGCTGGCCGTGCTGCCCGCCGTTGTCTTGGCCACCATTCAGTTTCGCCGCTTCGCGCAGCAAAGTTATCGCCGGATCCGTGTGGCCATTGCACGCATCAACGCGTATCTCCAGGAGCACGTCGCCGGCATCGTGGTCCTGCAGCTATTCAATCGCGAGGAGCGCAGCCGCGAGGAGTTCGCCCGTATCAATCGCGACCATATGGACGCCTACAAGGGCGCGATCATCGCCTATGGCTGGTTCTATCCGGTGGTCGAGTTCCTGGGAATGCTCGCGCTGGCGCTGATCCTGGCGTATGGCGGCTTCCGCATCCACAGCGGCGCCCTGACCCTGGGCGTGCTTGTCGCGTTCTTTCAGTATGGCCTGCGCTTCTTTCGCCCAATACAGGACCTGAGCGAGAAATACAACATTCTGCAAGCGGCGATGGCGGCTTCCGAGCGCGTCTTCCGCCTGTTGGATTCACGTCCGGAGATCGTGTCGCCGGCCGAGCCGGAGCCTTTTCCTGACGGCCCGGTGGACATCGACTTTGACCACGTGTGGTTTGCTTATAACGGCGAGGACTGGGTGCTTCGCGACCTCACTTTCCGCGTGGCGCCCGGCGAGACCATCGCCATCGTGGGCCATACCGGCGCGGGCAAGACCACCATTGCCAATGCCCTGCTCCGGTTTCACGATGTCCAACGCGGTGCGATTCGCATTGGAGGCATCGACGTTCGCCACTTCGATCTCCAGGATCTCCGGCGCCATTTCGGAGTTGTGCTTCAGGATCCCTATCTGTTCACGGGAACCATCGCCTCAAACATTCGCCTGGGCACATCGGCAATCGACCACGAGACCGTGCTGGACGCCGCCGAACAGGTGAATCTGCTGGATTTCGTGACCACCCTGCCGGAGCAATTCGATTCTCCTGTCAGAGAGCGCGGAAGCGGCTTTTCCACGGGGCAGAAGCAGCTGATCAGCTTTGCGCGCGCCCTGGCGCACAACCCGCGCATCCTGATTCTGGATGAGGCCACCTCGAGCGTAGATACGGACACGGAATTACGGGTTCGCGAGGCGCTGACCCGTCTGGTTGCGGGCCGCACGTCGCTGGTGGTAGCGCACAGGCTATCCACGATTCAGAACGCCGACCGCATTCTGGTGATGCACAAGGGGCAGTTGCGAGAATTCGGGTCGCACCAGCAACTTCTCGCTTTACGCGGCATTTACTACCGGCTCTATCAACTTCAGTACAAGGACCAGGAGCCGGTCGGCCCAGAGCCCGGCACGCCGGCTAGCGTGGCGCGCGGGTAAACGCGGTGGTGGCCCAGGCTTCAGGGAATGCTGAAGAACTCCGAGACTACGATCTGGCCGCCGATGAACGCGGATGAACGCGGATAAGCCATTTGTTTTTCCATCAGCGTCGATCGGCGTTCATCCGCGGCCAGCCACATTTTGGCCTTTTCAATTGCCGGGCTGATTCTCGGACGGTGAGCCCGCACGAAGCGACCCGATTCGAACCCTGCTAGCCGAATAGACGGCAGGAAGCAGGCAGCATCGGAAGCCTGGCGACGACCGCTCCCTTCGGCCGCGGCTCGGATCCGGAGGAACTCGTTTCCGCTTCGCTCACGTCCAACCTTGTGTAGCGTGGCTCCGGCCGATCGAAGGGGCGATTTCCCGGGCACCCTGCGCGGCCACTGCGCGATACTCGGTAAGTCGGCAAAGTAGACATGTCATTGCGCGCACTTGCGTTTTGGGGGCTGGCGCTTAGCCTGCTGCCCGGAATCCACTCAGCCGCTGCCCCTGAGGTTGCGGGAACATCGGAGGGGAGCGCTTCCTTTGGGCGCGGCTCAGCCACGAATCCGGAGTTCCCGACGGCGGAACGGCTCACGTACGGGGTTGAGTGGCGTTTCGTGACTGCCGGGAACGTTCAGGTGCAGTTGACCCCGGTCACCGCGACCACCTGGGAGATGCGCCTCAACATTTCGAGCGCTGGAATTGTGAACAGCCTTTACAACGTCCGCGACGAATATTCGGCTCGCATGGACTCGGCATTTTGCGCGGCTACATCTACGTTCAACGCGATTGAGGGCAAGCGCCGCAAAATAACCACGCTCAACTTCGATAACACTGCGCGCAAGGTTCGATATGAAGAGCGGGACTTAGTCAAGAACACGGTTGCATCACAGGTGGTCGAAGTGCCGTCCTGCACGCATGAGGTTACTGGGGCGTTTGCCTGGCTCCGCACGCAGTCGGTCGAGCCCGGTAAGTCGATCGTTGTTCCGATGACTGACGGCAAGCGCTTTGCCGCTGTCCGCGTCGAAGCCGAGCGGCGTGAGACGATCACCGTCAACGGCGCCAAGTACGACACCATTCGCTATGAAGCCTTCCTGTTCGACAATGTGCTCTACCGGCGGAAAGGGACGCTTCAACTGTGGCTGACCGACAATGCCGAGCGGCTTCCAGTGCAGATTCGCCTGGGTCTGGGCTTCCCGGTCTACAACATCCTGATTACGCTTGAAAAGCGCGAAAAGTTGTAAAAGATCAAAGACCATTGGGCTTGCCCGAGCTATTTTACTCAGAGAGCGAAGCGCCGAGACGAGTCTCGACGCGGCAGCCACGAGTGGCCGCGCCACATCGGGTTTAAGAAGTGAGGTTTGACCCTTTTGCCGCATCAACCTGCGCTGTATGAGATCGACGCCCGCGACTGGCTTTGGCGGTGTAGCCGCGATCGGGGCAGCCCATGCACGCTCGATCAAATTCCCGATGCCGAGCTCGATCGCCTCGCGCGCCTCGGCTTTGATCTGATCTATTTGCTCGGCGTCTGGCAAACCGGTTCGGCTGGGGAGAATTTGTCCCGCGGTACCGCCGACTGGCAACCCGGCTTTCGCGCTGCCCTCCCCGACCTACGTCCGGATGACATTACGGGCTCTCCATTCGCAGTCAAAGGTTACGAAGTTCATGAGCAATTCGGGGGCTCGTACTCGCTCGAGACCCTGCGCAACCGGATGCGCCAACGCGGCCTCGGACTGATGCTGGACTTCGTCCCCAACCACACGGCTCTCGACCACCCTTGGGTCGAAGAGCACCCAGACTATTACGTCGCCGGAACTGCGGCGCAGTTTGCCCGAAATCCGGCCGGTTTCCACGAAGTCGTGATAAATGGCCAGCCCGGCTTCTTAGCGCATGGCAAAGATGGGAACTTTCCGCCCTGGCCGGATACGCTTCAACTCAACTACGCCAACCCCGCAATGCAGGCGGCGATGATCGCCGAGCTGACGCGTATTGCGAGACAATGCGACGGCCTGCGGTGCGACATGGCCATGTTGATGCTGCCGGATGTCTTTCAAAAGACGTGGGGTCTCAGCATGCAGCCTTTCTGGCCGTCGGCCATTGAGGCTTGCCGGCAAGCTAATCCGAAGTTTCTGTTTCTGGCCGAGGTGTATTGGGGTCTGGAAGGCACGCTTCTCAGCCAAGGTATTGACTACACCTATGACAAGTCCCTTCTCGATAGTTTGGCCGCCGGCCGGATAGCGGATGTTTGCCAGCATTTAAGCGCGCCGTTCGATTACCAGCGCCGAATGGCCCGCTTTCTCGAGAACCACGACGAAGCGCGCGCCGCCGCCATTTTCCCACCCGAAGTGCATCGGGCCGCCGCGACGATCACATACCTCTCGCCGGGGATGGGTTTCTTCCATTCGGGCCAGCTCGAGGGCGCGCGCATTCGACCCTCCGTTCATTTACGCCGGCGCGCCGTCGAGCCACCTGACCCCGAGATCGCCGCGTTCTATGACCGGCTGCTGGAGGTGCGGCGGTCTCGAGCGGATCAGCTCGACTGGCGTCTGCTGTCGCCGGTGGAGGCGTGGTCCGGCAACGGCAGTTTTCACGAGTTCGCGACGTTTGCGTGGTACTCGGGCGATTCTCCCGCGCTGTTGGTGGCCTCAAATTACAGTGACCATCGAAGCCAGTGCTATGTGCCTGTGCCGTTGGCGGGTTTGGCTGGCAAGACTGTCACATTGACCGATACTCTCGGGAGCGATGTGTATGAACGCAGCGGCGACGACCTTCTATCGCGCGGATTGTATCTCGATGTTGCGGCGTGGAAATCACACGCGTTTCGTATGAGTTGGTGACTGGCAGTTTGAAGAAACGCGGGCCGGCTCTTTCGCCCCGTTCCGCGGCTGATTCCGTGTCGTTGGTTTCCCATTGCTTACGCAATGGGCTAAGATCTGTCGCCCTTCGGGCTCTCGGAAAGTATGACTCCGCACTGATATTTCGCAACGGGATTGGGTGGCTTCCTCCCTCGCTGATATGCTGCAAAGGGATTGAATCGCTTGCGGCCTCGCGATCCGTGTCGTCTATTTCTATGAGCCAGAGAGTCGTTATTTTCGGCAGTGGCGGACAGCTTGGTGTGGAGCTGTGCACGGCGTTCGAAAGCCGTGGCTTTGCGGTCCACCGCTTCGATCGCCAGAGTCTGGATATCACCGAGGGCGCCGGTGTCGAAAGCGCGCTTGCGAAGGCCGATCCCAGTGTCGTGATCAACGCAGCCGCCTATAACCAGGTGGATGTCGCCGAGCGGGAACCGCTGGCGGCGTATCAAGCCAATGCTCTCGCGGTCCGTAATATCGCCATGGCGTGCCGCCAGATCGACGCGCGCCTGGTGCATTTTTCCACGGACTATGTTTTCGATGGCACAAAAGGCTCGCCATATCTCGAGACCGACGCGACTCATCCGTTGGGCGCGTATGCGGTATCGAAGTTAGCGGGCGAGCTATACGCGCAGGCGTATCTCGACGACGCTCTGATTATCCGGACATCGGGCGTCTTTGGCCCTGGCGGCCTATTCACACCGCGTGGGAATTTCGTCGAACTGATGCTGCGGCTGGCTCATAGCAGCGCACCGATCCGCGTTGTCGAAGACCACGTCGCATCTCCCACTTATGCCCCGGCATTGGCGGACCGCACGGCCCGATTAATCGAAAAGGGCGCGGCGGGGCTCTTTCACATAGGCGGCGGCGAAGCCATCTCCTGGTACGGGTATGCCGCGATGATATTCGAGCTAGCCGGTGTTCACCCGGAACTGGTTGCCACCAATGAGCGCGAATACCGTACCGCGGCGCAGCGTCCGAAATACTCAGCGCTATCGAATTCCAAGATGGAAGCCGCTGGAATCCCGCCCATGCCATCGCTCCGCGAAGCTCTGGCGACTTACCTTCGCGAGCGCGAAACCGCTACCGCACATCGGAGCGCGTAGCGTAATACCCCTTACGCGCCTGGACGACAAGGTCGGGCCTGGTTACTTTGATATCGATACGCCGGAACGAGCCGTCGCGCGCCGTATTCGTCGGCACGTAGCCGATCGAGTATTGGTTTCTGAGCTCGTCCTGCAGATCTTTGAACGCATCGTCGAGGGTGTGCTTCTTATCTACCGTGAACACGTGCCCTCCGGTTTCAGTGGACATCTTCTTTAGATCTCCCTCGCCTCCGCCACCGAACATGCCCATTCGCGAGTAAAAGTACGGATCCACGTAGTAGAAGCTGTAAACGATGGCATCGGATTTCTGCGCCTGCTCGACGGCGTCCTTGACGGAGTAGAAGCTGCCCTGGTCGTCGCCGTCGGTGATCAACACGATCGCCTTTCGTCCCACCTCGCCGCGCAACTTATCGGTTGAGGCCAGGTAGACGGCGTCGAACAATACGGTGCCTTTCACCTTGCCGATCTGGGGCAGGGTGCCGGGCGTCACCATCGGGCCGCCCCCATCCACTCTCAGGTCCTTCAGACCCGCTTTCAACAGGCGGGGCGAACTGGTGAAATCCTGCAATAAATCCGTGCTCTTGCCGAAGGAAATCAGGAATGCCTCGTCTTTCTGGCGGATTACTGAGGAAAAGAAGGCCGACGCCGCGTCGCGTTCGATGTCGATGAGGCGCCCCTGGCTGGCGCTGATGTCGATCAGCAGCCCAAGCGTTACGGGTAAATCTGTCTCTTTCGAGAATCGCTGGATCTCCTGCTTTTTCCCATCCTCGTAAAGCTCGAAGTCGTTCTTCCCGAGGTCGGACACCAGTTGGCCTTTCTTGGTGCGCACGGTGAACAAGATGTTCACCAGGTCGACGTCGACTCGGATTACGTTCTGGTCATCACCTGGCGGCTGCGCGGCCTGTGGCGGCGGCGGCTGGGCCCCGCCCAGCAGGGCCGCGAACAGCACAAGGGCGCTTATGGCGGCCAAACGAAAGCGCGCAGAGACTAAGAGGCGGAGCCAAGCGCCGAGACGAGTCTCGGCGCGGCAGGCACGAGTGCCTGCGCCACAAAACCCGGCGGCCGGCGAAGCGCAGTTAGGCTGCCTGGTATCCAAAACAGTCTGGTACTTCATATTGCCCACCCACCATTCTCCCTCATCGATTAAAATCATGAGACGGAGCGTAGGGCGGCCATGTTACCTGAAAATGCTGCCACGACTCAATGAAACACGCCATCGCACATCTCGAGAAAGCCGACCCCGTGCTGCGCGGCCTTATAGCCAAGGTCGGCCCGTTTCAACTCACCAAGCGCGAACCCAATTTTGAGACGCTATGCCGGTCGATTGTGAACCAACAGGTCAGCGGGAAGGCGGCGGCCTCGATCTTCGCGCGCCTCTCCAAAGCGGTGGGCCGGCGCTTTTCGGCGCGGGCTCTGTTATCGCTTACCCCGGCCGAGCTTCGCGGCTGCGGCCTCTCTCAACAGAAGGCTTCCTACGTTCGGGACCTCGCCCAGCGCATCGTATCCCGTCAACTTGACTTCCGCAAGCTGCAGGCATTGCCCGATGAAGAAGTCATTGAGCGCCTCACGGAAGTGAAGGGCGTAGGCGTCTGGACGGCGCAAATGTTTCTGATTTTCGCGCTGGAGCGCCCCAATGTGCTGCCTACCGCGGATTTGGGTGTTCGCAATGCCGTGATCAGAGCCTACGGCCTCGAGACTCCTCCCAAGCCGGCTGACCTGGCAAGAATCGCCGAGCCCTGGCACCCCTACTGCTCGGTTGCGACGTGGTATCTCTGGCGAAGTCTTGATGGGTCCGCCGAGATCTAGAACGGGTTGAAAAGCGGGGTGGACAGAGCCCCGAGCTGACGCATAGGGCTGTTGGCCCGATTTTACGGAGCGCCGAGACGAGTCTCGGCGCGGCAGGCAGGAGTGGCTGCGCCACAGCGTGCGCGGTGTATATTGTCGGAGAATTGGGCGCTTGCTGAGGCCCGCCAAGAAAGGTTTCATGAGTTTTCGTTTTTTCCCTGTTGCGCTTTGCCTGCTTGCTTCAGGAGCCGTCCCGCGCGGCGTTTATGCCGATGATCTGGCCGAGCTCGGCGCGCAGTTTTGGGAATGGCGCGCTCGCCAGCAGCCTTTCTCGGAAGACGACATTCCCCGCATCGATCGTCCCGCTGACTTTTCGATCGATTGGTCGGCTTCGCATGTCGCGGTGTGGCAAAAGGAGCTCGCCGAGTTCGACCGCCGCTGGAAGGCGATCAACGTCGCCAGCGACCCGGTTGAGAATCAGGTGGATTACCGCCTGATCGGGTCTGCCCTCGCGCGTGTCCACTGGGAGCTGGACCTTGAACAGGGCTGGCAGCGCAACCCGATGTTCTACGTGCACCAAACCCTCGGCGCCGTCCAGATCCTGCTGCTGCAGCCGCCCCCGTTTAGCCCCGAACGCCAGGCCCAAATCGTGGCGCGCGTGGAATCCATTCCGGCCACCGTTCAGTCAGCGCAGGCCAACCTTATCTCGATGCGCCGCCCGTTTGCGGTTCTGGCCATTGATGCGCTCGACAACCTGGGGGGCCGATGGGCCGCGGTTCTGGATGCCCTTGGCCCGCAGTTGGACGAGGCCAATCGCCAGAAGCTGCTGAAGGCCTCGCCCGACGCGATTGAAGCACTCAACAACTTCCGCGGCTGGCTGCAGGGCCGCCTTGAATCGCTTCCCGCGGAGACCGCCATTGGGCGCGAGAAATATGAGTACTTCCTGAAACAGGTCGCCCTGCTACCATACACGCCCGAACAGGTGCTGGCGATGGGCACCGGGGAGTGGGCGCGCAGCGTTGCTTTTGAATCGTATGAACGCGAGCGCGACGCCAGTGTGCCCCCACTGTACCTGCTGCCCAGCCAAGCCGCGCAAATGAGCCTGGAATCCAAGCAGGAACAGCAGATTCGCGCGTTCCTCGAAGCGCACAATCTGCTCTCCGTGCCGGCGTCGCTGCGCCACTATCGCAATCTGCCGATTCCGGATTACGTGCGACCTTTCTCCGCGCTCACGGTGACGGACGACCTGACGGGCCCCGACCGCCTCGCTGAGAACGGCACCAGTTACATTCGCCATCCGTCGCCTTCGCTCGGCTTCTTCGCGCTTTCCACGGCCAGGGATCCGCGCCCAATCATCGTGCATGAGGGCGTGCCCGGCCACTACATGCAGCTCGCCATCTCGTGGGCCAACGAGGATCTTATTCGCCGGCACTACTATGATTCCGGCGCCAACGAGGGTATCGGGTTTTACGCCGAGGAGCTGATGCTGCAGGCCGGGTTGTTTGAAGACAGCCCGCACACTCGCGAAATCATATACAGTTTCATGCGCCTGCGCGCGCTTCGCGTCGAGGTCGATGTCAAGCTCGCGCTCGGTGAATTCACTCTTGACCAGGCCGCCGACTACCTCGCCAAAACGGTGCCGATGGATGCCGTCACAGCCAAAGAGGAGGCAGCCATGTTTGCCTCGACACCCGGCCAAGCCATCTCGTATCAGATCGGCAAACTCCAGATCATGGACTTGCTGGCCGCGGCGCGCTCGCAGCAGGGCGGCGCTTTTTCTCTCCGCAAGTTTCACGATTTTATCTGGAAAAACGGGAATGTGCCGATATCGCTGCTTCGGTGGGAATTGCTGAATGATGCGAGCGAGGTGCCGCCGGTGGCTACCGTGCGCCGGTAGCGCCGGATGTGGACAGGGTATGAGGCCTTCGCAGCGTCGGTTAAGAACGCTCCTTTACAGTCGCGTCTCGGCTAGCGGTCTTGGGCCAGCCCCAGCCGAAGGTTACCGATCAGACGGGACTCTGGTGGCGTGGCTCGTGGTGCTCGTTTGCCTGTTGCCTTTCGGCGCGGCGTGGGCTCAGAGCCCGCTCTCGACCGCCTCACCCGCTGCTGCGGCTGCGCCAGGCGCATCTACAGCGGCGGACGTCTACGGCCGCACCACGCCGCAATCGTCCGTGTTCAACTTCCTCGAAGCTTGCCGGGCCGGCGATTTCCGCAAAGCGTCCCGCTACCTCGATTTACGTGACCGCAAGCCGGACGACCGCGAGAAGAACGGCCCGGAGCTCGCCCGGCAACTGGCCCAGATTCTGGATCGCGATAGCCAGTTTGATCTCGCCGACCTCAGCAACGATCCGGCAGGCGATGACAACGATCCGTCTCCACCAGGCTTCAACCAACTCGAGACTGTGGCTGGCAACAACACCAAAGTCGTGCTTCTTCTGGAGCGCGTTACTACCCGCTCCGGCTCGCACGTCTGGGTGGTTTCCGCGGATAGTCTGAAAAAGATTCCGGCGCTGGCGGCAATGGCCACCGAGACGCCCGCCGAGAAACGCCTGCCGACAACGCTGGTGACAACCACTTTTCTCGATACGCCGCTTTGGCAATGGCTTCTTTACCTGCTGGTCATCGCCTTGCTGGCTGCCGCCTCGGGCGTTCTTTCGCGGCTCATTTTGGCCGTTTTGGGGCTCGTCTTTCGGAGGTTCCCGTCATCGGTCGCCGCCGAATCGGCCAACGGGCTCCTCGGCCCTATCCGCTTGCTCGTCGCCATCGGTCTCTTTCGCGCGGCCCTCGAACTGATCGGGGGCTCAGTTCTGCTGCGCCTGTATTTCGGGCGCGCCATGACGCTGCTGTTGTTCGTGGGCGCGGCCTGGCTTTCGGGCTCAATCCTCGACGGTATCTCCGAGCGCGTACGCGCGCGCCTCGACCCTGAGCATCGAGGCGTTTCTCATTCCATTCTGCCGCTGCTGCGGATGTTACTCAAGATCGGGTTCTTCGTTCTCGCCGTCCTCGCCACCCTCACCAGTTGGGGCTATAACACCACCACTCTGCTCGCCGGCCTGGGAGTCGGTGGCCTGGCGGTAGCGTTGGCCGCCCAAAAAACGCTCGAGAACTTCTTCGGAGGTATCTCCGTCATCACAGACCGGCCGGTATTGGTTGGCGATGCCTGCCGTTTCGGCACGCAGAGCGGTGTCGTCGAAGAGATTGGTCTCCGGTCGACGCGCATTCGCACTGACGAGCGCACAGTTCTGTCGGTCCCGAACGCGCAGTTCTCAACCCTGGTGATCGAGAACCTCAGCGCGCGCGACCGCTTCCTGTTTCGCCAGACCCTCCGCCTTCGCCGGGACGCTTCTGGGGCTCAGATCAAAGCCGTGGTGGATGGCATTGCGCAACTGCTCGACAATCACCCCAAGGTGGATCCGGGCGCCCTCCCGGTGCGATTTGTGGCGTTAGGCGAATACGCCCACCGGCTCGATATCGTCGCGTATGTCAAAACCACGGTCGAAAACGAGTTCCTGGCTATTCAGGCCGAACTGCTGGTTTCGATTCTGGCGGTGATCGAGGCGGCGGGCACCTCGCTGGCCGTCCCCGTGAGCGAGACCATCAATGTGGAGGGTCAGCCCGAGGCGCAGGCGCAGCCGAAGGCGGCGACTAAGTAGGTGGGGGAGGGGTCGCGATGCGGAGCGCCGAGACGAGTCTCCGCGGCAGGCACGAGTGCCCGCGCCACACCATCGCCCGGAGTGCGGCGAGAAATGTGCTCAGGGCATAAGGGAGCGTTGCTCGATGAAAGCAGCGAATTCACCAGCGGCGAGCCGGCGGACGAAATCCAAATCGCCTTCGAGAAAGTCAACTGACGGCAGCGTATGAATGGGATGCCAGTCAATCTGCTCAAATACGTGGGCGACCGGCTCGCCTTCGTAACTGGAGACCGCGTAGAACAAGAGGTGAACCCTGGCGCCGCCCGGATAATCGAAGACGTAGCGGGCGATCTCGGCACCGGCGATGGCCTGTACTCCCAGCTCTTCACTTAGTTCACGGACGAGGGCTTGCTGAGGAGTTTCTCCCGGCTCGACTTTGCCGCCGGGGAACTCCCACTTGAAGGGGTGGCGATCCGATTTACGGCGCTGGCCGACGAGCACCTTGCCGCCCCGGACGATCACGCCGGCGGCTACTACCAGGGGCCCCCGTTGTCGAGACATGTTTGT
>Ga0181537_10000673_pt1 | contig 31668 bp, 29 predicted proteins | sample PEATcosm2014_Bin_39_FD_119765 | JGI IMG/M metagenome (GOLD analysis project Ga0181537, IMG submission 119765) | Peatland microbial communities from MTU Mesocosm Facility, Houghton, MI, USA - PEATcosm2014_Bin23_10_metaG | ecosystem: Environmental > Terrestrial > Soil > Wetlands > Peat | place... | reverse complement strand
CAGCGGGAACTGCGCCTACCTTGAAACCGAGACGACCCGCCTGCTCGTCGATGCCGGCTTCAGCGCGAAACAGATCGAACTTCGGCTCGGCTCGATTGGACGTTCGATCAGCGACATTCAGGCAATTTTTCTCACCCACGAGCATGGCGACCACGTCTGCGGGCTGCCGTGCTGGCCCGGCGCCATGCCATCCCGATCCATTGCAACCGCCTGACCGCCGAGTATCTCCATCCCCAGATGCCCGCGTTCACCAACTGGCGGTTGTTTGAATCGGGCGCGACGATCGAGCTGGGCGATCTCAAGATCAACAGCTTTTCCGTCCCGCACGACGCCTACGATCCGGTCGGGTTCATGTTTTATCACGCGCTGGGCAACATCGGTTTCCTGACCGATCTCGGTTACGCGACCAAGCTCGTCATCGAGCGCGTCCGCCAGGCGCGGGCGCTCGTCCTGGAGGCGAACCACGATTTGCGGCTTTTGCAGGAGGACACCAAGCGCCCCTGGTCGGTCAAGCAGCGCATTCTCTCGCGCCACGGCCATCTTTCCAACGACGCCGCGGCGGAAGTGGCTGCCGAGGTGGTCACCGACCTCATGGAAGACCTCTACCTCGGCCATCTCAGCGCCGACTGCAACAGCCCGCTTCATGCCCGCACTGCGGTCGGGCACAAGCTGGAATCGGTTGGCCGCCCGCACGTTCGACTCCACGACACCGCCCCCGACAAGCCGTGCGCGACGCTGGTGTGGGAGTAGGGGAATAGGACTTATCCGACAGATAGGACTTATGGGACTAAGCCGCATTTTCAACCAAGTCCTATAAGTCACATTCGTCCCACGAGTCCTATTAGCCATCTCTAAACTATGCCTCTCCGCGTCATCTCCGGCAGCGCCGGCGGCCTGCACCTGAAATCGCCCAAGCGCCATGCGTTGCGCCCAACGCAGGACCGCATCCGGCAGGTCATTTTTTCCAGCCTGGCGGAAATTATACCCGGCGCGCGCGTGCTCGATCTCTACGCGGGCACCGGCTCGTTCGGCATCGAGGCGCTCAGCCGGGGCGCGGCGGCGGCGAGCTTTGTCGAGCAGGACAAGGAAGCGGTCCAGTGCATCCGGGACAACCTCGTCCACTGCCATCTGCAGGGCGACGTGCGGCCGGGCGATGTCCTCGCTTACCTCGGAAAACCGCCCGCCGAGCGCTTCGATCTGGTCTTTGCCGATCCGCCCTACGTCAAGAGCCGCGGCGCGCTCGATGACGACCCGCTTTTGTCTCTGGTGATCCCCTTCCTCGCGCCAGATGGTCTTTTTGTGTGGGAACATTATGCCGCACAACGACTACAAAATGCCGGGCCATGGGAGGTTATGCGCCATCGCGACTATGGGGAAACAGGTCTAACCTTCTTACGACTTTCACATAAAAACAAGAAAATTACACTCTAATGGAAGGGCTTAAGATATCGCCATTTGCAATAAAAAATGGCTGTGATTCATTATCAGGTTGTTCTTGGTATAACGTTTGCTAATAAGACAGTTAATCGGTTAAGACCATGACACCCAAACCCTATCAAGCTAACTCAAAAACGAGCAATCTGCGGCCCGCCCGTAAGATGATGAAAGGGGCCACGGAAACAGCACGTCTATTCATCGACGTCAACGACGCCATTCGCCGCACCCAGGCGCTGCCGTTGACTCGTTACGTCGAGTAGATGTGTTAGTGGCAAAGATCGTCTCCCGGTTTCTCCGGGAGACGATAAGAGAAGGTGTCTCTCTAAATCCAAAAAGGTTGGTCCTGCTTACTTCTCCAGGATGGCCCGCGCTTTCTCCAATACTTTCCGCTGTTCGCCCGTGACTTCGGGAAAGGCGAGGCCCAGCGAGTCGAGCGTCTCGATGATCGCGCCCGCCACGACGAGATGCGTAAACCATTTGTTATCGGCGGGGACGACATACCAGGGCGAATGTTTGGTCGCGGTCTCGCGGATCATCTCCTCATAGGCGTCCTGGTACTCGTCCCAATAGGTGCGCTCCTTCAAGTCGGCCCCGGAAAATTTCCAGTTCTTGGCAGGCTCGTCGAGGCGGGAGAGGAAGCGCCTTTTCTGTTCCCCCTTGGAAAGGTGCAGGAAAAACTTGCGGATGACCACGCCGTTGCGCGTGAGGTACCGCTCATGCGCCTTGATGTCCTCGAACCGCTCCTCCCAGATCTGCTTCGTCACCAGGGAGGCGGGAGTCCGTTCCGCCTGGAGAAATTCCTTGTGCACCCGCACGGCCAGCACTTCCTCGTAGTAACTGCGATTGAAAATGCCGATCCGGCCCCGCTCCGGCAGGGCGACGTTGGAACGCCAAAAATAATCGTGGCTGAGGTCGGTCGGCGAAGGCGCCTTGAAGGACGTGACGAGGCATCCCTGCGGATTGATCCCCGACATGACGTGCTTGATCGTCCCGTCCTTGCCCGCCGCATCCATTGCCTGGAAGATCAGCAGCAGCGACCATCTCTCCTGCGCATAGAGCTTCTCCTGCATTTCGCTCATCAGCTTCACCCCATCGGCCAGAAGCTCCTTCGCTTCCTCGCTCGACTTGAGGTTGCCCGTGTCTCCGGGATCGAAATCCTTGAGCCGGAACTTTCCTCCTTTGGTCACGCGAAAATCGCGCGCAAACCCGGTGATTTCCTTGCGGTCAGATTTCATGAGGTGGTGGTCGCTTTGACCAATTCGCAACGTTCCTGCACGATGGAGTAAACCTCGGGCACTTCCGCCAGTTCCGCCAGCAATTCGTACAAATGGACGCGGGCCAGCTTCGTCTTCAGTGTGAGGCGTCCGGTCTCACTCGACACTTCCAACCACTCGGCCTCGGTGCCAGTCAGTTCATAATCGACCAGGACGCGCTCCAGCCGGATGCGGGTCAGGCCGCTCTTCGGGACATATTCCAGAACGACGCAAACGTGATGCAAATCGGGATGCCAGCGCGTTTCGTAGAGGAAAATAAGAACCATCAGGCGGTTGACCAGGAAGCTCAAACCCAGCCCGGCGAGGACGTATCCGGCACCGACCGCCATGCCGATGGCCGCCGCCACCCAGATGATCGCCGCCGTCGTCACGCCGCTGACCACGCGTCGGCCGTGGAGGATGACCCCCGCGCCGAGAAAGCCGATGCCGGTGACGATTTGCGCCGCGACCCGGCCCGAATCGCCCGTGGTGCTGGTAAAGGCGACCGAGAGCATGGTGAAGACCGCCGAGCCGAGGCAGACCAGCGACAGTGTGCGCAGTCCCGCCGGTTTTTCGCGCCGCTGCCTTTCGCCGCCCACCAGGATTCCGCACACCACCGCCATCAAAGCCAGAATCGGGTAGACCCATGACGCCGCCCCGTGTCCCAACCAGCTTCCCCAGATCCAATTATAGTCCGCCATCGCAAATTTATCCTTGCGCCGTTCTCGAATCAGCACAAGTCCGCTCTGTGACCTGCGCTTGTAAAAGCGTGGATAGGTCCACCGCCTCACGGCGGCGGCTACGGGGAGATTAAGACGAAGCGCTGCCGTACCGCCGCAAACCGGCCTGGAAAACCGCCGTGCTCAGGGCCACGAGGATCGCCGTTGCGCCGGCCATCCCCGCGAGATCGCGTCCATCCAGGCCGTGGAGGAGCGTCCGCGCCGGAACGTTGGCGATGAGGAGCAGCGGCACCGCCCAGGTGAAGAAAAGAAGAGCCGGGCCGTGAAAGGCTTCGCGCGGCAGCCGGGCGATCTGAAAAACACTGTAGTAGGCGTTGATGAAGCCCTGCGCGCGCGTCATCCAGAACGCCAGCGACATGAGCATCAGCAGCAAGGCGTAATGGATCAATACGCCAAAGATAACGAGGCAGGGGAAAACGACCAGCCCCACTCCGCTGATCGGCGTCTGCAGGTGGGCGATGGCGATGATGACGACAACAGCGGCGACAATGGTGTTGATCACCGAGCCGAGCTCAAAAAAGCGGGTGCTGACGAGGAATTGCGCCGAGGCCGGTTGCGCGAGGAAGAAGTCGAGTTTGCCGGTGCGGATCAATTCCGGAAGCTTGGTGAGATTGGTCATCAAAAACATCTGGAAGATTTGCTGCACGAGCATGTTGGTCGTGACCAGCAGGATCATTTCCCACTTGTCCCAGCCCGCGATGGAGTCGACTTGCAGGTAGAGAAATTGGATGAAGCTCAGTTGCAGTCCGAACCAGGAAAGATCGACGATGACCCAGAGGATGAAGTTCAGCTTGAACATCAGCTCGCGCATGATCGTGTAGCGAATCTGGGCCAGCCAGATGCGGGCGTAGCGGACGAGTGGAGCCATGGCTTCAGGAAAGCGCAGGCCGCGTTTTCGTCCAGCGCTCCAAGCCTCGCAACGTGACAATCAGCGCCAGCAGTCCGATGACGATGAGGATCACCACGCCAAAAATCCATCCGAGCATCACGCAAATGCCGCTGAGCACGGCCAGCAAAAGGGAGCCAAGCAACTCCCCGATATTCCAGATGACGCCGAAGACACCGAGCGAAGCGACGTTGGCCGGGGCCGTCATCGCGCGCGCGCCCGTGACGCCGAGATGCGTGAGCGTCGCCGCGCCGCCGCCGAGCACCGCCGCAAGTGTCCACTGGTAGAGCGGATTGTGGTCGCCCAGCGGCACAGCCATCAGCAGCGTGCCCGCGACAAAAGCCAGCGGCGTGGCCATGACTTTGAGGTAAGTGCCCACGGCGGGAATGAAATGGATGATGGTCTCCGCCACGCAGGCGACGGAAAGAATGATGAGCGTCGGCTGCGTCCCGAGCCACGCCATGTTTTGCGGCAAGGTGATCTCATGATAGAACGCGAGCAGGTTCACCGCCAGCAGCGGCAGCGTGGTCCTCACCCCCGCCGAGAGGCTGAGCAGGAGTCCGACAATCACGGCGGCAATGGGCTCGTTCACGCTGTTATCCTAAGCGAAATTGGTTAAAGCTCAAATCTCATCGTGAGTCCCGAACCAACCATCCTCGCGCAGCACGCCGATTTCCTCGTCGTGGCGAAACCGCCCCATCTGCTTTCGCACCCCACGCGGCCCGACGGCCAGCCGACGCTGCTCGGCTGGTTGCAGGAGAAATTTCCGGGCGAATTCATCGCGCTGGTCAACCGGCTCGACCGCGAAACGAGCGGCACGGTGCTCGTCGCGCGCTCGGCGGAGGCGGCGTCGCTCCTCGGCGCGCTGACCATGCGGCGCGAAATCCACAAGCATTACCTGGCGCTCGTCTCCGGCCGGGTCGAGGAGGAGCATGGCCTCATCGACGCGCCCATCGGACGCCTCGGCATCTCCCCGGAAAATCCGATCTGGCTGCGGCAGGGCGTGATTTCGCCCGATGATCCGCAGGGCCGCAAAACCGCCGAGGCCCGCACCGAGTTTTGGCGGCTCGCTTGTAGCCGCGCTCGTGAGAGCGTGGGGGCTGTATCTCTCCTCCGCCTGCAAGCGCACACGGGACGGCTCCATCAACTGCGCGTGCATCTCGCGCATAGCGGGCATCCCGTCATCGGCGACAAAATTTACGGCCCCGATCCGAATCTCTATCTCAAGTTCATCGCCGAAGGCTGGACCGAGGAGCATCAGCGCGTCCTCGGCTTATCTAGGCATGCCCTCCACGCGAACGAGCTGCGCTTTCCATGGAACGGCGAGGAGCTTGTTTTCACCGCCCCGCTGCCGGAGGATATGCGGGAGTGTGCTGAAAAAGCCGGTCTTTCTCCCGAGGTCCCAAATGGAGTTTGAGAACGAACAGAAAAATAGTTAGAGGTCCTTCGACAAGCTCAGGATGACAATCTTTTAGATAAGTCGCTGACGCGACCGACTAAATTTTGCCGTTGAAAAGCCGCGGAGCGGTGTCCTCGGCGAAGACGAGTGATTCGGAGCGGGCACGGCGGCGTTCGAGAACGAGCTTGTCGAGGTCGGGGTTCACGGCGACGGGATACTTTTGGTTGAAGCAGGCCATGCAAAATTTGTTTTCGCCCCGGCCCGTGGCGCGGACCATGCCCGCCTCGTCGAGATAGCCGAGTGAATCGGCCTGGAGATACTTGACGATTTCCTGATGCGATTTCTGATTGGCGATGAGGTCCTTGGGATCGGGAAAGTCGATGCCGTAATGACACGGGAAACGGTGCGGCGGACAACTGATGCGGATATGGACTTCCTTGGCACCGGCGTTGCGCAGGTTCATCACGCGCGACCGGGCGGTGGTGCCGCGCACAATGGAATCGTCGACCACCACCACGCGCTTGCCCTTGACGCGCTCCTTGATGATGTTGAGCTTCACCTTCACGCCGAACTCGCGCGCGAGCTGCGAGGGATTCAGGAACGTGCGCCCGACATAATGGTTGCGCACGAAAGCCGCGTCGTAGGGGATGCCCGATTCCTCGCTGAAGCCGAGCGCGGCATAGTTGCCGGAGTCGGGCACGGGGATGATCAGGTCGGCCTCGACCGGATGAAGCCGGGCCAGTTCGCGCCCCATCGCCGTGCGCACCGCGCTGACGTTCACGCCTTCGAGCGTGCTGTCGGGCCGCGCGAAATAGACATACTCGAAAATGCAGAAACCGAGATGGTCCTTCGGCACGAAAGGCTTGATCGAGCGCAGCCCCTTCTCGTCGATCACCACGATCTCGCCCGGCTCGACATCGCGGACAAATTTTGCGCCGGGGATGATGTCGAAGGCGCAGCTTTCGCTGGAGAGAAGCCAGGCGTCATCGACCTTGCCGATGCAGAGCGGGCGGAAACCGAGCGAATCGCGCACGCCGATAATTTCGCGCTCGCTCAAAAGGACGAGGGAGAAAGCGCCCTTCACCTTACAGAGCGCCTGGACGAGGCTGCTGTCGCCAAGGCTGTTCGCCGGTTGCGCCATGAGGTGCAGGATGACTTCGCTGTCGACCGTCGTCTTGAAAATCGCGCCCTCGGCCTCCAGTTCATCGCGCAGGATGTTGGCGTTGACGAGGTTGCCGTTATGGCCGACCGCAATCTGGCCCCGCGAGCAATCGACCACGATGGGCTGCGCATTTTCCAGCGTGCTTGATCCGGTCGTCGAATAGCGGACATGGCCGATGGCCCGCGTGCCCGGCAGCTTCGCCAGTTCCTGGTCGTTGAAAACCTGCGACACCAGCCCCATGCCATGATGGCTCTTGAATTTGCGCTCCTTGTCGCCATGGGTGACGATGCCTGCGCTCTCCTGCCCGCGATGTTGCAGGGCGTAGAGGCCAAAGAAGGTGATTTCCGCCGCGTGGGGATGCCCGAACACGGCGAAAACGCCGCACTCATCCTTGGGACGGTGTTGAAATACGGCGCGCGCCGCAGATGAATGGTTCATGCCCATTCTACATATACACCATCCGTGACGAAGGAAAAGAATTTCGGACTTTTTTGTGACATTTATGAGGCGAGGCCGCAAAATCTAAGCACGATGCCAAAATAATTGTGCGTGATTTCAGCCCCAACGGGGGCGGCCCAGCACCAGCCCGGGGCACCGCCCTGGGTATCGTTCCGCTAAATGCAGAGCCCTGAAAGGGCGGCCCAATTGTGGCGTCATCGCTCATCCCGATGTTGTTTCGCCCTTTCAGGGCTTGAATGGTAACGGACCTTACCTGGGGCGTTGCCCCAGGCTTTGGTTGAGTCGCCCCGTTGGGGCTATGATGCTTTTTCTCTTACCAAGAATTGATGTTCATCCGCCGGGCGCGTCCTTCCTTGGGCAATGTCCTCATCAACTTCCTTCAGCAGGAAATCAAGCGCGCCTGAAGCCGAGTCGGCTTCGATCTGCCGGTCCCATTTGCGATTTCGCTCTTCATCAAACCATCGCTCGAACTCGATAAACTCCTGGGCGGAGAGTTTGGCGATGGCCGGTTCAATCTCGGCAATGGAACCCAAGTCCTGACTTTAGCATCAAATTGGACTTGGACTCAAGCTTCCGTCAGCGCACAAAAAGCCGAGGCAGAATTGATCCCTCGACAAGGTTGGCATGACGGATTAAAGAGATCATTCTCTTGAAACCCGACCTCATTCTCTCCCTGCCCTCCCAGCCGGTGCCCTACGCTGTGGTGGGCAGCCCCATCAACCACTCGCTCTCGCCGATCATGCAGCAGGCGGCTTTTGATCATGCCGGACTGGAGGCCCGCTATTATCGCATCGAGGCGGACGAGGAAAGCCTCGACAAGGCGGTGTCCCGCATGCGGCAGGTGCCTTTCGGCGGCTGGAACTGCACCATTCCCAACAAGGTGAAAATGTATGCCTTGTGCGACCGCCGCGCCGAGTCAGCTGAGCAATTTCGCGCCGTCAATACGGTGGTCAACGAGGACGGCATGCTGACGGGCCACAATACGGACGGCGTCGGTTGGAGCCGGTCGCTGCGGGAGGCTTTTGGCCGCGGGCCCAACGAGTTGCGCATTCTGCTGCTCGGCGCCGGCGGGGCTGGGCGCGCCCTGGCGACGCAGGCGATCCTGGAAAAATGCCCGGAGCTGATCGTGGCCAACCGCGATGCAAGCCGCGCGCAGGAATTGCTCGCCCACCTGAACGCGCAGTTTGCCACCGGCCCCCTGGCCCGCACGCCGAAGAATCTCCGCGCCGTCCGCTGGTTCGAGAAGGATCTGGAGGCCGCGCTGCGCGAAGTCGATCTTGTCCTCAACGCCACGTCGGCGGGACTCGATGCCAAGGCGCCCGCCATTCTCCCCGCCCGGATTCTGCCCGCGAATGTGCTGGTCTTCGACACGGTCTACGGAGCCGGATGCGAAAAGTTCCGCCACGAGGTGGAAGCGGCGGGCGCGCGCTGGAGCGACGGCCTGGGGATGCTGCTTCATCAGGGCGCGGAGGCGTTTTCGCTCTGGACGAAACAGGAAGCGCCGCTCGAAATCATGCGGCAGGCGCTGAAGTCCTCCGTGGAGGGACCACCTTCGACCTGAGCCTGACCCGCCAGATTTTGAGAATAATACCGTGCGCATCTGGCCGGGTTTGAGATAAGTTCTTCGCTTTCGTTCATGGATCCCTTTACCCATCAAATTCTCAACGATGTTTTTGCCTTTGTCGTGGGCGCCTGCGTCGGCTCGTTTTTGAATGTCTGCGTTTACCGGATTCCGCTGAACCGCTCCATCGTCCATCCCGGCTCGCATTGTTCCGCCTGCGGCGCGCCGATTCCCTGGTACCACAATCTGCCGATCATCAGCTGGTGGGTGCTGCGGGGGCGGGCGGCCTGCTGCGGCACGCGGATCGACGCGCGCTACTGGCTGGTGGAACTCGGCATGGCGTTGCTCTTCATGGCGCTCTGGATGAAGTATGGATCGAGCGACCCGGTTGCCGCCTTCATCTACGCGATCATGATCAGCGGACTGGCCTGCGCGTGCCTGATCGATCTCGACCACTACATCATCCCGGACCGGTTCAGCCTCGGCGGATGCGTGGCGGGTTTCGTGGCCTGCGCGATTCATCCCTCGCTGATGGGGATGAAAACGCCCTTGCAAGGTTTTTCGTGGAGCCTGGCCAGCGCCATCGTGGGCGCGCTGTTTCTGCTTGGTGTGGCGTGGCTCGGGACGCTGCTTTTCAAAAAGGAGGCGATGGGCATGGGCGACGTGAAGTTGCTCGCCGCGCTCTGCTCCTTCCTCGGTCCAACTTCCATCTCGTTTATTCTGCCCTTCTCCGCCGGAATCGGCGCCATTTTGGGAGTGTCGCTGATCCTCTGGCAGCGGGGCGCGTGGGGGACGCGGATTCCCTACGGGCCCTTCCTCGGATTGGCCGCGATTCTCTGGCTCTTTGGCGGCTCGGACCTGACCTACTGGTATTGGAGCGGGGTGGCCCACAACTGGAGCATGTCGACGGGGCCGATGGTCGATGAGAGGCTGATTGGGCCGGGTCGTTAGTGGTTTTGCTTAAAAAGACAAGGGAGCCTATTTCTGCAAGCTATTTAGCCAATAATGGGGATTTAGCGGGCAGAGTAGGGCCATTCGGCGGGTTTTCCGAAATTCAAATCTTGCGCTTTGGGTTGCGAAATTAGAACTTACTGCGTGCTCCGCCGGTTCGCCTCCACCGTCCTGGTCCTGCTTTTCGTCCTTTTGGCCGGAGGGGCGGGCTACCTTTATTGGGAGAGCCTGCAGCCGAGGGAGAGCGTTTACGATCCGCTGATTGTGAGCATCGCGCGCAACGAGGGGGTGGATCCGTTTCTGGTTCGTGCGTTGATCTGGCGGGAGAGCCGGTTCAATCCCACGACGCACGGCGAGGCGGATGAACATGGCCTGATGCAGGTGACGCCGGAGGTGGGGCAGATGTGGGCCAAGGCGAACAAGATCGAGGATTACTCGGATGACCGGCTCTACGATCCCGAGACGAATATCCGCGCCGGGACGTGGTATCTGAACCGCGCGATCAAACGCTGGAGCCAGACGGACGATCCGGTGACGTTTGCGCTGGCCGAATACAATGCGGGGCGCAGCAATGCGTTGAAGTGGGTCGACCCGCTGGCGCCGCTCGATCATGCCGCGTTTCTCGACCGCATCACCTTTCCCACCACGAAGCTCTATGTGGAAAAAATTGAGGCGAAGCGCGAGGAATACCGGACGGTCTTCGCGAACAACCGCTGGTACAAGGAGGATCCCGACGCGCCCGCGTCGGTGACGCAGACGCCTTGACCACCGGTTGCGCGGGTTATGACGTGGGGAAGTCTCAATTTGCCCCAACGCACAGTTATGAGGGCAGCACCCTGAACAGTCCGGTTACCGATCAAAATCCTCACCCCGGAGGAGACTCCTCCTATCCATCCTCGGTTTCCGATGAGGGCAAGGTTCCTTCATCTCCGGAACCGGCCTCTCCGTGAGATGGCGTGGTTCGTCCCGGCGGGCCATTTGATTTCGCCGACATCCAAGCTCCCAAAATGGTGGCGGCTCCCGGAACGCCTCGTTGATGAGAGCCACGGAACAGGCACCCTTTGTTCAGGGGCCCAAACTCCAACCGCGGATTTTATCAAGGTTGATGCCCCCCCTTGATATGGGGTGAACACCCCATTGCGCAACCTCAGCCATTTGAACATCCTCGTATCAACAACAAGATTTATAAGAGCAAGACCAGCAAGAAACCAGTCGTTCCCGGACGTGAGGATTTCTAACTAAAATGAGGCTTCTCTAACCTTTTGAGATCGGTATCCGATCACTAGTATCAGCCCTTTACCAGGCGCCGGACTGGGCGGTGTGGTCAAGTCGTCGGATCTGTTCTCTTCTCTCCGGTGCCTAATGCCCTCGCTTTTTCCATGAACCCTGAAAAAAGCTATCGCATTCTGGTCGTGGACGACAACACGGCGATTCACGATGACTTCCGAAAAATTCTCGGCACCGATTCCGCCTCGGCAAAGCTGGATGCCGAGGAGGCGGTCCTTTTCGGCAGCCCCGTGATGACGGCGGCGCGCACGCGCTTCAATCTGAGCTTTGCTTCCCAAGGAGCGGAGGCGTTTGGCCTCGTGCAGGCCGCCTATGCGGCCGGCCAACGCTATGCGCTGGTGTTCATGGACGTGCGGATGCCGCCCGGTTGGGATGGGATTCAGACCTCCGTGAAGCTGTGGAAAATTGATCCCGATTTGCAAATTGTGATTTGCACCGCCTACTCGGACAAGTCATGGGAGGAGATGATGCAGGAGGTGCCGAATTCCGAGCGGCTGCTTATTTTGAAGAAGCCGTTCGACACCATTTAAGTTCTGCAATTGGCCCATGCCTTGACGGAAAAATGGTCGCTGCTCCAATCCTCCCGCCAAAACCTGGAGGAGATGGAGCGCACGGTGACCATGCGCACGCGTGAGTTGCAGGTAAGCGAGCAGCGTTTCCGTAAAATAAGCGCCCATGCGCCGGTCGGCATTTTCGAGACCGACTCGGCTGGCGCCGTCACCTACACCAATCCCCGTCTGCAAATGATCATGGGGCTGACCCAGAATGAAACGCTCGGGGACGGTTGGAAGGGGTCGATTCATCCGGAAGACGCCCCCCGTTTTTTTGCGTTCTGGCGGAATGTCATCAGCGAGGGAAAAGAGGCCAGTTTCGAGTTTCGTTATCGCACCCCGGCGGGCAAAGTCCACTGGGTTTACCTGCACTCGACGCCGCTGCGTTCCGAAACGGGTGAAACGACCGGTCATGTCGGTTCGGTCGAGGACATCACCGATCGCAAAACCGCTGAACTGGAACTGACCCGCGCGCGCGACGACGCCGTGGAGTCGGGCCGGCAGAAGTCACGCTTTCTGGCCAACATGAGCCACGAAATCCGCACGCCGATGAATGGCGTCATCGGCATGACGAATCTGTTGCTCGATACCCAGCTCACGGAAGAGCAGCGCGACTTTGCCGACGCAATTCGCAACAGCGCCGAGGGGCTGCTCACGCTGATCAACGATATTCTCGATCTCTCCAAAATCGAGGCGGGAAAAATGATCTTTGAGGAACTTGATTTCGATCTGCACGAACTGGTCGAAGGCAGCCTCGAACTGCTGGCCGAACAGGCCCACATCCAAAAGGACGAACTGGCCAGCTTCGTCGAACCCGGCACTCCGAGCCGGCTGAGGGGGGATACGGGACGCATCCGGCAGGTGCTGATGAACCTGGTCAGCAACGCGATCAAGTTTACCAAGTCGGGGGAAGTGATCGTGCGCATTTCGTGCAAGACCGAAACCGAAAAGGAATGTGATCTCCAGTTCCAAGTCACTGATACCGGCATCGGAATCGCACCGGAGGCGCAAAAAAGGCTTTTTGAAGCCTTCAGCCAGGCCGACGAATCGACCACGCGGAAATTCGGAGGGACGGGTCTCGGTCTGGTGATTTGCAAGCAAATCATCGAAAAAATGAATGGGGTCATCGGCCTGGACAGTTTCCCCGGGGAAGGCTCAACGTTCTGGTTCACCCTGCGCCTGCACAAGCAGGAAGCGCTTCCGGTCGCCTTGGAAGAGAATCACTCGCTCGTCAATCGGCGCGTCATGGTCGTCGATGACAACGTGACGAACGGGCGCTTCCTCCACGATCAAATCATCGCCTGGAAAATGCGCAACGGCACGGCCCATAACGGAGTCGAGGCGCTGGCGCGCCTGCGCAAAGCTGTCGAGGAAGACGACTCCTACCCGCTGGCGATCATCGACATGGATATGCCGGAGATGAACGGCCTGGCGCTGGCGCGTGAGATCAAGGCGGATCCGAAGATCGCGGGCACCCGGCTGATTTTACTCACCGGTTTTGGCAAGCGGATTAGTCCGACGGAATTGCACGCCGCTGGAATTACGGATTGGCGCTACAAGCCCGTATGGCAATCGACTCTTTTCGAGTGCCTGTCCAACGCTTTGCTCGGGCCCAAAACGAAGCCTTACACGATTGTGGCCCCCCTCGCGCCGCCCCCGCGCCGGAAGGAGCGCGTGCTGGTGGCCGAGGACAACGCTGTTAATCAAAAGATCTCCCTGGCCCTGTTGCGCAAGCTCGGCTACGCGGCCGAGGCGGTTGGGAACGGCTTGGAGGTTCTCCAGGCGCTCGAAAAGATTCCCTACGAGATCATCTTGATGGATTGCCAGATGCCGGAGTTGGATGGTTATGAAACCACGCAGCGAATCCGGCAGAACGATTCCCGTCCCATTTATATTATCGCGATGACGGCCAACGCCATGCAGGGCGACCGCGAGGAATGCCTGGCCTGCGGCATGGACGACTATGTCAGCAAACCGGTTCGCGTCGATGCCCTGGCGGCGGCTTTGAACCGCGCGCATCAGCATCTTGCCTTGAAATCCGAAGATATACCGGCGGGTTAAACCGTTGGTGTGCCCCGAATGAATGCTTCTTATCCACTTCAACCACCGGTTCGTTTGGTGAAAACGACTCGTCAAATCAGTCGTTGCCATCGACCGAACCCGGAGGCGGCGGCGTCTTCATCCCAGACTCGCCGCCGTTGGAGGCTTGGGACGGTCACTCTTTTCGGGTCGATGATGTTTCTCTGGGGAAACCTGACGGCGCACGCCCAACCGTCCATGTCTGAATATCAGGTGAAGGCGCTGTTTCTGCTCAACTTCGTCAAGTATGTGGACTGGCCGGCGGGAGCATCTGGTCCCATCACCATCGGCATTCTGGGACAGGATAATTTCGACGATAATTTGACGAATGCGGTCGAGGGCAAAAGCATCAATGGGCGTGCGGTCACGATCAAGCACCTTTCTTCGGGCGACAGTCTGAGCGGGTGCGCCGTTCTCTTTATCAGTTCGTCGGAAGATTCGCAGTTGAGCGCGATTCTGAGCAAAACCTGCATGTTGCCGATTTTGACGGTGGGTGAGGATGAGTCGTTTTTGCAGGACGGCGGCATCATTAACTTCACGCTGAAAGAAGGCAAAATCCATCTCGAGATCAATTTGAAGGCCGCGCAGAAGGTGAAATTACAAATCAGCTCGAAGCTTTTGAGCGTGGCGGATGTGGTGAAGGAATAAACCCGGGAAACAGGCATGCACTTTCTTAAAAAAACCTCCATCAAGCGGAAGCAAACACTTATTGTCATGCTGACGAGCGGCGTGGCGTTGCTCCTGGCCTGCGCCGCCTTTGCCGCTTACGAGGTGATGACCTTTCGCGCGGCGATGGTGGACAATCTTTCCACCCTGGCTGAAATCATCGGCAACAATTCTTCCGCGGCGCTCGACTTTTCGGATCCCAAAACGGCGAAGGAAACGCTCTCGGCGCTCCAGGCCGAGCCTAACATAGAACGTGCGTGCATTTACACAAACAAGGGGGAAATCTTTGCGGTGTATGCCAGGCCCGGCGACAGTCTCACCTTCATTCCTCCGGCGCCCCAGACCGACCGCATTTATTTCACCAAGGGTTCACTCGAGCTTTTTCGTCCGATCACACGCAATGGCGAGATGCTCGGCACGGTTTACGTCGTTTCCGACTTGAACGCGCTTTATTCGCGACTGGGCCGGTATCTCCTCATTGCCGTCGGGGTGTTTTTTGCTTCGGGCCTGGCGGCTTTTCTACTTTCCTCGTGGCTGGGACGGCTGATCTCCGGCCCGATTTTGAGCCTGGTCCAAACCACCCGCGCCGTGACGGAGGAAAAAAATTATTCCGTGCGGGCGGTCAAGCAGAGCGACGATGAGCTGGGCGTGTTGATCGATGCGTTCAACGAGATGTTGAAGCAAATCCAGGAGCGGGACGCGGCCTTGCAAAAATCGCATGTCGAGCTGGAAAAGCGCGTGGCCGAACGGACCGAGGAAGTGGTCAACTCCCTTTCCCTGCTTCGCGCCACTTTGGAATCGACCACCGATGGCATTCTGGTGACGGATGGCAGCGGTCGGGTGACAAGTTTCAACGAGAAATTTGTCGAGATGTGGCACATCCCTCCCGAAGTTTTGAGGTTGGAAGACACGCTTGAAATGGCGAAAGCCGTCTCGCCACAACTAATCGATCCCGAGCTGTTTCTTTCCAAAATCAGGCTGGTGTATGCGGAACCGGAAAAGGAAAGTTTCGACTTAATCGAGTTCAAAGATGGAAAAATCTTTGAACGCTATTCGAAGCTCCAACGGGTGGAAGACAAGTGCGTGGGCCGGGTCTGGAGTTTTCGCGATATCACCGAACGCAAGCGCTCCGAAGCGGAATTGGAGCAGATGCACCAGCAACTGGTGGATACTTCCCGACAGGCCGGCATGGCGGAAGTGGCCACGAGCGTGCTGCACAACGTGGGCAACGTTCTTAATAGCGTCAACGTCTCGTCCACTTTGGTTTGCAATCAGGTAAGAAAATCGAAAGTGGCCAACTTGTCCAAGGTCGTTGCCTTGCTGAACGAGCACGCGGCTGACATTGGAACCTTTCTGACCAGCGACCCCAAAGGCAAACAGTTGCCCGGTTATCTCGGCCAACTGGCCGAGCATCTCGTTGGCGAACAGAACACCGTTCTCAAGGAGCTTAAGCTGCTGCACGAAAACATCGAGCATATCAAGGACATCGTGGTCATGCAGCAGAGTTACGCCAAGATATCGGGCGTCATTGAGACTGTAAAAATTACCGATCTGGTGGAGGACGCCCTTCGTCTGAATCTTGGCGCTTTGCAACGCCATGGCGTCGAGGTGCTCCGCGAATTCGAGGAGGTGCCGCCGGTCGATGTCGAAAAGCACAAGATTCTGCAAATCCTCGTCAATCTCGTGCGCAACGCCAAGTACGCCTGTGATGAGTCATTGCGCCTGGACAAACTGATGACGCTTCGAGTGACCCGGAGTAATGGCCAGATCGAAATTTCTGTTATCGATAATGGCATCGGGATTCCGGCGGAAAATATGAACCGCATCTTTAATCACGGCTTTACCACCCGCAAGGAGGGCCACGGTTTTGGCCTGCACAACTCCGTGCTGGCGGCGATGGAAATGGGCGGCTCGTTAACGGTGCACAGCGATGGTGTGAACCAAGGCGCCATCTTCACCCTGGAACTGCCTTACAAACCACACGAGGTGGCATGAATTCCGATAGAAACCGGCGCATTCTGGTCATCGACGACAACAAGTCGATCCACGACGATTTTCGCAAGATTCTTTCTCCCGACGAACCCACCCGCGCGGATTTGGACATTACTGAATCAGCCTTGTTTGGCAACCCGGTGAATGAGGAGCCGCAACCACAATTTGAAATTGACTCGGCCTACCAGGGACCGGAGGGAGTGTCGCGGGTGCAGGAAGCCCTTGCGGAAGGCCGCCCTTACGCGATGGCTTTTGTGGACATGCGGATGCCCCCCGGCTGGGATGGCATCAAGACAGCGCAGGAAATTTTGGCGGTCGACCCCGAGATCCAAATCGTCATCTGCACGGCCTACTCCGCTTATTCCGAGGATGAGATAGCCGAACAAATCGGCAAAAGCGACCGGATGGCCTTTCTCAAAAAACCTTTCGACCTGGTGGAAACGTTGCGCCTGGCGAACGCCCTGACCGAGAAATGGCATCTCGTTCATTTTGACCTGAAAAGAACGCAAACCCTAACTCTGAAAAATAGAAAATGGAAGGAATAACCAATGAGAACCATGCTCCTTGTAAAAAAGAACCCGGCATGTCAATGGATGCTTGGCGGGATCACTCTGTTTATGTTTTTGGGTTGGATGGACCGGGCGGGGGCCGATGCTCCGGTGAGCACTTCCACGAATGCGGCGGCGAGCAGCGCGCCGAGCGCCACGACAATGCCCGGCGCGACCACTCCGACCACAACCACGAAGGTAAAACCGGCGGCGAGTCCTTCCACCGCGACCGCAACACCAAGCGCCGCCAACTCCAGCAATTCGGACATCGGCGGGTTGAGTATTGATGATCTGTTGAATGTGACGGTGACGTCAGCAGAGCAGAAGGAGCAAAAGCTTTCCGATGTCGCCGCCGCCATGACGGTCATCACGTCGGATGATATCGAGCGGTCGGGCGCCACGAACATCCCCGATCTGCTGCGTTATGTGCCGGGGGTCGAGGTGGGACAGGCCAACAATTCAGCGGTCAGCGTGGGCATTCGCGGTTTTGGCGATGTTTTTTCCACCAAGCTGCTTGTTCTCGTTGATGGTCGCTCCATTTACGACCCGACCTTTGGCGGCGTTGCCTGGCCGTTCCAGCAAATGATGATGGAAAATATCGACCGCGTGGAAGTCATCCGCGGCCCCGGCGCCACGGTGTGGGGGGCGAATGCGGTCGATGGTGTCATCAACATCATTACCAAGGATTCGGCGGACACCCAGGGTGGATTGATCAGTACGATCTATGGGACAAAGGACCAGGGAACAGGTTCTTTTCGTTACGGACTTACCCCAACTCAAGGCTTAACGCTTCGGCTCTATGGCCAGTACCAAAACACCGCCTCCAGCGACCCGCTTCCGGGAAATCCGAAATTTGACGACGGTCAGAATATCATCGGCGGCTTGCGCGCCGATTATCGGCCCGATTCCGACGATCATTTTCGTCTCTCGAGTGACGTGCTGACCGCTCATGCCGGTGACGCCCAGTTTTTTGGCGGTGCCCTGCTCCCACCCACCTACAACCAAACGGGGGACAATGAGAACGTCAACTTTGTCTGGGAGCATAACTTTGAGCCCGACAATCAACTTACCGTGCAAAGTTATTATGATCGCATTGCCCGCAACACCGAACCGGGAGATCTCTTTGATTCGTCAAAGGCACAGACGGTCGATGTGCAGGTGCGCCACAGCCTTCCCCTACACCTGCTCCCGATCAAGCAGGAACTGACCTACGGAATCGAATATCGCGAAGTGAGCATCGAGATAAACCCGTCAAGGGGCGTTACCTGGTCGCAGCCCGGTCGCGATGATCAAACCTTCAGCGCGTTTGCGCAGACCGATCTTCATTTGATCGATGACGTTTTGACCCTGACCATGGGAACGAAATTAGATCATAACGACTATACCGGGATCGAGGTTCAGCCTTCGGCGCGGTTGCTTTGGAAGATCGACAGCAGGAACTCCGTTTGGACGTCGGTTTCGCGGGCGGTGCGGGAACCCGACATTGTTGATACTGATCCGTCTGGCTTCATATTTAACGGCAACCGGAATCTGAAATCGGAAGAGCTCATCGCCTATGAACTCGGGTATCGCGTTCAGCCCGTCGACTGGCTCTCCGTCGATATCGACGCCTTTTACAATGACTACAACAACTTGATCGAGGAGTTCGTTCCGGCGGGCTCTTTTCTACCCACTTATGAACAGTTTCAAAAGGCTCAGACCTACGGCATCGAACCTTCCTTCACCGCCCAGGTCCAGCCCTGGTGGAAATTGACCGGCAGCTACAGTCTGCTCGAGTTCCATACGGACAACTCCGGCGTTCCCCCGGGCGCCATTTATGCCGGCGGCCCTCCTCTTCAGAACGTCGATCCCTCCAACCAGTTCTCTCTGCGCAGCTCGTTCGATCTTCCCAACCATATTTCAATCGATGTGGGCGGCCGATTTGTCGATAAGATCGCCGGGGCGAACGGTTATTTCGCGGTCGATACCCGGGTGGCCTGGAAACCGACCGACAACTGGGAGATCTCCGTGGTCGGACAAAATCTTCTTAGTGCCAATCACGTCGAGAATCCGGGCCAAATCGGCGATGCGGCTTACGTCGGCCCGGAAGTCTACGGCAAAGTCACTTTCAAATTTTAACCGAAAAACAGACGGCGCATTCCTGTTCTCAATGGTGGATTGGACGCTATTCACCACCTCCGTCATGGGGTGAACACCCTATGGCGCTCCGGGTTTCACAACTTATCCTCGTATCACGAGAGAATGACAAATAACGACTCCTATGCATGATCTGCCTGCCCCGAGGAATCGTCGAATTCTGGTCATCGACGACAATCCGGCGATTCATGCCGATTTTCGCAAAATTCTTGCTCCAAGCGAATCCCGGCATTCGAGCCTGGACGTCGCTGAGGCGGAATTGTTTGGAAGCGAAACGAATCAAGGCCGGCAAATCCCCTTTGAAATTGACTCGGCTTACCAGGGGCAGGAAGGAGTTGAGGCCGTAAAAAGGGCTTTGGAAGAAAGCCGTCCCTATGCCATGGCTTTTGTGGACGTGCGAATGCCCCCCGGCTGGGATGGCGTGGAAACAACCGAGAAAATCTGGGAGGTAGACTCTGAAATCCAAATTGTGATCTGCACCGCCTACTCCGATTATTCCTGGGATGAGATGTTTGAAAGGATCGGCAATGACGACCGGATGGTCGTTCTTAAAAAACCTTTCGACACCGTGGAAGCGCTGCAACTGGCGCAGGCTTTGACGGAAAAATGGCGGCTAAGCCGGATGTCCAAGCAAAAAATTGAGGACTTGGAAGAGACGGTGGCCGAGCGCACCCGCAGTCTGCTCAAATCGAACGAGACACTCAAAGTCGAGATCGTGGAACATAAGCGCACCGAGCAGGAGTTGCGCGGCAAAACAGCCTTTCTGGATGCACAGCTCAATTCCTCGATCGATGGCATCCTGGTGGTCGACAGTCAGGGAAGAAAAATTCTGCAAAATCAACAGATGATTAAACTATGGAAGATTCCCCACGAGATAGCTGTCGACCTGGATGACAAGAGACAACTCCAGTGGGCCACAACCATGCTTCAAAATCCCGAGCCATTCGCCCGGAGAGTTGCGTATCTCAATTCAAATCCGGGAGAAGTCGACCGGGAAGAAATCGAACTGAAGGACGGCACCATTCTGGATCGATACTCATCTCCCGTTCTCGGGAAAGACGGAACCCGGTACGGGAGAATATGGGCATTTCGCGATATCACGGAGCGCAAAAAGATCGAAGCGCAACTGTTTCAAACCCAGAAATTGGAGCTTATCGGGCAGCTCGCGGGTGGCGTGGCGCATGAATTTAATAACATCCTGGCAGCCATGATCCTGAATCTGGACATCATGCAGATGGAGCCTCAACTGCCGGCGGAGACTCAGTCGTTACTGCTTGATTTGGCGGCGCTCGCGAAACGCGCGGCCAGCCTCACGCAGCAATTGCTTCTGTTCAGCCGACGGCTGGTCATGCAACCCAGGCGCCTGGAGATTAACGCCGCCTTGACCAATCTGCTCAAGATGCTTGAACACCTCGCCGGCGAAGCCGTCACCATTCTTTGGCAGCCAAGCAACTCGGAACTTTGGATCGACGCCGATTCTACCATGCTGGACCAGGCGGTGATGAATCTCTGCCTTAACGCAAGGGATGCGATGCCGAATGGGGGCACCCTCATCTTGAAGACCAGCCTGGCGGAGTTTAACGTCGAAAGCGTTCGAGTTCATCCGGAGTCGCGCCCCGGCCAGTTCGCCTGTCTGAGCATCAGCGATACGGGCTGCGGGATGGACGCAGCCGTCCTCAAGCATTTGTTCGAGCCGTTTTACTCCACCAAGGAAATTGGCAAAGGATCCGGGCTGGGCTTGGCGTCAACCTATGGAATCGTGGATCAGCACAAAGGGTGGCTAACCGTGGAAAGCGTGGTTGGGCATGGCACCAGCTTTCACCTCTATTTTCCGCTCTCGGCGACGCTGGAGACGGCTCCCGCGGCGAGCGCTCCGGCTCTTTCTCTCAAGGGGCAAAACGAGACGATTCTTTTGGTGGAGGACGAAGCAGCTCTCCTTTTCGTAACTACCCGGAGTTTAAGCATGCTCGGCTATCGGATTCTATCGGCCACCAACAGCCATGAGGCACTTGATCTCTGGGAACGGCATCGAAATGAGATTGATTTGGTCATCACCGACATGAAGATGCCGAAGGGGATGAGTGGACTGGAGCTGGCTGATAAACTTCACGAGATGAAGCCCTCACTCAAGATCATCATTATGAGCGGCTACAGCATGGAATTAGTGCGTGATGGCGCGGGAGCGAATAGCGGCTATGTCTTTTTGTCGAAACCTTTTGCGATCAAAACCCTGTCGGAAACGGTGCGGCGCTGCCTGGATTAGGGCATTCTCGACAGCGGAAACGTTGCTTAAAATATTGCGCGCGATATGAACCGAAGCCTGATTCCGTTTATTCCTGTTTTCGCACGAAGCAGTTCGGGCCATTTGATTTCGCCGACATCCAAGCTAACTTAACCTAGGTCCTTTTGTATGAAGCCGCCGATGTTGCGAACCTGCCTGGAATGTCTGTCGTTTGTTTTGTGGATTGTATTCACGATCTTTTCCATCGCCCTGGCCGGACTTGGCGTCGAGGGAATTATTCTCGCCACCTTCCTTTTGCTTGTCTCCAGCACGCAGCCGGTTCATTTTCCGCTGCTCATGACGAGTGTGGGCGGCATGGGGGTTTTCCTCTCGATTATATGGCGGCAGGTCGGAATCGATCACTTTCATTATTTGCAGTACGACTCGCCCCAAGTTTTTGAGGGCAAGGGTGAGACGCCTTCGCGAGTGCTCAAGGATCTGATTCGAGAAGTCGATGAAAGTTCCGGCTATGCCCGCAATGACGCGCGAGCAAAGGCCAAGGCATGGCTGCTGGGTCATGCCACCTCTTTGGACGCGGAAGACATTCTCCTGGCAAAGACCCACTTTGGTTATCTGCTTCCGGCCGAGTGGGGTGGTTAAGGTGCCCTGGGGTCATGACGAATGAACTGCTCCGCCCCTGAGAGAAAGCGGCATGGACGGCTTGCGCCCGTCCTTCGAGACGGTACGATAACGGCATGAGCCAGGAATCCCGCCAGATTTATCCCGATGCCGATGCGCTGGCCAAAGCCGCCGCCGGGGACCTTCTTCAGCGCGCGCAGGAGAGCGTGGCGCAACGCGGAGTCTTCACGCTCGCGCTGGCCGGGGGATCGACGCCGCGAAAACTTTACAGCCTGCTCGGCACTGATCCCGCTTTCCAGGATTTTCCGTGGGACAAAACCCATCTCTTTTTCGGCGACGAACGGCATGTGCCTCCCACCCACATCGACAGCAATTACCTGATGGTGAGCGGCACGCTCCTTGCCTCCGGCCTGGTGCCCGCCGCCCACGTCCATCGCGTCCGCGCCGAGATGCCCGACGCGAACGCGGCCGCCGTCGATTACGACGTGGAGCTCCACACTTTTTTCACGCATGAGATGCGGCTCAACGGCTTTCCCCGCTTCGACGTGATTCTGCTCGGGATGGGTCCCGACGGCCACACCGCGTCGCTCTTTCCCGGCAGCAAGGGGCTGGAGGAAAAGGAGCGCTGGGTCATCGCCAACTGGGTGGAAAAGTTCAAGTCCGCCCGCATCACCTTCACTTTCCCCGTGCTCAACGCCGCGCGCACCGTCATGCTTCTCGTCGCGGGCGCGGACAAAACCGACATGCTCCACAATGTCCTGGTGGTCAAACGCGGCACGACGCCCTATCCCGTTCAAGACGTGCAGCCCGTCGACGGCGCCAAAATCTGGCTCCTCGACCGAGCGGCGGCGGAACGCCTGCCCCATACCTACTAATCGCCTCATGCATCCCATCCGCATCGCCCCTTCGGTCATCGCCGCCGACTTCGGTTATCTTCGCGCCGACATCGCGCGCGCGGAGCAGGGCGGCGCCGACATGCTCCACGTCGATATCATGGACGGCCATTTCGTGCCGAACATCACCTTCGGCCCCGCCGTGGCGAAGACGATCCACTCGCTGACCAAGCTTCCGCTCGACGTGCATCTGATGATCTCGCGACCGCGCAAATTCATCACCGCGTTCGTCGAGGCGGGCGCAGCCAACATCACCTTTCACGTCGAGTGCGAGGACACCATCCGCACCGCCATCGACGAAGTCGTCACCTACAGCCGCAGCGTCGGCCTGGCGGTCAAACCGCGCACGCCGCTCTCCGCCGTGAAGGAATATCTCGGAGCCATCCACCGCCTGCTCATCATGACCGTCGAGCCCGGTTTCGGCGGACAGAAATTCATGCCCGACATGATGGAGAAGGTGAAACAGGCCGTGGCCTGGCGCGAAGAAGGCGGCTACAAGTACGACATCGAGGTCGACGGCGGCCTCGATCGCTACACGATCTGGGACGCCGTCCGGGCCGGCGCGGAGGTGATCGTTGCGGGAACGGCCCTTTTCAGCCACGCCGACCTGGGCCATGCGATCCAGGATTTGCGCGACAACGCAAAAGAGGCGCTGGCCTACCTCAACGTTCCTCCGGCCTAGACCTTCCATTCATGTTGTCTCATGCCGGTGGCCCGGACAATTTATTGTCCGGGTGGCCGCAGGCCACAGGAGGTCGCCCGTTGACTGGCGAATACCCTCGGTGACCTCCTGTGCGCTCGCGATGCCGCGCTCGCGCACCCGGGCAACGAAGTCGCCCGGGCCAGCTCTCTACTTCGCCGTTGGCGCGAAATCGCTGGCGCAACGAAAGCCGAGCCAGAACTCGCGGGTCTCGCGCACGTATTCGGTATTGCGATAGGTGAGCACGGCATGTTCCTCGGAGCTGGTCTTGAAATTAGCGCCGCGAATCACCGCAACCTTGATTGATTCAAGCCGGCTGCTGGGGGCCAGCGTATCGGTCCATTCGCTGACATTTCCCCCCATGCCATAAACGCCGAAGGGGCTTCTATCCCCGGACATCTGGTCCACGACCTGGTAAACATGCACGGGCACGCTAAACCGGTCCATGCCGGGAGACGGCACCGAGGTGTTCGCGTTGGGCTGGAAGGTGTTTCCCCAGGGATAGAGAAATCCATCCCGGCCCCGCGCCGCCAGTTCCCACTCGTGTTCGTCGGGCAACCGCTTGCCGGCCCAGGTGGCGTAAGCCTCCGCATCGTACCAATCGACGTTGAACACCGGGTCATCGAGCGTAAGCATGACCTCGTTGTAGGGCACATGGTACTTGATGCATTTGAAAATAGTGTCCCAGTCCTTGGGCTCATGATCGGTTGCCTTGCTGTCGGGCTGATAAGGACTTCTCCAGGCGGCATCGCCGCCCGCGCGCCGGACCGCGCGCAGAAATTTAAGATACTGGCCGAAGGTCACCTCGTACTGGTCGATATAGAAACTGTGGTCCATCAAGGCCGGACCGGACTGATAGACGTAGGGCCCGGCGGGAATTGGGATCATCTGCGGGAAATCGCGCGAAGGCGGGTCGAGCCGCGCGTAGATCAAGGCGCCCACCAAACACACGAAGGCCGCGAAAACGCCCAAGCCGACGTATTGCCAGAGCCGTTGTTTGCGGCGCTCGACCTGGATGGCCTGCACCGCGATCTGGTGCTCCTGCGAGACGGCAATGGCGCGTTCCGGGGCCAGGTTATTATCGATGGCCTGGGCTTCGCTCACCACCTGGGCCAGCGGAACCGGCCCGGCCCGAAGTTGGGCGAGCAAATTGCGCACGCTGGAGGGGACCTGATCGGCGGGAGGCAGGAGCGCATTCACGGCGTGGGCCAGGGCCGAAAAATCGGACATGCCGGGCGGCGTCGCCGGCTGGGTGGGATCAACGCAATTCGCCACTTTAATCACGCCTTGCGGAGAAACCGACACGTCCGTGGCCCCGATCATGGTATGAGGAAATTGATTTGAATCCCAAAAGATCACGACCGCCCCGACGATATGGATAATTTGCGCGGCCTGGCGCGGATCGATGGTCTGCCCCGCCGCGGCCATTTCCGACAGGTTCAGCATTTCCCATTTCTCGCGGCAAAAGAAATCGCGCCCCTGGTAGACACCGGCTTGATAGACGGCCTGCACATTCGGGTGACCGGCCCGCGCCATCATCGTCGCGGAATCGCGAAAGCGCCCGGCTTCCTCGGGAGAGGCCCAGGAAGGGCACACCGTGATGAAAATATCGCGCTTCACCCCGGTGTCGTAGGCCGCATAGCAATCTCCCCAGCGATCCGGCGGTTGCTTCTTGCCCAACCGGAACGGCGGAAATTCATGGCCTTCCAGCGTGGCGAGCGTGTCCTGGCAGGTGGCGGCAAAAACGGCCTCGTCCAGCGGCGTGCGAAAAACCGTCATGCCCAGGATGTAATCCTCGAAGTTCTGGAGATTGTAGCTCGAAACCAAAATCACGCGCGTCCGGCGAAAACGGCTGCGAATCGACGAGAGAAAGGCCAGCCCGTCGCCCTCCTCGAAGTAAAGCTCGCTGACGCAGAGATCGAGATCGGTGTAATGGTCCAGCGCGGCGATGCCATCCTGCGGACTCGTTACCATGCCCACGGCGGCGTCCGGTGTTCCCGCCAGAATCAGTTGGCCGATGCGTTCACCCAGAGCGGTCTCAGGCTGAATAATAAGGACGCTTGCGCTCATGAGCCAAAATCAGAGATTGCGCTAAAATCCCGTTTCTGCCAATGGAGATTCTCCGCATCTTGTTATTCAGCGTCAGCGGCCCGATTCTTTTCGCGGGCAAAACTTGGAGAATCATGAAGACCCTTAAAATAGGAATGATCGGTTATAAGTTCATGGGCAAGGCCCACTCGAACGCCTGGCGCCAGGTCGACAAGTTTTTCCCGGTTTCCGCCCAGCCTGTCCTGCACACGATTTGCGGGCGGAACAAAAAGGGCGTGACGGCCGCCGCCAAACAATTCGGCTGGAGTCGGGTCACGACCCGCTGGCAGGAGGTCATTGCGAATCCCGAAATTGATGTCGTCGATATCAACACGGCCAACGACTCGCATGCTGAAATCGCCATTGCCGCCGCGCGGGCCGGCAAGCATGTGCTCTGCGAAAAGCCGCTGGCCATGACGGTGAAGGAAGCCGCCGCCATGCTGGAGGCCGTGAAAAAAGCGGGCGTGGTCCACATGATCTGCCACAACTACCGCCGGATTCCCGCGATGGCGCAGGCGAAGAAAATGATCGCCGCGGGCGAGCTGGGCCGGATTTATCATTATCGCGCGCGTTATCTCCAGGACTGGATCGTCGATCCCGAATTTCCGCTCGTGTGGCGATTTCATAAAAATATCGCGGGCAGCGGCGCGCAGGGCGACATCAACTCGCACATCATCGACCTGGGCCGTTATCTCGTCGGGGAACTCAGCGAAGTTTGCGGCCATCTGGAAACCTTCATCAAGGAGCGGCCCCTGCCCGGCTCGAAAACCAAAAGGGGCAGGGTGACGGTCGACGACGCCGTGATGACGCTGGGCCGGTTCAAGAACGGCGCGCTGGCGTGCCTGGAGGCGAGCCGTTTCGCCTCGGGACGCAAGAACCATATTCAAATCGAGATCAACGGAAGCCTGGGCTCGCTCGTCTTCGATTTCGAGGACATGAACCGGCTCAAGTATTTCAACCGGGCCGATGCGGCGGACCGCCAGGGTTACCGCGACATCATCGTCACCGAGGGCGTTCATCCCTACGTCGGCGCGTGGTGGCCGCCGGGACACATCCTCGGCTACGAGCATACGTTCGTGCATACGATTTTCGATTTCATCCAGGCCGTCGTGAAGGGGAGATCGGTTCAACCCACTTTTGCCGACGGGTTAAAGAATCAAAAGGTCCTCGAGGCGATTGAGAAATCGTCCAAGCAACGCCGCTGGATTAAACTCTGATCCTGATCCATCTTTGCTTATGAATCCTAAAATCCGCGTGACGGTCTGGGGTGAGAATGTGCACGAGAAGAAACATCCCGCCGTCGCGGAAATTTATCCCGACGGCATGCACGAAACCATTGCCGGAGCGCTGAGGGAATCGCCCGGCCTCGACGTGCGGACGGCCACGCTCGACCAGCCGGAGCATGGCCTCTCTGCGGAAATTCTCGACCAGACCGATGTCCTGACCTGGTGGGGCCATTGCGCCCACGGCCAGGTCGAGGACAAGATCGTCGATCGCGTCCAGGCGCGGGTGCTCCAGGGCATGGGGCTGGTCGTCCTTCACTCCGGCCATTTTTCAAAAATCTTCAAGCGTCTGCTCGGCACCGCGTGCTCCCTGACCTGGCGCGAAGCCGGCGAGAAGGAACGGCTCTGGGTTTGTAATCCCGGCCATCCCATCGCGCAGGGCGTCGGGCCTTACTTCGAGATTCCCGAGGAGGAGATGTATGGCGAACCGTTTGCGATTGCGAACCCGGACGAGATCATTTTCATCAGTTGGTTCGAGGGCGGCGAGGTCTTTCGCTCCGGCTGCACGTGGAAGCGCGGCAACGGCAAAATCTTTTATTTCCGCCCCGGCCACGAAACCTATCCGACCTATCATCACCAGGACGTCCGCCGCGTCATTCAAAACGCCGTGCATTGGGCGCGTCCCGAAGGAAGCCGCTGGATCGATGGCTGCCCGAATATTCCGGTGGAAAAGGCCCCCGAAAAAATCGTCCAGAAGGGTGCTACTCTTCACCAGCCCGGCGAAGCTGGTTTTCGGTGAAACCTCTTTCTATTTCAGTTCGCGCCGCGTCTTGATCTCAAGAATATTCCGGCCCTCCTCGCGACGATGGTCCATCCGGTCGAGCATTTTTGCCACCAGATGAATCCCCAAGCCGCCGGTCTCGCGCTCGTGCAGATCGTCATCCGGGTGCCTGCTTTCATGCAAAGCCGGATTGAAGTCGTGGCCGTCGTCGATAATCACCAGCGTCACATCCTCCGCCCCGACCGCGAGCGAAACCTCGATCATGTGCCGCCCCGGCGCATCGTAGCCGTACTTGATGATGTTCGTCACCATTTCCTCCAGCGCAAGGTTGATCCTGAACACGGACCTGGTGTCGACATCCTGACTTTCGAGGAACTCAGTCGCGCCTTCCATCAGCCCGGTGAGGTTCGCGAAATCATTGGAAATGGTTTGATGAAACACGGCGTTCATAAGAAATGAAATCTAGAATTGAATCGTGATGAGCGAAAAATCGTCCTCCAGCTCGCTCGATCCGCAGAGCTGTCGGATTTGCGCAAGGATCGCGTCGAGATCGACCGGCGCATCCGCGGGCAATTTGGCCAGTTGGCCGGCCAGTTCATCGAGGGTGTAAGTCCGTCCTTCCGGCAAGGTGATTTCGTAAGCTCCATCGCAGAAAAGAAAAAGCCGGCTGCCGACCGGGACTTCGCACGATTGCGCCGTGTAGCGGCTGATCGACAAACCGCCGACCATCATCCCGTGCGTCGAAAGTTTTTTGGCTTCGGTGACGCCCGGCTCAAAAAGCAACGCCGGGGGGTGCCCGCCGCTGCTGTAGGTCAGCTTCCGCGTCGAGCGCTGGTAGACGCCATACCAAAGCGTGAAGTAGCGGTTGTTCTGCCGCTCCATCGGGAAAGCCTGGTTGGCGGCGCTGAGGACCTCCGAGGGCTGGCGGAAATCGACCCCGTTGAGCGCGTTCGACCGCAGCACGTTGAGCACCGTGACGGAAAGCAGCGCCGAGCCCACGCCGTGCCCGCAGACATCGAGCAGGTAGAGCGCAAAGTGGTCCTCGTCGATCCAGTGATAGCCAAAGCAATCGCCGCCGAGTTCGCTCGACGGGATGAAGCGCCAGTCGGCGACGAATGGTTCGTGCAGCGGCGGCGGCAAAAGCGACATGAGATAGGTCTTCGCATCGGCGAGCTCGGTGCTGATCCGCTGCTGCTGCGATCTGAAACGCGAAAGAAGCTGCTGCTCGTGATCGTGCAGGCTTTTGCGCTCCATGCTGGCCCGAATGCGCGCCTTGAGCAGCGCCGGATTGCACGGCTTGGAGAGGTAATCGTCGGCCCCGGCCTCGATGCAGCGAATGACGATGTCCATGTCCCTGCCCTCGGAGATGAGCAGAACCGGGATGTGCTGCAAAAGCGCGTCCTTGCGCAAGCGCTTCAGCATGTCGAGTCCATTCAGGCCGGGCAACTGCACTTCCCACAGCACCAGGTCGAAATTTCCCCCGCCCAGGCGATCCAGCGCCTTGAATCCATCCTCCTCGAACTCGATGGCATAACCCTCGCTTTCGAGTTTCGCCGCGAGGCTTTCACGGCTCAGGCCGTCATGGTCGACAATCAAAATTCTCCCCTGCGCGATGGCGGGGGCGTCCGTCGGCATTTCCAAAACGGACTCCGTGGCATGACGTGACATAAGCAAGAGGCTGTCCAAAAAAACAGCGCGGGTCACGCCGTCTTTTTTGCAAAGGCTTCAAGTCGTTGCCAGCGTAGGAACGATTTACGCCGTGGCTTTCGCCAAAGCCGCTTCGAGGGTTTTCTCGACGGCGACCACACCGTTGATCCCGGAGTCGACGAGAACTTCGTTCACCATCGGCTGCGGATTAAGCAGGATCAGCCTCTTCTTTTCCTGGCTCAGGCTCTTGGAAGCGCGAAGAAAAAGGCGCAGGCCCATCGAGCCGGTGAACGTCACGCCGGAAACATCGATAATCGCACTCACTTTGCGCCCGGCGGTCGCCTCGATGAACGGGTTCTCGATTTCGGCCACGCCCGCGATGTCCAGCTTACCGGAGATGGCGAGATGCGTGTAGGCTGCATCCGCCGTGATGACCTTTAGTTCCATATTCTTCGTTCAAAGTTTGGTAAGTTCCCTTTGTGCTGGTGACAGTGGGCAGTGCCGCCCCGAAACTCAAGCCGGAATTGAAACAAATTTGCGTCAATGAGATGGCAACTACATTTTCGACTTCAGCGCGAAAATGTAACCTAACCCGCCCTTGTCCTCGCTTAGGGATGGCGTACATATTCATTAGGCCCAGGGAGCAACGTACGTCGCCAAGCCCTTCAATCCCCGCAAGCTGATCCTCCGCATCCATCGCTCCCTGCTGTTCTGACGGCCAGCAAGTTCTCCTGCTTTTGAATTGCTTGCCCCTGGCCTTTGCCCGCGCGTAGCATGTTCTCGTTACCCCAAGCGGAGTTAGCTTAGCGGTAGAGCAGGTCCTTTACACGCCAATCGAGCGATTTTTTCCCATTTTCACTCATAGATCACTTACTTGCTCAAAATACGCGTTTCAGAGGTGAATGGAGCAAAGCTCTAAGTCCTCACATTCTCTTTCAGAATCTCACCTGAACACGCAAAGGTTACCAAAACAGGTTACCACTTTTCCGGCTTCGGAAAATGGCTTAAGGCCTCGTTTTCAGAGATAGAATTATGTGACCGTTACTGCCGATGATCGCAAGGAGTGGTCAATCATCAACGAGGTCACAGAGGTAGAAGACGAACCAAGTCCGACAACCACGACAAAATGAGCGTAGCGGCGCACCACGATCACAACCACCGCGTTTTGTTTCCCGGCCCCCGCCTTCCTCAGGGCCGGGAACAAGACGCGGCACGATAACTCGGTCTCAGCGCAAGCAGCCGTCGTGACGGCGCAGCAGCGACGGCGCGATGGGTGCGTCGCATGATGAACGCTATCGAGCGATGACGTGCCTTACCACACGATGACAATGGCGCTGGTCGATACCGATGGGGTTCAGTCGCGCCGGTCGATGGCGTGCGTTGCCACGCGATGGCAGATCATCTGCCCAAACTCTCGAATGTCTGTTGCACAATGGACGATGATCGACGCTGACGCATCATGGCGTACACCGATGCAGCATGGGGAACGATGACGAATGACGATGACTGACGGTTGCTAACAACTGCCCCCAATTGCTGATGATCGCTGACGGTTGATGGCAACGAGTGATAACATCTGATGTCACCTTTTGCCACTTGGTGTCACTCCGCACACCTAATCCTTAGGGGTGGCGTGTCCCTCCTTTTTTACCCTGATCCAGCCCATGCGACTTAAATAATTTTGCCCTGGATTCAAGCCTTGGGTGATTGCCGATGTGTGAGGATCATCCTCCATTATTCATCGTGATGCGTCGTTGTGACCGTTGTTTTTTCGTGGTTTATTTATCGTCATGGCCGGTTCCGTTGACAAGTTTTTCCTCCACGTCACGGCTGTCCCAAAAAGCATCGGCATCGAGCGTCGTCCCTTTTCCGCTGGGGTGCTCGATCAACTGCCCTCGCTGGTGGGTGATCAGTCCGGCCATTGTCAGGTCGAGATCACGCGCCGTTACTTTCGCGACCTGATCTTCGTCATCGCCGCTGACGATAATTTCGCCCACAAGGGTTGGCCGGTGACGAGCGTCATCAATGACCGTTGGTTCCGTGGTGCGCTGGTGGTCCTGGCTGAGCGTAATCGTGATCCTGCCGGTCGTCCTTTTACCGGCGAGACGTTCCTTGATGGTTTAACGGCTGACGAGTGCAAAGAGGCATCACCCTACCTGGGCTTTCCTCCTGGTGGTGGACCGAAGTTTCCGTATCCACCACGGCCTTCCAAGAAGCGTCGTGATCGTGATGCATCCTGATTATCATCCTCCGAAAATCAAACGCAGGTAGTGTCGGCACTACCAGAAATACCAAGAACCAAGCGACAAGCTTTTCGTCGTGTGGGATGATGAATCCGCGATGGATCATCAACCCTGTCAAAAACATTT
>Ga0181537_10000672_pt1 | contig 31686 bp, 43 predicted proteins | sample PEATcosm2014_Bin_39_FD_119765 | JGI IMG/M metagenome (GOLD analysis project Ga0181537, IMG submission 119765) | Peatland microbial communities from MTU Mesocosm Facility, Houghton, MI, USA - PEATcosm2014_Bin23_10_metaG | ecosystem: Environmental > Terrestrial > Soil > Wetlands > Peat | place... | reverse complement strand
GCCGCTCTCAAAAGCGACCAGGTCGCCACGGCGGTGCTAAGTGCCGGAAGCGAGTTAGCCGAACGATCCAACAAGCTTCGGGGCGAGGTCGAGTACTTTCTGTCTCAAGTCAGGGTTGTCTAACTGAGGCCGTTATAAGTAATATTGGGGCCGCGGTATTCATATCATCTATAAGCAAGCTTGACCTTGGCCGACCCGCCGTTCCGGGTCCGCTTTCGCCGAGCGCGACAAAAAAGAAATGTCAGACAGAGCGCGGTCGCGAATGCATCGAAAGTCAGCCGAAGTGCGGTCGCGCAGTGGCAAGTCTCGGCGACGGAAGGCGAGTGCCCAATATTACTTGGGACGCAATCAATAGGACAACGGTGTAATCCCAGTTTCGGCGATAGGCCGTTTAAACTCGGGCAGCTTAGTCAGAACCTTCCCGGCTCGCGTTGGAATAAATTATTGTTACCGAGTTTGTGTATCGATCTCGAAAATGGACGTGTTCGCGAGGGTATTTTTCGTCGCAAACCGTCAAGCGTAAACAGAATTTGGTCGACTTACCGCAACTGCTCAAGCTTGATCGCGCCGCCGCCCGGCGTAATCGATCAATCGCAATCATAGGTAGATAATAATAGACTTATAAGTGTAGATTGTTAAATTCGAAACGAAGCCAATTTTTACGCTGTCTTTCAATGGGATAATTTTTATGATTTTGGCAGGACGACCAAAGGTATCGGGATTTCTAGTGCGAGTTTGGCAGAACGAACTTACGCTTGTCGTCGCGCCAACTCCAACGGCCCGCTGCCCGGTCACCCGAGTTCGGTGATGATTTCGGGAAAGCGATGCAGCCGCTCGCTCGGCCCGTTCGCCTCGATCAGATAATTGTCGCAGACCCACGACAGCACCTTGCCGCGGAAATAGGTGGGGTGCACGACGATGCTCATATGCTCTTCGATCCGCATCGGCTCGTCGTGGCGGATAAGCGGCCGCTCGACCAGGTCGTAACCTTGGCCATGAGCGTAAAGCCGCTTCTCTTCGGGCCGGTCGTTCTGGCGCATAAAGCCGTTATAGGCCTCGTAGATATCGCTCGACAGTGTGCCGGGCTTAAGGAGCGACAAGGTGAATTGCCGCGCTTGCAGCGCAAACGCGAATTCATCCTTCAGTTCGGCCGACGCCTTGCCGACGACGCAGGTGCGGCCAAGCTCGGTATACATGCCGCCGGGACCCGAAGCTTCGATCAGCAGTGCGACAATGTCGCCTTCGCGGATGATGCGATTCTGGTAGTGCCGGTGGGCGATCGGTGCCGCCCGGTCGGGCGGCATCGAGGCACAGTAATGGATGCCGTTCTCGCTGCCATGCCGCTCGCAGTAGCACTGTGCAATGGCGGTAATGTCGCGATCGCGCAGGCCAGGCTCGATCGCGGCAAACGCGGCGCGCATGGCGCCGTCCTGCATCGCCGCGGCGCGGCGGACGAGGGCGCGCTCTTCGGCGCTTTTGATCGCCTTGATACGATCGAGCATATCGGACGCATCGATGAAGCGCGTGTTGGAGAAGCGCCCTTTCTGCAGATGATCGATCAGCGCGAAAGAAACCTGCGCCGGACCCAAAAGCCCGATGGTTCCGTCGGAATAGGGTGCGAGCGCCTTGGCCGCGAGCTCCGGGTCGTAGTCAGCGGTGTAATAGCAGGAGGCGAAGTTCGACGTCGTCAGCCATTGCTTGACGCCGCGATGAACGCCGTCGCCGCTCGACCGAAAATCGTGGACGCCACCGAACGGACCCTGGCTCACCAATGTCATGAGGTCGTCGCGCGGGAAGACCACGGTAAGCGGATAGCCGTCGATTGCCGGCAGATCGGTGAGGTATTTGACATAGCCGCCGAGCTGGTCGTTGTTGCTTTGCGTGAGCAGGACGTCGATTTTTTCGCGCTCCATCGCCGCGCGCACCGCCGCCCAGCGGCGTTCGAGCTCGGCCGTCGATATGGGGGTCTGCAAGCGATCCGAAAGCTGGTCCATGCGGCTTTTTAGTCTCCCTGTCGCCACGATCGCCGCCGGCCTGGCGCCGATATTGGGCCGAAGCGGCTTTATGTGCTAAGCGGCGCCCAGGCGTCGCCCGCAGGTGTGGCGCCCGCTACACTATTGATAAACTTGCTTTGCGAGGAGCACAAAAATGCCTATCGACCTGTCGGCCGTAAATTGGCTCTTTGTTATCCTGATGGGGGTTATGGCTTTCGTCGCCGCATTGCTGGGCAGCGTGATCGCCTTCCGCAACCGGTTTGTCGGCGCCATCATTGCTGGCATTTTGTTCGCCGCCGGCTTCGTCGCCTGGAACTATTATCCGCACAGCTTTGGGCTGCCGATCATCAAGGCGATTGGTCCTGACGGCACCGCGGGCTAGTTGACGTTTGCGCCGGCCCCGGTAAGCCTAGTTTACATTGCATTGGTCGGGTGAATTGGAGGGGTCATGAACAAGGTCTATGCGGACGCACGCTCCGCGTTGGCCGGTTTGCTCAAGGACGGGATGATGATCATGGCCGGCGGGTTCGGCCTGTGCGGTATTCCCGAGACCCTGATCCTAGCGATCCGCGATTCCGGCGTTAAGAACCTCACCGTCGTTTCCAATAATTGCGGGGTCGACGGCAAGGGACTGGGCGTATTGCTGGACACCCGGCAGATCAAGAAGATGATCGCTTCCTATGTCGGCGAGAACAAAACCTTCGCCACGCAATATCTCGCTGGCGAGCTCGAAATCGAGTTCAATCCGCAAGGCACTCTGGCCGAGCGCATCCGCGCCGGCGGTGCCGGCATCCCCGCCTTCTTTACCAAAACCGGCGCCGGCACGCTGATCGCGGAAGGCAAAGACGAGCGTGAATTCGATGGCGCGCGCTACGTCATGGAACGCGGTCTGGTTGCGGATTTGTCGATCGTGCACGCTTATTTGGGCGACACCGAAGGCAATCTGGTTTACCGGAAAACGGCGCGCAACTTTAATCCGATCATGGCGACGGCCGGCAAGGTTACGGTCGCCGAGGTCGAGCATCTGGTGCAGCCCGGCGACATTGACGGCGACCGTGTGGTCACACCGGGCATTTATGTGCAGCGCCTGATCTACGTACCGAACGCCGTCAAACACATCGAGCAGCGCACCGTGCGCAAGCGCCAATTGGCGGATGCGCCGGCCGGAGCAGGGGAGGAAGTCTGATGCCTTGGACCCGCGACCAGATGGCGGAGCGCGCCGCCAAGGAATTGCGCGACGGCTTTTATGTTAATCTCGGCATCGGCATTCCCACATTGGTGTCGAACTACATTCCCGACGGCATGAGCGTGCAGCTGCAGAGCGAGAACGGCATGCTCGGCTTTGGTCCGTTTCCGTTCGAGGGCGACGAGGACGCCGACCTGATCAACGCCGGCAAGCAGACCGTCACCGAGCTGCCGACGACGAGCTTTTTCAGTTCGGCGGATTCGTTTGCCATGATCCGCGGCGGCCACATCGACATTGCCATTCTCGGCGCCATGCAGGTGGCGGAAAACGGCGATCTCGCCAACTGGATGATCCCGGGGAAAATGGTCAAGGGCATGGGTGGCGCCATGGACCTGGTCGGCGGCGTCAAAAAGGTCGTCGTCGTCATGGAGCATTCGGCCAAGAACGATCCGAAGCTGTTGCATAAGTGCACGTTGCCGCTCACCGGCGCCGGCGTCGTCGACATGGTGATCACCGATCTCGGCGTTTTCACCGTCGACCGCAACGGCGGCGGCATGACCCTGATCGAGCTTGCGCCTGACGTCACGCTCGATGACATCAGGGCTAAGACGCAGGCGAGCTACAAGGTCGCTAACACGCTTACACACTAGCGCTCCGCTAGGCCGGTGCGGTAACGTGGTTGCCCGGCGATGCGACCCTTATTGCCCTTTACGGGCGCCCTGAAGCCGCCGACAGTAGCGGCGTGGGGAGTTTGCGTGCCAGAAGATACAATCCTCGAAACCGAGGACCTGACCAAGGAATTTGCCGGATTCGTCGCGGTACGTTCGGTTAATCTGCGTGTTGCCCGCGGCAGCATCCATGCGCTGATCGGGCCGAACGGCGCTGGCAAAACTACCTGTTTCAATCTTTTGACTAAGTTTCTGGCGCCGACGCGCGGACGCATCATCTTCGATGGCCGCGACATCACCGCGCTGAAGCCCGCCGACGTCGCGCAACTTGGGCTCGGCCGCTCGTTCCAGATCTCGGCGGTGTTCCCGCATCTCACGGTGCTTGAGAATGTGCGCATCGCTTTGCAGCGGCGGCGCGGTACGTCGTTCGATTTCTGGCGCTCGAAGCGGATCCTGCAGGGGCTTGACGAACAGGCGAACGCGATCATCGCCGATGTCGGGCTTTCGCCCTATGTCAATGCGCTGGCGGTGGAATTGCCTTACGGCCGCAAGCGGTCGCTGGAGATCGCGACGACGTTGGCGCTCGAGCCGGAGCTGCTGTTGCTCGACGAGCCGATGGCCGGCATGGGACGCGAGGACATTGCGCGCATCAGTGCGCTCATCAGATCGGTCGCCGTCAAGCGCACGGTGCTCATGGTCGAGCACAATCTCAGCGTCGTCGCCGACCTTTGCGACCGCATCACGGTCTTGACCCGCGGCCAGGTTTTGGCCGAGGGCGACTACGAGACCGTATCCGCCGACCCGGCGGTGCGCGAAGCCTATCTCGGAACCGGCCATGCCTGAGCCCAACGCGCTGCTTGCGGTCAAGGACCTTCAGGCCTGGTACGGGGAGTCGCACATCCTGCATGGCGTAACGTTCGATGTGGCCGCGGGCGAGGTGGTGACGCTTCTTGGCCGCAACGGCGTCGGCAAGACGACTACGCTCAAGGCCATCATGGGCATTATCGAAAGCCGCACCGGTTCGGTGTGCTTTGAAGGCCGCGAGCTGATCCGCCGATATTCCGATGCGATTGCGCGCGCCGGCATCGCGTTCTGTCCGGAAGAACGCGGAATTTTTTCGACGCTCGATGTCAAGGAAAATCTGCTGCTGCCGCGACAAGTGCGGCCGGGCGGCCTGAGCCTCGATCAGATTTTCGAACTGTTTCCCAATCTGCGCGAACGGCTCGCGAGCCAGGGCACCAAGCTTTCCGGCGGCGAGCAGCAAATGCTCGCCATCGGTCGTATTCTGCGCACCGGGGCGCGGCTCTTGCTCTTGGACGAACCGACCGAGGGGCTGGCGCCGGTCATCATCCAGCAAATCGGCCGCACCATCGCTACGCTCAAAGAGCAGGGTTTTACGATTCTTTTGGTCGAGCAGAATTTCCACTTCGCCTCGACCGTCGCCGATCGCTATTACGTCATGGAACACGGCCGCATCGTCGACCAGTTCGCCGCCGCTGAACTAAAGGCGAATACGCAAAAGCTGCACGACTATCTAGGAGTCTGATATCAAGGAACGAACGGCGGTAAACGCCGTGCTGCAATCGGGCTCTCGCAGCCCGCAAGGAGGAAAGCTCGCCATGACACCAAACGCCAGGCTGACCCTAAACGGCGGATTGATGCTTACCGTTGCCGCGCTGCTGTGCACGGCGGTCACCACCGCGCAGGCGCAGGACGACGTCGTCAAGATCGGCGTGATGACCGACATGTCGAGCCTCTATTCCGACATCGGCGGCGCCGGCTCGGTTGCGGCCGCCAAACTGGCAGTCGAGGACTTCAATCCCGCCGCCCACGGCATGAAGGTCGAAGTCGTCAGCGGCGATCATCAGAACAAGCCGGACATCGGCGCCAACCTCGCGCGGCAGTGGTTTGACGTCGATCACGTCGACGTCATTGTCGATGTCCCTACCTCCAGCGTTGCGCTGGCGATCAGCGAAGTAACGCGCGAGAAGAACAAGGTGTTCCTCGGCTCCGGCCCGGCGTCTTCGGATCTGACTGGATCTAAATGCTCGCCCAATACCATCCAGTGGACCTACGACACCTGGATGCTTGCCAATGGTACCGGCAAGGCGGTGGTCAAGACCGGCGGCGACACCTGGTTCTTCCTCACTGCCGATTACGCCTTCGGCCAAGCGCTCGAACGCGACACCACCAAAGTCATTGTCGCAAACGGCGGCAAGGTGCTCGGCAGCGTTCGCCATCCGCTGCAGACCAGCGACTTCTCTTCGTTCCTGCTGCAAGCGCAAACATCGAAGGCCAAAATCATCGGCCTCGCCAACGCCGGCGGCGACACCGTTAACGCCATCAAACAAGGTGCAGAGTTCGGTATTACCGCAGGCGGCCAGCATTTCGCCGGGCTTTTGGTGTTCATCAACGACGTGGAAGCACTGTCGCTAAAGACCGCCCAAGGCCTGGTACTCACCGAGACCTTTTATTGGGACATGAACGACGCGACCCGCGCCTTCACCAAGCGCTGGCAGGTCTCTCGTCCCGGCAAGTTCCCGAGCATGGTGCCGGCCGGCGTTTACTCGTCGGTGATCCATTATCTCAAAGCAGTCGACGCTCTCAAAAGCCACAGCGACGGCCGTGCCGTCGTCGCCAAGATGAAAGAGCTGCCGACCGACGACGCGCTGTTCGGCAAAGGGTCCGTGCGCGCCGACGGGCGCAAGCTCCACCCGGCCTATTTGTTCGAAGTGAAGTCGCCGGCGGAATCGAAATATCCGGGCGACGACTACAAGCTGCGCGCAACCATCCCGGCGGACGAGGCGTTCCGGCCGCTCAAGGACGGCGGCTGCCCGCTGGTCGCGGACAAGTGAGCCAAAGCGTGGCTGCGGCCGCCGGAGCAATCCGGCGGCGCGGCGATTCAAGAGGCAAGGGGCAGCCGGGGGTGGTCGGCCAGTAATGTTCGAGATTTTCGGCATTCCGTCGCAGGCGTTGTTCGGCCAATTGTTGCTCGGCCTGATCAACGGCTCGTTCTATGCGCTGCTCAGCCTCGGGCTCGCCGTTATCTTCGGCATGCTCAACATCATCAACTTCACCCACGGCGCGCAATACATGATGGGCGCGTTCGCGGCCTTTCTGCTCCTACAAAATTTCGGCATCAATTATTGGGAAGCTCTGATCGTCGCGCCGATCTTGATCGGCGCGACGGGCATTCTGATCGAACGGCTGTTCCTGCAGCATTTGCGCAAGCTCGACCCGCTTTACGGGCTGTTGCTGACTTTCGGATTGGGGCTCGTGATCGAGGGGTTGTTCCGCAATCAGTTCGGCTCGTCCGGACTGCCCTATCAGGTGCCCGATGCACTGCGCGGTGGCCGCAATCTCGGTTTCATGTTCCTGCCCAATTACCGCGCCTGGGTGATCGTGCTGTCGCTAGCCGTGTGTCTTGCGACCTGGTTCGCCATCGAACGCACGCGGCTCGGCTCGTATCTGCGCGCGGCGACGGAAAATCCGGTCCTCGTCCGCGCCTTCGGCATCAACGTGCCGCGGATGGTGACGTTGACTTACGGCTTTGGGGTGGCGCTGGCGGCGCTCGCCGGCGTCATGGCGGCGCCGATCTATAATGTCTCCCCGCAGATGGGCTCGGATCTGATCATCGTCGTATTCGCGGTCGTCGTGATCGGCGGCATGGGTTCGATCCTCGGCGCGATCATCACCGGCTTCACGCTGGGCATCGTCGAGGGCCTGACCAAGGTATTTTATCCCGAAGCGTCAAACACCGTGATCTTCGTCATCATGGCTATCGTGCTCTTGGTTCGTCCGACTGGACTGTTTGGACGGAGCGCGTGATGGAGCAGGTGCTCGATCCGGCGCTGCTGGCGCGTAGCCGCGAGAACGGCCGCAGCCTTGCCGTGGCGTTTGCGGTGATGGTTGCGGTGTTCGCGATCGGGCCGTTCGTGTTCTATCCAGTGTTTCTGATGAAGGCCTTGTGTTTCGCGCTGTTCGCCTGCGCCTTCAATCTCTTGATCGGCTATGTGGGTCTGGCGTCTTTCGGCCATGCCATGTTCTTCGGCTGGGCCAGCTATCTCGCCGCCTATGGCGCAAAAGACTGGGGTTTGCCGCCGGAGCTTGCGATCATGCTTGGCACGGCAACGGCGGCGGTGCTCGGCGCCGTCGCCGGCGGCCTCGCCATCCGCCGGCAGGGCATTTACTTCGCCATGATCACGCTGGCGCTGGCGCAGATGATGTATTTCTTCGCGCTGCAGGCGAAATTCACCGGCGGCGAGGACGGCATCCAGGGCGTGCCGCGCGGGCGTTTGTTCGGGCTCTTTGATCTGTCCAAAGAATCGACGATGTACGTCTTTATATTGGTCGTCGTGCTCGCTGGCTTTCTGCTCATCTACCGGATCATCAACTCGCCATTTGGCGAAGTGCTCAAGGCGATCCGCGAAAACGAGCAGCGCGCGATTTCGCTCGGCTATAAGACCGATCTCTACAAGCTCGTCGCTTTTGTTCTCTCGGCCACGCTGGCGGGCCTTGCCGGCGCGCTCAATGCGCTGGTCTTCCAGCTTGCCTCGCTCACCGACGTACACTGGACGATGTCGGGCGATGTGTTGCTGATGACCCTTTTGGGCGGGCTCGGCACCGTGTTTGGTCCGGTGGTCGGCGCCTTTGTCGTCATCGCCATGCAGAACTATCTGGCGCCTTTCGGCCAATGGGTGCTGGTGATCCAGGGCGCGATTTTCGTCATCTGCGTGCTGTTGTTTCGCCGCGGCGTTGTCGGCGAGCTGGCGCGCATCTTGCGCGTGCAGCTATAAATGATGGCCACCTTTGCACGCAGTTATCCACACCTCAGTTCATCCCGCGTTCCTTTCTGCACAGCGCGGTGACGTTGTTTGTTTGTTTTTTGATTGCCGAATCAACTTGGCCGAGTGCAGAGATGAAGAAGCGCCGGTTTTACGAGCGCCTTCGGGCTTTTCATGTCGGCACGGGGAATCAGTCCGTACGACAGTATCGCGCGCAAATGGCTCGCCCTGGCGGAGCGCCGCCGAGCGTATGTGGTCGAGCTTCGCGACAGCGGCCGGTGGCGACACTATTACACGTGGGAGCAACTGCTCGACGCCATGCGCGAGGCGGTGAACACCCGCGACGAGTGGGCGCGGCTCGCCGGCTTGGGCGAGAGCGAGGCTTCAGCCTGAGCCGGGGCGGATTTCGCCTAGAATGACCAATCCCATTGTTGTTGAGGTGTTTCGCGGTCGGTCGCTCGAGAGCCGTCACCGTGCCGCCGTCGCAGTGGTGGACGCCGATGGCCACCGCGTCTTGGCGCTCGGCGACGTGGAGAAGCCGGTTTATCCGCGCTCGGCGGTCAAACCGTTGCAGGCCTTTCCTCTGGTCGAATTCGGCGCCGCCGACCGTTATGCGCTCAGCGACGAAGAATTGGCGTTAGCCTGCGCTTCCCACAGCGGTGAAGCCGGTCATGTCGAGGGCGTCGCCCGTATGCTGGCCAAGGCGGGCCTGGATACGCGCGCGCTGGGCTGCGGGACCCATTGGCCGAGTTCGCAGCCGGCGGCTTTGGCCTTGGCGCGAGCGGGCGGTGCGCCTTCGGCCCTGCACAATAATTGCTCCGGCAAACACGCCGGTTTTTTGTGCGTCGCCTGCGCCGGCGGGATCGCGCATTCCGGATATTGGCGTCCCGATCACCCGGTGCAGCGAAGCGTGCAGGAGGTCCTGCAAGATTTGACCGGTATCGCGCTTTCCGAGGCCGACCGCGCCATCGACGGTTGTTCGGTGCCGACCTGGGCCGTGCCGTTGACTAATCTGGCCCAAGCGTTCGCAAAATTCGGCACCGGGCGCGGGCTTGACGCCGCGCGTGCCCGTGCCGCCGCGAGGCTGCGCGCCGCCTGCGCGCAAAGTCCGTGGTATGTCGCCGGCACGGGACGCTTCTGCACCGAGGTCATGCAGCTTCTGGGTCCGCGCGCACTGGTCAAAACCGGGGCCGAGGGGGTGTTTTGCGGCGCGTTGCCGGAAGTCGGGCTCGGCATCGCGCTCAAATGCGATGACGGCGCCGGCCGCGCCGCCGAGGCGATCATGGCGGCGCTGGTGGCGCGTTTTCTGCCGCTCGGCGAGCGGGAAGCACCAGCGATCGCACGGCTGGCGCGGCCGACCTCGCACAACTGGAACGGTTTTGAGGTCGGCGAGTTGCGGGTCACCGATGCAATCTGACCGCGGCGACGTTTACCGCACCTGATTGCCGACAATCGACAAATGCGCGTAATGCGCCGCGCCGTCTTTGGCGAGATCGCCGGTGACCGCTTTCTTCCATTCCATGCCGACAATCGCTCCGCTGCGCACGTCGGAGATCAGGTTGTTGGCGATGACGGCAGCGCCGGCGCCGGGCGCAACGGACACCGTGATCCCGAAGTCAGCCTTGCGGATCACATTCGCGGTGATCGAGACGTCGCGCAGATAAGCGCCCCAGCCGGCGGCGATCCCGACATTCGGCGCATTTTCAATGACGTTGCCGTTGACGGCGGTGTCGGCTTCGATGCCGATGCCGACGCCGGCGATGTCGTTCGGATCGGTGCCCGGCGGGCGGCGATCGACGAGGTTGCGGATGATGTTGCCTTGCACCACCGCCAGCCGACCGCCTTTGTTGAAGTTCGTCACCGATACGCCGAGCGCGGCGCCGTCGACGATGTTGTCGGCGATCAGCGCGCCCTCAAAGCCGAATTCGGCATACAGCGCCACTTCGCCCAAGCCGGTACAGGTGTTGCCGACGATCTGCAGATTCGACGCCGCGTTGCCGCGCACCGCGGAAAAGGCGGCGTTCTTGATGCGGTTGCCGCGAACGATGACATTGCCGGCGCGGAAAATATTGATAGCATTGCCGTGCTCTCCGGAACCGCCGGATTTGTTGGCGATGTCTTCGATACGGTTGTCGGTCACCAGCGTGCCGTCGTCGCCCGGCGCCGAGCGCCATACCAGAATGCCGCCGTTGCCGGCGCCGCGAACGGTGTTGCCGGTGATGCGCAAACCGCGTGCATCGATCGAGAAAATGGCGACGTCGCCGCCGATGATGCTGTTTCCTTCGACCACGCCCTCGACCGACTCGAGCGCGATGGCGTTGCGGCCGGCGTTGACGATCTCGCAGTTGGCGATGCGCACGGCGCGCGCCTGGGCGAAATGCAAAAGGCCGCGGCGGTCGGGAAGCGGAATGTTGGCGCCGTCGAGCACAAGCTCACGCAGCTCCACGTGGTCGCTGCCGGCTGCCAGCATTAGCGACGGGCCGCCGGACATCACGATGCGGCTTGCGCCGGCAACACCGGCAATGGCTGAGTAAGGCGGTAATTGCAGCGCGCCAGCACGATAGTTCCCGGCCGGCAATCGCAGCAATGCGCGTCCAGCGGCAGCTTGCTCGATGGCGCGCTGGAGCGCCGGCGTCTGATCTTCCGCGGCATTTGGACGAACGCCTAGCGAAACGGCATCGATCTCGGCACGCGGGACGCCGTCCCGCGGCGGCATCGCGCGGGCTTCACTGGCGGCGCTGGTGGCGCCGGCAGCGGCGATGGCCGCGATTAGACGGCGGCGGTCGATACTCATCGTTGAAGCTCCACGCCGTGCGCGACGGAAGCGCACAAGCCGCTCGCTAGACCTTTTCGGTCTGGGCAGAGGCACTATTCGCCCGCGACGGTTAACGTCGGCTTGCGGCAATGAGCGCGACCAAAACCGCCTCGCCGGCTGCAACTAGCGCGTGGAAAGACGGCGGCCGGCGTCCGGGCCGCCGTAACCGCGGTTGTACTCTGACGGGGGGAATGTGGACGAACTGCACGAGCGGCCTGCCCCCGCCCCGCCGGCCGGCGCGGTCGAGCGCCTGCCAATAGGCGTAATTGCACAAATATCGCCCGGCATTTCGGGATAGGCGAGCCGGGAAATGGGTGCCGCGCGCGGCGTGAAGCAGGGCGGCAAAAGGCGCCGCGCCACGCAATGCCTCCGGTCCGCGAGGCTCGATGGTGTCGCGCCGCGGCCGCCAACCGCTGGCATCCGGGAACAGCACGGAGAACGCATTGCGCGCCCGCATCTCGATGCACAGATGTCGCCGCCGGCCGGCGAGACCAAACATCAAGATCACGTCAGGTTTCTGCGCCAACAGCTTCGGCATAGCATCGTCAACGGCCGCATAGCTGGTGGCAAAAACGTGCGTGATCAGTGTTACGTCGGCAAACGCCGGGCGTCGTCGGCTTTTAAGCGCCTTAACCAGCTTTGCGCTTGGATTGAAGGGTGCGCCTGGGAAGGGTCCAAAACCCGCCAAGACGACGCGCATGGTTTTGATCATGCGCTATCGCCCGAGCAGGTCGGCAATTTCCTCGGCCGCGGCGTTCGCGGCGAGACGTCCGGCGGCGACGTCGGCCTCGATCCGCGGCAGTGCCGCCTTGAGCGTTCGATCGGATCGCAACGGTGCGAACAGCCGCTCCTCCAGCATCTCCCACATCCATTTCACCTGCTGTTCGCCGCGGCGCGCGGCGAGTTCGCCGGATGCAGTCAGTTTTTGCCGGTGGTCGAGCACGCGCGTCCACAATTCCGCGATGCCGTCGCCGGTGAGCGCCGAATAGGTCACCACCGGCGGCGACCAGTTCGGCGATCGCGGCGAGAGAATATGCAGCGCGGCACGGTATTCCGCCGCTGCCGCTTTGGCGCGCACCACATTATCGCCGTCGGCCTTGTTGATCGCGATCATGTCGGCAAGTTCAACGACGCCCTTCTTTAATCCCTGCAATTCGTCGCCGGCGCCCGGCAACATCAGCGCCAGAAAAAAATCGGTCATGTCGGCAACCGCGATTTCCGATTGGCCGACGCCGACGGTCTCGATCAGCACCACGTCGTAGCCGGCGGCCTCGCACAGCAGCATGGTCTCGCGGGTTTTCGCCGCTACCCCGCCGAGCGTTCCTGACGCCGGGGAGGGGCGGATGAAGGCGTTGGCGTCGTTGGCGAGTCGCGCCATTCGGGTTTTGTCGGCGAGAATGGAGCCGCCGGTGCGACGCGACGACGGATCGACCGCAAGCACGGCGACCTTATGGCCTTGCCCGGTGAGCATCGTACCGAGCGCGTCGATGGTCGTCGATTTGCCGACGCCAGGCGCGCCGGTAATGCCGACGCGCACCGCCTTGCCGGTTGCCGCTAGCAGCGCTTGCGTGAGCGCCGCGGCCGAACGGCGATGATCCGGCCGCTTGCTTTCCACCAGCGTGATCGCGCGCGACAGCATCGCACGGTCGCCTGAGCGGATATCGCGAGCGATCCGCGCGACGTCGTAAGCGGGAGATGACGATCCCATGTTGGTCTCTTCGGCGAGCGGCGGCCCGGCGTCAAGCATGCGGGTATGCGTTTACATTTACATTTTGCTAGCTCTCGCGCGATCAAAACCGGAAGTGTTCGCCGAATAACCGCTATGTCGTCGAATTGCGGCCGCACCGTCGGGCAGTGATCGCCCGGTTCGCCCTGGGGGCGAGGCGCAACATCATCCGTTCCATCCTTAACTTGGGAGACACTGATGAACTGGGACCAGATCCAGCGTGATTGGATGCAATTTAAGGCCGGCGTGAAGGGCAATTGGGTCAAACTCACCGACGAGGATCTCACCCGCATCGGCGGTCGTCGCGAGGAGTTGGTCAGCCGCCTGCAGGCGCGTTACGGCTTTGGCAAAGGCGAAGCCGAGCGCGAGATCGATGCGTGGACGAAGACGCAGCGCCACGCAGCTTAAACGCCTGGCCGGTCCGGACGCGTTCCGGACCGGCTTTTGTTTCAACAAAGCACGAACTTCAGGGAAGAATCGCAAATGCGCGGGCAGGGAAGCCGAGCCCGTCACGCACCTTCGGCCAGCTCACCACGATGAGCGCGCCGGTCGGCGGCACTTGGTCGAGATTGGCCATGACCTCGATCTGATAATGGCCGTGTTGCAGGATGTAGGTTTCCGAGTCCATCTTGTCGGTCGTGTCGGTATCCATTGACTCGTGACCGGTCGCGGTTACGCCGCGCTGCTCGTAGAGAAACTTTATGGTCTCGAATGCCCAGGCCGGGAATGGGCTGCGCTTAAATCGCTCTGGATTGGCATCCCAATCCTTGTACATGTCGGTGCGCAGCGCGACGAAAGCGCCTTTGGGGATGCGCCCGTGTTTGCCTTCCCAGGCTTTGAGATCGGCGACCGAAAAGGCATGGTTCGGATCGGCGGCCAGATACGACGTATCGTCGAGCACGACAAGCGGCAAGATCATTTCCTTGAGCGGAATTTGATCCATGGTGATGCCGTGCTCGGCAAAGTGCGCCGGCGGATCGACATGGGTGCCGTATTGACCGACCATTTCATAGTATGTGGTGCGAAAGCCGTCCTTGGGGATAGTGTAGGGATCGTGCGTCTTCGGATCGGCGGCTGGCGAGAACTTCGCCTGTCCGAACCCGGACCAGACCGGTGTCTGCGGCCCGAAACTGTGGGTGAGATCGACGAACTTCTTGCTGGCGATGGTGCGATAGGCGAGAGCGAGGCTCGTGTCGTCGCGCGCGGTCGCCGTTGTCGGCGGCAGCGCGCATAGCGCAAGCAGCGCCAAAGCCGCGCGGAAGTGACCGGCTTGTTGCATCCATGTGCTCCAAGTCAGAGTGGGCGACGGTGACGCGGCGGCTATCTGCCGCTTTCAGCCCCACAGTTTCTTGCTCGCCATCGCCGCGCCTTGGGCCAGCGCTTCGAGCTTTGCCCAGGCCAGCATCGGATGCACGCGGCCACCCAGCCCGCAATCGGTTGCGGCAATGACGCGCTCGCGGCCGATACTCTTGGTGAAGCGCATAATGCGCTGGGCGACGAGTTCCGGATGCTCGACGACGTTGGTCGCATGGCTGACGACGCCGGGCAGGATAATCTTGCCGTCGGGCAGTTTGACATCCTCCCACACCGTCCACTCGTGCTCGTGGCGGACGTTGCCTGCCTCGAACGAATAGGCCTGGCATTTCACCGCCAGCATTACGCTGACAATGTCGCGCATCGGGATGTCGGTGGTGTGCGGACCGTGCCAGCTGCCCCAGCACAAGTGAAAGCGGATGCGGTCTTCGGGAAGCCCGCGGATGGCGTGGTTGAGCGCTTCAATGCGCACCATCGTGAACTTCTGATAATCCGCCACCGTCGGTTCGGGGTTGATCATGTCCCAGTTCTCGGCGATGGCCGGATCGTCGAGCTGCAAGATCAAACCGGCATCGACGATCGCCTTGTATTCTTCGCGCATGGCGTCGCCGATGGCGAACATGAAGTCTTCGTCGGTCTTGTAATAGGCGTTGGCAAAACGCGCGGCGCTGGCCGGCGCCACCGATGTCATAAAGCCTTCCTCGACGCCGTTCGCCTTCAACGCCGCTTTGAAATTGGCAATGTCGGCCTTGATGTCATCCTGGCCTTTGTAGAAGACCGGCGCGACGCACACCGGCCATTTTGCCATGCCCGGGCCGGTCGTCACTTCTTCCTTATAGACCGGCAGGAATTTGTTGCGGTCGCGCCGGTTCGCGAAACTCGTCAGCGCGACTTCGCCGGGCTTCAACGGCTTCGGCGGCGTCTCGTAGAGGCCGGGACCGCCGAGATCAAGCCCGCCGATGCGGTTGAAGCAATAGCTCCACCAGGCTCGATAATTGACCTTGTGGCCCATGGATTTGCCGAACTCGCCGTCGCCGGGAACGTCGATGCCGATGTTCTTTTGGTGGCGTACGACGTCGACGACAGCCGCGGCCAGCGTCTTCTGGAAGGCGGACTCGTCGGTCGTCTCGCCCGCTTCGCGCGCGCGGTTCGCTTCAATCAGATCGTCGGGACGCGGCAAGCTTCCCGCCTGGCTGGTCAGAATATGGTCGATACTCATGCGCATGGGATTAGCAGACGACAGAAGACGGACGACAGAGGACGGATGAAACCGCTGTCCTCTGTCCTCTTCCGTCGTCTTTCGTCAGTCCTCTGTCGTCTGTTTTCAGATGGCGTGGAACGGCTGCTGCTTGATCGATTCAACGTAGCCGTAGAATACTTCGTTGATCTTCGGCCAGTTCGGCAACTTCTTCACGTTGTCGAGCCAGCGCTTCACGTTCGGATACGCCGAGAAATCGACGCGGATCGCCTCGCCCAAGGTTACCAGGCAGACGCCGAAATAATCGGCGATAGTGACCTGGTTGCCGGTGAGATACTGGTTTTTCGGTCCGATGAAGTAATCGTTGAGGACCTTCAACCAACGCTTTGAGTTTTCCTGGCCGATCTCGATCGTGGCCGCTTGCGCTTCATCGCTGCGCCGCTTCTGGTTCGGGAACAGCTGCGGGTAGCAAAGGTTGTAGGCCCAGTCGCGATAGAAGTTGGTGTTGATCCAATCCATCACCTCATTGACCTTGGCGCGCTGCTTCAAATCCTTCGGATAAGCGGGTGAGCCGATCTTGTCGGCGAGGTATTTCAGAATCGCCGAGCTTTCGGTGAGGCGAAGGTCGCCATCCTCGATCATCGGCACCAGCGCGCTGGGGTTCAGCTCGGTGTAAGGCGGCTTGGTGTGCTCGCCGGTGAACAGATCGACGACCACTTCCTCGACCGGGATCTTATTTTCGGCAATGAACAGCCGGACCGGGCGGCTCGTCATCGATACGGGATGCATGTAGAGCTTCATGACATTCTCCTCCCCAAGATTACGTTGTCCGCGACAAAACAGGCTTTTCCGGCAAGCTTATAGAACATCTTTGCGACGGGTAAAATGTCGAGTTCTGCCCACTGAAGAGAAGGCGTGGAGAAGCCTTGCTGTCCAACATAGAATGCTGTGGCGTTCGCGCCGCCGCAAACATCCGGCCCCAAAGAGCATGTCGCTTTGCCTTTGGGCGGCGCGCCCGAGATCGGGTCACATTTTCGCCCGCCTGTGCTATGTATGACCCTGAAATAGGCACCGCGTTGTGACGGGGCCGTCGGTCAGCGGCGGTCGGTGCGTCGAAGGAGAACGACATGATGCGGACGCTTGGAGGCGGGATGCTTTTGGCGCTGGTGGCGGTGTTGCCGGCGCAGCCCGCGGCCGCGCAGGATCCGGTCGCCGGCGCAGTCGTCGGTGGCACGCTCGGCGCGATCGTCGGCGGCGCGTTCGGCCGGGGTCCGGGAGCGCTCGCGGGCGCCGCGATCGGCGCTACGACCGGGGCGGTTGTAGCCGCCGAAGCACAGCGCCGTCCCGGCGGTTATTATTGGTGGCGCGGCGGCTGCTACTATCAATATCCGAACGGCGCCTGGTCGCAGCCGCTATCGCCGGCCTATTGCGGCTACTAAGATCGCTGCCCGAAGGCGCGTTTTGCGCCGGGGCTAGCCGTTTACAGCCACGGCCGGGGGAACGATCGGTCCTGCAGGCTTTTTGACGCGCGTGCGGAAGAAGCCGAGCACGCGGCGGGCAGTGTCGGGCTGGAGCCGATTGAAGCTCGCCAGAGCCTGGTCCAAATCTTTGGCCGACATGCCGCGGTCGGCGGCGCGCAGCAGCAGGATGGCCTTGGTCGTGGTCGCCGACAGCCCGGCGACTTTGGCGAGGATCAGAACGATCTCCGCGCCCGGATCGAGCAGCGCCCGTTCGACGACATCGATCGGCGTGTCGCACATCAGCGACAGCGAGATCGCTGTCTCCTCGAATTTGCGGTCGCGGGCATATTGATAAATTTCGGCTTCGCCGATGCGGCGCAGGCGATTTTGCCGCTCGACGGCGGCCTGCGCGGCGGCAAAGTCCGGCGAGGAGTTGCGAGCATCGTCGCGAATGCCGCCGACCACCTCGGCGACGACGCCATCGATGGCCGAACTCGCGTCCGGGTTCTCGGAGGCGAGCAGTGCGCGGACGGCGCTTGATGCCTTTTCGAGAAGCACGAGAAAATGCGGGCGTGGGATGTCACTGCGCTTGCCCACGATGGTCGCCAGATCGTCGTCGCCTGTGGAGCGGTCGACGAGCATGCGAAAGCCGGCGTCGGAAAAACGCGCGCCCGCGTTTTTCACCACCGAATGGACCACGTCGCGATCGCCGCGCTCGACCAGCACGTCGGTGACCGCTTCGCTCAGCGACCGGCGCCGGGAAATGGCGAACAGATGCTGCTGGCTCTTGGTGGTGGCGCTGACGACCAGCGTCGGGTCATCGAGGCGTTCCGACTGTTGCAGGACGGTCTGCGCTACGTCGATGTCGTCATCGAATGCGAGCATGTGGATAACATTCGCCGGCGCATTGGCGATCGCTGCAAGCCGATGCGAAAGTTTGGCGCGGGCCTTGGCCTCGATAGTGCTGACCAGACGCACCATGACATCGTCGAAGATGCCGATCTGCTCTTCCGAATAGCGCGTGGCGCCACCGACAAACAGGTCGGTGATGCGCGTCAGCATCTCAATACGACGGGAGTTGGTGCCGGAACTGAGCGCGGCCTCAAGCTCGTCGATAAGCGGGAGAGTTCGCATCATGCAAATGGCGCCGCCGCCAGGAATACAGCGGTAACAATGACGTTAGAACAATGAAGAAAGACTTGAGGCAGAGTGCGCGGGGACCCGATTAAGCTTTCGTAAAACCGCTTTTCAGGCGCCGCGCGTCGGCGACGCGGCGCCAAAGACGCCCATGCGGTTTTGCACCTCGGTGGGGACGCGATATTCACGCAGTATTAACCGCTGGTCCCGCAGTCCGCACACTTCACGCTGGATAAGAAAACACCACAACGCGTGACTTGCGTTCTGGACCAGACCCTCCCGCATCGGGACGCATCCATCGCCTGCCTCGCGTTCAGGCTGTGTCAGATCGAAATGGGCGAGAGCGGCCAGCGCCGCCTCGAGTGCGCGGCCGAGGCGGCCGAGCGTGGCCGTTTGCTCCTGTACGATTTCATAGTCGAGGACGTTTTGTCCGGTGGCGCGTTTGGCGGAGCGTGTCGGACCCATGATCATGGCGCAAAAATACTACCGAATCCGCGGCCACGCGATCAACTATGGCCGCGACCACGTCGTTAGCGTCACGCCGGCGGCCGCGTCAAGATCGCGGCGCGGACCGGGACGCAGTCCGCGGCGGCTCAAGACATCCTCAGGGGTCGCTGGCGGGGTCGTCGGCGGGAATAGCGGCCGCCCGCCTGGAATGTTGGCGTGCTCCGCGCGCGTCAGGTGAAACGCGTCGAAGCGCGGCAGAAACCAACCGAACACGTCCGTGCCGCCGATGACGGCGATGATGCCGCTGCCCGCGCCGATCGCGGCGACCGCCTCTTCCAGCGTTGCTCCGGCGGGATTCCACAAGAGCGCGTTCGGATATGCCGGGTCGGGCGCCAGCGATTTAGTCCGTCGCGTTACGACCAGGCGCTTGCGGCTTGCCGCGCGGGGCCCGCCTTCATGCGAATGGCGTCCATGCACGAGCACCGCCGCCCGGTCCATCTCCGCTTGCAGAAATTTTTGGTCCGCATCATTGCGGATCGCCGGCGGCATCACTCCGTCGGCATCGGCGATCATGCCGTTGGCGGATACGATGGCGTAACCTTCGATGCGATGCTGTTCGCTCATGAAGGCTAAGATAGCCGGGCACGGCGGCGCAGTCATTCGCGCCCGATCACGCCCGCCGGCACAGGTTGGCGTTGCGCGGAGCGGGGGCCGCTGTCGCCGCGTTTGCATTCCCGCCGCACAGCGCTTATGGGGATTCAAACGAGGGTTTGAAAAACTGCGCTAAGGCCTAAATGCATGACACGACCGTCCGAAATCACCCGCGAGCGCATCCTCAAGGCGGCTGAGCGGTTATTTGCCGAGAACGGCTATGACGGCACCAGCATCCGCGCGATTGTCGCCAAAGCCCGCGTCAATCAGGCGGCCATCAATTACCACTTCGCCGGCAAGGACGGGCTTTACCGCGAAGTGCTGCGCGCGGCGTTTCGCGCGCTCACCGAGCAGCAGCTGAGCCATGCGCAGGAGATGCGGACCGTGCCGCGCGAACAGGCGCTGGCCGAATTCGTCCGCCACCAATTGCGGCCGCTGTTGGCGCGCGACGAGCTGAGCCGGCATATTCGTATATTCAATTGGGAGGCGGTGCGGCCGACGGGGGTGTACCGCAAGCTCGTCAGCGAGGAAGCGGCGCCGTTCATGGGACTTGCTGTCGATCTTGTTCGCCGCTTCATACCGGCGGCAGACGAGCGCACGCTGATGTTTGCCGCGGTCTGGCTGGTCGGCCAATGCAGCGTCTTCCTGCGCAACCGCGAGCAGCTCGCCAACCCGCCGATTTCGCTCGTTCTTGACGAGGCGGCTGTCGACGAACTTGCCGGACTGCTGACCGCCTGGGCGCTCGCCGGGCTGGCGCACGCGGCCTAAAAGCTAGGGTTTCGCGGGAAATCCCCGAGCCTGCCGCAAAATTTCCTTTTTCCGGGCTTGCCAGCGCCTAGAACAAGTGTTTGAAATTCAGTCGCCCGTTTGAAAAATCAGCGATGCCGACGGGGAGAAAAGGGCCATGCGCAACACTATGCCGTTGCTGCGGCGTTTCCTCAGTAAGCTTGTGCACGACATCCTGCCTGCAGCCTTGGCGAGCCTGATTGGTGGCTTTCTGCTGAGTCACTATGGGCTTGGCAGGGTGCCGCAAACGGCGGCCGTTGCCGCCGCTCCGGCCTCAACCCAAATGATGCAGATGCTGGACGACGAACACGCGCTGGTCGCGAATTACCTTAAAGCGCATCTGGCGAATGAAAAGCGGCAACTGGCCGCCGACGGCGCCGCGTCGAAGCCGGGTGCCGGGCCGGACCAATCCGAGCCGACGGTGGCCCAGCCATCGGCGGTTGCGGTTTCGGCGGTGAAGACGGCGCCGCGGGGCAAGAACCCGGTCGTTGGTGCTTCGCTACCGCCGCTCGTAATCGCGCAAGCGCCGCAAGCCGCTTTGCCGAGCGCTCAAGCGCTGCAGAGTGAGTCCGCGAAGCCGGTCGCGCGCGATGACGATACGCTTCTTGCCAAGACCATCGGCATCAAGGACCGCGTTATTGCCGTGACGCAGCGCGCGGTGTCGGCGATTGGCAGCATCCCCACTTGGTTCGGCACCATTGGCGATCGCGTCGGTGGTGAAGAGGAAGAGATCGTTCCGCGCCCGCCGGCCGACTTTGTTCGTGCCTCATAAGGTCGGTCTTTTGACGTAATCGCTGGTTTACGTAGTGTTGTGTGTTTTCAACAGCTTGCCTGTTATCGGGCCTTCGTGTCTTGCGGGGGTCTTTGATGAACGCTAGCTATTCTGCTGAAGCGCCGGAACTTCGCCACGGGCGTTACGTTTGATGCGCAGGGTCGGCGGTAGGGTGAGCGGCCCTCGGCTCGCCTGGAGATATCGATGCGTCACGCCGGCAACTTCAGTCCGGAATGGGGTTACGCCACTCCGGCGCCGAGCTTTCTGCAAACGGCACGTATTGCTGTGGTTGCGGTCGCAGTCGGCGCCACAGCGAGCGCTGCGGTCGTGTTTTCGCTCCTGGATCGACCCGAAGCGGAAGAATCCGTTGCGGCGCGCGCCATGGTGCCGGTGAGTGTTGCGCCTGCACCAGAAACGGCGCCGGTAAAAATGGCGGCGGTGCCCACGGCCGGCGAGCAAGCACGATCGACGCTACAGCCGGTCGCGGCGAAGACTGCTTTGGCTCGGCCGACTGTGGCGCCGCTGGCGAGCGCGCCAAAAGGATCTACTGCCAACGACTCGGGGACGACTTCGACAACGCAGCATTCGTTCAGCGTGGCGGTGCTCGCGGAGTCGCCGCGGATAACGGATTTACCGCCCGCGCAACCTGGTATTCAAGCACCGCTTGCGGCGGATGGTGCGGCGGCGCAGAATCCGGCCGCACAGAAAAAGCCGGCAGCCAAACCGACGGGGCTGCGTTTCCCGCGTGGGCCGTTGGCGTTGTTGCGGCCGTTCGGTTTCCGCGGCGAGAATTAGCTTTTTCCGCTTCCACTTTTCCGGATCGATGTCCGGCAGTCAAAAAGACCCGCCGCTTGTGAAGGCTGACGGTCTTGTGCGACCCCACGAAGTTCCGATAGACGAAGCCACAAGTGAAGCAAGCGCGCACCGGCCGCGGTTTGCGGTCTTGATGTTGCAAGCCGGAAAATGCGCGGAGGAATTTCATGCCCGAAGTCATCGTCTATCTCATCGAAGGCCGCTCGCTCGATGCCAAGCGCGCGCTGGTCAAGGACATCACCGATGCCGTGGTTAAGAACATCGGCGCACCAGCGGAAGCGGTGACGATTTCGCTGGTCGAAACGCCGAAGACTGCCAAAGGCAAGGGCGGCGTCCTGTTTGCCGACATGCCGCCACGGAGCTAGCGCGCCCGCGGCGGCCCCCCTTAGCAAGGAGCAAAACAGGCCTGTGGATTCGGCATGAGTGCATTGCACAATTTTCTTGCTGCGTTGCGGTAGAACACCGATAATAACGCTCAAAGCAAAACAGGCGCAGGTGCAGACATGATCGATGTTTGGGAAACCAAGGACGGGATGCGGCGGGTGCGGCGCGATCCGCCGACCATAGAGGAAGCCGTCGTGGCGGCCCAGGGATTGACCGAGGACGCTAAGGAGCAGGTTGAGATCGTCGCCTCGCTTATGGAAATTTCGGTCGAAGAGGCCCGCCGTGTCGTGCTGCGCATGGGGCAGCGCAAAGACGTTAACCGCGTGACCGTGATCGGCCGCGTTGGCGCCCCGCGCGCGGTGGTGGTCGAACGCCGTGCATCGCGTTTTGCGAGTGTGCAGCGCCGATCGATCGGTCGTTAAGCTCGAAAGATATGCTGGCTCGAGCGGCCCAAGATCAGCGGGCGCCCGGGTCGCCAATGATGTGGGCAACCACGAGCCGGTGCCAGATGAAGAGGACGACGACCGCGCCGACAACGGACGCGATCAAGCCCGCGCCCTGCTCCGGACCGTACCAGCCGACCGCCTGGCCGATGAAGGTGGCGACGAAGGCACCGGCGATGCCGAGAAGCGTGGTGAGGATGAAACCTGCGGGGTTGTTCGGCCCCGGCGCCAGAAAGCGTGCGATGAGGCCGGCAACAAAGCCGATGATAATCATCCAGACAATATTCATGGCGTCCCTCCGGGTTGTGGCGGTCAACGCCACGCAAATTAGTAACGTTCCATAACGGATCGCTGGCAGGCTCGGCAACCGGCCTGCTGCGCCGAGCCTTCGGCGCGCATTCAAGACTGGGAGCCGGATGCTGAGCGCGTTATAGTCGCGCCAACTCGCCGGAGCTCACTCGCAAGGCTTTTTCGCCGCGGAGCGTGAAGCGATGAACGACAAGACTCTCGTCAAGCCGCGCACCAAGGTCAAGCTCAAGACGCAGCGGCCGCCGCTCTACAAGGTGATCCTGCTCAACGACGATTATACGCCACGCGAATTCGTCGTGATGGTGCTTAAAGCCGTGTTCCGCATGAACGAGGAGCAGGCCTATCGGGTGATGATGACCGCGCACCAGAAGGGCGCCTGCGTGATCGCGGTGTTTACCCGCGACGTCGCCGAAACCAAGGCCAAGGAAGCCACCGAGCTCGGCAAGCAAAAAGGCTACCCGCTGTTTTTCACCACCGAGCCGGAGGAGTGAAGAGCTAACGCCGCGCCGAAGGCCGATAGGCCATGCGGGCATGACTCCCGCAGTAGGAAAAGCCTGCCGCTTGGTCGTTGCCGCAAAATGCGAAGCCCGCAGCGCCCGGTTCGTTGAGCGGCCACCGGCATTTGTTGTGCGCTAAGTCGATCAGCGAGCAGCTTTGCGGGCTGTCGACTGTCACAGCCGCGAAGACTGCATCCGCGGCGATCGAGGGCGCCTCACCGACAAGACGCAGCAGCGCGCGTTGGCTGCGAAGCCGCGGCCGCCGGAGGCGCGGAGGGCAAGGCCGATCCGGCATGGCCGCGGCTCGCCCCGGCCCCAAGCCAAGGCGGTGGATTTTGCCGATCACGGCGTTGCGGGTGACGCCGATTTCGGCGGCGATCTGGCTGCAGGTCAGCCCGGCGCCGACAAAGCTTTTGAGCTGGTCGATGCGCTCCGTTGTCCAAGTCCTTTCGATAGTCGCGGTTGTCATGAGTTGCCTCCTTCTACGCTGCGGCCGGACTGGGCCGCCGAACTGAGCGAAGGTTTTGAGCAACAAGCGCTTTCAAGAGCCGCAGGCGTTCTTCAGGCGCGCATGCCCATGCTCGCGGACGCGCAAGCGCCCTCGATCACTAAAGCCGCATCAGCGCCCAAGTGATTGCAGATTCGCCGCTTTTACCGCTTTCGCCAGTTGGCCGCGGCTCTTAAGCTTGTGTGCGAAAAACCTTCGCCGACCAGGAAATTTACATGATTCGAGTCGTCTGCCAATAGTTTTAACGCTATTATAACCAAGTTATAATCCGAGGCGTTAGCGTATGGCACGACCCGAAAACCGTTCCGAAGCGAAGGCGCTCAGCCTGACGTTGCCGCTGGAAACCTTCAATTATCTGGCTTTGCTGGCGACGCTTGGAAAACTCGGCCGCACCGAGAACGAAGTCGCGACTCATATTCTGGTGCGCGAGGTTTACGCCATGATCGAGCGCCGCTTCCACGAAATGCGGATTCCGCCGGCGGAAGGCGAGGCCGGCTAGTGTCCCGATGCCGAAGTTCGCATGATTATGCGGCACGCTCGTTTGCGAACTTCGGAATCGAAAGGACACTAGCGACTGATTGATTTGGTGTGGCTTTGGTTCAGAAGTCCGCACGACGAGGCCCGCGGCAATAATGGTGCGGACTTCTGAACCGCCACACTAGCGCGGATGCGGTTATGCGTCGGCTGACGGCAGAAGCAGATCTTCGTTCGCGAGCAACTCGCGCAAATCGCCGATCGCTTCGATGGCGTCTTCTTCGTTGGTCACCGTTTTGAGCCGGTGCCACGCCTCGCGCCACGGCGCCGGGCGGCCCACCTTCATCGCTTCGTCCACGTAAGCGCGCGCTTCGGCGAGCCAAGTGAGCCGGCGTGGATGCGGCGTGTCCTTGATGACAATCGGCGGCGCGATGGGGAAGTCGTCCATGGCGCCATCGTAGCGTGGATTGCGGGTGAGTGAAATCCCGCACCCTCAACCTTTATCGCGGCCGAGAGCGGAGAGTTCGCCGATCAGCCGGTCGCGCGCGTTGCCGGCGATCGGCTTCGCGGCGAGCACAAAGCCGAGATAGCTCCAATACAAAATCTGCGCGCGCGGCGCGATGTGCGGGGCCTTTACGCCGCTTTCGCGCAGCATCCGCTCGAGATAGGCGAGCCGCCGATCATCGACCGCGCGCACGACGGCGCGGGCACGCGGATCGGACGCCGCCCAGCCGCGCATGGCGACCTCGAGCGCGCCGTCGGCGTCAAACGCGAGCCGGAATAGATGCGGCAGATGGGCGCTTGCCGGATCCAGCCGTTCGAGCTCGCGGATGATCGCCTCCGCCATCACGTCGCGCCAGCGTTGCATCACCGCGTCCTCGAACGCGGCGATATCGGCGAAATGCCAGTAGAAGCTGCCGCGCGACACTTTGAGTTTTCTGGCGATGACGTCGGCCTTGAGCGCGGTGAAGCCGTCGCGGGCGAGGCTTTTCAGCCCGGCGTCGATCCAGTCGTCGGCGGACAGCTTTTTGAGCATTGCCTCACCATACACTTATGTATTGACGGGCGGCAATCCTTCGGCGATGCTGAGAGTTGCCATACATTACTGTATGGAGGAGGCTAAATGCGCGACGCGGCGCTCGAAATCGCCGCCGCATTGGCGGCGCTGGCCGGATTGGTGCACGCCGTGCTCGGCGAGACCAGAGTATTCCCGCGCGCGACCATCGAACCCGCGTGGGTCAGGCGGCTCATGCGTGCGGTCTGGCATTGCGGTTCGGTCGCGTGGATCGGCGGCGCCGTGCTTCTGGCGGTCGCGCCGACCTTTGCCGGTGACGGCCCGCGCCGCTGGATTATTTTCGTCTCGGTCGCCGTCTATGGCTCAGCGGCGATTGGCAACGCCATCGCAACCCGCGGCCGGCACTTTGGCTGGATGGTGCTCGCCGCCGTCGTGGTGCTGACGCTCGCCGGGATTTTAGAGCATGATCCCGAAAAGTGGGCACCGGTTTTTGGAAGAGATCATGCTCCGCCAACATGCTCTAGTGAGCCATAGGTAGCGCCGGGCTCGGTTGCGTCATGGCGGCGGCGAGGTCGGTCGTCTCAGTCGATACCGTTTGCGGTAGCTCGATCTGGTGGGCGACCATGTATCCCCCGAGCGTCACGCCGGCGAGGAATGCGGCCACGACGCCAAGGACTGCGGTGCCGTTGTTGCTCGGCGGCGGGTTCAGGTGCCGCATCTGTTTGTCGAAAAGCTCGCGGTCATGTCGATCCATTTTGGGCAACCTCGGCGGCGAACGATAATAATGACAACTAAACCCGTAACGGCCGCCGGTGTTCCAGCCGCGGCGGCGCTCACACGAAGTTGAAATGTCATGGCACTGTCGGGCCGCGCGGGCGCGGGCATACCGGCTTTCGGCAACGGCATTGCCTGTCAGCCTGCCCGCACGTACGTTTTCGAAACGGCCAGCGCTTGGCCGCGATCAATGCCGCAACGTGGGGGCTAACTTGGGGGCTACGGAGATGACGCCGATTCAAGACATCGAGGCCTGGGAAAAAACGCTGGCCGCGCTTCCGCTTAAGACCTTCGAGGCCGGCGAGACGGTATTCGGGGAAGGCACCAAGACCGGCCGGTTGATGTTTCTCAAAAGCGGCGCGGTCAGAATCATGAAGGGCGAGATCGAGTTCGCGCAAGTGACCGAGCCCGGCTCGGTGTTCGGCGAACTCTCGGCGCTGCTCGACGTCCCGCACAGCGCCGATGTGGTTACGTTGGAGGCATCGGAGTTTCATGTCGCCGACGCGGCGACATTGCTGAAAGACCCGGTGGCGTTGCTTTATATCACCGTGGTGCTGGCGCGGCGGATCGACGCCGCCAATCAGGGACTACTGCAGTTGAAGGTCATGCTCGCCGCCGGCGAGCCGAAAGGGCTGATCGACCAGGCGCTCGACGGCATCGAGGGATTGTTGAATGCGATCGGCACCGGTTATGTCCGCGCCGGCGCCGGCATTGCCGGTCATCCGTTTGCGTAAGCGCCGCGTCGCGACGGCGCCCTGGAACCTTCGGACTTCACTTTGACGCGTTCACGTTGCACTAACGCTTAGGTTGTGCGCCGCTGTGTTGGTGCGGCGTCAGCTACACGAGGATGTCGTGCAAGCGCGCTAAGTAAGGCGTCGGAAAGGGCGCGGCTGCCGTAATCGGGCGCGGCCGGTAACTTCGCCGAGAGATCGTCACCAGGGAGGAAGTCATGGCAGGCAAGTCGATCTGCATTGGCGTAATGATGGCGTTGGCGGTTTTGTTTGGAAGAAGCATCGGCGGCGCCGGCGCGGTCGGCGTTAGCGGGATTTGCGGCCCCATTCTCAACGGCGCGTGCGATCCCGGCTTGTTTTGCGACCACACGCCCGGCACCTGCGCTTTGATTGGCGGGACCGGCAAGTGCGTCCGCGTTCCCGCGGTTTGCCCGTTGGCCGAAAGCAAGGTTTTGTTGCCGGTTTGCGGCTGCAACGGCAAGACCTACGGCAACGATTGCCAGCGCATCAAAGCCATGGCGCAGAAGGCGCATAACGGCGCCTGCAAATAAGACTGGCGGTGGAAATTGTAGCCCGGATGGAGCGTCAGCGAAATCCGGGCTGCGCAATTCGCGCTATTTGATGCCGAGCAGCTCGACGTCGAAGATCAGCGTTGCGTTCGGCGGAATGGCATTGCCGGCGCCGCGCTCGCCATAGCCGAGCTCGGGCGGAATGATCAGTGTGCGCTTGCCGCCGACCTTCATGGTGGCGACGCCTTCGTCCCAGCCGGCGATCACCTGATGCACGCCGATCTTGAACTCGAAGGGGTCGCCGCGATCGACCGACGAATCGAATTTCTTGCCCTTGGCGCCGTTCTCGTAAAGCCAGCCGGTATAATGCATCACGCAGGTTTGCCCGGTGCGCGGCGATGGCCCGGTGCCGACTTTCAGGTCGATGATCTTTAGGCCTGACGCCGTGGTCCACACCGGCTGGGCGAAAGCGGGGGCGATAACGGCGGCCGCTGCGGCGGCATAAAGGGCGGCGAGAGCGCGGCGCCGGCTCAAAGCGAACATCTTGCTTTTCCTACAGGTGGCCGAACAGGCAGGCCACATTGACCATACAGGCGGCCATCAGCGCAACCGTCAGCATTACGTCCATTGCTGAGCCTCCTTTTGCGCATTTTCCAGAAAAGTGGTCACCGGTTTTCCGAAAGTAAATACGCCAAACCAGAATCGCTAAGCAAAGCATGAGCGAGACTCAGGCTCGGAGTCCCAAACTTTGTTTTTTGGCGGATTCATATCTCGTTTACGAAACACGGCGCGATTCTCTGACCGCTCTTTCCGCCTTCCGTCACCCCGAGGTGGGAGTCGATACAATCGGCGAGCCTCGAAGGGCGGCGGCCGATTCGCTCTTCGAGACGCGCCACACAAGTCGGCTGCTGCCGACTTGTGCAGTATTACCCGCCGATCTCGGAAACATCCGAGATCGGTGGCGCACGCCTCAGGACGACGGCGACGACGCTCCTAGCGGGCTAGCAGGTTCGCGATTGGCGACACCGAGCGCGGCGGCGTGTAGGGCAGAAAACCGCGACCGGCGAAACGCGCCGTCAATTGCCGCTCGACATCGTCGGTGATGCGGCCGCCGTGCTCGGCGATGAAGCGCCCGGCCTCTCGCTCGGCGCGGCGCTGAGCGGAACGCTCGATGGCCGCAAAAATGCGCCTGATAATGCCGTGGCGGGGCACCTGATCGCGCTCACGCGAGGGCGATGCGGTGCGCGGGCGCGCCGCTGGCTCAAGCGCCCGCGCGCCCTTCAGGTCGAAATCCCGGTATGCAATGGCGTTCATATCCATCTCCATTCGTGAGAGATGCTCACTTGGTGATTTCGCTTGGCCGTGTGTGCGCCTTGGCCCAACGGCATGCAAACGATATGATTTCGCGCCTAAAGTGAGAATTTCTCATGCATACATTGCCGCCGCTGAATGCCTTGCGGGCTTTCGAGGCCGCGGCGCGTCACTTGAGCCTGACCAAGGCCGCGGCCGAGCTGAACGTCAGTCCCGGCGCCATCAGTCATCAGATCCGCGGTCTGGAAGCGCTGCTCGGCGTCGAGCTGTTCGAGCGCCGGGCGCGAGCGATCGCGCTCACCGAGCAGGGCAAGATGCTCTATCCCGGTCTGCAAACCGGCTTTCTGCGCATCCGCGAGGCGGTGTCGAGCCTGCGGCAAGTGGACAACGAGCGTGTGCTGGTGGTCTCAACGTCGCCCGGCCTGACCGCGAAATGGCTGGCACCGCGGCTTTACCGCTTTGCCGCCGCCCATCCCGACATCGACACCCGCATCTCGTCCTCGCTCAACAACGCCAATTTTGCCACCGACGGCGTCGACCTCGCGATCCGCAGCATGCCGGACGATCCGCCGCCGGATCCCGCGCTCGACATGGAGAAGCTGGTATCGCTGTCGCTGGTGCCGGTATGCAGCCCGAAGCTGATCGAAAAGATCGGACCGCTCAATTCAGCCGCGCTGCTGGCGCACGCTCCGCTCATTCACGACGACACGCTGGTGCCGCGCGCGCACATGCCGACCTGGAGCGATTGGTTCGCCGCCGCCGGCCTCGACCGTGTCGAGATCGCCCGGGGCTTGAGCTTCAGCAGCGCCGATCATGCGCTCGATGCCGCCAGCGAAGGCGCCGGCGTGCTGCTGGTGACCGATATTCTGGCCTATGACCTCGTGGCCAGTGGCCGCCTGGTCATTCCGGTGCAGCTCGCGCTGCCGTCGGGCCGCGCCTACCATCTGGTCCGGCCGAAGCGCGCGCGCGAGCGCGCGCAAGAACGTCCACAAGTACGCGCGTTCGTCGATTGGCTGAAGGGCGAATTCGCCGCGCTCGACTGGACGATCTTCGATCCGGTTGTACACACCGCTCTTTCTCCGAGCGGCTCAACCGACCTTATCGGTCTCAAAAGCGCGGGCGGCCGATGAACACTTCCTGGCCGGTCAAGGCATCGCGATAGACGTCGACGCCGTTGTCGCGGCGCAGGAAGCTCAGCGCTTTGCCGACATGGTCCGGCGATGTGATGAGATATTGCCGGCTCAGCGATCGCTCATAGCTCCAGCGCTCCGGACAAAACACCTGCCGGCCGGCGCTGCCCTTCAGCCACACCGCGCAGACGGTTTGCCCGGTGGCAATTTCGATTGTCCCGTAGTCGAGCCAGTCGCAGGGCAGGGCGAGGCCGTCGCCTTGGAGCGCAACGCCGATGTCCTCGCATTTTTCGCCGCGCTTGAAGATGAGGCCGAAACCGACCAGGCGATCGATGTAATCGCTGCCGTCGTTCGGGTTCATGAAGCCGACGCGCGCGATCTCGCCGTCGCTGCACAATGTCGAGTTCGGCACGTCGTCGGCGAACGCAGTGAAACCGCCCTTAAAGCGATCGTGGATCGCCTCAACGCGCACGATGATTGAATTGGCTTCGACCAGAACGGCCATGGAGCCGGTTATAGCAAGGACTTATGACGGCGCGCTCCTTCTCCCCGCGTGCGGGGAGAAGGTCGGGATGAGGGGGCGCGAACGCCGGGCTCGCGACATCGGCAACGCCCTGAGGGGCGAGGTGCGCAGTGGCGGTCTCAAAGCGTCGCGCAGTTGACGACCTTCATACGCCGCGCAGGCGGCTGAGAGCGGCTTCGACTTGCTCGTCAGTAGCGAAGCGCCCTTCGTCGGCGGCGCGCAAACCGCGATCGATGCCGGCAAGCTCTGGGGGCGTCGGCTCGTAGTCACCCTTGCGCAAGCTCTCGTCGATGTCGCGCGCGATCTCGGCCAGCTCGTCTTGCGCATGAGTGGGCCAAGCCTCCACGCGTTCGAGCATTTGGGCGAGGGATTTGGTCGTCATACTTGAAATATAGCTGGTTTTCGGCGTTGCGGGCAAAGTGGCGCACCAGGATGAGGGGTGGCAATCAAGTAGCCCGCATGAGCGCAGCGATATGCGGGAACGGCAAGGGGAGGCAAGACCCCGGATGTCGCTCCGCTCATCCGGGCTACGCTGCTGCGCTCGCTATTTTTTCTCGATCGATACGCCGTTGGGGCCGACATCGATACGCACGCCCTCGGGCTTCTTGCGATCCTGATAGAGTTGATAACCCATCATGGCGACAACGATCACCAGCGCGCCGACGACGAGGTAGATGATATTGCTGCGAGTCACGGCCCGATCTCCATCGCCGTACGCTAACCCGCGGTACCGTAAAAGCGAAGCGTGCCTACGTACGGCGTCAATAACTTCTTAGATTAGACGCACGGGCTCGGCGCGGCTCCCCCTTAGCCCACCCTAAGCTCTAAATTCATGAGGAACAATTATACGGAAATCTTTTTCAGACAAGGATGCCCTGTGTATTGCGACTGACCGACTATGAGTTTTTAATTCAAGCCGGATCTTTTGTTCAAGCTCTTGAGGCGATTTTAGTCCGAGTATGAAGCCAGCTAATTCATCAGGCGCAAAAGGCAGCTTCTTAAGCGCGCTGAAGGGGTAAAAGATGCGCGCCTCCTGCTCATAGACCAATCATCGCTCTTATGAAGGAAAGATAGGAAAAATATCTCGGTCGCTAAATCGTCGTAGTTGCCCCCGGACATTCGAGTTGTTGCCATGTTGTGAAAAAGACTCATTGGAAGGTGGGGGCGTCTGTCCACGTAGGAAACTTTTGCACAGACAGACAGTGCACTCGTCGTTGAAGCTCCGTTGCTCTGAGGCCGCAAAACTGGATCGTTTTTGGTTAGAGTCTTCCGCGTTGATTCCCTGGCTGGGAGGAGCGGAGAGCGATGAAGGCCTCGAGGTTTTCGG
>Ga0181537_10000670_pt1 | contig 31726 bp, 32 predicted proteins | sample PEATcosm2014_Bin_39_FD_119765 | JGI IMG/M metagenome (GOLD analysis project Ga0181537, IMG submission 119765) | Peatland microbial communities from MTU Mesocosm Facility, Houghton, MI, USA - PEATcosm2014_Bin23_10_metaG | ecosystem: Environmental > Terrestrial > Soil > Wetlands > Peat | place... | reverse complement strand
TATCCCCCGGTGAGTTCAGTCTTCGGCGGGCGCTCTGATTGGCGCGCGTCCCGGCCATGATACACGAGCGGGTAGGCCGCCCCGGCACGGGGCGCCGACTGGACAGAATCCAGCTTACTCACTGGCGCAATCCTCGCCAGGTTCAGCCCAGCGACACCAGCACGCGCTCGCCGGCCAGGCGCTGTTCTTCGCAGTTGGTCTCGGGTCCACCGCGATCGATCACCAGAAAATCGCATGGCTGCCCGATCGCGATCAGTGCGTGGTGCCAGGTGTTACGCCGGTAATTCACGCCCTGGTCCCCGCTGCTGAGGAACGCGTGCAGGCCTCGCGCCAGCGGCGCGAGGCCTTCCTCGGCCACGACCACCAGAAAGGCGCGCCGCTCCAACGGATAGAAGGCCTGGCTCGAGAGCGGGTGACGCTCCATCACCTCGATCGGCAGCGGCAGCGGGCGCGGCAAGGCGTGGAAAATACTGATCAGCGGCCGCCCGCCAGCCTCCTGCACATCAACCTCGGCCAGGTCGTTGTAGCGCTGGCTGGTGCCTTCATTGATCCAGGTCGCCTCGTGATCAGCCATCGCGATCACATCGCCGAAAGGCGCGAAGGCCGCCGCGCTCAAGGGGACCGGATACAGGATCAGCTCGCTCATGAGGCGCTCAGGAGAGATCCGGCAGGCCGTAGAGGCGTACGCGACTCATGCCCCCGTCCGGATGCATGTTCACGCGCGCATGCGTGATCACGCCCAGATCCGCCAGCCCGGACTCGAAGCTCACCACGCTGTCGGCCTGCAGCAGCTGCGGCTCAAGGAGCGTCGGCCAGTCCAGACTCGCTCTGGCCAGCTCGGCGCCGGCGCCTGCCGCGGGCAGGCGCGCGGCATTGACCGACACCTGATGCGGAAAATTACCGCGAAAATAGGCGGTATCCACTTCCACCCTGAGCACGCGACCGGGGTGGCCGAGCTGCAGGATCACCCAGTCAAATCCGGGTCCGCGCCGCCGACGCGTCTCCCAGCCATCGGCCATGCTCGAGCCGCGCCCCGGCAGCAGCAGATTCCCCATCGCGCCGTAATGTTCATCGCTGCAGGCCAGCGCCCGGCCGCCATTGAGTGCCGCGACCAGATCGAGCGACTTGTGCCCGGCAGCATCCGACCAGTCGCGATGAATCGTGCCGTAGGCGCGCAGCCGCGCCACGCCGCCGTCCGGAAAGATGCTGAGCCTCAGGTGCGTCCAGGTGGCCGTGGCATCGAGCGGGAAGAGGTTGTGCTGATTGCCGAGCAGCGGCGACAACGCCAGCAGCGGGCTCCACTGCGTCTGCTCATCGGGATCTCCCGCCACCTGGCAGGCTTCGATCGCGGCGTGCGGGGGGTAGTTGCCGGTGAAGTAGCGCGTATCAAGATCGATGAGCGCGATGTGGCCGCGGCTCGCCAGGCGCACGATGCAGTAGTCGTGTCCGGCTCCGCGGCGTCGGCGCGTTTCCCAGCCATCCATCCATTTGCCGTGATCATCATAGACGCCCTCGCGCCACTCGGGCTCGGAGGCTGCGAGCAGGCGCTCCTTGGCACCAAAGAATTCATCGGAAGCCACCAGCACGGTGGCCCCAAGCCGCGCGTCCGCCAGATTAAGGTGACGGGCGATCAGCTCCGCGTATTGATTCTCATCTGACATGAAGCTCACTGCATTCCGCATAGTAAGGCGCACGGGTTCTGCCACGCGCCCCTCCCGCATAAAGCCGCTCAGTCTTCGGGGCCGCTCATGGCCGGCGGCGCGAGCAGTTGCGCCAGGCGATAGCCTGCAATCAGGCCGATCTGCGTCAGCGCCGCGGACCGCTCGCTCGCCGCATCGCGCTCCAGTCGCTCGGTGCACTGTTCAAGGATCGACTCCGGCGTATGTCCGCGCACCGCCAGTATGAACGGAAAGCCGAATTTCTCGAAGTAAGCCGCGTTGAGCCGCTCGAGCTGCGCGTACTGCCAGGGGCTGCAGGCCTCGAGGCCCGCGCGCCGCTGCTCCTGCGCCGAATCAGCGGTCAGCAGTTGCGGCTTCGGGCCGCGGTTGCCGAGGCGCGGATGGGCCAGGATCAGGCGCATCTGGGCCTCGGCGCCGGCCCGCGCCACGACCTGGCGCATCGCCTCGAGCAGGCGCTGCGCAGTGGCGAATGGCCGTGATGCCACGACGCCTTCGGCGACCCAGGGGGAGTGCTCGAACAGTCCGCCGAGCGTTGCAACAAACTCCGGCGCCGGCAGCACGTTGAGTTCCTCGAGCGTCACGGCACCGCTGCCGGGTACGGATGCACGGCCATCCAGTGGCGGGCGATGTCGATGCGGCGTGTGATCCACACCTGCGGATGGGCGAGCACATAGTCGAGGAACTGTTCGAGGGCCCCGATGCGGGCCGGCCGGCCCGCGAGTCGACAGTGCAGGCCCACCGAGAGCATCTTGGGCGAGTTGAGCCCCTCCGGATCTCCTTCGGCGTACAGCGTGTCGAAGGCCGCGCGCAGATACTCGAAGAACTGCGTGCCGGAATTGAAGCCCTGGGGCGACACGAAACGCATGTCATTGGTATCGAGCGCGTAGGGCACGATCAGGTGCGAGCGCTCGCGCAGCTGCCCCCGCTCGCTGATCTGCACCCGGGTCCAGTACGGCAGGTCATCGGCATAGGAATCCGAGTCGTAGAGCAAACCCCCATGCTCGAGCAGCAGGCGCCGGGTGTGCGGGGAGTCACGCCCGGTGTACCAGCCCAGCGGCGGGGAGCCGAAGATCTCGGTGTGCATCGCTATCGCCTCCGCCATGTGTCTGCGCTCGATGCGCTCGCTGACCTGCTGGTAGGAGATCCAGCGCAGGCAATGGCAGAGGATCTCGTGCCCGAGCGCCTTGACCGCCGCGGCCGCCTCGGGATTGCGCTGCACGGCCAGCGCGACCGCGAACACCGTCAGCGGCAGCTGGTGGCGCTCAAAGGCGCGCAGCACGCGCCACAGTCCGGCGCGCGAGCCGTATTCGAACAGCGACTCCATGCTTTTGTGGCGCATGGGAAAGGGCTGCGCATTGATAATTTCCGAGAGAAACACCTCCGAGGTTTTATCGCCGTTGAGCACGCAGTTTTCCGAGCCTTCCTCGTAATTGAGTACGAACTGCAGCGCGATGCGCGCCCCGCCCGGCCAGCGCGGATGCGGCGGATGGCGGCCGTAGCCGGCCAGATCGCGTGGTGTCTCCGTGGGCTTAGGCGACATGCGTCAGTACCGTGCGGATGTCGATATCCCGGGCCGCGCTCTCCGACAGGTCGAGGGCCTCGAGCACGTGCCGCAGGTGCTGCTGGATCAGCCTGATGGCAGCGCGGTCGTGCGCCTCAAGCGCCACGCAGAACTGCTCGTGCTCATGCGGCGGACAGGGCGCGGCACCGGCGGGTTGGTAAGCCGCAATGATCAGCGAGGACTGCGATACCAGCTCGCGCAGCATCTGCAGCATCACGGCGTTGCCGGCCAGCTCGGCCAGCCTGAGGTGAAACTCTCCGGAGAGCGTGATGATCGCACGCCGGTTGCGCGCCTCGTAGGCCTCCTTCTCGCGCTGCAGGTGCACGCGCATCTGGCGCTTGTCGGCACGCGTGGCGCTCTCGAGCAGCTTGGCGACCAGGGCCGCTTCGAGCACGCAGCGGGCTTCGAACACCTCGCGCGCCTGCTGGATCGTGGGCTTGGAGACCATCGCGCCGCGATTGGGCATCAGGGTCACCACATGCTCGTGCGCCAGGCGCTGCAGCACCTGGCGGATGCGCGTGCGGCCGATGCCAAAGACCTTGCACAGCTGCTCCTCGATCAGCCGCGTGCCCGGTGGCAGGCGGTGATCGACAATCGCCGACCAGATGCGGCTGTAGGCCGTAGCCAGCGGCACCACGACCGCATCGCGTGTCGGCCGCTGCCGGCGCCGTGTCTTCCCGTTCGTCATGCTCATTCCCCCCTCGTATGCGCTGCTGCGGGCGCTGCCCGCCTACTGCAGTCCGCCGTGTCCGATCCACATCAGCAGCGTCGCGCGTTCCTCATCGGTCATGCCGGTAAGGTTGCCCAGCGGCATCGTGCGCAGATTCAGCTGCTGGCGCACCTCGGGCAGGTGCGCCATGATCTGGCCCACGGTCTCGAGTGTGATGCCGTTGGGCGGCGCGCTGAACCCCGGTTCAGTCGGATTCTTGGCGTGGCAGGGCACGCAGCGTTCATCGAAGATCGTTCGTACGCGCACCAGCTCGACCGCCGGTGGCAGGGCACTGCCCTGCGCCACCGATTCACCAAAGGCGGGCGCGAGCGCGAAGATCACGCCGGCCAGCGCCAGCGCCGCCAGCACGATCGGCAGCTGCGCAACGGCCCCACGGGCGCCCGGCTTCTGCCGGGCCACGAACCAGGCGCGGATGCAGGCGCCGGCGAAACTGAGCGCGATCAGTACCAGCCAGTTGTTGCGCGCCCCGTAGGTCATCGCGTAGTGGTTGCTGATCATCACCAGCAGCACCGGCAGCGTGAAATAGGTGTTGTGCAGCGAGCGCTGCTTGCCCTTGAGTCCGGGCGCCGGATCCACTTCGCGCCCCTGCTGCTTGGCACGCACCAGCTCGCGCTGCCCGGGGACGATCACGAACAGCACGTTCGCGACCATGATCGTGCCCAGTACCGCGCCGAACATCATGAAGGCACCGCGGCCGCTGAACACCTGGCACAGGCCCCAGGCGAGGATCGCGAGCAGGACCCCGATGGTTGTGGCCAGCGCGGGCGAGCGGCGCCCGAGCGGTGAGCGGCACAGCGCATCGTAGATGAGCCAGGTCACCACCAGCGTGCCCAGCGCGATCAGGATCGCGGCGCTCTTGCTGAGCGGCAATATTGCCGGATCCACCAGGTACGCCTCGGCGCGCAGCAGATACAACAGGCACAGCAGCAGGAAGCCTGACAGCCAGGTCGTGTAGGCTTCCCAGTAGAACCAGTGCAGTGTCGCGGGCAGCGTGCCCGGAGCAACGCGGTACTTGAGCGAGCGGTAGAACCCGCCGCCATGCACCGCCCAGACCTCACCGGCGATGCCCGCCTCCTCGCGCCCCGGGTTCGGCAACGGCTCCAGAGAATTATCGAGCCAGACGAAATAGAACGAGGAGCCAATCCAGGCGATGCCTGCGATGATGTGCAGCCAGCGCGCCAGCATCCCGACCCAGTCGAGCAGGTAGGTCATCATGGCCTGGGCTCCGTGTCAGCGCGCCGCAGCTGGACGCGGGTGGATTTGCCAGCCTTGCTGCGCATCAGCCGGGCATCAGGCCGTGGGGCTGACAGGTGGAACATTCCGCCCGGCCGCAATCGGTGGGTCGCGCGAGCGCGCCGCCGGGCTCGCCGGGGCGGTTCATCGCAGCCAGCAGCTGCGTGGCGATGCTGACCGCAATCGCCGCCGGCCACTTGCTGTGGATGCCCGGCACACCCATCGGACACACCAGCCGCGCCACGGCCGCAGGGCTCAAGCCCTCGCGCAGCAGCCGCGAGCGAAAGCGGGCCGCCTTGCTGCGGGAGCCGATGACACCGATCCAGGCCTGATCGGCGCGGCGCAGGATCTCGCGGCACAGCTGGTAGTCGAGCGAATGACTGTGCGTGAGTACTACGAAATACGTCCCGGGCGGCGCCGTCGCCACGCTCGGCGCCGGATCGGCGATTTCAAGCACCGTGACCTCGCGCCCGTGCACGGGAGGCAGCAGCTCGCGTCGTGAATCAATCCAGGTCAGCCGCACCGGCAATTCGGTGGCGATGCGCGCCAGCGCCTGGCCGACATGGCCAGCGCCATAAATCCACAACGCCGGCAGGATCTCATCCAGGCGCTCGAGCAGCGTGACCCCGCCCTCTGGCGCCACGCTCAGTTGCGCTACAGCCCCGGCCCGCGGGGCGCGCAGCAGTGCGGCCACTTCGGGGCTGGCGCTCGCCTCGCTCAGCACTTGATGCTCAAGCAGGGCGGCCCGGCGCGTGCTGCGCCACACCGCCGCGCCGCGCGCACTGGCTGCCTGCGCCTCGCGCAGCGCGCCGCGCGTCGCGTGCGTATAGCGCTCCATCCACACATCGACGACGCCACCGCAGCACTGGCCCAGATCCGTTGCCAGCGTGAAGTGCTGCAGCGTAGCCGGCTCGCGTGCCGGATCAAGCAGTGCACGTGCCGCCGTCACTGCCTGCCACTCGAGCTGCCCGCCACCGATCGTGCCTAGCAGTGCGCTGGCGCTGACCAGCATGCAGACTCCGGCATCACGCGGCACGCTGCCGCGGGCCTGGGCGATGACCACGCGCACCACCGCCGGCTCCCGTGCCAGCACCTGCAGCGCCGCAGCAGGCCAGTCGCGCAGCGGCCTGAGCCATTCGGGGGCGGGCATCTTCCCGGCGCCCGCTGGCAGCACATCGGGCAGCGCCGGCAGTGTCATGGCGAGCCTCGCGCGCGCAGCGCGGCCAATGCCCTGAGGCTCGCCTCAGGCGTTGCCGGCGCTGCCAGCGGCACCGTCGCATGCGGCGGCCCGCAGCTGGCGATCGCATCGCGGATCGCGTGGAAGACCGAGATTCCGAGCATCAGCGGCGGCTCACCGACGGCCTTGGAGCGATAGATGGTCTCCTCGGAATTGGGCGTCGACTCGAGCAGCGCGACCCTGGACTGCGCTGGCCAGTCGCGCGCGGTGGGAATCTTGTAGGTCGAGGGCGCGTGGGTACGCAGCACCCCCTGCTCGCTCCACACCAGCTCCTCGGAGGTCAGCCAGCCCACGCCCTGCAGGAAGCCGCCTTCGATCTGCCCCAGATCGATCGCCGGATTGAGCGAGGCGCCGACATCATGAAGAATATCGACCCGCAGCAGCTGCGTCTCGCCGGTGAGTGTGTCGAGCGCCACCTCGCTGACGGCCGCGCCATAGGCAAAATAGAAGAACGGCCGGCCGTGCATGTGGGTCTTGTCCCACGAGATCTTGGGCGTGCGGTAGAAGCCGGTCGATGAGAGTGAAATGCGTGCCTGGTAGGCGCTCCAGATAAACTCCGCGAAGCTTAAGTCCTTTGTGCCCACCCGCACGCGGCCATTGCGGAATTCCACCTCCTCCGCGGCCACGCCATGGGCATGGACCGCAAACTCCACCAGCCGGTTGCGGATCGTCTGCACCGCCGCCTGTGCGGCCTTGCCGTTCAGGTCCGAGCCCGAGGAAGCGGCCGTCGCCGAGGTGTTGGGCACGCGCGCGGTGTCGGTGGCCGAAACGCGGATCGCCGAGAGCGGCAGCCCGAGCTCGGAAGCCACGACCTGCGCCACTTTGGTGAACAGGCCCTGGCCCATCTCCGTACCGCCGTGGTTGAGCATCACGGTGCCATCGCTGTAGATGTGCACCAGCGCGCCGGCCTGGTTGAACATCGTCGAGGTAAAGGAAATGCCAAACTTCACCGGCGTCAGCGCCAGCCCGCGCTTGATGGTCGCATTCGCGGCATTCCACCCGCTCACTGCGCGCCGCCGCGCCTGATAGTCGCTGCTGATCTCCAGCTGATCGGTGATCTTGTGGATCAGGTTATCCTCGATGAGCTGTCCGTAGGGCGTGAGGTTGCGGCCATCGATCCCGTAGTAGTTGGTGCGCCGCACGGCCAGCGGCTCGAGGGTGAGCGAGCGGGCGATCTCATCGAGCACATGCTCGATCACCATCATGCCCTGTGGGCCGCCAAAACCCCGGAAAGCGGTCGCCGAGACCGTGTGGGTCTTGCAACGGTGTGAGGCGATCTCGACGTGCTCAAGGTAGTAGGCATTGTCCAGATGCATGATGGCCCGATCGTTGATCGGGCCGGAGAGGTCGGCCGAGTAGCCGCAGCGTGAGGCCAGCATGACCGACAGGGCGAGCAGGCGCCCGTGCGCATCGAAGCCCACTTCGTAGTCGGCAATGAAATCGTGCCGCTTGCCGGTCACGAGCATGTCATCGTCCCGATCCAGGCGCAGTTTGACCGGTCGCTTGCATTTGACCGCGAGGATCGCCGCCGCCGAGGCGATCAGCGCCGGCTGCGTTTCCTTGCCACCGAAGCCCCCACCCATGCGCCGGCAGCGCACCGTGATGTCATGCGCATGCTTGCCGAGCGCATGCGCAACGATCTGCTGCACTTCGGAGGGGTGCTGCGTCGAGCTGTGGATCAGCAGCGCGCCATCTTCCTGCGGGATCGCAATCGCAATCTGCCCTTCGAGATAAAAGTGATCCTGGCCACCGATCGCGAGCGTACCGCTCAGGCGGTGCGGGGCAAGCGCCAGCATCTCGCGCGGATTGCCGCGCTTTACATGCTGCGTCGGCAGCACGTAGCTGGCGGCCGCGAGCGCGGCGCGGATGTCGAGAATCGCCGGCAGCGGCTGGTACTCGATCCGCGCGGCCCGTACTGCCTTGCGCGCCGCTAGGTAGGATTCGGCGGCCACCGCGAACAGCGGCTGACCGGCATACTGCACTTCGCCGCTGGCGAAGATCGGATCATCGTGCAGCACGCTGCCGTAATTGTTTTCACCCGGTACATCCGCCGCACCGGCAATCGCGACCACCCCTGGCCGCTCCAGCACCGGCGCCAGATCCAGGTTCCTGATCTGCCCGTGCGCGATCGAACTGAGGCCAAAGGCGGCATGCAGTGCGTTGGCCGGCAGCGGAATGTCATCGGCATACAAGGCCTGGCCAGTGACGTGCAGATGGGCGCTCTCGTGGCGCTGCCCCTCGCCCGCCGGCTCGCGCGCGGCTGCGGGCAGCGCACTCACAGCGGCGCCGCCACGGCCTGCTGTGCCCGGCAGGCCTGGGGTGCAGCGCCGTGCTCGAGAAAAAAGCGCCGCAGCAGTTGCGCTGCCGCCTGCAGCCGATAGCCACTGCTGGCCCGCATGTCAGTGAGCGGTTTGAAATCCTCGCCGAGCGCCCTCATCGCCTTTTCAACGCTGGCCTCGTTCCAGGGCTGCCCGAGCAGCGCCTGCTCCGTGGCCGCGGCGCGGCTCGGAATCGCTGCCATGCCGCCATAGGCGATGCGCACCGCGACCACGTGCGAGTGCTCGATGCGCAGCGCGAACGCAGCGCACAGCGCCGAGATGTCCTGGTCAAAGCGCTTCGCGACCTTGTAGCTGGCAAAGCATTGTCCGGCCGCGGGCGCGGGAATCAGCACGCGCACCAGGAACTCGCCCGGCGCCATGTCCTTGCGCTGATAGCCCAAGTACAGCTGCTCAAGCGCCAGGCGCCGCACGCTGCTGCCGCGCTGCAGCTCGACCTGCGCGCCGAGCGCTATCAGCGCCGGCATCGAATCGCCAATCGGTGAGCCGTTGGCGACATTGCCGCCGAGCGTGCCCGAGTTCTGCACCGGCGGGGAGCCGAAGCGCAGCGCGAGCTCGGTGAGCTGCGGGTAGGACTTGAGGATCAGTGCCCAGGCCTGCGTGAGCGGCACCGCGGCGCCGATCGACAGGCCCTGGGCATCGCTGCTCGCGGCCTTGAGCTCGGCGACCTCGCCGACATAAACGATCGCCGGCAATTCGCGCAGCTGCTTGGTCACCCACAGCCCGACATCGGTGCCGCCGGCGAGCACCTGCGCCGCCGGATTCGCCTCCAGTGTCGCCGCGAGTTCCTTGAGTGAACGTGGCGCCGTGAAGCCCGGGAGCTTGAGGGCCTGCTGGCGCTGGATCGCGCGCAGCGCGCTGCAGCGTGCCGGCGCGCTCGGCTCATCGCGGCTCCAGTGCGCAGGCTTCGGGTAGGCGGCCATCTGGCAGCCCGCTTCAATGATCGGCCGATAGCCGGTGCAGCGACACAGATTGCCGGACAGGGCTTCGAGCACCTGCGTGCGATCGGGGCTGGGCTCATTCAGGTACAGCGCGAACAGCGACATCACAAACCCCGGCGTGCAGAAGCCACACTGCGAGGCGTGGTAGTCAACCATCGCCTGCTGCACCGGATGCAGCGTGCCCTCGGGGGCCGCCAGGCTCTCGACGGTGACCAGCTCCTGGCCATCAATCGTTGGCAGCAGGCGGATGCAGGAATTGACCGCACGGTAGTGCACCTGCTGCGCACCGGCCATGAGCTCGCCGAGCACCACGGTGCAGGCCCCACAATCGCCCTCGGCGCAGCCTTCCTTGGTCCCGGTGCGGTGCGCGACGTTGCGCAGGTACTCGAGTACCGTGGTGGTGGCGGGGAGGTTCGCGACGCTCACGCTCTGGCCATCGAGCACGAAGCGTACCGCGGCACTGGCCGCGATGGCCTGATCCTGCGAGCCGCTGCCTGCCACGCCCTCGCTAGCCTCCCCGGTACACGGAATAGCTCCACGGCGAGATCAGCAATGGCACGTGATAGTGCTGCCCCGCCTCGGCAATGCCGATGCGCACGATGATCTCATCGAGAAACGCCGGCACCGGCAAGTCGAGGCCGCGGCCACGAAAGTACTCGGCCACATGGAAAGTCAGCGAGTAGCGCCCGGGTCGGAACTCGGCCTCGGCCAGCAATGGGGCCGCACAGCGCCCGTTCGCTCCGGTCGTGACCGAGCACAGCAGGCGTGGCAGCGGCGCGCCGAGCTCATGCAGCTCGATGCGCATCGCCTCGGCCGGCAGGCCGGCACTGGTATCGAGGACATGGGTGGTGAGTTGACCCATCAGGTGCACCGCATCCGAAGGCTTAAGGAAACTCGCGTGCGCCGGGCCACGTGCCGCAGCCAGGGTGCGCTCAAGAATTGTATACGATGCAAACTTTAAACGTATACATGCGCCGAGCGCCGTTGCCCGGCGCGCGCGGCTCAGGAACGGAACAGGCGCGTGTACTGCGATTCGTGCCGGGCACTGGCCTGTGCCTGCGAGACCGTAGCGATGCCGATGTCGCTGTCCGCGAGCGCTTCGGCGCGCTCGATGATGAGGGGAATTGCCCCGCTCAGGCGGTGCAGCAGCCGCTGTCCGGCCGACTGCCCGAGCGGCACCAGCTTGAGCGCGGCCAGCACCTGGTTCTCGCACCAGCTCCACAGATAGCCGCGCAGCGCATCCCCGGGCTCGATCTGCCAGCGGACCGCCGCCAGACTGAACAGCGTCGCATACGCGGCCCGTGCGTGGATCCACGCGCCGGCCTCCGGAATCTGCAGTTCCACCAATACGCGCGCCAGCGAGCGGCCCAGGTGCAGCTCCTCGGCACGCAGCTCCGAGGTCTCGCGCGAGGCCAGCAGCTGGGCGTTCCAGTCGCGCACCGCGCCTTCATCGGCCACGCTCCAGGCCGCGTGCAGCCGCGCCAGGATCGGCAGGTCCAGGGTACCGACGCCAAATTCGGCCAGGCCCTGCAGCCAGGCAAGCGTCGTGGCCTCATCATGGATCCAGCCGGCGTGGTTGGCGTATTCAAGGCCCTGCGAATAGGCATAGGCGCCGACCGGGAGGGCCGGACTCACCAGGTGCAGCAGCCGCACCAGCGCCAGTGGGTCGCGCGCGCTGGCCGCGGCTGGCAGGTTCAGTCGCCTGATCCGGCTGGCGGCGCCCGACTCAGTGTCCATGCGCATGCTCATGTGCATGCGCAGTCGCGTGCGCCTCCGCTTCGCTGTGATAGGCGCCCGCCTCCGGTTCAAACGCTGCCTGCCCCACTTCCACGGCGAGGCCCAGCCCCTGCACCATCTCATCGAGCACGTGATCGTGCCCGTAGCGCAGCCAGCCCGCACCCAGCTGCAACGCGATATGCCGGTTGCCCAGGTGATAAGCCGCGCGCGCCAGTTCGCGCGCATCGTGGCTGTGCACTGTCGAGACGGTCTCGGGTGCGGCGCGCACCTCGATGACCCGGCCGTCCGAGGCCAGCAGCAGGTCGCCGCCGCGCAGGATCTGGCCGCGGCTGAGCATGACCGCCACGGCTTCGCCGCTGCTCAGGGTGGCACGAAAGCGGCTGCGGCTGCGCAGCTCGAAGGGCAGCTCCAGGCACGCATCCACCGGCCGGGGGCTTTCGAGTCGCTGCGACAGGGTCAGCATGCGAAGGTTCTCCCGATTCAGAACAGGAAATAGCGCTGCGCCAGCGGCAGTACGCTCGCCGGTTCGCAGCTGAGCAGTTGCCCATCGGCGCGCACTTCATAGGTCTGGGCATCGACCTCGATGCGCGGCAGGTAGTCGTTGAGCACCATGTCGGCCTTGCCTATGCGGCGCGTGCCGCGCACCGCGACCAGGGGTTTGCGCAGGCCAAGGCGCTGCGCCAGCTGCCCCTCGATCGCCGCCTGCGATACGAAACTGACCGAGCTCGCCGCGCAGGCCGCACCCAGGGCACCGAACATGTAGCGGTAGTGCACCGGCTGCGGCGTGGGGATCGAGGCGTTCGGATCGCCCATCGGCGCCGCGACGATCATGCCAGCCTTGATCAGCAGCGCCGGCTTCACGCCGAAGAACGCCGGCCGCCACAGCACCAGATCCGCCAGCTTGCCGACCTCCACCGAGCCGACCTCGTGCGCGATGCCGTGCGTGATCGCCGGATTGATCGTGTACTTGGCGATGTAGCGGCGCGCGCGCACGTTGTCGTTGCGGGCCGAATCCTGCGCCAGTGCGCCGCGCTGCACCTTCATCTTGTGCGCCGTCTGCCAGGTGCGGGTGATGACCTCGCCCACGCGGCCCATCGCCTGCGAATCCGAGGAGATCATCGAGAAGGCCCCCAGATCATGCAGGATGTCCTCGGCCGCGATGGTCTCGCGCCGGATGCGTGATTCGGCAAAGGCCACGTCCTCGGCAATGCCCGGATCCAGATGGTGGCAGACCATCAGCATGTCCAGGTGCTCATCGATCGTGTTGATGGTGTAGGGGCGGGTCGGATTGGTCGAGGAGGGCAGCACGTGCGCCACGCCGCAGGCCTTGATGATGTCCGGAGCGTGGCCGCCTCCGGCCCCTTCGGTGTGGTAGGTGTGGATCGCGCGTCCCTTGAAGGCCGCGATCGTGTCCTCGACAAAGCCGCTCTCGTTGAGCGTATCGGTGTGAATCGCGACCTGGACATCAAAGCGCTCGGCGACGCTGAGACAGTTGTCGATCGCGGCCGGGGTCGTGCCCCAGTCCTCGTGCAGTTTCAGGCCCATGACGCCGGCACGCACCTGCTCCTCGAGTGCGCCGGGCAGACTGGCGTTGCCCTTGCCCAGCAGGCCAAAATTCATCGGCAGGCCCTCGAGCGCCTGATACATGCGCTCGATGTGCCAGGGTCCGGGCGTGCAGGTGGTCGCCGCGGTGCCGGTCGCCGGTCCCGTGCCACCGCCAATCATCGTGGTCACACCGCTCATCAGCGCATCCTCGGCCTGCTGCGGACAGATCAGATGGATATGCGCATCGATGGCCCCGGCCGTCACAATCAGGCCTTCGCCGGCGATGATCTCGGTGCCGGCGCCAATCGGGATCGTCACCTTGGGCTGCACATCGGGGTTGCCCGCCTTGCCGATCGCGAGGATGCGGCCGGACTTGAGGCCGACATCGGCTTTGACAATGCCCCAGTGATCCAGGATCACGACGTTGGTGATCACTGTATCGGCAACCTCGGCGGCGAGCCGCTGGCTCTGGCCCATGCCATCGCGGATGACCTTGCCGCCGCCGAACTTGACCTCCTCGCCATAGACCGTGTGATCCTGCTCGATCTCGATCCACAATTCAGTGTCCCCGAGCCGCACCCGATCGGCGGTGGTCGGGCCGAACATCTCGGCATAGGCGCCGCGCCCGATGCTGGTCATGGCAGCTTGCCCATGATCTTGCCCTGGAAGCCATACACGATCCGATCGCCGGCCAGCGCCACCAGTTCCACCTCGCGCTGCTGGCCGGGCTCGAAGCGGATCGCGGTGCCCGAGACGATGTTGAGCCGGTAGCCGCGCGCCTGCGAGCGCTCAAAACGCAGCGCCGCATTGGTCTCGAAGAAATGGTAGTGCGAGCCGACCTGTATCGGCCGGTCCCCGGTATTGGCAACCGTGATGCGGCGCGTCTCGCGGCCGGCATTTAGCGCCAGCTCACCATCGGCCACGATGATTTCACCTGGAATCATGGCACCCACTTTCAGGAGATGGGTTGATGTACGGTCACGAGTTTCGTGCCGTCGGGGAACGTGGCTTCGACCTGCACCTCGCTGATCATCGCCGCGACGCCCTCCATGACATCGGCGCTGCGCAGCAGCGTCGTGCCGTAGCTCATCAGCTCGGCCACCGTGCGGCCATCGCGCGCGCCCTCGAGAATCGCAGCCGAGATGAAGGCCACGGCTTCCGGGTAGTTGAGCTTCAGGCCGCGCGCCTTGCGCCGCTCGGCCAGCAGACCTGCGGTGAACAGCAGCAGCTTGTCCTTCTCGCGCGGGGAAAGTTCCATCGTCACTGCACCTCAGGTGGCCCAGATGCGTGGCGCACTGGCGCTGCGCCCCAGCAGCACCGGTCGCATGGCGCACCACAGCTGAATGAAGACCTGCTTCAGTTGATCGGCGCGCAGCGCCGCGCCCCGGCAGCACAGCACACCGTCAAGGAGCGTACAGGCAACCTCCATATCGGTGCAATTGATCAGCGCCAGCAGCGCGCGTGCCTGCTCCAGGTGCGCTGGCGTGGCCGGATAGGCGAGCCAGCTACCCAGGCTCACGTAGCCGGCCAGACCCCAGCGTGCCTGCAGCGTGGCGCCCTGCAGATGCAGGCGCTCGAGCAGCAGCGGCGCGCGATCGAGCCAGAGTTCGAAGGCCTGGTGCGCGGCGCCCGCACCCAGCGTCTGCTGCCGGGCAGGCAATCCCAGGCAGCTGATCTCCCAGCCGATGAACCCGGCACCGGAGGCCAGCTGCACCCGCGTGGCGAGTCGCACCACGCTGTCGGGATAGAAAATGTTCTCCTGTGGCAGCCACTCGAGCACGCCGCTGTCGACCGCGAGGCTCTGGGTGAGGCGCGCCACCGCCCCGCCGGCGCTACGGTAGAACTTGCCGGCAGCCGGCGTCGTCAGCAGCACGTGGGCGCGCGGTCCGATCGAAACCTCCAGGCGCAGTTCATCGCCGCCGACCACGCCACCCGGGGGGTGGATCACATAGATATGGCAGGGCGCGGCCCGCCCGGACGCGCTCGGCTCCGCTGGCTCGGGATAGAACGGGCGCTGCACCAGCAGTGGCCCCACATGGCGCTGGTGCGCGAGGCGCGTGCGCGCCCCCTCGGCCTGGAAGCTCAGTTCCAGCACACCCTGCCATCCGCCGCGTGGTTGCTCGCTCGAGGTGGGCATGCTGGCGCGGCTTTCAGGTCTCGCAGATCGCGTCGCTGGCGCGCCGGCTCAGGCCGCGTTCAGCAGGCCTTCACGCAGCACGAATTCGATCACGGTATCGAGCCCGTGGCCGGTCTTGAGGTTGGTGAATACGAACGGACGCTCGCCGCGCATCCTGCGGGCATCGCGCTCCATCACCTCGAGCGATGCGCCGACGTACGGGGCCAGATCGATCTTGTTGATGATCAGCAGGTCGGACTTGATGATGCCGGGGCCGCCTTTGCGCGGGATCTTGTCGCCCGCGGCCACGTCGATGACATAGAGGGTCAGGTCCGAGAGCTCGGGGCTGAAGGTGGCCGCCAGATTATCGCCACCACTTTCGACGATCACCAGGTCCAGGTGCTCGAACTGCTTCATCAGGGCGTCGATGGCCGCCAGGTTCATCGAGGCGTCCTCGCGGATCGCGGTGTGCGGGCAGCCGCCGGTTTCAACGCCACGGATGCGCTCGGCCGGCAGCGCCTGGCTGCGGATCAGGAATTCGGCATCTTCGCGCGTGTAGATGTCATTGGTCACGACGGCGATATTCAGCCGATCGCGCAGGCGCTTGCACAGCAGATCCACCAGCGCTGTCTTGCCAGAACCCACCGGGCCACCGACACCGAGCCTCAGGACTTCCGATTGCGCATCCGCGTGCATGAGGTATCTCTCTCCAAGGGGTCAGTCGAGGTAAATGAAACGCCCCACGAACAGCGCCGCGAGCACGTACACCAGCCAGTCCGAGAGCCGCGCCCGCCCGGTGACGAGCTTGAGCACCGCGTGGCTCGTGATACCGAAGGCCAGACCGTTGGCGATCGAATAGGTCAGCGGGATCATGATCACGGTCAGGAAGGCCGGAATGCCCTCCACCGGATCGACCCAGTCGACCTCGGCGAGCGCGCCCATCATCAGTGCGCCGACCAGGATCAGCGCCGGCGCGGTGGCCGCAGTCGGAATGGCCTGCACCAGCGGCGTGAAAAACAGCGTCACCAGAAACAGCAGGCCGACGACAATGCTGGTCAGTCCGGTGCGACCGCCCACCGCCACGCCCGCCGCGCTCTCGACGTAGCTGGTGACCGGACTGGTACCGGCAAGCGCGCCGAACAGCATCGCCGCCGAGTCGGCCAGCAGGATGCGCTTGAGCCGCGGGATCGATCCATAAGGCGCCGTCAGCCCGGCGCGCTTGGTCACGGCCACCAGCGTGCCGACATTGTCGAACATGTCGACCAGCAGGAATACAAACACGATCTCGATCAGCGACACACCCCAGCCGCCCTTGAGGCTCAGCGCGCCATGCAGATCCAGTTTGAACGCGGTCGCCGACAGATCGCTCAGCGAGTAGCTGCCCGGGCTCAGGCGCGCCATGCCGAGGATCCAGCCAAGCGCCGCGGTCAGCAGGATCCCGAGCAGCATCGCACCCTTGATCTTGCGCGCCTGGAGCGCGGCGATGACCAGCAGGCCCAGTATCGCGAGCGCCGCGGTCGGGCTCGTAAGGCTGCCCAGGCCCACCATCGTGCCCGGCTTGGCGACAATGATGCCGGCATCGCTCAGACCGATGAAGGCGATGAACAGGCCGATGCCGCCGCCGACCGCGGCGAACAGCGAACGCGGCAGCGCTGCCACGATCAGCTGGCGCACGCCGACCAGCGTCAGGATCAGGAAGGCGACACCGGAGAGAAACACGCAACCGAGCGCAGTCTGCCAGGGCAGGCCCATCGTCTTGACCACGGTGTAGGTGAAGTAGGCATTGAGGCCCATGCCCGGGGCCAGCGCCAGCGGGTAGTTCGAGGACAGCCCCATGACGATGCTGCCAAAGCCGGCGGCGAGGCAGGTCGCGACCGCCACGGCCGCCACCGGCATGCCGGCCTGGCCCAGCACCGCGGGATTGACCACGACGATGTAAGCCATCGTGAGGAAGGTCGTCAGCCCGGCAACGATCTCGGTGCGCACGCTCGTGCCATGCGCCTTCAGGCCAAAGAACCGATTCAGCATCTCAGCCATGGTGTCACCCGCAGTTGCTGTCCGACATTCTGCTTCGGCGCGGCCGCACCGACCGGCGCAATCATACGCACAACCTTTACCGTGCCGGCAAGCTCCGCCGCGCGCGGCAAGCACCGCTCCGGGGCGCGATACGATCCCGGATCAGCTTCCGCCTATTATTTTTCGCGCGCGCCTGTAATATCGCGCATCGAGAAGAACAGGCGATTGCCCGCAGCGGCACGGGGCGCTGCGCCGATCCGGCACTGGGAGCCACCGGGCTTGAGGCGCGGCCATCGATCCAAATCCATAAGCCAACCAGAGACATCCAAGCATGAGCCAAGCGATTCCCGAGCGACTCTACATCAGCGCCGATCAGCTGCTCTCCGATTCCTTTGAGCTCGGGCTCAAGGTGCTCGACAGCGGCTTTCGCCCGACCCATATCATCGGCATCTGGCGCGGCGGTACCCCGGTCGGCATCGCGGTGCAGGAGCTGCTCGACTTCAGCGGCGTCAAGACCGATCACATCGCCATCCGCACCTCGCTCTACACTGGCGTCGCCACCATCGGGCGCAAGGTGCGCGTCCACGGCCTCAATTACATCATCAAGCACATCAATTCCGAGGACGCACTGCTGATCGTCGATGACGTCTACGACTCCGGACGCAGCATCCGGCAGGTCATAGCCGATATCCGGGCCGACTGCCGCAAGAATACACCGGACATCCGCATTGCCACGATCTACTACAAGCCCGGTAACAGCGAGCCGAGCAAGGTGCCGCACTACTACCTGCATGAAACGGCCCACTGGCTGGTCTTTCCACACGAGCTCACGGGACTCTCGGTCGATGAACTGCTCGAGCGCAAGCCGGGCATTGATCGCATTCGCGAGCGGCTGCGGGCACTGAGCGCCGGACAACACTGAAGCGACGCCTGTCGAGCGCAGCGGCGGCCATGGCGCGCCTGTGCACCAATCCGGTACAGCCCCCGCTCGCCTCAGCCGCTCAAATGCACTCCTTCGGTGCCGAACCGCTTCTGGTGTTGAACGACCTGCCGTATCCGGCCACTATCAAGGGAGCGGTCGCGAGACTGCGCGGCGCGCAGCGGCTTTGCGTGGATACGCAACAGTCACTGGCCCGGAAGTCTGCTCTCGAACACTGAAGCACTGGGGACCTGAATGCTGCTCCAACCCGCCGCCGAGCGCGCCTACCTGGGCGATGCCCTGCATGCCCCGGTGCGCGGCGAGGTTGAGCTGCTTGCCGACGCACTGATCAGCGTACGCGCCGATGGCACCATCAGTGCGATTCAGCGCAACGCCAGCCACCAGTCGCGCGCACAAATTGAGCACTTCGAAGTGCGCGGGGCGCTGGTGCGGGCGCGAGCCGGGCAGTACCTGCTACCCGGCATGGTGGACCTGCATGTCCATGCCCCGCAGTGGCCGCAGCTGGGCAAGGCACTAGAGCTGCCCCTCGAGGAGTGGCTGCAGGCCTATACCTTCCCGCTCGAGGCGCGTTATGCGGATGAATCCTTTGCGCAGTCCGAATACGAGTCGCTGGTCGAAGGGCTGCTCGCCAACGGCACCACCACGGCGCTCTACTTCGGCACCATTCACCTGCCGGCGACCCAGCGGCTGGCCGATATCTGCCTGCGTCGCGCCCAGCGCGCACTGATCGGCCGGGTGGCGATGGACAATGCGGATCAATGCCCCGACTTCTATCGTGATACCAGCGCGGCCAGCGCCGAGGCACAGACGCGCGCGTTCATCACTTACGTGCACTCGTTGCCCGGCAATGAGGCCGGGCTGGTCAAACCGGTGATCACGCCACGCTTCATTCCCTCGTGCACCGATGAGCTGCTGCGCAGTTTGGGTGCCCTCGCCCGCGAGAGCGGCTGCCACGTGCAGACGCACTGCTCGGAGAGTGACTGGGAGCACCAGTACGTACTGGAGCGCTACGGCATTACCGATACCGCGGCCCTCGATCGGCTTGGCCTGCTCGGCCGGCACACGGTGCTGGCGCACGGCAATTTTCTCAGCGACCCGGACCTGGCGATCATTGGCGCACGCGCCGCCGGCATTGCGCACTGTCCGCTCTCCAACGTCTATTTCTCCGATGCCATTCTGCCGCTGCGGCACCTGCTGGCGCAGGGCATCCACGTGGGACTCGGCACCGACATCGCCGGCGGCGCGAGCCCCTCGATCCTGGAAAACGCCCGGCATGCCGTGATCGCTTCGCGCTACCTGGAAGCGGGCGTCGATCCGGCGCAGAGCCGCGCGCAGCGGCGGCGAGCAGATTCAAGAATCGATGCGCTGACGGCTTTCTGGCTGGCGACCGCCGGTGGCGGGATTGCACTCGATCTGCCGGTCGGTGTCTTCAGGGAAGGCTTCCAGTTCGATGCGCTGCTGATCGAAGGCGGCAGCGAGCGCGGCAACCTGCGCCTGCAGCCCGGTGACTCGCCGGCGGATCTGGTGCAGAAGATCATCTATCACGCCGGCCGCGGCAACATCCGCGAGGTCTGGGTCGCCAACCGGCGGGTGCATTCCCGATCGGGCGACTGAGGCGGGGGCGCCAGCCTCGCGCGATTGACCGGAGCGTGCCACATCCTGCACATTCAGTGGTGCCGGTGTGCGCCGGCCCGCGCCCGAACACGGCCTGGAGTTCAGGAGCTGACATGCTGTTGCCGCCCATTGCCCCTGGCCGACTGTTCGAGCTGCTGCGGCGCATGCCCAAAGCCGAGCTGCACATCCACATCGAGGGCTCGCTCGAGCCTGAACTGAGCTTCGCGCTCGCGGCGCGCAACGGCGTGCAGCTGCCTTACGCGGACGTTGCAGCATTGCGCCGCGCCTACGCCTTCACGGATCTGCAGAGTTTCCTCGACATCTACTATGCCGGTGCCAGCGTCCTGCGCTGCGAGCAGGATTTCTACGACCTGGCCATGGCCTACCTGGGCCGCGCCGCTGCCGAGCAGGTGCTCCACACCGAGATCTTCTTCGACCCCCAGACCCACACGGCGCGTGGCCTGAGCATCGAGACGGTGATCAGGGGACTGCGGCGCGCGTGCCAGGAGGCGCGCGCGCGCTTCGGCCTGAGCGCGAGGCTGATCCTGTGCTTCCTGCGCCACCTGAGCGAAGCGGATGCCTTTGCCACCCTGGAGGAAGCGCTGCCGTGGCGTGAGCATTTCATCGGTGTGGGCCTGGATTCGAGCGAACTCGGGCATCCGCCCGAAAAGTTTGCGCGCGTGTTCGCCCGCTGCGCCGAGCTCGGACTGCATCGGGTCGCGCACGCGGGCGAGGAAGGTCCGCCCAGCTACATCTGGGGCGCGCTCGAAGCGCTCGGGGCGGAGCGGATCGATCACGGGGTCCAGGCCGTCCAGGATCGGGCGCTGATGCAGCATCTGGCCGCGAGGCGCATCCCGCTGACCGTCTGCCCGCTGTCCAATCTGAAGCTGCGCGTGTTCCCGGATCTCTCGCACCACAATCTCGGGGCGCTACTGGAAGCTGGCCTGGTCGCGACCGTGAATTCCGATGACCCGGCTTACTTTGGCGGCTATCTGAACGAGAACTTCACCCAGAGCTTTGCGGCTACCGGCCTGGGCGCGGCGCAGGCCTATCAGCTGGCGCGCAACAGTTTCCAGGCCAGTTTCATCGACGAGGCGGAGCGTCGCACTTACATCGAGCGCCTCGATGAGGTTTTCGAGAGCTGTCGCTAACGCTACGGTCGCGCGTGGGTCCGCAGGCGTCGGGTGCTATTTGAGGGCCACTTCGTCCAGGGGCCGGAGCGAGCAGCTGCGCGACTCGCTGCGCTCGATGCGCGTATCGGCTTCCATTGGCTCCGGGCGCGCCGCGGTGCCCATCACCGGCAGCACGCGGCCACGCATGCCGGTGAGTGTGCCCTGCGCGTCAAAATAGATTTCCACCGGATGCATGAACTGACGAATCAGCCACGAGGAAGCCGTCACGAGCACGCCAGCGCCCGATCCCGCCGGTGCATTCATGCGGCTCAAGTTCAGATCGTAGGCGGCCATTTGCTCGGGCACGGCATAACTGACCTGCACCGGGTTGCCGGACTCGATCTGCGAGCGGCCATCGACCGCATCGAGTAGCAGCATCGGGCCGGCCGCGACGTCCTCGCTCACCGTCAGCCGAACGCTGCGGACGGCGCTGCCCTCGTGGCGTTCGATCGACAGCGTCGTCCCGTCGCGCTTCATATCGGCCCATTGGCCGATGTTGGGTCGCCACAGGCGGTAGCGCGCAAGCCGCGCCTGCGGCACCTGCAGCTCATCGAAGGCGAGCAGCACGTGACTGGCATCGAACCAGCGGGTCCGGACCACAGCGCCGCAGCGTTCAAATTCAAAACTCAAATGCGCGTAGCGGGCCTCGGCCGGCGACACGGTCGGTTCCGCACTGCCATAGACAAACGTGCCGACCGTGGCATCGCCGGCATGCACGGTTACAGCCAAAGCCAGTCCAATGACCCACCCGCCCAGCGTGCGCATCATCACTCGTGCGTTATCCTGGATTCACTCAACCGATCGAATAGCACACTCCGCACCCAACCGCAGTTGCGCGCCGCCGCCAATGCACGAAGCTGTGAACCACTGCTCGATAATTGCCCGGAGCCGTGGCGCGATGCGCTGCTAAGTGCCGCCGGCAGCCTTGATCACCTGCCCCCCCTTGATGACACCCGCCACGTGCGTCAGTACATCCGGATCCTGCAAGGGATCCCCGGCAACGGCAATCAGATCGCCAAAATGCCCGGGACTGATTGCGCCGACATCGGCTTTACGGCGCAGCAGATCGGCCGCGACCGTGGTCGCCGACTGGATCGCCTGCATCGGCGTCATGCCATAGCGCACCATGTAGGCGAACTGCCGGGCACCCAGTCCATAGGGATAGACACCTGCGTCAGTGCCAAAGCTCAGCTTCACGCCGGCCTTGACGGCCTTGCGAAATCCCTCGCGCTGCAGTTCCGTGGTGTCGCGGTTCTTGCGCAGATATTCGGCCGGCCAGCCCTCCTTGGTGCCCTGCTCATCGATCCAGTCCCCGTCATAGATATCCATGTCAAGCCAGATGCCCCGCGCCTTGGCCATCGCGATGCCCTCATCATCGATCAGCGAGGCGTGCTCGACCGAACGGACGCCGGCGCGAATCGCAGCCTTGATGCCCGCGGTGCCATGTGCATGCGCAATGCAGTAACTGTCGTGCAGGGCCGCTTCATCGCAGGCGGCCTTCATCTCCGCTTCACTGAGTTCCAGCTGGCCCGGCTCGCTGCCGAGGGCCAGTACCGCACCGGTGGCAATCAGCTTGATGAAATCGGCGCCATGCTGCAGCAGGTAGCGGGCACGGTCGCGAGCCTCGGTTGGATCGCGAACTTCACCGAGCTGGAAGTCGGCTGGAATAATGACGTCGGGTGAAAAACCGGTGACCGCTCCGCCTCCGCCCGGTACCGTGATGTAGGCACCGGCCACCAGCATGCGCGGCCCCGCCACTTCGCCCAGCTCGATCGCATCGCGCAGCGCCACATCGGTGAGTCCGCGGTAAACCCCGACATCGCGCACGCTGGTAAATCCCGCCTCGAGCATCGTGCGCGCCGACTCGACCGCCTTGTAGGCGGTCTCGGCCACGGAATGCTTGAGCGGTTCGGTCGGGTCGTTATTATCCGCGTAGCCCTGGCTGATATGCGTGTGCATATCGATCAGTCCCGGAAGGACCGTAAAGCGGCTCCAGTCGATGACGGTGCCATCGCCGGCCGGCGTGGACCACGGCGCCACGGCGCTGATCCGGCCGTCGATGATGGTCAGGCATTGATCGGTGAGGACGCTGCCCTGTTCCGGATCGATGAGCCGGCCCGCGTGCACATAGACGGTCGCGCCCTCGGCAAGCTGGGCTGCGCCGAGGATCGCCAGTGCCGCCGCAATCCGCATCGATCGACTCATCGGTAAACCTCGCCACATGAGATTCCTCAGCAAGCAACCGCTTCCCGCGACCTTAAGCGCGGGCCAGGGACTCTACCCCGTGTTCAGCACGAGTCCTCGGCCTCCAGATAAGCAGCTCGTGTCTCGGCCACGGGTGCCGGGCGGGGGCAAGCATATTCTTTTTATCCAGAGCACGCACACAGCGAACCCGGTCGTGGACACGCGTGCGTGCGTGTGTACCTTGAGCGGCTAGAGCGGTTCATTGACGGGACGAAACCAGATCTCCTTGATGTAGCGCTCCGCGCCGTTGACGGCGAACTGCAGGATCACATCGACCAGCAGGCGCAGCATCTGCTGTATGTCGGCGCGACTGAGCTCACGTCCGGCCGGACACTCCTTGATCAGCAGTACCAGCTGCTCAAAGGCGAGTTGGCAGCTGGAGGCATGCAGACTGGTGATCGACCCGGGATGGCCGCTGTTTACGTTGCGCAGGTAGTAGAACGCCTCTTCGGCACGCAGTTCCGCCAGCAGCACGCGATCCGGCTTCATGCGCAGACAGGATTCGAGCAGCTGCTTCGGGCTCACCCGGGCCTGACCCTGGCCATCCTTTGAGTAGTAGAGTCGGACGTGATTCGGATGGTTGTCGAGCACCAGCTCGCGGGTATCCTCAATCGTGATCAGCCGCTCGTGGCTTGGGATTTCCAGAATCAGCGCCTTGGTGCAGGTCGTCTTGCCAGAGCCGGTGGGACCGGAGACCAGTATGTTCTTGCGCGCCCGCACCGCTACGCGCAGGAACTCCGGGTAATTCTGCGCCTGCAGCAGTTCGGCCAGCCGCAGATCCTCAGCGCTCTGCCGGTTGCTCCCCACGGTGGTCCGGGTAAACACGCCCCGCGCCTCGAGGCCGGCCAGCGTCCACACCTGGCTCGCGGGACGGCGGATCGTTATGGCCACGGTCTGCTCAGTGGTCGCGGGTGGCAACACGACCTGCGTGCGCTCGCCGGTGGGAAGCGTGGCCGACAGCACTGGCGTGATCGAATCGATTTTCTGGCGCGTCGAGTTGGCTACGAGCTTGGCCAGACGCACGCACCACTCGTAGTCGGCAAAGGGCAGCGAGACGCATTCCCAGCCGGTGCTTCTCTCCACATAAGCTTCGCCAGGCCGATTGATGCAGATTTCGGTGAGTGAAGGGTCATCCAGCCACGGACGCAGGGCGCGCAACGTCAGCGAAAGCGAGGAGTCCTGGGAAGTGACTGGAGTCGGCTCCGGCAATCCGCACGCCGTCGCTCAGTGCAGATGCAGCTGATAGACGGAGCGGAAATCCAGATCACGCGCGACCAGAATCTGTATGCGATCGCCCTGGGGTTTGGTGACCGTCGGCGGGATGCTGATGGTGCTGCGAAGTACTTCCGTCAGTACATCCTGGGTCCCGCTCGGATTCATGACAATGGTGCTACCCGAGGTTCCGCTGGAGTGCGCGTTGGCCGCCGCCTGCATGGCGCCATCTATCACCGAAACCAGGATGGCCGCGCCAAAGCGTTCGAAGAAATGATGATTGGCATCTCCGGGCAGCCCCGAACGCCCCAGCTCATCGGTGCCCGGAGAGGCCAGCGGCACGATGACTCCGAGTGGTGTCCGGGCCTCGGTCCACAGTACAAAGATCCTGGAGGATCCCTGCTGCACATCCCCGCGCGTCTCGCCGATCAGCTTGGTGCCGCGCTCGAGCAGCACGACGGTGCCATCGGCGCCGTAGGTATCCACGGGCGTGATGCAGGTGGTCAGGCCAGGCAAGGTTGAATCAATCGCGGTCTCAAGTGTGCAATCGATGAAGGCGCCCTTGGGCAGCAGCAGCCGCTGCGTCGGCAGGACATCCGCGTGCGCCGCGACCACGATTGCTGGATGGAGCAGGTCGCTGAGAGCGTGTGAGCCAGGGGCAGCGCGCTCGCCCGCGCCGGCCACTGCCGCGTGGCCCGTGATGTCGCCACCCGATGCGCTGACTTCAGCCGCCGCGATACTCCGGCCAGGCTCAGAGGCGCGAACCCACAGCGCACCGTCAAGTCGCCGCTCGCGCGCCAGTTCCCACGGACTTTTTCTCACGCCGCTGCCCGGTTGCTGGTTCAGCGCCAGGACCGGTGCAACCCCGGCTGCGCTGTGTAGCGACAGGAGCGCACCGCCGCCCGCCTGATTGGTCAGTCCATCGAGCACGTTGCCGACCGCATAGGCGGTATCGGTCATCAGAGAACTGGTGGCAGCGGGCGCTGCCAGCGGCGCCTGGGGCTTGGGCACCTGCAGCGGCGGCAGCACAAAATCCCCTTTCACCGGGGCCGGGGCGCTGCGCAGCGCCCCGGCCCCGCGCCGTCCGGCCGCATGAGTGTAATACCAGCTCATGAATCCGACGCACAGCAGCGCCAGCAGTGCGATGCCAACCAGGTTGCTCATGCGCGAACGCAGTGCGCCGCCGTCGGCGCTGATCGCGAGGCCCCGATCCAGAATCGCGGGGCGGCTCGGAACCGCCGCCGAACCCTCGTCCAGCCGCCCCTGCACAGGACGGCCAGTCCGCCGTGCAAAGAGTTCACGCCACCAGCGCTTAGTCACGGCCCGCTCCCTGCGTCTCGATTTCGGCCGGGCTGCGGGTCGCTCGCAGAACCTGCGGCGAGATCGTGCCACCGGGCGCGTGTTGCTGCGCACCGCCAAAGCCCTTGTTTACAAGACAGGCCACGAGGTGGCCGCGTCGCAGGATCATCTGATGGGCCACGCGGTGCACGACCACTTCCTGGGCTGTGACGGTGAAGTTGGTCAGCGATTCACTGCCATCCTCGTTGCGGATGAACAGCGCCGGCAATTCGCTGGCATCGGAGAAACGCAGGTGCGTCTGGAAGCCATCGTCGTACGCTGCCACGGGACGCAGCGTGGGCGGTCCGCAATACCAATAGTCCCAATTGACCGCAGCGGCCGGCGTCCGCAGGTCCGCGGCGATCCGCGACGCATCGGCGAGCGCCTGATCGGTGTGCGCAAGATCCTCCGGGTACTGGAAGCGCAGGGCATAGATCACATCGCCGTGGGAGGGATCCGGATGACCCGTGGCCACGGCGTAGTCCACGCGGTAGTGATGGCGTGTCGTCAGGATCGTCAGGTTAGTGAGCACCCCTGAGGCTGTGGGCTTGAGGAACAGGTGATTACCCTGGGATTCAAAGCTCAGTCCCTTGACGTCCCCGGCCGCGAGGCCCACAAAGCGCTCGCCCTCGGAAAATTCGAACTCCAGCTGGTAGCCGACATAGCCTGTGAGGCGGTAGACCTGCTCGGCGTTATAAGTGACCTCGCGGATTCGGCCATCGACCGTGCCGCGCGCCGGCACCGACTCCGCCCGGGCGCCCGGCAGTGCCCCAAGGCTCAGGAGCAGCAGCACGCTGCTCTTCATCAGCTGCGGATTCATTTGGACCCCTCAGCGCTGCTCGTCACTGTTGCTTCGGTGACTTCCGGCTCAATGTGGTATTCGATGACCCTGAATCCGAGCGGGTTCCAGCGCCGGGTGTCCGGATTCGTCGGCGGCTCGCTATAGGCAAACTGGATGTTCGCAATCCAGCGCGTCAGCGCGCCCTGCTCGGCGCTACCCGCCCGAGTGCTGCGCGTGAAGCGCACCTGGGCCAGATCCGAGAGGCCGCTGGCCCGGGCAAAGAAGCTGATCGAGTGGATCTGTACGGTCACGCTGGTGCCGTCGCGGTACTTCACCAGCGGTGACTGCGGGTTGGCGGCGGCCCAGAGCGCAGACCATTCCTGGTTGCGCCGCGTGCCATGGAACGCGCCGCACTCGCTGTAGTCCTGCTCGGCCGTCGCAGGCAGATAGCGCTCGCAAGTCTGCACGTAGTGCGCCAGCAGAAAGCGCGTCACCGCCTCCGGCATGGCCTGGTGCCCCTCAAAGGTTGGCACGATATCGACGATGCCAGTGGAATTGTCCACCCGGATCACGAACGGTTCGACGCGCTTGAGCGGTGTCAGCAGCGCGAGCGCGCAGACGGCCAGCGCTGCGAGCAGTGCGGCGGCGCCCGACAGTACCCAGGCGCGCCGTGCACTCAGTTGCGCCTGGGCGACGCGATCCCCGTCCCAGCTCGACGCTTCACGCAGGTAATCCATCAGCAGCGCCTCGTCACTCATGATCGGCGCCTGCCTGAGTGGCCGGACTACTGCCTGCAGGGGCGAGCGCATTGACCCGGGTCAGCGGCGAATCGCACAGTCGCGCGGGCGAGGTTGACGTGCACGCGCCCAGGCATGCGCTCAGCACCAGCGCAATTGCTGCATTTATGTGATCTGTGCTCATTGTGGACTCCTCAAATCGACTGGGCGCGCTCGCCAAGCCACTGGATGGATCGGCTGAAGGCACCAAAGGTTGTCAGTGACGAGCCGCCTGCGAGACCCGCCGCAATCGGCATGATCTGCCGCATCAGCAGGAACATCAGCGCCGAGGCGAAGCAGACCCGCACGGCATCGACAATCTGGATGCCGGTGCCGAGCGCCGCGCTCTGGGCAGCAACGCTCGTCAGCAGGTGCATCAGCAGCGTCGTCACCAGCGTCGCCAGTACGGCGATCAGCCCGTAGTTGATTAGCTGCGAGATCCAGGAATCAAACAGGCGGGTCGCTCCGCGGAACAGCAGCGCGCACAGGAACAGCGGTCCCAGTGCCAGGAGCACCGACAGCGCGATCCGCGCCAGGCATAGCAGAAAAATGGTGTAGACCGCTGCCAGCCCCACGGCGATGTAAACGAAGAAGCCCGCCAGGTAGTACGAGAAGTTTCCATCGAGTACTCCACCTTTTTGAATGAGGGCTCCAGCGGTGTCGGCGCCACTGGAGATAATCTGATCCACGACCGACACAGAATTCGGGCTGCCGCTGATGGCAGCGGCCAGTTCCATCGGGGCGTTGAAGAAGGTGTCAACGATCAGGGAGTTGTACAGCCACAGGTGCAGCCCGAGTCCGATGACGATCACCAGCCGGGCGATGCGCTTGAGTCCGTCCAGCAGTGGCTCCTGGATCTGACCTGACAGCTGCAGGTAGCCCCAGAACATCATGTAGACCGCTGCCAGCGTGATCACGGCCGGCTCGAGCGCCGAGGCCACTGCAGTGGTCGTATCGCCGATGTAGCCCGTAAGAATGCCATTGAGCCACACGTCCAGTTCGGCAAAGAATCCCATGGTGATGTTCCGCGTGGCGGCCGGCCGGACTACAGGCCCATCGGCGCCAGGGTGGCGAAGCTGCCCACGTCCGCGATCGCGCGCTCCCTGACCCGCTGCTTGCGCAGCTCCTCCTCGGCCTCAGTGGTCTTGTAGAGCGCCTGGAGCTTTGACTGATCGTTGCTGATCATTGTCTGCTCGGCATTGATGCGCGCCTGCAGTTCGAGGATCGCCTTTTGATCGGTGGTCGTGCCGATGGCGCTGATCAGCTGCTGCAGCTCATCAAAGCGGCTGCTGGTGTCGGCCAGTGCGCTGCGACTGACTGCCCCGCTGGTCGCAACCGAAATCCGGGCATCGGAGAGCGCCGTGCGCTCATTGGGACCGAGCTGGCCGAGCTGGGCCGCGCTCATTACCGAATTCCCCGAGACAATCGACTGCAGGTTGGCCGCCAGCGCACTGTAGGTGGTGCTGGAATTGCTGATGACGCTCGCCAGTGAATTCCAGTCGGTGGGCAGGTAGTTTCGGTTCTGCCCAGCGAGCAGCTGCTCCATGCCGCGCGATCCGGTCATCGATTGGAGCGTGCTCTCGGCTTGCACCAGCTGGTTGCGCATGGTCACCAGCTGGTTTTCCATGTTGGCCACCTGGGTAATCAGCTGGGCAATCGCGCCGAGGTCGGTGACCGGTATCTGCGCCGTACACGGTTGCACGAGGCCGACGCTGATGAGGATCAGAAGGGCTGCAGCGAGCTGGCGTAGACGGTTCATGCGATGCTCCTTTGGGTGTGGGTGGAAACACTCTCGGCAGTGTTCTGCCGCAGTAGCCGATGAAATTCCGGCAGCCAGCGGCCCGGATCAGCGCCGGTCTGCTGCAGGACCTGCTGTGCCAGCTCGATGCTGCTGCGGCGACTGGAGAGAATGGCCAGTTCCTCATCCATGCCGCGCAGGTCGAGCCGGCAGACGATGCTCTGTCGGCCCTGGCGCACCAGAAACTGCCGCGAACCTGGCTCCATCTGCTGGCTGATGAGGCTCCATTCGCGCTCGGAGAGGCCGAAGCCCTGCTGGTATTCGCCCGGATCGGCGACCGGGCAGGGAAAGAACACCTTGGTGGGCGTCTGCTCGATGATGGTTCGGCTGATCGGACTCTTCAGGACGTCGCTCGGACTTTGCGTCGACAGGCACATCACGGCGTTGAGTTTTCGCCAGGTCTTGGGGCCATCCTTGGCAAACTGCTCGAAAGCCGGGTCGCTCAGCATCCGCCAGAACTCATCGAGCCAGCACACCAGCCGGCGGCCATCCAGCAGCTGGCGTACCAGATGAAACAGGTACAGCGTGACCGGCGTGCGGGTGTCGGGATGATCCAGGAATTCAGTGACATCGAAGCCAATGATCGGCGTCTCATGCATCAGCGGACTCACGCGATCCTCGGGATTGTCGAACACCCAGGCGTAGTCACCACCGCTGCTCTGGCACCAGGGCGAGAGTCGCGCGTGAATGCCATTCACTTCCGTCGGGTCGAGGAACTCGATCAGCCGTGAGAGCCGGCGCGCCGCCGGCTCCAGCGCCAGGGTGCCGTGCAGCGCCTGATCCAGGTCCGCGGCCTGCTGAGCGTTCAAGTGTTCCGCGGGTGACTGGCCGGCGCGTCGCACCAGCTGTCGCAGCCAGGTCTTCAGGAAATCCACGTTGAGTGGCGTGGGCGCCAGGCGCAGCGGGTTGAAGCCGGTGGCGACGCCGCTTCGCAGCGGCAGATAAGTCCCGCCGAGCGCCAGCACCAGCAATTCGAGGCCCCGGTCCTTGTCGAAGATCACCTGGCTGACGCCCTGCCGCTGCAGCATCGTGATCAGGAATCCGATCAGTACGGTCTTGCCCGAACCGGTCGGCCCGCACAGGAAGGTATGCCCGGTATCACGCCGCCCACCCTCCTCGCCCGGGCCGCCCTCCGAAGCGTGCAGTGAGAAGTAGAACGGTGAGTGCGAGGAGGTCACCAGCAAAGCCAGTGCCGGACCCCAGTGATTGCCGCTGGCGTGCCCGCTTGGATAGTTATGAAACGGCGCGAGGGCCGCGAAATTCCGGCTGGTGATCGGTGCCTTGCGTGGTCGCACGCTGAAGTGCCCCGGCAACTGCGCCCAGAACGAGGCTTCCAGCGCAATGTCCTCGCGCGCAACCGTCATGCCGGTATCTGCAAGCAGATTCCTGGCCGAGGCGAGGCTGTCGGTCAGGCGCCGCAGTTGCCGCGGCAGATCCTCCGGGTCCAGCGTGTCGAAGCACTCGCTCAGAATCTGCAGCGTGAAATGATGATCCCCCATCGCAAAGCTGTTGCTGCTCAGGGCATCGAGCGCCCCTTTCAGTTCCTGCGCCTGGGACTGGCTCAGATCGCCGACATTGGTCATGCGATGGTATTGACGCTGCAGCAGCCCCTGGCCGGCAGCCCGGGACATGAATGCGAAGGACTGCGTCAGCAACAACGGGAACGGCGCCGAGAGCAGCCGGTTGAGCAATCCAGGCGTGGTCGAGGTGGGATATTCCTTGATCGCCAGCATCGCCCCGAGCCTGGAACCCTGCGGCATGCGGTACTCGATCAGTTCGCGCCCGAACAGGATGCGGCTGGTCGCCAGCACTTCGTTGAGCGGTGCCGAAGGCAACGGTACGGCGCGCTGCTCGCCATTGATCAGCAGCCCCAGGAACTGCAGCAGGCGCGAGCACGGTCTGCCGGTCGCGGCAGGCGCCTGATAGAGCCCCAGGAGTTCGGGCTCGTAGCGCTCGAGCGAGATGCGCACCAGTTTCGAAAGTTTCTCGCAGGCATCCAGCGCCTCGGCCAGTGCCTGTTCCTCGGCGGCGCGGCTGGTCTTGGCGAGCGCCCCGAGGGTCCATTTGCGCAGCGCCCCGGGTGCGGGCCGATAGACCAGGGTCAGGTAGAGCTCATTGACCATCAGCAGCTCGCCCGAGAGTCGCTGGTAGTAGTGGCGATACAGATCGGCCCCGAAGCCTGGCCTGAAGGCCTCTTCGGGAAGGCTGGCTTCGCGCCGTCGGACCAGGTGCACCCAGAGTGCAACGTTGGGGCTGGCTATGTTTCGCCACAGCACATTCAGGCGCTCATGCCAGTTGTTCAACGTAGCGTCGTCGCAGGTCTCGAAGCTTGCGCCAGCCAATCGAAAAGCTTGCACGTAGTCGCCGAACGTCGTGCTCACCACCGTCGGTGAGACGTGAGCGGCATATGGAACGCGTTGCGCTGCGGCCATCTCGCGACGGATGGCAGAACCATTTTTCAAGGCTAGACACTCCCGGTGATTAGCGGCGACGCTCGACGCTTGCAGGTAGTGTGGATGGCGTACGGTCGAAGCTGAAGGCGATTAAATGCGCGGTTTGGGGAGAAACGCCAACGTCGGGATTGGGAGAAACGGTGACGCGGTCCAGGGGTGCTCACGAGCAATATCTGGCAAAGAATCCAAACGGGTGCTTCGGGATCGGCGGGTTTGGGGTGCCCTTCAAAGTAGCAGCATTGCCTGAACAAGTCCCGCAGTGCATTC
>Ga0181537_10000669_pt1 | contig 31751 bp, 27 predicted proteins | sample PEATcosm2014_Bin_39_FD_119765 | JGI IMG/M metagenome (GOLD analysis project Ga0181537, IMG submission 119765) | Peatland microbial communities from MTU Mesocosm Facility, Houghton, MI, USA - PEATcosm2014_Bin23_10_metaG | ecosystem: Environmental > Terrestrial > Soil > Wetlands > Peat | place... | reverse complement strand
TGACGGCGGAGCCAGTGACGGCAGCGCCGGGACTCTCACGAGCTCATCACGCAGCGATTCCGGTCTGCTTGAGCAGCGGGCGCACATCGGGCTCGCGCCCGCGGAACCGCACGAATGCGTCCATCGCATCTACACTGCCGCCGCGCGCGAGAATCGAGTCGCGAAACCGCGCCGCCGTGGCGCTGTCGAACACGCCGGCCTCTTCGAAAGCTTCGAAGGCGTCGGCTGCGAGTACTTCCGCCCATTTGTAGCTGTAGTAGCCTGCGGCGTAGCCGCCCGCAAATATGTGCGCGAAGCTCGCCGGCATCCGGTTGAATGGAGCCGCGGGTACCACGGCCACCCGGCGCCGCACGGCGGCCAGCGTATCGGCGACTTTCGCGCCCTGCTTCACGTCGAAGTTCGCGTGCAATTCGAAATCGAAACTCGCCAGTTCGATCTGCCGCAGCGTGTCGAGCGCGGCATTGAACGTGCGCGTGCCCAGCAGACGCTGCAGCATGTCGATGGGCAGCGTTTCGCCGGTCTCCACATGAGCGGAGATCAGCGGCAGAACCTCCGGGCGCCACACGAAGTTCTCCATGAACTGGCTGGGAAGCTCCACCGCATCCCAGGAGACGCCGTTGATTCCGGCGATGCTGGGGTAGGCGACGCGCGTCAGCATGTGGTGCAAGCCATGGCCGAATTCATGAAACAGCGTGGTCACCTCGTCATGCGTCAGCAGCGAAGGCGCGGCGCCCACCGGCGCGGTGAAATTGCACACCAGCTGGGCCACGGGAAGCGCCGTTCCCGTGGGCAGGGACTTGGCGATGACGCATTCGTCCATCCAGGCGCCGCTGCGCTTCTCGGTGCGCGAATACGGATCGAGAAAGAATCCGGCGACGACCGTCTCCTTTTGATCGAGCAGATCGTAATAGCGCACCGAGGGATGCCACACCCCGACTCCGGGCCGCTCCCGGACCGTGATGCCGTAGAGGCGCCGGATCAGGGCGAACAGGCCGCTCAATACTTTGGGCAGCGGGAAGTACGGGCGCAATGCTTCCTGCGACACCTTGAAGCGGCTCTCCTGCAGCCGCTCGCTGTAGAACGCCATGTCCCAGGCGTTGAGCTTGCGGCCGGCGAATTCCTCGAGATCAGAGAACTCCTGGCGCGCCGCGGGCAGGCAGCGGCGCGCCAGGTCGTCCAGAAAGGTCAGCACTTGCGTGCCGCTCTTCGCCATCCGCGTTGCCAGCGCGTAATCAGCGAAGTTCTTGAATCCCACCAAGCGCGCCAGCTCGTGACGCAGCGGCAGGATCTCGGCAATGATGGGGTTGTTGTCGAAGCGTCCGGCGGAGGGACCGAGTTCGGAGGCCCGCGTGACCCACGCTTCGTAGATGTCGCGGCGCAGCTGCTCGCTCGCGGCGCTGGCCATGACGGTCATGTAGGTCGGTTGATCGAGTTTGAGCAGCCAGCCGGCCTGATTTGCCTCGCGGGCATCGGCGGCGGCGCGATCGACGGCGTTCGCCGGCAAACCGGCGAGCTCCGCATCATCGGTGATGCTGCGCGTGTACGCGCGGCCGGCATCGAGCACGTTCTCGGAGAACTTGGTGGCCAGCTGGGCGAGGCGCTGCGCAACCTCGCAGTACCGGGTCTTCTCGTCCGGGCCCAGATCGACTCCGGCCAGACGAAAATCGCGCAGCGCGTTCTCCACCACCTTGCGCTGCGACGGATCGAGTGCGCCGCGTTCATGTTGCAGCACGTACGCGTATCCGGCCTGCAGGGCGGCGTTCTGGCCGAGCTCGGAGGAATACGCCGTCAGCAGCGGCACGCATTCGTTGTATGCCTCGCGCATGTCCGGCGAATTGGCGACGGCGTTCAAGTGACCTATGGGGCTCCAGACGCGGCTCAATCGGTAGCTCAATTCCTCGACCGGCACGACCAGCGAGTCAAACGTCGGGTGGGGCTGCGCGGTCAGCTCGGCAAGGCGCAGCCGATTCTCCGTCAGCACCTTCTCCAGGGCGGGACGGGCGTGCGCCGCCTCGATGCGGCCGAACGCGGGCAGCGATTCAAATTCCAGCAGTGGGTTGTTCACGCGCAGATTCTATCAGACGTGCGTCAGCATCCAGGTCAGAGCCGCGCTGCTCCCCACGAATCCGCCGATCCCCGCCAGAGCGCGGCGGCGGAACCGCCGGGCGAGCGATTCCCCGTCGCACGCGGCCAACAGAAATGAGCGTCCGTCACCGGGGTGCGCCAGCACGTTGAGCGACGAGGGCGTGCGGGTGTCGGCGGCTCGTCCGTCGAGGACCTGTTTGCGGGCGGCCGCGCGGGCCCGCTCCCACTCGCCGGCGCTGAGCGTTCCGTCGTGGTTGGCGTCGAAGCGCGACAGCAGGCCGGCCTGGTCGCGCTTCCATTCGTGCAGCAAAGCGGCCGCCTCGTCGCCGGGGTCCAGGGCACTCTGGCCGCCGAGGCTGCGGAACGCGCCGAGCGCGCAGACGTGCTCCTTGATCTCCAGCCGATGCTCCGTGTAGCGGTATTTGCCGCCCTTGAAAATATGGTCGGCCAGCCGGTCGAGAGCGCCGGTGCCGTCCGGAATGCGCCCCTGCGGCCACGCCTCGGGCCCGTACCAAACAGTGCTGGCGCTGGGAAACACGTCGGCGCCGCGCGGATCCACCAGGCACTGCCCGGTGCCGTCGTCGATCAGAAACGGAGCGTCGCTGGTGCCGCTGTCGAGCGCCGCCCACGAACGACTCCGGCCGCCGCCGCGTTCCTCGATCTTGTAGCGCCACCAGGTGCAGGGCAGACCGGTCAAGGGTCCTCTGTTATGCGAACCCGGCGGCAGCAGACCTCGGCCGCTGAGTTCGACATAGCCCTGCGCCGCGGAGCGCACGCGCGAGGTCGGCGTGTCCGCGATGGCGCGGTTCCTGGCCCATGATTTGAAGGAGAACCAAAACGAATACGCCGCGCCTATCCCTAGGGCGGCGGCGATGAGCCAGAATTCGGATGGTTGGCCGGCCATGTCCGGATCGCTCGCCGCCCAAGGACCTCAAGCGGCCTAGGTGCCGCTGAAGACCGCGCGCACGTCGACATCGCGCTGCTCCGCGCTCGCGAATTCCAGCAAGTGCGCCGCCGGAAAACCGAAATGCTGCGCGATCACGACATCCGGAAACACCTTCACCCGGATGTTGTTCAGATTGACCTGGTCGTTGTAGAGCTCGCGCCGGTCGGCGATGGACTCTTCCAGCGCGGTGATGCGGCCCTGCAATTGCTTGAAGGTTTCGTCGGTCTTGAGCTGCGGGTAATTCTCGGCCACCGCGAACAGCCGCACGACACCCGCGCGCAGCTGCTGCTCGGCGGCGCCCACGGCGGCAACATCGCCCGAGGTGCTCGCCTGACTGACCGAGGCGCGCGCGCGCATCACCTTCTCGAGCGTTTCCTGCTCGAATTGCATGTAGCGCTTGCATGTCTCTATCAGCTTCGGCAGCTCATCGTGGCGCTGCTTCAGCAGCACCTCGATATTCGCCCATGCGACTTTGACGTTCTCGCGCAGGTTCACGAGTCCATTGTAGATGCCGACGAAATAAACGGTCAGCGCCAGTCCAAGGGCCAGGATCACGACAACACCGACCATCGCTGTACCTCATCCGCGAGTTATGGGCGCGGGGAGTATATCATTGGGTTTTCCCGGGCTTTCTGTACGGAGTTCACAGTGTCGGATCAAGCCTTCGATCTCATCAGCATCGGCGGCGGCAGCGGCGGCCTGGCCTGTGGGCAGCGCGCGGCGGAGTACGGCGCCAAGGTCGCCGTGATCGAGTCTCACCGTCTCGGCGGAACCTGCGTGAACGTCGGCTGCGTTCCGAAAAAAGTCATGTGGAATGCGGTGAGTGTGGCGCTGGGCCTCGCCGATGCGAAGGACTATGGGTTCGACGTGACCATGGGCGAGAACGATTGGGCGGCGCTGAAGCGCAAGCGCGACGCCTATGTACTGCGCTTGAACGGGATCTACGAGCGCAACCTCGAGGCCAAGGGCGTGACCCATGTACGCGGCGCCGCGCGATTCCTGGACAAGGGCACGGTCGAAGTGAACGGTGCCCGCCTGACGGCGCGGCACATCGTGATCGCCACCGGCGGCGAGGCCACCGTGCCTTCACTGCCGGGAGCGGCTCATGGCATCACGTCGGACGGCTTCTTCGCGCTCGAGCAGCGGCCGAAGCGGGTTGCCATCGTCGGCAGCGGCTACGTTGCCTGCGAGCTGGCCGGAGCGTTCCACGAGCTCGGCAGCGAGGTGGAACTTTTCATCCGCAAGGATCACCTGCTGATGAGCTTCGATGCGATGCTCGGAAAATCCTTGATGCGCGAGATACGAAATCAGGGGATGACCATCCATCCGCACGTGGTGCCGGCGGCAGTCAGCGAGCGCCTGGGCCTAAAAATCCTGACGGCGGCGGACGGGCGGGAGTTCTCGGGCTTCGATTGCCTGCTGTGGGCCGTCGGGCGCCGCGCGAACGTGGCAGGGCTCGACCTCGCGCGCGCTCGTGTCGCGGTCGATGACTGGGACTTCGTGATCACCGATGGTTTCCAGAACACCAATGTGCCGGGCGTGTACGCGATCGGCGACGTGACGGGCCGCGCGGCGCTGACGCCCGTGGCGATCGCCGCCGGAAGGAGATTGAGCGACCGCCTATTCGGCAATAAAGCCGACAGCCGGCTCGAATACAGGATGATTCCAACCGTGGTGTTCACGCACCCGCCCATCGGCACGGTGGGCGCGAGCGAAGCCGAGGCGCGCGCCCAATACGGGGACGCCGTGAAAGCCTACGTCGCCGACTTCACGCCCATGTACCACGCCTTGACCACGCGCAAGACGCACACCGACATGAAGCTGGTCTGCGTGGGACCCGAAGAACGCATCGTCGGCTGCCACATCATCGGCGCCGGCGCAGACGAAATGCTGCAGGGTTTCGCGGTGGCGATTCGCATGGGCGCCACCAAGCGGGACTTCGACGACACCGTCGCCATTCATCCGACGAGCGCGGAAGAGCTGGTCACCATGCGTTGACCAAGAGATCTCTTAGCCAATGGCGTCAGGCGTGCTGCGCGAGCGCCTGCAAAACCGGCTGCGTATCGGGCCGGATGCCGCGCCAGAGCAGGAATGACTCCGCCGCCTGTTCGACCAGCATGCCCCACCCCTTGGTGACGCGCGCCGCGTACAGCGATTTTGCCCACAGCGTGAAAGGCGTGTGGCCCCTGCCGTACGCCATGTCGTAGCAAATCGTGTGTTCGTCGACGAGTCCCACCGGCATGTCGGGCATTTCGCCCTTGAGACTGGCGGAGGTGGCGTTGATGATGAGATCGTACGGCGGACCCTCGACATCGGCGAATCCGCAGCCCGAGATCTGCCCCATGTCGGCGAATTCGGCCGCCAATTTACGGGCGCGGTCGGGCGTCCGGTTGGCAATGATCACCTCGGCCAATTCGCGCTCCAGCAAGGGTCCGAGCACGCCGCGCACCGCGCCGCCTGCGCCCAAGATCAGGAGCCTCTTGTCGGCGAGATTGAGCCCCAAGTTGCGCTCGAGGTCGGCCGTGAGCCCCAGCCCGTCGGTGTTGTCCCCGAGCAGCGAAGTATCCTTGAAAAAGGCGATCGTATTCACCGCCTGCGCCCGTTCGGCCCGCGGTGTGAGCTCGTTGACGAGCTCGGCCGCCGCCTGCTTGTGGGGCAGCGTGACATTCAAGCCGCGCACGCCGCTTGCGAACAGGCGCAGGGCTTCGCGGCGAAAATCATCCGGGATGACGTCGAACAAGCGATACACCAGGTTCTGGGCGGTCGCTCTTGCAAACATGCCATGGATGAACGGCGACCAGCTGTGGGAAACGGGGTGGCCGACGACCCCGTACTGATCCGGCGTGTCCGGTAAGGTGGTGATGCTCACTCTGCCAGCCACTGTGCGGCGCGCTTGGCGAAATAAGTCAATATACCGTCGGCGCCCGCCCGCTTCATAGATACCAGCGTCTCCAACGCCGCGGCGCGTTCGTCCACCCATCCGAGGCTGGCCGCGGCCATGATCATCGCGTACTCGCCGCTGACCTGGTAGACGAAGGTGGGCATTGCGAAGCGATCCTTGACGCGGCGCACAATGTCCAGGTACGGCAGGCCGGGCTTGATCATGACCATGTCGGCGCCCTCGCTGATATCGAGCGCCACCTCGCGCAGCGCCTCGTCCGAATTACCCGGGTCCATCTGATAGGTGTGCTTGCTGCCCGCGCCCAGCTGGCCGGCGGATCCCACCGCCTCGCGAAACGGGCCATAGAAGCTCGACGCGTACTTCGCGGCATAGGCCAAAATCCGCGTGTTGACGAGGCCGGCGCTCTCGAACGCAGCGCGGATGGCGGCGATGCGGCCATCCATCATGTCCGACGGGGCGACCACATCGGCGCCGGCATCCGCGTGCGAGCGAGCCTGCCGCACCAGGGTTTCCACGGTCAAATCGTTCTGCACATAGCCCTCATCGTCGATCAGGCCATCCTGCCCATGCGTCGTGAAGGGATCGAGCGCAACGTCGGTGATGACGCCCAAGCCCGGGAACTCCTTCTTCACCGCCCGCACCGCCGTCTGCGCGATGCCGTCCGGATTCCAGGATTCGCGCGCATCGAGGGTCTTCTTCTCCTTGGGAGTGACCGGGAACAGGGCGACGGCGGGGATCTTCAGACGCGACACCGTCTCGCATTCGCGCAAGGTTTGGTCGATGGACAGCCGCTCCACCCCGGGCATGGAGGCCACCGGCTGGCGTTCGCCGCGGTCCTCGACCACGAAGATCGGGTAGATCAAGTCATCCACGCTCAAGCGGGTTTCGCGCATCAAACGGCGGGAAAACTCGTCGCGCCGCATGCGCCGCAGGCGCGTATTTGGAAATGAATTGGCGCTCGTTCCGGTCATCTCGACTGTGACTCCTGACTATAGCTTCCATGCCGCGAATCGCGCAGGCCCGACCCCGGTACAGACCTCCGGCCGTCGAGGGCGCCGGCGTAACGCGGTAGTATCGCGGGGGAGATATCTTAAGCCGGGTGCTGATTTAACCATGAAGGATCAGGTTGGCGGAAATCAGAAGCGCGCCCGGTTTCAAGCGCTGTGCCAATCCCTGCGGCCTGATCTGCTGCGTTTTGCCTTCTGGTTGTCCCGCGACCGCGCCCTGGCCGAGGACGTGGTGCAGGAAACCATGCTGCGCGCCTGGAAGGCGCAGGATTCGCTGCTCGACGAGGCCGCGGCCAAACCCTGGTTCTTGACCATTATCCGGCGCGAATACGCTCGCAGCTTCGAACGCAAGCGCTTCGTGACCGTGGATGTCGACGAGCTCGTCGCCCGAGAAGAGCCGATGCTCGCCGCCGCCGAGGAGCAGGATCTCGCCGAACTGCGGGCGGCTTTGCTCAAATTGCCTGACGAGTACCGCGAGCCGCTGGTGCTGCAGGTGCTGATGGGTTTCTCCACGGCCGAGATAGCCCGAGAGCTCAATCTTTCGGGCGCCGCCGTGTTGACGCGCTTGTTTCGCGCGCGTAAGCAGCTGCGTGTGTTATGCGGCGAGGATACGAGCTTGGATCCGCTGGAATGATGGACTGCGCCCACTATCGACGCTCGCTGCTGGCCGATCCGCGCGACCCGGAGCCGGCGCTGGCGGAGCACCGCGAGGGTTGCGGCGAGTGCCGCCTGTACACCGAGCGGCTGCTGCATTTCGAGTCACGCCTCCACCGCGCGCTGCGCGTGGCCGTGCCTGACTCCGCCGTGCCGCCCGCGGCGGGCGGCAGGCCGGCGCCGGATCGAACGATGCCGCTGCGAGGGCGGGCCTCTCGCAGGGGTTGGCTGGCGATGGCGGCGAGCGTGCTGTTGGCGACGGCGGTAGCGGCAGGCTTGTGGCTCAGCGTGCCGCGATCCAGCCTCGCTTCCGACGTGGTGACGCACATGCGGGAGGAGCCGGACGCGTGGCGGCGCACCGACGTGCCGGTGCCGGGTAGAGCGCTGCAAGACGTGCTGCGTGACTCGCACCTGCGTCTGACCGCCCAGGCTGGCGTCGTCAGTTATGCCAACAGTTGCGCGTTCCGCGGACACCGGGTGCCGCATCTGGTCGTACAGACCGAATCAGGCCCGGTCACGGTGATGGTGCTGGTGCATGAACGGGTGTCCGAGCCGGTGGAGTTCGACGAACAGGGCTATCGCGGGGTCATCGTTTCCGTGCCGGGTCACGGCAGTCTTGCCGTGCTGACCCGCGGGCCGACCCCCGGCCTCGAGACCACCCTGCACATCGCCCGCCGGGTGCAGGGTTCGATCGTCTGGACCGATTAGTCGGGCAGCGGAATCAAATTCCGACTTCGCCCAGCAAATCGACCAGCCGCCGCGCACTCGCCGCCAACGTCGGGTGAGCGGCCTCAAATTGCACCGCCATACGCTCCAACCGGTCGGGGAGCGTGCCGGGCGCGGAGGAGGGCGAATCGGCGGGCTCCTCGATCAAGCGATTGATGTCTCGCATCATCTCCCCGAGGGACTCCCTGGATTTGGGGTCTGCACGCAGAGCGTCGGACATCTGCGCATGCAGCTTGGCGGCGAGGTCGCGGAGGGAGTCTTTGTCCATGGGGGTCCTGAAGGAGATCGACCAAAGGGTTAGGGCGTCTATTGTGCCATCCGCTCGGGCGTCAGTCGGGCTACTTCCACGTAGCCGGCCCCCGGAGTCGCGATCCCGGCATGAATCGCGGCATAGGCGCGGGTCAGGTACTCGTCTGCCCCATGGGGCGGATTGACGATCATCAAGCCGCTGCCGGCCATCCCAACCCCCGCATCGTCCGGATGAATGGCGAGATCGGCAATGAGCATTTTCGGAATTCTTAGCGCCTCGAAGCGCGCATGCACCATGCTGCGCTGTGGCGCGCTGCGGATCGGGTACCACATCAGGAAAATCCCGCTCGGCCAGCGGCGATAGGCTTCCGCGAACGCCTGCAGCATCAATTTGAGCTCATCGAGGCTTTCATAGGGCGGATCGATCAATACCAGTCCGCGGCGCTCATCCGGCGGCAGAAAGGCCTTGAGCGCGGCGTAGCCATCGCCGATTTCGGTGCGTACGCGGCCCTGGGACTCGATCTCGCGCTGCGCGGCACGCGCCTCGGCCGGCATCAGCTCGACGAACAGCGCGCGATCCTGAGGCCGCAGGCCGGCCGCGATCAACGCCGGGGAGCCGGGATAGCGCGCCAGCCGCTTTCCGCGCCGCGCGCGTATGGCGGCGAAGTACTCGGCCAGCTCAGCGGCGCCGATGCTGGTCTCAATGAGGCGCTGAATGCCCCGCTCGGCCTCCCCGGACTTCTGCGCTTCAGGGGCCTGCAGATCGTAGTATCCGCGGCCGGCATGACTGTCGAGCACGAAGCACGCGGCGTCCTTGCGCTTCAGTGCGCCCAGGCAGTACGTCAAGCCGACGTGTTTCGCCACGTCCGCAAAGTTTCCTGCGTGATAGATGTGCTTGTAGTTCACCGCGCGGCATTGTGCCTGTGCCACGGCGTGCCGTCGAAACGAATCGGCCGGCGCGCTTCCATGCCGCGGCAGCCGGCAGCAGCCTACCCGGCGCTCACCTTGGAACGGCCTTCAGTTTGCAATCGGAGCCACCCATGAGATTGCTGTTGCATAGGTCGAATGGATTCTGGCGCTGAAGTGACCGGTACCCATGGCGCCTGGGGCCACGATACGTGTTCAAAATCTGTATCCCACCCCGAAATGCAGGATATCGCAGTCATGGTCGTCGCCCGTGCCAATCCGGTCCCATATCACCCGCGCCACCCACCGCTGCGTCAGCGAGTAGCCAATGGTCACGGACACGATGACCGCCAGATTGGAGGGCGACTGCGCGTTCGCGAGGTTATCGTCCTGGCTCACGATGAAGCCGCCCGCGCCGACTCCGACGCGAAGGTGCGAGGTGACGCGCTGCTCGGCCCAGATCTGTGCCGCAAATCCGTCGCGCCAATCGAGCGGGGTACCCTGACCCGAGATGAACGAAACCGACGCGGAAAGATGCTCAGTGATCGTTCTGCGGGCGCCGATGGCTTCCGACAATCCCGTCTCTGAATGGGTGGTATTCGCGACCCGTTCTCCCAAAAGCCCGTCGATTTCCCAAACCGGTGCGGTTCGCGGCGCGGTGTCGGCGCCGGAGCCGCCTTCGGCCGGCGACAAGTCGAATTTTGAGGCGAAACGATAACCGGCGCCGAACACCAATGCGGTCGAGTTGTACTTATCGGAAGCCGAGACTTGATTCACGCGCAGGAAGGAAAACCAGTGGTTCGCGAAATACCAGTCCACGGCGGCGCTGCCGACGGCGCCCCATCCATGAGCGTCGTGAAATTCGGGGTCGGGCGCCAGGGCGTGGGTGTCATAGTAGCGGTAGGGGCCGATACCCGCTTCGAACACCAGACCCGCCTGGCTCGGGCGGCTGTGCCACCACAACTGCAGCACCTGGCCGTCACGATGGTTGTTGGGAAGATGTCCCTCGTTCAGCCAGGTAAACCCGGCCGCCAAGCGATCGGTTAGGGGTTCTCGATATTCCAGGCCCCAGGAGTAAGTCTTGCTGTCGCTGTTGTTGGACTCCAGGCGCCCGTCGAATCCGTCGAGTTCGCCTGCCTGTGCGCACGGGCCGGCGCATATGGCAAGACAGAGCAGGCAATCCGCTATGAGGGCATCGATGCGCACGGAGCGTTAGCGGGAGCGGGCGGATGGCGGCGCGTGGTCGATGCCGAACTCACGGGGATTCGAGCTCGGCGAGATAGGCTCTCGGCCGCAGGAAATCCTCGTACAAGCGCGCCTCGGGTGAACCCGGCTCGGGATGCCAGTCATAATCCCAGCGCGCCAGCGGCGGCAGCGACATCAGAATCGATTCGGTGCGGCCGCGCGATTGCAGGCCGAACAAAGTTCCGCGGTCGTAAACCAGATTGAATTCCACGTAGCGGCCGCGCCGGTACAGCTGAAACCGGCGCTCGCGCTCACCGTAGGACTGATCCTTGCGGCGCTCGAGGATGGGCAGGTAGGCGGGCAGAAAGTGATCGCCCACGCTTCGCATCAGGGCGAATGACCGATCGAATCCGCCTTCGTTGAGGTCGTCGAAGAACAGGCCGCCGACGCCGCGGGTTTCGTTCCGATGCGGCAGGAAGAAATAGCGGTCGCACCACTCCTTATATGTCTGATAGATCTGTGGGCCAAAGGGCTGGCAGGCGTCGCGCGCGGCGCGGTGCCAGTGCAGGACATCCTCGTCGTACGGATAGTACGGCGTTAGATCGAAGCCGCCGCCAAACCACCAGTGAGCGGGACCGGAATTGGGCGAGGCCGCGAGGAAGCGCACATTGCAGTGGGTTGTCGGCGCATGTGGGTTTCGCGGATGAAACACCAGGGACAGACCCATCGCCTCGAACGGCGCGCCGGCGGTGTCGGGCCGAAGATTCGAGGCGGACGGCGGCATCTTCTCGCCGAACACATGCGAGAACGACACCCCTGCCCGTTCGAAAACCGTCCCTTCGCTCAGGATGCGGCTCTCGCCGCCGCCGCCGCCAGGCCGCGCCCACGGGTCGCGCCTGAACTTCGCGCCATCGATCGCCTCCACCGCGGCGGTGATGCGGTCCTGCAAGTCGTTCAAGTAGCGCTTGACCGCAGATGCATCCATCGAAGGTTACGCCTTCTTTTTTACGGAACTCTTCTTGGTCTTGAGCCGGGTCTTGGAGCGCGAGCCGATCATCGTCGGGGGCGCCTTTTTGTCTGCGGAGGCTTGAGCGCCCTTGGCAGCCAGACGGGCGCTCGTCACCCGGCCCGCCGACGGGGCCCGGGCCGCAGCCGCAAGCGCCACCGGCGAAGCCGCGGCGCTGGGCACGCCGCCGTTGGCGGAGCGCTGCTTGGCAATGCCCGAAGCGGCCGCCCCTTGCGCCGCGGCCGCCGCGGCCGCCTTTTTGGACGACCCGTTGGCCGGTTTGGCTTTGCCGTTGGATCCCTTGCGGCCGCGGCCCCATTTGCCGAAGGCGCGCGCAGGCGCGGCCGCCAGCAGGGCCTGGCACTCTTCCAAGGTCAGACTCTTCGGCTCCTTGTCCTTGGGGATTTTCGCATTGCGCGCCTTGTCGGTGATGTAGGGGCCGTAGCGTCCATTCAGCACCTGAATGCCGGCGTCGGGAAAATCCAGGATGAGCCGATTGGCATCCGCGATTTCCTTCTCGCGAATGACTTCGAGCGCCCGCTCGGGGGTGATTTCGTACGGATCGTCGGTTTTCAGCGATGCGTACTTCGCACCGTATTTAACGTAGGGACCGAAACGGCCCACATTGGCCGTGATCTCCTCGCCGGCTGGTGTCGCACCGAGCTTGCGCGGCAGTTTGAACAGCTCAATTGCCTCGGCGTGAGTGATGACGTCCATCTTCTGCCCGGGCCGCAGACCGGCGAAACGCGGCTTGTCCTCATCGTCCTTGGTGCCTATCTGCACGAACGGTCCGAATCGCCCCATGCGCACGCTCATCGGTTTGCCGCTCACGGGATCCTTCCCCAAGTCCCGGGCCTGCGCGACTTCCTCGCGGCTCACGGAGGATTCGGTGTGGTTCACCAGATCGATGAACGGTTTCCAGAACTTCTCCAGCAACGGGACCCATTCCAGCTCGCCGTTCGCCACGGCATCGAGCGAATCTTCCATCTTGGCGGTGAAGTCGTAATCCACGTAGGTCGTGAAGTACTGGGTCAGGAAGCGGCTGACGATTTTGCCGATGTCGGTCGCCGTGAAGCGCCTGCTTTCGATGTCGACGTACTGTCGATCGCGCAGAGTGGAAATGATGGACGCGTAGGTCGACGGCCGCCCAATGCCGTATTCCTCCAGCGCCTTGACCAAGGACGCCTCGGAGAATCGCGGCGGCGGCTCCGTGAAGTGCTGGGTGGGCACGATCCCGTTCAGCTTGACCTTATCGCCTTCCTTCATCGGCGGCAGCACGTGATCCGAGTCGTCCAGGACCGCGTCGTCGATGCCCTCCTGGTACACGGATATGTATCCGGGCTTGACCAGGGTGGAGCCGTTGGCGCGCAGCACCGTGCGTTGTGAATTCTCGCCTCCCGCCAGCATGTCCACCGCCACCGTATCGAAAATCGCCGGCGCCATCTGACACGCTACCGTGCGTTTCCAGATCAGGGAATACAGGCGAAACTGATCGGACTCGAGTTTCTTTTCGATGTCGCCCGGCAGAACATTTGCCGCGGTTGGGCGGATGGCCTCATGCGCTTCCTGTGCGTTCTTCGATTTGGTTTTGAAAATCCGCGGCTCGTCGGCAAGACCTTCCTGGCCGTACAGCCGTACGATGACGTCGCGGATCTGGCCGATGGCTTCCTGCGACAGATTCAGCGAGTCGGTGCGCATGTAGGTGATGAGGCCCACCTGACCCTCGCCGATGTCGACACCTTCGTACAGCTGCTGGGCGACACGCATGGTCTTTTGCGCACTGAAGCCGAGCTTGCGGGCCGCCTCCTGCTGCAGTGTCGAGGTGGTGAAAGGCGGCGCCGGGTTGCGCTTGCGCTGCTTGCGATCCACCGTCAAGACGGTCAGTGCGCCTTTTGCGGCGTCCTCGAGCGTGCGCTCCACGCCGCGGGCTTGCTGCTCCGTGGTGAAACTGAACTGCTCCACCTTCGCGCCCAGATACTCGACGAGCTTGCCCGGAAATTTCTGCTCCGAATGCTCGAGCTCGGCATCGATGGTCCAATATTCCCGTGCCACGAAGGCCGCGATTTCGTCCTCGCGCTCGCAGATCATGCGCAGCGCGGGACTTTGGACCCGGCCGGCGGACAAGCCGGGGCGCACTTTCTTCCACAGCAGCGGGGACAGGTTGAAGCCCACCAGAAAATCCAGCGCGCGCCGCGCCTGCTGGGCGTTCACCAGATCGACGGACAGCTCGCGAGGGCTGGCCATCGCTTCACGGACGGCGTTCTTGGTGATTTCGTAGAACACGACACGCTGCACTTGTTTGTCCTTGAGTTCGCCCTGCGCTTTCAGGAGCTCGAACAGGTGCCAGGAGATGGCTTCGCCCTCGCGGTCCGGATCGGTTGCCAGGAACAGTGACTTGGCCTTTTTGAGGGCGCGCGAGATGGCGTCGACATGCTTCTGGTTGCGCTCGACCACCTGATACCTCATGGCGAAGTGGTGCGCCGGGTCGACGGCGCCTTCCTTCGGCACGAGGTCGCGAACGTGACCGTAGGAGGCAAGGACCTCGAAGTCCTTGCCGAGGTATTTCTTGATGGTCTTCGCCTTGGCAGGCGACTCCACGATAACGAGGTTGCTGCTCAAAGTCGTCTAATGCAATGCGTCTGAGCGCTCTTCGAAGACCAGGTCTTCCATCTGCGCGTAAGCGGATTCTTGTCCCGGTTGGCTGAATAGCACCATCAAGACGACCCATTTGACCTGTTCGATATCGATCTCGTCGGCTTCGAGGGCCATGAGCCGGTCGATGACGAGCTCGCGCTGCGTGCCGGAGAGTATTTGCACATTCTCCAAATACATCAGGTAGCCGCGCACATCGGTGTCGAGACGCAGCAATTCCTGGCTGCTGAACACCCGCACCGCTCGGGCGGTCGCCTCGGCGACCTTGCCGAGCTGTTCGCCGGACAGTCCGTCCAGCCATTCCAACGCGCGCTCTATGTCGGGTTCCGCGAAACCCGCCTTGTCCAATTCGACCTTCAAGACATGGCGATCCGGCCGTGGCTCGTCGTCGGCGCTCATGTAATTCTCGAACAGATAGATGAGCAGATCGAGAACGTTATCTTTCACCTCCGGCTCCTAACGACTCGGGAGTAGCGGCCCCCGGGGGCGGCCTGAACGTGGCCTTCGAGCTCGAGGATCAGCATCATCGAGGACACGGCTTCTGGTTTGAATCCGGTACGGACGACCAGTACATCGAGGTCCGCGGGATCAAAGCCGAGCGCATCTAACAAGATTTTGTGATCCTTGTCCATGCCTGCCAACCCTTCATCCCCCGAAACGGGCCCTGCGCCGATCGCAGAGCGCCGCCGGAAGAATGCGGAAAAGTTCAATTCACTCAATATGTCATGCGCCGTTTCGGTCAAGTGGGCGCCTTGCCGGATCAGCTCGTGGCAGCCGCGGCTCAAGGGACTGTGGATCGAGCCGGGAATGGCGAACACTTCCCGTCCCAGGGCGGCCGCCAGCCGCGCGGTGATCAGCGAACCGCTTCCGCGCGCCGCTTCGATCACCAAGGTCCCAAGACTCAAGGCCGCAATGATGCCGTTCCGCCGCGGAAAATTCTCGCGTCGAGGGGGAGTTCCAAGCGGAAATCCGCTGACCAGCGCACCCTTCCGCCGGATTGCGTCGGCCAGCGCAGTATTGCTGCGCGGATAGATGGCATCGAGCCCGGACCCGAGTACGGCCAGCGTGAGGCCCTCTGACAGGAGCGCTCCCCGGTGTGCCGCGCTGTCGATTCCAACGGCGAGGCCGCTGGTGACGGCAAGCCCGCGCGCGGACAGATATTCCGAGAATTCAAGGGCCGTAGCCTGGCCCTGCGCGGTGGGATTGCGGCTGCCGACGATGGCCAGTTGCGGTTCGCCCAAAACCTCGGCGTTGCCGGCGACGTACAGTGCGATCGGCGGGCGCTGCGCGTCGCGCAGCAGGGTGGGATAGCGAGGATCCGTGAACGGCACCACGTGATGTCCGGGATCCTTCAGCCAAGCCCGTTCCGCGTGGCTCAGCTGCGCCCTCGCGCCCGCCAAGAACTCGCGCGCCGCCGCGGGAATTCCGGCTCGTTCGCGCCACGCATCGGAGGCGGCGACGATGTCTTGAGCCGCTCCCAATAGCTCGAGCGCCCCCGACAGGGCGCGGATGTCGAGCGTGGGTGCGCGCGTGAGCATCACCCAGGCAGCGGAGTCTTCGCTCGGCGGCATCGGAGGGATTATCGAGGATGCGCCGCTCCCCCGCAGCCCAAGATCCCGGCGGCAACGTGCAGATTTGCGAAATCGCCGCCCTTAAGGGTTCTCGACTCGATCGGCCACCCGGATGATGTCGGTGGCCTCCATGATGAGTCCGTAGCTCAAATGGTCGAAAGTCTTGAAGACCATGAAGGTGCCGCTGCGCTCGTCCGGGAGCCGTACTTTCTGGGCGACAAGCCGGGACATTCCATTCAAGAAGCCCTTGTTCGCAGTATCGGGAATGACGCCGCCCGCCTGGTAAACCGCCAGCACATTGCCCGGCGCCAGGCCGTCGACGGCGCCGCGATTGATGACCACCACCTCGTACTGTCCGATGACGGTGACGCCATTCGATACGGCCAGGATCCGGCCGGTGGTCCTGATCTTCGGTGCGCTGGGAATGAAATCCAGCGGCACATCGACGCCTCCGGCGAACAATTTATCGCCCGCTTCGGTCTCGCGCGCCGATTCGGTCATGATCAAGGTCACCGGGTCGCCGAGGCGGGTGACGTGACCGGCGCCGTTGAAGACGCCGTCGTAGCCCACGATGCGATTGCCGTCGTCCGGATCGCGCAAGGGGTCGCCCACGCGCACGACGTTGTAATGAGTGCCAAGTTCCACGGGACCGGAAAAGCCACGCGCGTACAGAGTGTTGCCCTCGGCCATGATGACGTGCATGTCGCGCGTCGACAGCACATAAGGAGCATGTTTGATTTGCTCCTTCGCCAGCACCGTGGGCTTCGACATGAAAGCGGCTACGGTCTCGTAGGGAATGGTGGTGATCGCACCCTCGAGAGGCTGGCTGCGAACTCGCGGCTCCGCTCGGGCAGAGTCACCGCGCTGCAACATGATGGTCGGGCGGCCTTCGATATAGACCAGCCGCAGGGTATCGCCGGGATAGATCAAGTGCGGATTCTGGATCTGGGGGTTCACCTGCCAGATCTCGGGCCAGTACCAGGGGTCGCGCAAGAAAACCTTGGCGATACCCCACAAGGTGTCGCCGCGCTTCACCACATAGCTCTCCGGCGCATTGGGATTGATCGTCAAGCCCCCTCGGCCAGCCTCGGCGGAGGAGGAGGCGCCGGCGCCGGCGCCCGGGCCCACATCGATGGCCGCTTCCATCGCGGTTCGGTCGTCGCCGACCACCGTGCCCTGCACCGTGGTTTCCTGCGACGCCAGCGGCACCGGCGGCGGCACCGGCTTCTGCGTTTGACACCCGGCAAGCACCGCCAGCGCGACACTGAGGGTAATTATTTGATGACCTTGCATTCGTTTCGCTCCCTTGGCACAGCTTGATGTCGCTGGCCGACTGGTATACTGCCGACCCGCCGCCAAAGACTGGGACGTAGCGCCCGTTTTTGCCGATTGCCGGCGCCTGAACGCGCGGCCAATGCGGGCATTAAGTTAAGCAGCGGCGGAACTTTAGCAACATTCTTCGGCCAAAAACACGATATTGCTCTCATAACTCCCATGACAAAGCTCGCAATTCTGGAGTATCCCGATCCGAGGCTGCGGAAGAAGGCCGCCCCGGTGACCGTGGTTGATGATGCAGTGCGGCAATTGGCGGACAACATGCTCGAGACCATGTATGCCGCCAAGGGCGTGGGGCTGGCCGCCACCCAGGTCGACGTACATAAGCGGCTGATCGTGCTCGACGTGAGCGAGTCGCGCACCTCGCCGCTGATATTGATCAATCCGGAGCTATTGACGCAGCAGGGATCAGGTCCTGGAGAAGAGGGCTGCCTATCCCTGCCCGGCATCTACGACAAGTTGTCACGCGCGACGCATATCCGCGTGCGTGCCTTAGGGCCCAATGGCCAGCCATTCGAAATGGATGCCGAAGGACTCCTCGCCGTGTGCATTCAGCATGAGATGGATCATCTCGAGGGCAAGCTGTTCGTCGACTATCTATCCGAGCTCAAGCGACAGCTGATTCGCCGCAGACTGGAAAAAGAGCGTAAGCAACGATCCCAAGGCAGCGATTATCGCGCGACGACGGCTGGGGCTCGAGCGCCCGGCGCCTCCGCACCGGCTCTTTGAGCCTTGAGCACGCATCATCCTCCTCTCAAGCTGGGTTTCGCCGGCACGCCGGAATTCGCCGTCCCGGCGCTTGGCGCGCTGGTGGAGACACAGCGGGTCTGCGCCGTCTTTACCCAGCCGGACCGGCCGGCCGGCCGCGGTCAGGCGCTGCGCGCGAGCCCTGTTAAAGCCTTCGCCGCGGTCCATGGGCTTGCCGTGCAGCAACCGTCGAGCTTCAAATCTCCGCAAGTGCTCGAGCTGCTGCGCGGCTTGGAGCTCGACGCTCTGGTGGTCGTTGCCTACGGGCTGATTCTGCCGCCGGCGGCGCTCGAGTGTCCGAGGCTCGGCTGCATCAATATCCACGCCTCGCTGCTCCCCCGTTGGCGCGGCGCGGCGCCGATCCAGCGCGCCGTTCTGGCCGGCGACTCGAAGACAGGCATCAGCATCATGCGCATGGAGGCGGGCCTCGATACAGGCCCCGTGCTGGCCGCCCGGGACATTGACATCGGCGCCGAGGACACGGCGGGGACCTTGCACGAACGGCTCTCCCGACTCGGGGCCGAGCTCATCGTTCAAACCATGGACGCGCTGGCCCGGGGTCCCGTACCCGAAGTGCCCCAGTCCATCGAGGGAGTGACATATGCCGAAAAAATCACCAAGGCCGAGGCGGCAATCGACTGGCGTGAGGACGCGGCGCTGATCGCGCGGCGCGTCCGGGCATTCAATCCCTGGCCCATCGCCGAGACGCGGCTCAACGGCGCGCAGGTGCGGATCTGGAGCGCGCATCCGCAGGGCGCCCTGCGAGCTGCGGAACCGGGCATGGTGCTCGCCGCCACGCACGCCGGCATCGACGTTGCGTGCGGGCGCGGCGTTTTGCGGATTCTTCGGCTGCAGCTTGCCGGCCGCAAGCCGCTGGCTCCTGTTGAGTTTCTCAAGGGTCAGCGGCTCGATGGCGCGCGCTTCTCGCCGCCATGACCGGCACGGCGGCGGGCGCGCGGTCGCTGGCGGCACACGCCGTGGCGCGAATTCTGCGAGAGGGAGTCACTCTCGATGCAGCCTTGCAGGATGCCCTCGTCGCCGCCGACTCGAGACTCGCGCCGTCGGTGCGCTCGTTGAGCTACGGCGCGGTGCGCGGATATTACCGCCACGAGGCTGTCTTGAGCCGGCTGCTGTCGACGCCGGTGAGGTCCCTCGATCTCTTGGTGCGCGCACTGCTCTCGGTCGCGCTGTACGAGATCGAGGATGAGAGGACGCCTGAATACGCGGTGGTCGACGCCACCGTGCAGACTGCAAAGGCAACCGATGCCAAGCGCGCGGCGGGATTGATCAACGCGGTTCTGCGACGCTATCTGCGCGAGCGCAAGAGTCTGGATGCGGACATCGCGCGCAATCCGGCCGCCCGCCACGCCTCGCCGGCGTGGCTCGCCGACCGCCTGCGCGCCGATTGGCCGGTGCGCTGGACTCAATTGCTGGCCGCCGGCGACGCCCAGGCGCCGATGTGGTTGCGCGTCAATAGCCGGCGTGCCACGGCCGGGGAGTATGTGGAGATGCTGCGAACGGCCGGGATCGGCGCCCGCGCGGAGCCGCGGGTGCCGCAGGCCGTTGTCCTGGATTCACCCTGCGATGTACACCACCTGCCCGGATTTGCCGAGGGTGTGGTATCGGTCCAGGATTTGGGGGCGCAGTGTGCGCTGTTTCCCTTGGGGTTGGCCGCGGGGCAGCGGGTACTCGATGCCTGCGCGGCACCCGGCGGAAAGACCGCGCTCATGGCGGAACGGGAGCCGCAACTGTCCAAGCTGGTGGCGGTCGACGTGGATCCGCAGCGTCTGGGCAGAGTTCGCGAAACCTTGAGCAGGGGAGAACTCGGCGCCCTGCTCGTGCACGGCGATGCCGCTGTGCCGGCCCCCTGGTGGGACGGCATTGCCTTCGATCGCATCCTGCTCGACGCACCGTGCTCAGCCTTGGGCGTGATCCGCCGCCATCCCGATATTCGTCTGCGCAAGTCCCCGTCGGATATCGACAAATTGCCGGCGCTGCAAGGGCGGCTGCTCGAGGCCGCATGGCACATGCTCGCCGCGGGAGGGCGATTGGTCTACGCCACCTGCACGGTGACTCGCAGCGAGAATCGCGATCTCGTCGGTGCGTTTCTGCGCAGCACCCCCGATGCGGCCGTGCTGCCGTCGGAAGCCTGGGAAGGCTGGCCGAACTTCGGCGAAGCGGATGAGTTCGGCCGGCAAATTCTTCCGGGAGAGGCGGGTGCCGACGGCTTCTATTATGCTGCCTTGACCAAACGATGAACGCCGCGCGATCAAACCCCACCCAACGTGCCCGCCGACGGGCGTGGCCGCTCGCAGCGCTGTACTGGGCCGCGGCGGCCGCGCTTTGGACGCAGCCTCTGCAAGCCGACGGGCTCGAGGGGCGTTTCGAGGTTCGCTCCGCCGACTTGCAGCTCAAGGATGGTGTCTATCACCTGAATGCGCACATGGACCTGCCGGTCAGCGACGCCGTGCGGCGCGGTCTTGCGGAGGGCGTGCCCCTGACCCTGGAGCTCGATCTCGACATCGAGCGGGTGCGCCAGCTGCTGCCGAACTCGCGCGTCGCCGAACTCGCCCAGCGCTACCATTTGCAGTACAACGCCGTGAGCGCGCGCTACATATTGCGCAACGACAACAGCGGTCAGCAGGAGTCGCTCAGCAGCATCGAGGCCGCGATCGAGCAGCTCTCCGAGGTGCGCGGCCTGCCGGTGCTGGACCGAGCCCTGATTGTCCCCGACCGCCGCTACGAGGCGAGCGTGCGGGCCAAGGTCGACTACGGCAACGTGCCCTTCAGCCTGCGCGTGCTGATGTTCTGGGTGAACGAGTGGCACCGCGAGAGCGACTGGTACACATGGACCCTGCAGCCATGATTCGCAAGTACGGCTCCACGGTGCTGGGCTCGATCGGCGTGGCACTGTGGCTGGTCGCGCTCTATCTGCTGGCATCGGCCGCGCAGAATTCGGCGCAGTTCGACCGCTGGCTGCCCTGGATCCTGCTGATCAATATCGCGGGGCTGCTCACGCTGTTCGTGCTGCTCGCCGCCAAGCTCACGCGTCTGGTGCGCGATTATCGCCGGCATGTCCCGGGATCGCGCCTGAAAGGACGCACGGTGGCGATCTTCAGCGCGCTCGCCGTCGCGCCGATTCTGGTCGTCTACTACTTCTCCCTGCAATTCATCAATCGCGGCATCGACAGCTGGTTCGAGCTGGAGGTGAGCCAGGGATTGAAGGACACGCGCGAGCTCTCGCACGAGGCGCTCGAGGTGCGGGTGCGCGAATTCCTGCAGCACACGCAGGTCGTGGCGCACACCCTGTCGGCGAGCTCGGACATCGAGCTGATCGGCGCGCTCGACCGCGAGCGGCGCGACAGCACGGCGCTCGAGTTCACCATCGTGGGTGCGCAGGCGCAGATTCTCGCGACCAGCTCCGACCGTCCGATGGATACCCTGCCGGTGCCCGCGACCGACGAGATGATGCTGCAGGTGCGGCGCGGCCGGCCCTATGTGAGTTTGGACACCGATTCGGTCGGCGGCTACGTGATTCGCGCGGCGGCGCCGCTCGATGCCAGCAGCGGAGGGGCGAAGGTGCTGATCGCCTTGTATCCGGTGCCCCAGCAGCTGAGCCAGCTTGCCGACACGGTACAGCGCTCCTATACGCAGTACGCGAACTTGGTGCAATTGCGCCGGCCGCTGAAGTCGACCTTCGTGCTGATCCTGACCTTCGTCGTGCTGATGTCGCTGATCGCGGCGGTCTACGGCGCCTTCTTCGCGGCCCAGCGCCTGGTGCAGCCGGTGCAGGATTTGATCGCCGGCACGCGGGCCGTGGCGAAGGGTGATTACGACACCAAGCTGCCGCTGCCCTCGCGCGACGAACTGGGTTATCTGGTCACTTCCTTCAACGACATGACCAAGCGCTTAGGGCGGGCGCGCGAGGAGACGCGCCGCAGTCAACAGGCCGTGGAGGCCGAGCGCGCCGGCCTCGCGGTGATTCTCGCGCGTCTGTCGACGGGGGTCGTGTCGCTCGAGGCGGATTTGACGGTGCGCACCGCGAATCAGGCGGCGAGCGCCATCCTCGGCGTGGATCTCGAGGCGGCCGTCGGCAAGCGGTTCGACGAGTCGATCAGCGACACGACCCTGTTCACGCAGTTTCTGGCGGCGCTGCAATCGCATCTCGGTGCCGAGGACCTGGATTGGCGAGCCCAAGTCGAATTGTTGTCGGACTCCGGCAAGCGCGTGCTCATGTGCGCCTGCACCGCGCTGCCCAACGACTCCGGACGGGCTCCCGGCGTGGTGCTGGTGTTCGACGACATCACGACGCTGCTGCAGGCGCAGCGCGACGCGGCATGGGGTGAAGTGGCGCGCCGCCTGGCGCATGAAATCAAGAACCCGCTCACGCCGATCCAGCTGTCCGCGGAACGCATGCGGCGCAAGTTCCTGGGGCAAATGAACGCGCAGGACGCCCAGATCCTCGAACGCGCGACCCATACCATCGTCGCCCAGGTCGAAGCGATGAAGCAGATGGTCAATGCCTTCAGCGAATATGCACGCGCTCCCGACATGCACTTCTCGCGCTTCGATCTGAACCAGCTGATCACGGAAGTCGTTGACCTGTATCGAGTCCAGGATTCGAGCGCCGATCTGAAATTGCTGCTCGATCCGAACCTGCCGGCCGTCTCGGCGGACCGGATCCGGATCCGCCAGATTCTCAACAACCTGGTGACCAACTCGCTGGAGGCCCTGGAGGGCCGGGCCGGCGCCTGCATCGAGATCGAAACTCATGTGGCGGAGGAAGGTCCGAGACAGGCGGCGTCCGTGGCGATCGTGGTCACCGATAATGGACCGGGTTTTCAGCGGGACTTGATCGGTACCGTATTCGACCCCTATGTCACGAGCAAGCCCAAGGGCACCGGCCTCGGGCTCGCGATCGTGAAGAAAATCGTCGAAGAGCACGGCGGACGCATTGAGGCGGATAATCAGCGCAGCGGGGGCGCCCGTGTGCGAATTCTATTGCCGTTGGGCGACGGCGCACGCTCCATGGGCGTGCGCGACCCGCGCAAGGGCGAACACAGGAGAGAACGTGTATGACCGCTTCGAGAATACTGGTGGTGGACGACGAGGCGGATATCCGCGGGTTGCTGAAGGAGATTCTTTCGGAAGAGGGCTACGAGGTGGAGGTCGCGGCGGACGCGGCTCAGGCACGCTCTTCGCGGGCGGCGCAGGTTCCCGACCTCGTGCTGCTGGATATCTGGATGCCGGACACCGACGGCATCACGCTGCTGCGTGAATGGTCGGTGACCGACGGCTACGACTGCCCGGTGGTGATGATGTCCGGTCACGGCACCGTCGAGACGGCCGTCGAGGCCACGCGCCTGGGCGCCTTCGACTTCGTCGAGAAGCCCTTATCGTTGACCAAGCTGCTGCGGACCGTGGAGCGGGCGCTCGACGCCGGGCGCCGCAAGCGCCTGTCCGCCCGCGCACAAGGGCCGACGCTTGCCGTCCCCATCGGCAAGAGCAGGGTCACCCAGGCGCTGCGCGAACAGGTGCAGCAGGCTGCATCCAGTTCATCGCCGGTCCTGCTGCTCGGCGAGCTGGGATCGGGGCGCGAGGCCTACGCGCGCTACCTGCATTCGCTGTCCGGGCGCGCATCGAAGCCGTTTTTCATGGTGGTTGCCGCGAGCTTGGGGAGCGACCCGGCCGCGGCGCTGTTCGGCAGCGAACGGGACGGCCGCGTCGAGCCCGGTGCGTTCGACCAGGCTGCCGGCGGATCGCTGTACCTGAACGGACTGGAGGATTTGAACAGCGACGCGCAGCGTGCGCTCGCGGGAGCCATCGAGCAAAACGGCTACACGCGCGTCGGCGGGCGCCAGCGGCTGCCGCTCAATGTGCGCTGGATCAGTTCGGCGCAGGACACCTTCGAGTTGCGCGCCTCCCCGGAACCGTTCCGCCGCGACCTGGTCGCGCATTTGAACGTCATCACTCTGCGGGTGCCGAGCTTGCGCGACTACGCCGAGGATGTACCCGACCTGTTGCGCTACTACGTCGACCGCCTGGTCGACGACCAGCACCTGCCGCTGCGACGCTTCAGTGTCGCCGCCCAGAATCGGCTGCGCAATTACCCCTGGCCCGGCAATGTCGGCGAACTGAAGAATCTGGTGCAGCGGGTGCTCATTCTCGGCGCGGGCGAGGAGATTCGGCTCGAGGAAATCGAGCGCGAGCTCGCGGCGAAATTGGCGGTGGATGAGCCGCTGGTGAAACAGGACCTGCTCGCGCTGCCACTGCGTGAGGCGCGAGAGCAATTCGAGCGCGCCTATCTGCAGCAGCAGCTGCTGCTCTGCAACGGCAAGGTGGGCCAACTCGCCAAGCGGGTGGGCATGGAGCGCACGCATTTGTATCGGAAATTGCGGGCATTAGGGGTCGATTTTCGTCAATTGGGCGAGGATTGAGCCGGATCGTAAAGATCGGCTGCCTGCCGGCCATTTCGGTACCGGCCACGGCGGCCGGGCGCATGCGCCGGATGAATACTACGTGATCGAGGCGAGCAACCCGGCCGTGCAGGGAATGGCGGAGGCGACGCTGTCGTATGTCATGCATTTGTATGCGTTGGCGGTATAGCGCCGGTACCCTGCGCGCCGAGTGGATGCGCCGGCTGTAGCGATCGCCCGGCGGCGTAGTCCGCTGCAAGGCAACGGGGGAGCGCAGTTGCCTTGCAGCGGCCTACCCCGCCGGACGAATGCTTTTGCCGGTCAACATCGCGGCGCGGAAGATTACGCGCGTGCTGGTGAAGATTGCCCGACAGGCGCGATTGCCCGACAGGCGCGATTGCCCGACAGGCGCGATTGAGCGTTAACGTGAGCCTACAACGCGTAATCATCGTCCGGGCCGGGGGAGTTGCTGGGGTCTTTGCCGGGCTCAGGCATTGTGTCCTCACGGTGTTCGAGGCCCGGTTCGGCCTTTTGGTCCCTATCTTCCTGTCGCGCCGGCGATCCGGGGCCAAATTTAGCGAGCCACTCCTCTCGGCCCTTCCGGCGTTCCTCTTCTGAACTCAGTCGGTGAGTCTTCGATGCGTCCTCGGCGGGGGAACCGGGCAGGGAGTCCGCCGCTGCCGCAGTTGGCTCTAGAACAGTTTCTTCGCGATTTTCCGCCGCTCTTCCTCGTTGGTGGCGAGTATGTTCATTCCCTTCACTAGCCGATCGATCCAGTTCTCGGTGCTTGGGTCCAGGGGCACATCCAAGGGCCTGTCTGTAGGCGTCTTCGTCGATTCGGCCGGCGCTGTAGTGGTGTTCAAGGGCTTGATAAAGTCTTTGCCTAATGTGCTCATAATCACCTTCCGATTTCAGTAGGGGCAGATTCTGCCAGCCCCTCAATCTCTTCGATTCGTGAAATATCCTGCGATCCACGACCCGTAGCGCCACCTTATCACCAAAGCGTTCCCGGACGAGTTGCAGACTGTCCGGCAATCCGCCCTGAATGGTGGCCATTATTCCGATGCCGGCACCGCGACCCAGCTCCCGGAAGCGCTGCAGAGTGTTCTGCAGGGCCCGTTCGGGGGTAGCATGCACCGCGATGATGACCGGCCTCAAGCCCGCATCTAATACTTGCTGCACTTTGGCGAAGGCCGTCTCGGGGTTCGAAAGTTGACCTTCGTACACTGCACGTACACGCGCCCCAAGCGCGCCTCCCTCCAGTACGCTCGAGGTTTTGCCGGCCCCAGGAATGCCAGTGAGCAATATTACTGTATCCCGGTCCTGTTCTCCCGGCACGCTGATTACGCGACGTAAGTACGCAGAAGCCAGCACAGCCGCCGCATTATGTACGGGTGCATTGTACCGATTGCGTGACTCATTCGATTCGCCGTAAGGATCAAAGGTCTCCTTGAACAGGTCGGCGCTCACATAGCGTCCGCCCAGGGACTGTTCCAGGCTAAGGTATCGGCTGATGAAATAGTCCGGATTCCTTTCCACGGCGCGCGCCACCGTTTCCTGTATGGCGGAGCGGTCTGGATCGCTGAATTGACGGCGCAGGATCGGTTCAAGCATCAAAGCTTTACTCGCACTGCCATTGCCAGGCCTTCCTTGTGGGCTGCTTCCTAAAGAAATGCTAGCCGCATTTCGCGCGAGTTTGTGTAGAAATGCTCTGCGCGAAAACACCGAGGATTCAGTCGCCGACGCGAATCACCAGCACATCGACATCGGCCTTGCGCAGGATCTGCCGCAGGCGGTTGAGTTCGTCGAGCTTGGAGATGGGGCCGATCCGGATGCGGAGCCAGGTATCGTTGTCCACTGACACCTTTTGCACCTTGGATTCGACGCCTTGCAGCGCCAGCTGCGCGCGCACGCGGTCGGCATCGGCGAAGTTCTTGTACGAGCCCGCCTGCAGCACATAGGTTCCGCGGCGCGTTTCGGGAACGGACTTGGTGTCCGGCCGGACATCTTTTTCCTTCTCGGGCACCACCACTTCGAACTTCGGCAGTCTGTCGTAGAAATCGTAGGACTTCGCCGGCTCTTCCGCGCTCGAGTCCGCGGTGTCGGCGTCGGGAGGCTCACTGCCGTGCATTTTCCTCTTGTCCGCCTTGCCGGTTCTGGCGATGGGGGCGTCGGGCCGGTGATCCTTGACGTACACGATGCCGGCAACGCCGAGGCCCAGCGCCAAGCCGCACGCGGCGCCCACCCATCCTGAGAATGCCGCCGGTTTGCGGCGCCTGGGCTTGTAGTCTCGCGCCGCGGCTTTGGCCATCGCCCGTGCCTACATCGTCTCGGGCGCGGACACGCCCAAGAGTTCGAGGCCGTTGCGTATCACGGTCTGCGCCGCCAGGGCGAGATCCAGCCGGGCATCGCGCAGACCGGGATCGTCCACGATGAACTGATGCGCGCTGTAATTCGCGTGGAAATCATTGGCCAGGTCGCGCAGGTAGTGCACCAGGGTATGCGGCGCGCGCTGCGCCGCGCACTGACGCACGACTTCCGGGAACGCCGCCACGCGCTTGATCAGCTGCAGCTCCTGCGGCTCGACCAGCTTGTTCAGGGACTCGAGGCCGTGCGCGGCGTCGTGGACGAGTCCGCGCTCGTGGAGCTGGCGCATTACGCTTGCGACCCGCGCGTGCGCGTACTGGATGTAGTACACCGGGTTGTCGTTCGAGCGGGCCGTTGCGAGCTCGAGATCGAAATCCAGATGCTGATCGTTGCTGCGCATGACGTAGAACAGGCGCGCCGCGTCGTTGCCCACTTCCTTGCGCAGGTCGCGCAGCGTGACGAACTCGCCCGAGCGGGTCGACATCTGCGCCTTCTCGCCGCCTCGGAACAGCGACACGAATTGCACGAGGCGCACCTCGAAGGATTCCTTCGGTCCGCCGAGCGCGATCAAGCCGGCGCGCAGCCGCGTGATATAGCCGTGATGATCGGCGCCCCAGATGTAGAGCAGATGCTCGAACCCGCGCTCGAGCTTGTTGAAGACATAGGCGATGTCGGACGCGAAATAGGTCTTGACGCCGTTCTCGCGCACCATCACGCGATCCTTCTCGTCGCCGTAGTCCGTGCTCTTGAACCACAGCGCGCCATCCTTCACATAGGCTTGGCCGGCGCTCTTCAGCGCATCGATGGCCCGGTCGACCGCGCCGCTCTCGCTCAAGGAGCGCTCGGAGAACCAGCAATCGAAAGTGACGCCGAATTCCTGCAGGTCCTCGCGGATGTCGCCGAGAATACCCGCGAGCGCCAAATCCAGGACGCGGCGCAAGGCGGCGTCTCCGATGAGCGAGCGCGCGCGAATGATCAGCGCATCGATATAGACATCCTTATCGCCGCCCTGCGGCTCGTCCGGCGGCAGGCCATCGAAGACCTCCGCCGCGCCGTGACGCAATTCCCGGCCGTGCTCGGCAAGGAGTTGCCCGCCGATCGCCTCGATGTAGTCGCCGCGGTAGCCGTTCGCCGGAAACGTGAAACGCTCCCCGCAATGCTCCAGGTAGCGCAGCCAGGTGCTGACCGCCAGGATCTCCATCTGGCGCCCGGCATCGTTGATGTAGTACTCGCGCTCCACGCGGTAACCCACTGCCTCGAGCAAATTGGCAACGGATGCGCCGAAGGCGGCGTGGCGGCCATGCCCGACGTGCAGCGGCCCCGTCGGGTTCGCCGACACGAACTCCACCTGCACGGACCGGCCGGCGCCCGCGAGCGATCGGCCGTAGCGGCGCCCGCCCTCGAGCACCTCGCCGATTTCAGCGTGATAGGCGTCCGGCGCGAGAAAGAAATTGATGAAGCCGGCGCCGGCGATCTCGACCTTCGCGACCGCCGGGCTCTGCGGCAGCAGGCGCACCAGAGCCTGCGCCAGCTTGCGCGGATTCTGGCGCGCCGCATTGGCGAGGCGCATGGCGAGATTGCTCGCGAAGTCGCCATGCTGCGCGTCGCGCGTGTTCTCGACCTCGATGTTCACATCGCGGGCGGCCAAGGGCAGCAAGTCTTCCGGCAGGTCGGTGAGCGCCCGCCGCAGTAGATTTTCAATCAGGATCTTCAATGCGAATTCCGGGACAAAGGGCGAATTCCGGGACAAAGGGTCGGCAGTTTACGCAAACTTCTCAATCCACTTCCAGCGGATCCACGTCGATCGACCAGCGCAGCCCCGGCGGGCGGCCGGGCAGTTTCTCCACCAGCGGCAGCCAATCCTTGAGAAAGCGCTGCAATGTGGCGCGCGCGGCGGTCTCGATCAAGAGATGAGCGCGGAAATGATCGGCCCGGCGCGCAATCAACGCGCTCGCGGGCCCCAGCACTTTGACGGCCTCGGCTTTGAGCAACTCGCCGGAATCGGCCGCGGCGCGCAGAAACGCGTGCAGCGCGAGGCTGTCCCTGGCTTCCGCGCGCAGCATGGCGAGGCGTGAGTAGGGCGGCCATCCGGCTTCGCGCCGCTCTTCCAGGGCGCCGACCGCGAATCCCTCGTATCCTTCCGTGATGAGGCGGTTCAGCAGCGGATGCTCGGGATACTGGGTTTGAATCAGCACCTCCCCGGCGAGGGATCCGCGGCCGGCGCGCCCGGCGACCTGTGTGATGGTCTGTGCGAGCCGCTCGGTGGCGCGGAAGTCGCTGGCGAATAGTCCCTGATCGGCATCCAGGATCACCACCAAGCTGACCTGGGGAAAATGATGGCCCTTGGTGAGCATCTGCGTGCCGATTAGAATGCGCGCCTCGCCGCTGTGCACCCGGTCCAGAACGGTCTGCACCGCGCCGCGCGCGGATGCCGTGTCCCGATCCAGCCGCGCCAGCGGCGCCTCGGGGAACAGCCTCACCAAGGTCTCTTCGACCCGCTCCGTGCCCTGGCCCACGGGAGTCAGCGGCTGGCCGCACGCCCCGCAGATCTCAGGCACCGGACCGTGCGCGCCGCAGTGATGGCAGCGCAGCTGCCCCGCACGGCGGTGCAGGGTCATGCGTGCATCGCAGTGCGCGCAGGGGGCGACCCAGCCGCAGGCATTGCAGAACAGGCTGGGAGCGTATCCGCGGCGATTCAGAAACACGATGATCTGGCCGCCGGCCGTCAGGTGCTGGGCCATCGCCTGCATCGCGGGCGTCGACAGGCCCTGATCGGAGGCGTGCCTGCGCAGGTCCACCAGCCTGATTCGCGGCGGCTGGGCCGTTCCCGGCCGCTGCGGCAACAGGTGTTTCGCATAGCGCGCCGTGGCTGCATTTTCCAGGGTTTCCAGCGATGGGGTCGCCGAGCCGAGCACAATGGGCACGCCCGCGCCCCGGGCCCTGACCACCGCCAGATCCCGCGCCGAATATCGAAAGCCTTCGTGCTGCTTGTACGACGGGTCGTGCTCTTCATCGACCACGATGAGCGCGAGCTTCGGCAGCGATGTGAACACCGCTGAACGGGTTCCTATCACGATGCGCGCCTGACCGTTGTGCGCCGCGCGCCAGGCGTCGCGACGCTCGCCGCCGCTGAGGCCCGAGTGCACCGCCACCACCCCCGAGCTGAAGCGCTGGCGGAAGCGGTCGACCAGCTGCGGCGTCAAGGCGATCTCAGGCACCAGAACCAGAGCCTGACCCCCGCGCGCAACGGCGTCGGCGATGACGCGCAGATACACCTCGGTCTTGCCGCTGCCGGTCACCCCGTACAAGAGATGCGCCGCGAAGTTCGACCGGGAAGCGAGTATGGCGTCGACGCTGTGCGCCTGTGCGTCCGTGAGCACGACGTCGCCGGGACGATATTGCGGTGCCGCCGAATCCGGCGGCGCGACTCCCTCGGACGTGACCCATCCCCGCGCCGCGAGCGCACGCAACAGTCCCGGGTTGAACGCTACGCCGATGTCATCGGCAGTGGCACGCTCCCGCTGCCCGAGCCAGCCAAGCAGGGCCCGCTGTTGCGGCGCCCGGCGCCCGCTGGGCGTCGCCAGCTCCTTGAGTCCGGCGTCGCTCAAGGTCCACCACTCGGTGCGCTGCAGCGCCGATTGGCCCGTCCGCAAGCTCACCGGTAGCGCCGCGGCGAACACTTCGCCGATCGGGTGGTGGTAGTACTCGGCCGCCCAGCGCAGCAGGTCGAAGGTGACCGGGTCGATGATTGGATGTTCATCCAAAATGCCGATCGCGGTCTTGAGCTTCGGCCACTCCACGGCGGACTCCGCAGCCACTCCCACCAGGACGCCGATCAACTGTTGTCGTCCGAAGGGCACGCGCACCCGCACGCCGAGGGGCGGCCCTCCACGGCTGATTTCCGAAGCGTGCGCGGGCGGACGATAGTCAAAGACGCGGCGCAAAGGAGTATCGAGCGCAATTTTGAGAATCACGGTGTTTGTCCACAAAACTTGTGGATAAGTCTGTTGAGAAGCCGGGATCATCGACCTTAAGTGCCCGTTCCGTTTCGAGTCCTATTCAAATTGGCGAAAAACTGTGCTCAATCGAAATTAGTCCTTTAAAATCCATGGGTTGCAGCACCCTCTAGATCTGTTGCTCAGGTGTGAGTGGAAATTGTTGCAGCGGATGTCACAGGCGGTGTGCGTAAGTCGCTGATCTTGCGCGGACCCGTCGTCAACCGCAGCGGCGGACAGGCGTTTATACCTGGAATGGCGACGGTCCGTCGACGAAGAGGACGAGGCATGCCCCGCTTTGATACGCTGAACCAAGCTTGGATGGTCTGGGATGGTCCCGCTCCAGCACCTGAGGAAGCGGTTCTGGAGTACACGCGAGAACTCGAGAAATTCCTGGCTGAAATCGAGCGCCGCGCCTTCCGCATGGCGCAGATCGCGCTGCGGGATCCCGACGATGCACTCGATGTGGTCCAAGAGGCGATGCTCAAGCTCACGCGCAGCTACGCATCGCGGCCCAGCACCGAATGGCGGCCTTTGTTCTATCGAATCTTGGAAAATGGCATTCGCGACCTGCAGCGGCGCCGTTCCGTCCGCAAACGCTTCATGACGTGGCTGCCGGATGCGAAAGAGGATCCGGACGGCGAGGCGCAGAATCCGCTCGACAATGTCGCGGATTCCGGGGCGCCGATCCCGGAGAAGCTGATGCAGGGAGAGGCGATGCAGCAGCTGGAGGCGAGCCTGCGCGCTTTGCCGGCGCGCCAGCGGGAAGCGTTCATGCTGCGTAATTTTGAGGGTTTGGATGTGGCCGAAACGGCGACCGCCATGGGTTGCTCGCAAGGCAGCGTGAAGACGCATTACTCGCGCGCGGTGCATGCGCTGCGCGAACAACTCGGCGAGGTCTGGTGATGAACGAGCTTAACCAAGTGGAGCCTCCCGACTCTTTCGAGGTGCGCAGCCGCGCGCTGTTTCAAGACAGCGTCGAGGGTTTGGACTTCGCCATGC
>Ga0181537_10000668_pt1 | contig 31809 bp, 22 predicted proteins | sample PEATcosm2014_Bin_39_FD_119765 | JGI IMG/M metagenome (GOLD analysis project Ga0181537, IMG submission 119765) | Peatland microbial communities from MTU Mesocosm Facility, Houghton, MI, USA - PEATcosm2014_Bin23_10_metaG | ecosystem: Environmental > Terrestrial > Soil > Wetlands > Peat | place... | reverse complement strand
GGCAGTTCCAAGCCATAAAAATCGACATTAAATCGATTTTTTCGCTCAGATATCCGTGCTGCAGCGCTTCGACTTGCCAACATCACATCCCACAGCGTAAATTAAATGACCATATAATCCCTGTCGGGGAAATCCAATGACCAACCTGTCCCAGCCCAAGCTCCCAGAGGAGGCTGCCGCAACCGCGGCTGCCGGAACCATGCCGCGCGCCCTGCCCGCCTGGGTCTACAACAACAGCGACCTCCATCGGTTGGAACTCGACCGTATTCTGAAGCCGAGCTGGCAGCTCGTGTGCCACGTCAATTCCATCCCCAAGGCGGGCGACTACGAGACGTTCGATCTGGGTCCCGAGAGCATCCTGGTGCTGCGCGACCGCGACGGCTCGATTCGTGGATTTCACAATGTATGCCGCCATCGCGGCGCGCGTCTGTTGGATGGCGCGGGAAACTGCCCGGCCACGATTACCTGTCCCTATCATGGCTGGACCTACCGGCATGACGGCGGACTGATCGGTATGCCGGTGCGGGAGAGTTTCCCCGGACTCGATCGCAGCGAGCATGGCCTGCGTCCGGTGCGCACCGATATCGCCTTTGGATTCGTATTCGTATGTCTCGCCGGCGATCCGCCGCCGGTCGCGAAGGTCTGGGGTGAATTTGCGGATGATTTCCTGCCCTATCGAGTTGCCGACATGGTGCCGCTGGGTCCGATTTCCCAGGAGGTCTGGCCGGTCGATTGGAAAATCGCGATGGATAATTATCTCGAGTCCTACCACGTGCCCATCGGTCACCCCGGCCTGTATCGCATGTTTACGCCGGACTACGACGATCAGGCCTCGGTGCCCGGCATTGCCCGCGGGATCAGCTGGCTGCGCGACAATGAATCGCCGCGCTGGTCCGAAGGGCTGTACCAGCGGCTGGTCGGCCGGGTCGCGACCCACCTGCCCGAGGATAAGCGCCGCTGCTGGCGCTTCTACAGCGCATTGCCGAATTTGGGAATCGACGTATTTCCCGAGCAGATGGATTTCTTCCAGGTGCTTCCCGATGGACCCGGCCGATGCATCGTGCGAGGCGGCGTGTTTGGATTACCTGACGAGCGGCGCGAAATGCGCGCCGTGCGCTATTTGAGTTCGCGCATCAACACGCAGGTGAACAATGAGGACAAGTGGCTCTGCAGCCGCGTGCAGCGTGGCCTCGCGTCGGGCAGCTACAAGCCGGGTCCGCTGTCGCAGCTCGAGCGCTGGATGCTGGAGTTCCACCATCTGCTACGCGAACGCATACCCGAGTTTCGCTTGAGTAGCGCGCCTAAGCATTTCGCCTGATCGTCTCGGGCGCGCAAGGTGCGTCAATCCGTCCCTGATGCGGCGGCCTTTCCCCAACGATACGACAAGCGCGCTCCGAAGACGCGCGGCTCGTTGACGGTGAGCCGCAGATCGAAGTTGCCGGTGTTGCTGAAGATGATCGCATTCTTGTTCGCGAGATTCGAGACGTAGAACTCGGCAAACCATGCCTCGCTGCCGCCGGGGTTGAGCCCCATGCGCAGGTTCATGATGATGTAGGAGGGCTGCAGGATGCGCGGCAGTCCGGTGTTCTTGTCGTCCGGATTGAGGCCATTGAACATGTCGCCCTTGTCGGCCATGTCGAACTGCACATAGCCGTGCAGGGCGTCGCTGATCGGCCTCTGGTAGCGCGCGTTCCAGCTCCAGCTGAAATAGGGCGCAAACGGCAGTCGTTCATTGACGTAAGTGTCGTAAGCCGGGGTGGCCGCGGAAGTGACCCGGGCGTCGGTATAGTCGACGGATGCCTGGATCGCCAGGTGCTCGTCGACCTTGTAGTCGACGTTCGATTCCATCCCGTAGATGCGCGCGTCGCCGACGTTGATATTGTAGCTGGAGGTGGGACAGACCACGGCGTCGTAGATGAGCGCCTGCAGCTTCTTCCAGTCCATGTAGTAGAGCGCGCCGTTCCACAGCAGCTTACCCTGCAGGCTGGTCGTCTTCCAGCCGAGTTCGTAGTTATTGAGCGTGTCCGGAGTGTAGGTCTGGGTCACGCCATTGGCGTAGCACGATGAAGGATCTCCGGAGTTGCTGCCACCCGGCCGGAAGCCCTGCGCCCAATCGGCGTATGCGAGGACGTGATCGGTGATCTTGTAGTTGACGCCGGCCTTGCCGTCGATCTTGTGCGAGGTCTGGCTATAGTCGCTCGGGGTATTCGGCGCGTAGGCAAAGGCCAGCAAGGGCGTGTCGTAGTTCGCATAGGAGTGGAAGTACACGGCCCCCGCTTCCACGTTCAGCTTGTCAGTCACGTCGAAACTGATGTTGGCGAATTCGCTGGTCTCGAGCTCGTGACTGGTCTCGGTGTAGGCGTACCACTGACCGGCGGGCAGCGAGGGCGCAGTTATTCCGTAGTAACTGAACTCGCTCTGGAAAGCGGCACCTCCGTATTGCAGCCCCGGCATGTAGTACACCTCGCCGAAATTGTGATCGTTGGTCACCTGCCAGTAGCCGCCTACGAGCCAGTGGAAACGTTCGCCCGCCTTGGAGGAGAGCCGCAGCTCGTTCGACCAGCGCTTGGGATTGACCTTGTAAGAGTAGAACTGCGTGGCGGGGTTGCAGCCCGTGAAGGCGCCGCCGCCATAATACGGGTCGTTGAGGCAGGCAAAGCCTTCCTGGGTGCCGGGGTAGCCGGTCGGGGGGGTGTTCCCGGCCCCGGCGTTGTAATTCTGCTCGTACTGGGAATATTCGTTCCACTGCCGCCGTTCCTGGTTCCAGAAGGCGCTGGCGAACACCAGGTCGCCGATCCCGACATCGCCCTCGATGTGCAGATCCGCCATGTTGGTCTCGAACAGGTTCTGCTCCGGACCGAAGCGCTCCACGGTGAGCTTCGGCAGCGTCGGGTCCTCGTCCCACGCACCGTTGGTGTGCTGCTGCTGGAAGCCATAGGTGAACAACACGCTCCATTTCTCGCTGAAGTCCGCCTTCAACGCGAGGCGGCCGCCCTTGACGTTTTCATGGTTGTAGTCATGGCCTGCCCAGGGCGAATTATCCGACACGGCGCCGTTGACCCAGGTGCGTGTGGTCAGCTGGTTGTTGACGAAGCCGCCGTTCGAGACGCTGAAGGCCGATCCCCTGAAGGCGAGGACGCCGTCGATCAGCGGCACGTTGACGAACGCCTCGTAGGTCTGATTGGTGGCGGCTGACTGGATATGGCCGACGTCGGTGTCAACTCCGGCGCTGAAGGCGTGCAAGTCCGGCTTGTTGGTGATGTAGCGAATCGCGCCAGACATGGCGCCCGCGCCATAGGTCGTGCCCTGCGGTCCGTTCAGTACCTCGATACGCTCGATGTCATAGAGATGCAGGTCGGGCTGCGCGCCGCTGTAGTTCATCGACAGGTCATCGACGAAGAAGCCCGTCGAGGCGGTGTTGGCATAGTTGGGGTTGCTGCCGTCGGACACTCCGCGCATGACGAACAGTTGGGTCCCGGGTCCCGTACTGATGTAGGAGATGGACGGCGTCTTCTGCAAGAAGTCGTCCATGCCGGCGATACCGAGGTTTTTCATGTCCTTCGCGGTGAAGACGTCGATGCTGAGCGGGACGTCTTGCAGGTTCTCCGAGATTTTGCGCGACGTGACGACGATCTCCTCGAGGCCGGTTTCCGCGTCGGCAAGACTCGGGGATGCGTGGGGAAGTGCAGCGCCGGCCAGCGCCGCGGCAACGGCAATCCGGAGCGCAGACCCCCCCGCGCCGCGCCCTTGAGGTCCCAACGCCGCACTCACCCGGGTTACCGGTCTCTTTGGCTTAGCCCTCATATACCACCCCTGCTGAAGATCTTTAGTTATCAGGCCGCACGCACCTGCGGCCTCCCGGCATGATGATCGTCGCTGTGACCGCCCTTAGTCAACGGTCGTTCATTACGGCCCTGGCAGTCGGCTCCTCGAAACGCGCCAGGCTCTCCCCGAGCGCCCGACGCAGCGGCTCGAGCTCGCGCTCGAAATGCCGCCAGTAGCCGACGCCCGAGCTGTACAGCGGCTGGCGCACCTGCTCGGCGCTCGCTGTGCGCACCGCGCGGCGCGTCGCGTGGAAATTCAGGCAGCCGGGCTCGAAGGCGAGGCCGCAGTGCGCCAGCAGGCGGCGGATGTTCGCCTCCGGCTCGCGCACCACATCCTCGTACTGCACGCGCAACACCCTTCCGGGCAGCACCGCGTCCCAGTGGTCCATGAGCGACAGATAGCAGTTGTAATAGCGGCCGAGGTCCGTCAGGTCGTAGCTGAAGGTCTGCCCTTCGGCGAAGCATTGCTTGAAGGTGCTGAAGCACGCATCCATCGGGTGGCGGCGCGCGTCGATGACGATGGCACGCGGCAGGATGGCGGTGATCAGGCCGATGTGGCTGAAATTATTGGGCAGCTTGTCGGTGAAGTGCGCGCGTCCCGAGCGCAGCGGCGCCGTCTCCTCAAGGTAACGCCGGCCGAGCGCGGCGAGCTGCGTGACGGATGCCTGGCCGACCGTTTCCGGATAACCATCCCGGCTGGGCGCAAGATCGTCGAACTGCGCCACCATGGTGAGGATGTTCGGCAGCTCCATGGTGCCTTCAACCTGCGAGTGACTGGCAAGGATCTGCTCGAGCAGCGTCGAGCCGGAGCGCGGCAGGCCGACGATGAAGATCGGCGCGGAACTTGGGTAACCGCTGTCGCGGTGCGCTGCGAAGAAGCCGGCGTCGAAGAACGCGCGAATGCGCGCGGCGCGCCGCTCGAACAGTTCGATGTCGAACGGCTCATCCAGACGGCGCAGGACGTTCCCTTGGGCGTAGTGCTCGAAAGCCTGCGCGTACGCGGCGCGCTGCTCGAAGGCCTTGCCGAGCGCAAACCGAAGCTGCGCCTCGTTGGATCGTTGCCGCTTGTCGCTCGACAGCAGCCGCTGCATCTCGGCGATCTCCGCATCGCTGAAAACATAATTCTTGAGGTCCGCGAGACTCCACCACGCCTCCGCCCGGCCCGGGTCCGACTGCAGCGCCGCCTTGTAGGACGCCTCGCTCTCGGGGCGCCGGCCCAGGGTTTTCTGCAGGTGCCCGGCGGAGATCCGCAGCCCCGCCTCTTCCGGCTTGAGACGCGCTGCGCGCTCATAGGCCTCGAGCGCCTCCTCCAGGCGCAGCATTCGCGTGGCGACGGAGGCGATCGCCACCCAGGTTTGCGGGCTGTCGGGCTCGATCTTCTCGAGATATCGCACGGCCGCCTCCGCCTCCTGGAGGCGCCCAAGCCGCACCAGCGCAGGCCCAAGCCCTCGGTAGGCGAGCGGGATGTGGGCGGACTGCCGCAAAGCGTGGCGGAGCAGTCGTTCTGTCTCGATCGGACGATCGGCAGTCAATGCCAGCGCCGCCAGTCCACACAGCGCCGCCACGTGGCTCGGATCCTTCGTGAGGATCTCGCGAAACAGCTCCTCGGGTCTGCGGCGCTCGTCCGCGAGGAGTGCGGCCGTTGCCGCCTCGATCCGCGACCGCTCCGGGTCTGTCAGTCGAGCGCGCTCGAAGGCCACGAGCGCATCCGGGTACTGTTCGAGCTCGACGAGCACATCGCCGTATGCGAGCCACGCCCGGTGATGGTGCGGGTCGGCCTCGAGCACGCGCCGCACCTCCTCGCGGGCGCGCGAGGGCTGGCCTGCGCGACGATAAGCGCGAGCAAGATCGACGCGCGCATCGGCGAATCCGGGCTGCGCGAGCACAACCCGCTCGAGTGTCTGGACCGCCGAGCCGGTCTTCTCCTGATCGAGGAGTGCGACGCCGAGCAGATGCAGGCTGTTGATCTCGCCGGGGGCGGCGGCTTGGATGGCGCGCAGTCTCCGCTCGGCGGTCGCGGCCCGACCCGTGCGCAGCGCCGACAGCGCTTCGGCATAGGCCGCCCGCAAATGCTCAGGCACCCGGATCGTAGATCGCCCCGACGAACAGCAGCGCGCCGCTGCGCCGGTCTTCGATCGCACAGAAAAACGGCCGGTCGACGATCATCCGAAACGGTTCCACCGGGCGCGCGACGGCGGCGGCCGTGACACCGATGCTCGTCACGGCCGCGGCTTCCGAGCCCTCCTCGTCCACTTTCCAATAAGTCGATTGCTGCACCGATGAAATAGAGAAGCGCCCGGCGCGAATGTGGCCCGGTGCCGATGAGAACATGCCGGTCAATTGCGCCGCATCCGGTTGAAACGCACGTGCCATACCGAGCATTTGCAACGGTTCATTCAAGCGATAGTGGGATTTCAGCTCGAAACGCGGCAGCTCGATCGTCCCGGGACGCGAGGCAAATTGCGCGCGCCAACTCGTCCACTGCTCGGCCGTGAGCTCCGCTTCCAACGCGCTCAAGCTCGATGACTTCGCCGGCAGGAGCACCTCCATGACGAGATCCCAGCCGCCGAACGGCAGGCGAATCGCCTGCAGCTGTGGCGTTTCGAAGTACTCGAAGCGTGCCGACTGCGCCATGCGGGGCACTTGTTTGACGGTACCGTCGGCGAGTGTGAAATCGCGCGGCTGCGTGTGCGCCTTGTCGAATTTGTGCGTCCATTGCCCCTTGAAATAGACCGCATTGAGCAGCAGCAGCAGATCGGCCGGGTCGATCCGGTCGATGACCGTGGAGATCTTGCCGTTCGTCTCTTTGGCCGCCCAACTGTTGATCCGGGCGGCGGCACTTGGACTCGAAAAATCAAGATCGGTCATTTCGGCGTCGTACCAGACTTGCGTGTTCTTGAGGTAATCGGGCCGAAGCGCCGCCCGGCGGCTGTCGACCCACAATGAACTCGCCACCGACAGCGTGATGTTCTGGGACGGCGTGCGGATGACCTTGATCAGTTTCGCGTTGGCCTCGTTGATTGCAGCGAGCGCAGACCCCTTGAGCGACAGCGCGGACAGCATCTCTTGTTGTGTTTGACCGTCGGCGCCGTTGAGCACCATCGAAAGATCGAGGGCCGCACTGACCGGCGAGAGAACGATATTGCTGCTGGGGAGCGACTTTTGGAGCGCGTTGAGCAGGCGAAAGCCGAACGCGTTGTCCGCGGCGGCCACATCGACCGCGGCCGAGGGCGCCGCCGCCTGCGTCACCGCAAGACCCAACAGGGTCGTTGCGGCGAGTGCGGCCAGCAGTCCATGTTTGCCTGCTCCATGCTTGCGTGGCCGGGTGCCTGATGTCATTGGGTGGCCGGAGTTCGCCGGCTCGCACTGACACCCGCCAGTTGATTGATCAACCCCGCGCCGGTAGGGCTGCCCCACCCGGTCACCAGGTCATAGCCGCGCACCGCAGGCAGGCCGCTGCCCTCACCTGTCGTGGGTGGATTGCTGCCGCTCGTGATGTCGTGGAATGAAGTGGAGTAGTTCGAGCTGACGCCGAGATTGTACAGTGCGGGATTGATGAACCCCACGGTGCCCTTGCCGTTCGCCACGGACTGCTGATTGACCAGGGCCAAGAACCCTGCCCAGCGTGGCGTGGCAAAGCTGGTCCCACCGTAGCCGGTGACGAAGCTGCCATTGATGACGGTCGGATTGTCGAAATTCGCTTCCGCCGCCACATCGGGAGAGTTTCGCAAAGTGGTCGAGCCCAGATTCGACGCGTTGATCACACCGGGGAGTTGCTGCCACGTCGGAATCGCAGTGCCGCTGACATAGCCGCCGCCGCTTTCCGGCCACGCGGTCTCCGCCGACCAGGCGCCCCCGGGCCCTGTCGTCGTCAATACCGTTCCACCGACCTGCAGGATGTAAGGGTCCACTCCGGGGAAGGAATAGGTCGAGCTGTTGAACTCACCGTCATCCCCGCTTGCGCTCAAGAAAGTCTGGCCCTGTGCGGCAAATTCCTGGAATATCGGATCGTCGCTCGCCGCGTCCGCCGGGTTCCAGCCCCAGGAGGAACTGAGGATCTTGGCGACATTGTCGGTCGCCATTTGATTGAGGATCTCCGTATTGCTCGAGCCCTCATAGAAAAGAATCTGCTGAATGCCGGGGGCCATGCCGATCGCATTCACGATATCCAGCACCTGCTCCCCGTCATCACAGGAGGAACTCGTGGGCGAGCTCACGGCGGTGCAGGCGCCGCTGTATCCGCCCACCAGGACATTTTTGACCGGCACGTTCGAGGACATGCCGGTCTTCGAGTAATACAGCTGCAAGTCGCTGGACAGATATCCGTCAAACGACAAGATCCCGATCGTTTGGCCGGCGCCGGTGAGCGGGCCATTGCCGTAGTAGGCCGCACGCATGTCGCTCGGCAGATATTCGCCGGCCGGTCCGGAGCCGCCGGCGTTCGCCGATTCGGCGGCACCCGCCGCAGCCCGGCGTCGCAGCTTCGATTCCGGCAGAACATAGTTGTTCATGCCGGTGATCTGCAGCAGCGGCACACTGAGTCCGACGACGGTGGGTTCGCGATCAGGCGAATAAAAGGTCCGCGCGTCGACCGGGTGCCGGTAATAGTTGACCGTCAGATGGAAGGCCCGGTTGACCGCAGCCACCGGGGCCTCGACCGCGAGCAACCGCCGGTTCGGCGTCTGGGCAGTCACGGTGAGACCATTGGCTCGCGCCCAGGCAACCACCGTGTCGTAGTCCCGGGCCGTCACGGCAAATCGCTTCGTGAACTCCGACATGCTCAGGTATTGGTGATAGAGGGGACTCTTCGGGTCATAGAGGTCATGCAATAATTGCGTGAGTTCGGCCTGATTGCGCAGCGGCAGATGGATCGCAAATTTGAGATGCTGCTGCGGGCTGACGGCGCCCATCATGGGCGCATTGCCATTCGCCACCGCGCGAGGAAGATGCGGGGCCAGCATCGCATGCCCGGCGGCGGCAGGTGCGGGGGGAGCGCCGCTGCAGGAAATGCTGGCGGCGACGATGAGGGCCAGAGTGATGATCGAGGCGGCCTTCACATGCTTCATGGTTGCCTCCAGCACGCGCAGCGGTACCCGCCCATGCGGCAATATCGCCATCGCTCATTTATTGAATGCGCTGCTATGACACTGCCAAACACGCTTCGTGTCAATCGGGGAATATGTGAAGCGGCGAGCGTGAGGGCTCTCACAGAATGCCCGATCGACCTCGGCCACAATCCTCTGTTTACGGTCATCGGCACGCCTCATGCTCTTTAATTCCAGTGTCTTCCTGTACGTCTTTCTGCCGCTGTCCCTGCTGGGCTTTTATATGGTGGCACGCCTGGCCGGAATTTCGGCCGCGAAAGTGTGGCTGTGCGCGGCCTCGTTCGTGTTCTACGGTTGGTGGAATCCGATATTTCTGGTGTTGCTGGTGGGCTCGATCACCTTCAACTATGCGCTCAGCGTATTTCTGACGGATAGACCCGGGGCGCGTGGTCAGACGCTGTTGTTGAGCGTGGGCGTGGCGGCCAATGTGTTGCTGTTGGCGTATTTCAAGTATCTGTTCCCCTTCCTGGGCTTCCTGCATGAACTCGGGCTCCGTCACGCGGATGCCGGCTCGGTCGTCCTGCCGCTCGGCATCTCGTTTTTCACGTTCACGCAGATCGGCTATCTGGTGGATTGCCGCCAGGGCGTGGTGCGGGAACGCGGTTTGCTGAATTACGTCCTCTTCGTGACCTTCTTCCCGCATCTCATTGCCGGCCCGATTCTGCACAACCGGGAAATCATGCCGCAGTTCGCCGACCCGCGGATCTATGTCTTCAAGGCCGCGAACCTGGCGGCGGGCCTGGCGCTGTTCGCGTTCGGTCTGTTCAAGAAAGTGGTGTTCGCCGATTCCATCGCGCCCTGGGCGGAACTCGGATTCATGCATACGCAGGGCATGCCGTGGCTGCAGTCCTGGTCGGTGGCGCTCGGCTATTCGATGCAGCTGTACTTCGACTTCTCCGGTTATTCGGATATGGCCATCGGCCTCGGCATCATGTTCGGCGTCAAATTGCCGCTGAACTTCAATTCGCCGTACAAGGCCTCGTCCATCATCGACTTTTGGCAGCGCTGGCATATGACGTTGACGCGTTACTTGACGCTGTTGATCTACAATCCGATTTCACTGTGGATTGCCCGGCGCCGCAAGGCGCAGGGACTCGGCACCGGCCGCGACGCGGCCGCGAGTCCCGGCGGATTCGTGTCCATGATTGCGTTTCCGACCATGGTGACGATGCTCATTGCCGGCGTCTGGCATGGTGCCGGCTTCACGTATTTCGTGTTCGGCGCCCTTCACGGGACCTATCTGTGTATCAATCATGCCTGGCGGCTTGCCTTTCCGCCGCGGCCGCGTGGCGAGGTGGCGCCGTCGCGCACCGTTCTCATGCGTGTGTGGTGCGTCTTCTGGCCCGTGGCCCTGACCTATCTGGCGGTTCTCGTGACGGAGATCTTCTTCCGCGCGGCGTCGGTCTCCGATGCGCTGGCGCTGCTGCGCGGCATGCTGGGGCTGAACGGCGGGGCTCCGTCGCTGCCGCTCGACGCGAAGCTGCGGGATAATTTGCTGCTCGGCGTGGGTCTCGCCATCATCGCCTTCGGCGCCCCGAATGCGTACCAGATCATGAACGAGTGGTCGCCAACGCTGACCAAGGTGCGCTCGACGCTGCGTTCGGTATGGCAGTGGCGTCCCAACCTAGGTTGGGCGATGGTCGGCGGCCTGTTGCTCTTCGTCGCCAGCCAGCGCTTCGATCAAAGCGCGGTGTTCCTGTACTTTCAGTTCTAGTGTCCTGTCTGACTGATGATCGCCGTCGCACGCAGTGCGTCCGCGACATAGTCGGTCATGATCTTGGCGCCGAACCAGTTCATGTGATTCTCGTCTTTCCAGTACGGGAAGTCGTGAATCTGCGGCCAGGGATTGATCAAATCCGCGCGTGACGAGTATTGCGCGTACGGCGGCGGGGATGGCGGTCCGCCGTAGCGGGGCGTGTACAAGAATATCACCTGGGTGCCGTGCTCGCGCGCCAGGTCGAGGATGCGCGATTCATAGTATCGCGGCAGGCGGTATTCGAGGCCGCTCAGGCTCTTCGGCAGGATCGGGCGCGTGAATGCGCGCTCATCCTCGATGCGCATGCGCTCCATTTCGGCTTCGGTATGCTGGACGCTGCGCGAATGCACGACGTTATCCATGCTGCGGATGAATTCCGCGTGATCGAGGTTCGGCCCCTCGTAGGGCGGCGGCGTCCAATCCGGAGCGCCCCATCCCAGCCTCTGCAGCAATGTTTCCCACGAGAGACTCAATTGCCGGCCCGGCAGCCGGGCGATGTCCGACAGGTAGTTGAAGTTGATCAGCAGCGGCGCCCCGAAGATATCCTCCGGGTCCGCATATTGATGAAACAGTTCATGCGGCTTGCGCTCCTCGCGCTCCGACATTTCCAGCACGATCAACTTGACCTTGCGGCTGCTCAGCAGCTCCTTGGCCATCACGTATTGCATGTTCACGCCGCTGCGCACGCAATATAGATTCACCGCGTTCGCGTGGATGCCATCGCGCGCCAGATCTTCCTCGAGGCGCCGTGAATGAATGCCCATGCCGGTGCGCGACGTGCCGATGAAGGCAATGTCGATCGGTGTCGGATCGAAATGGATGCGCTGATAGATCCAGTACGATGTGGGTGCCTCAGGGTCGTTCGGCACCAGATAGCGCAGATACTTGTCGTGCGGCAGCAGGGTAACCGCAATCGCGCTCAAGGCCCCGAACGTGAGCAGCATGGCGGCGCTGAAGGCGAGGAAACGCCTGGACGACTGTGCTTGTTCGCCGCTCGCAGAAGTCGGGGCCACGTCCACCGAAACGGTGCTCACGCCGGTTCCCCGACCATCGTTCTCAGGGCAGTGTCCTGCCGCTCAGCCGGTATCAATCGCATAGTCCCAATTTATGGATTCATTATGTCCGGTTCGACGATATTCATCACACTATCGCCAGCCGGGAGACCCCCATTCTATCTTACTAATGCTCGAGTCGCCCGCCTTCAGGGCCCACCCCGCAGACCGTTAACACTCACGGCCGGAGTCAGCCGAGGTTGATCCACGCGGACTTCGTTTGTGTATACGAGATCAGGCTCTCCAGGCACTTGTCGCGGCCCTGACCCGATTGCTTGTAACCGCCGAACGGTTGCGTCATGTCGCCATGATCGAAACAATTGACCCAAATGACGCCGGCTTCGAGGTCACGTACGGTCTTATGTGCAACGCTCAAGTCGCGGGTCCATACCGACGCCGCCAGGCCATAGATCGAATCGTTGGCGATGGTCAGCGCCTCGGCCAATCCGTCGACCTCGATGGCGGCCGCCACGGGTCCGAATATTTCCTCTTGCGCGATGGTCATGCGATTGTTCACGCCCGAGAACAGCGTGGGATTGACGAACGCGCCGGGCAGATCCGGCGAGTTGCCGCCGAATTCCAGCCGCGCCCCTTCGCTCTTGCCGCGCGTGATGTAGCTCATGACCCGTGAACGATGCGAGGCGGTCACCAGAGGACCCAAATTCGTGGCCGGATCCAACGGATCGCCGGCCCGATACTTGTCCCTGCCGCGCTCGATGAATCGCGCCAGGAATTCTTTCGCAATCGGTCGGTCGAGCAACAGCCGCGAACCGGCATTGCACACCTCGCCCATGTTGCCGAAAATTCCATTGATCGCGTAGGTCACCGCGGTATCGAGATCCGGCAGGTCGGCGAGAAATATCTGCGGCGTCTTGCCGCCGCATTCGAGGCTGACGCGCTTCATGTTCGACTGGCCGGCGTAGATCAGCATTTGCTTGCCGATTTCGGTCGACCCGGTGAAGGCGATCTTGGCCACGTCCATGTGCAGCGCCAGCGCTGCGCCGGCGACCTCCCCCAAGCCGTTCACGACATTGAACACCCCGGGCGGGCCGCCCGCTTGGACGAACAATTCCGCCATCAGCAAACCGGACAAGGGTGATTGCTCCGCGGGCTTCAGCACCACCGAATTGCCGGCCGCGAGTGCCGGTGCGACCTTCCAGGCCGCCATCAGCAGCGGATAATTCCAGGGCACGATGCAGCCCACCACCCCCAGGGGTTCGCGCAAAATATAGTGAAAGGCATCCGCCGCCGTGGCGGTGACGGCGCCGTCGATCTTGTCGATCAGTTCGCCGAAGTACGCGAAATTTTGCGCGGCGGCCGGCACATCGATGGTCACCATGTCGGTGATCGGTTTCCCCATGCACAACGTGTCGAGGAGGGAGAATTTCTCGTTGTTCTCCGCGATCAAGCGGCTGAACGCCGCCATCACGGCCATACGCTCACGCGGCGCCTTGCGGCTCCAGACACGCGCGGCGAAGGTGCGTTTGGCGGCGGCGACGGCCAAATTGACATCGGCGGCCGTGCCGGCGCTGACCTCGCAGAGCGGCTCGCCCGTGGCCGGATTCACCACGGTAAATCGGCCGCGAGCCACGGAATCCACGAACTGGCCATCGATGAAGTGACGTGTCTCGTAGCGCAACCCCGCCGCGCGGGCGTGCCAGTCTTTCGTGCCAAGGTCGGTCAGATTCATTGCGGGTGCTCCGGTAAGGTCTCACGGCGGAAGGCAGAGTATAAGAATTATTCCAGGACACTACCAACGGCGAGGGTTCGCCGAGGGTGCGCCCGGCCAGGCCAGGGTTCGATCCCTCGTGGCCGAAGGTTAGTCCAACCGTGATCACCCGGACCAATACCCGACTTCCTCGGTGTTCGCCGTAAACCGCCCGGGAAATATCGAACGCAGATAGGCCATACAGCGTTGCTTGGCGGCGGCCCGGTCGATCTCACTCTCCGTCCGGAAGGCGAAGTCCTGCCAGAGCATTTCCAGCGCACCGATGAGGCCGAGCGCGATCCCGTCGGCATCCAAGTGCGGCTGCGCGGTCAGGGCGATCAGCCGCTCGATGAGGTCCCGCACCAGGGCCGCAAAGCTTTCGTCCTTCTGTCCGCAAATATCGTAATATTCCTGGCGTGAACTGGCCTCGCCCCAAAACGCATACCAAACCGACACTTTTCGGGGGCTGGCAATCTCCGGATCGAGATAAAGATCGACCATCAGTTCGAGCGCCGCGACGGGCCTTGATTTGAGCCGTGACACGGGCACCAACAATTGCTCCTCGAACTCGGCTGCCAGGAATTGGAGCGACGCGACCAGCATGGCCGCCTTGGAGGCGAAGTAGAATCTGACGATCCCGGGTGACATTTTCGCAATGGCGACTACTTTCTCCACCGTCGTGCGCGACGGGCCGTAGATATGCAAAGCCGAGATGCAGGCATCGATCAGGCGCTGGCGCTGTCGGGCATGCGCGTTGCGCGCACGCGGGATGCGCGCCGTTTGAGAGGATTTCTTTTTTCGTTTCGCCATGTCCGGCTCAAGGATCCGTGATGGCCGCGATACCGCAGCAGGCCGTCCCGCAGACATTGCCGCGCACGTCGCGCGGGGAGTGGCTGAAGCGACACGGGAAATGGCTGATCATTCTGCCTCCCCTGCTGTACCTGTTCGTTTTTTTTCTCATTCCCTTTGCGTTTGCATTGGTGATCAGCTTCGCCGATACGGCGGTGCGCGTGCCGCCGTTTACGGATATTCTATCCGTGAGTCCGGATTGGCACATCCATCTCACGCTGAATCTCGGTAACCTCAAGTACCTGTTCACCGACGAAGTTTACGGTCTTTCCTACCTTTATTCGTTGAAGACGGCGTTTTTCTCCACGCTCATATGCCTGGCGATCGGCTACCCCATGGCGCTCGCCATTGCACGAACCTCGAAGAGCACCCAGAGCATCCTGCTGCTGATCATCATCTTGCCGTTCTGGACCTCGTTTCTGCTGCGCGTGTATGCGCTCGAGGGGATCATCCGCGAGACCGGCTTGCTCAACTCGGCCCTGCTGTGGCTCGGGATCATCGATCATCCGCTGCAGATCATGCGCACGACCTTCGCGGTGTACTTGGGGATCATTTATTCCTATCTGCCGTTCATGGTGTTGCCGCTGTTCGCCACGCTCGAGAAACTGGACCACTCGCTGCTCGAGGCCGCGGGCGATCTGGGCAGTCCGCCGTGGCGGGCATTTCTCGACGTGACCCTGCCGTTGTCGATGCCCGGCATCATCGCCGGCTCCATGCTGGTGTTCATACCGGCGATCGGTGAATTCGTCATTCCGACGTTGCTCGGTGGCCCGGACAATCTGATGATCGGCCGCGTGCTCTGGGATGAGTTCTTCGGGAATCGCGATTGGCCCGTGGCCTCCGCGGTCGCGATCGCTTTCCTGGTGCTGCTGGTCGGACCGATCGCGCTGTACCAGCACTACAGCACCAAGCAGCTCGAGGCCTGACGTGCAACATCGGGTTTCACCGTTCCTGATGTCAATCCTCTGTATCGGCATCGCGGTGCTGTACGTTCCGATCCTGGTATTGATCGGCTACTCCTTCAACGCCTCCGCACTGGTCAGCGTGTGGGGCGGATTTTCGACCACGTGGTATGCGCAGCTCATCCACAACGATCAGATTCTCGATGCGGCGTGGCTAAGCTTGAAGATCGGCGTGGTCGTGTCCACCGGATCGGTCATCTTGGGCACGCTCGCCGCCATTTCGCTGGTGCGCTTCAAGGCGTTTCGCGGCCGGCTCCTGCTCACGGGCATGGTCAATGCACCGTTGGTGATGCCGGAAATCATCACCGGCATCACCCAATTGCTGCTGTTCGTCTCGATGCTGAATCTCCTGGGTTGGCCGCACCGCGGCTTCACCACCATCGTGATCGCGCACATCGCCTTCTGCAGCGCCTACGTCACCATCACCGTACAGTCCCGGTTGGCGAGCGCCGACCGTTCCCTGGAAGAGGCTGCGATGGATCTAGGGTCCGGTCCGGTGCGCGCCTTCGTCGATACCACCTTGCCGAGCATCGCACCGGCCCTGGCCTCCGGCTGGCTGCTGAGCTTTACGCTGTCGCTCGACGATCTGGTGATCTCGAGTTTCGTCTCGGGGCCGGGCGCCAGCACCCTGCCCATGGTGATTTTCTCCAAGGTGAAGCTCGGCGTGAGCCCGGACGTCAACGCCCTCGCCAGTTTGATCATTTGCCTGGTCGGCGTGTGCGTATTGTTCGCCGGCTATCTCATGCGCCGCACCGAACGCCAGCGGGTTCTCGATGAGCAGATGGCGGAACGCTGAGACTGGGAGCCTGCCATGACGTCAGATCCGCGCTCGAATGCCTGGCGGGAATTGCAGTCTGGACGTCCCGGTTTGACCGATGCTCAGCTGACGCTCGAGGCTCCAGCGGTGTAGGATTCGAAAATAACAATCAGGGAGGGAGTCATGCGAATAAGTCCGCTCTTTGTCCTCATGCGTGCCATGGGCGCGGCCTGGCTACTGTCGAGCTGCGCCACGACTTCCCCTACGACGCCGGCAGCCGAAACAGCGCGCATCACAGTACTCTACGATGCCTTCGGCAAGGATGCGGGGATGACCAAGGATTGGGGCTACGCCGCCCTGGTGGAGATCAACGGTAAGCGCATTCTGTTCGATACCGGTGATGACCCGGCGATATTCGCGAAGAACGTGAAAGCCAAAGGCGTGGATCTGACGAAGCTCGACTTCGCGGTGTTATCGCATCGCCACGGTGATCACACCGCCGGGGTCTCCTATTTGCTCAGCGCGAATCCGAAGGTCAAGATTTACGCGCCCAAGGATGGCCTTGGTGGCATTTTTGGCTCCGATATACCCAGTAAGTTTTATCGCAAGGACGAGGCGCTGCCCTCCGAGAAGCGCTATTACGGTGGCGCACCGCCTGAGATCATGAAATTGGGCACGGTCTTCCCCGGCGCCAATATTCAGTTGATCGACAAAACCACGGAGGTGGTACCGGGCATTTCGTTGATTGCTCTGGTGTCAGATGCGCCCGGAACGAAAGAATTGAAGGAGTTGTCATTGGCCATCAACACGCCCGACGGCATCGTGTTGGTGGTTGGCTGTTCGCATCCGGGCATTGAGAACATCGTCGCCGAAGCCGCGAAGATCAATCCGCATATCCACTTCATCGCGGGGGGATTTCATCTGGTGGTGGCGCAGGACCCGGCTATCGAGAAAATTGCCACAACCCTACATGACACCTACAAGGTGGACTACATCGCTCCCGGTCACTGTACCGGCGAACCGACTTTCGCTGCACTTGAACGGGTGTTTGGCGATCGCTACCGCTACGCCGGGTTGGGGACGACACTCGACTTGAGCGCGAACCCGCGTGCCGCATCGGAGCGACGCGCCATCGGTGTTCTGGACGACGGCGAATTGCGCATCTACCGGACGCTACTCGCCCAAAGCGATGATCTGCCTGATGGTGGACGGGATAGCGTGCGACTCGCGCGGACAAAGTAGCAGTCGTGTCTCTCCGCGGCAACCACGTTGAGAAGCAACCGCCGCACATGAAACGCCTGCTCGCCACCATCCTGATCTGCGCACTCGCCTCCGTCACAGTTAAAGCGCTCGCCGCTTCGGACGCAGTCAGGCCGAGAGTCCGCACTATCACAGCCTTTGTGCGCCTCGACCAATCGAAGTACCGGGAGCAGATTGACGACGCGATGCGTGTGGTCAGCGCCACGAAGGCCGAATTCGCCCGTCGTGGCTACGAGACGCAAACCGTTCGAATCGTGACGCAGCCGTTCGCGGAGCTCGTAAAGGGTCTCTCAGATACGGAAGCCCTTTCGTTCCTTCGGTCGCTCGATGACCTGTCTCAAAAGGACGGCTTCATGCCGAATGTCGGTCCGGCGATGCTCCACGACACCGACGATCCTGCGACGATGCGCCTACTGGCGCAGGCACTCTCAACCCTGCCGCATCTTAACGCAAGTGCAATCATAGCGGACGACGACGGCATCCACTGGAAGACGATCCGCGAGTCAGCAAAGCTCGTGCGCTACGTGGCCGACCACAGTGTACACAGCCAAGGCACGTTTCTCTTTGCAGCGACCGCGATGCTCAAGCCACTCGGACCGTTCTATCCAGGTGCGTATCACACCGGCGCCGGAAAGCAGTTCTCGGTGGGATTCGAAGGCGCCAGCGTCGTGCAGCAGGTGTTCGGATCGACGCGTGGTGACTTCGATGCGTCCGTGGCCGAGCTCACGCAGCAGTTGACGATCCACGCGCGAGTCGGCGAAGACGTTGGCAACACGATAGCCGCATCCAGCGGATGGGAATTCGTTGGGGTGGATCCCACGCCGGCACCGTTAGCCGATGCGTCGATTGGGGACGCCATCGAGCACTATACGGGTTCACCGTTCGGTTCGAACGGCACGATGACGGCGGCGCTTGCCATTACCACGGCCGTTAAGGCGATAAAGGTGAAGCAAGTGGGCTATTCAGGGCTGATGCTGCCGGTGATGGAAGACAAACGTCTCGCACAGCGCTGGGCGGAAAACACCTACGACATCGACTCGCTGCTGGCTTATTCATCGGTATGCGGGACAGGGCTCGATACCGTGCCCCTCCCCGGCGACGTCAGCGAAGAACGCCTGGTGAGGATTTTCAGCGACGTTGCGGCGCTGGCTTGGAAGTGGCACAAGCCGCTTACCGCGCGGCTTCAGCCGGTTGCGAACAAGCGAGCCGGCGACAAGACCGACTTCGACAGCCAATACCTTTTCAACACCACACTGCATGCGGCTCATTGACATTGACCCCTTCGTGTCGACCAATCGAGACGTCATTCGTGCGGCCGGCTTGCTGCTAGGCGCGGGCAATTTGACCGGTCACCCCATCGAGCGACTGCCCACATATCTCGCGTCGTGCGCCGGCCGGCTGAAAATCTCGCGCAGCTTGGGCTCGAAGGCGCTGAGCGGCAGCGCTGCATAGCCCGGATCGAATGAGCACTGGTCCCATCGGGCGCAGAAATCCTTGCAGGCCTGATACCAGGGATGATCGCGAAATTTCTCGCGTGCGTCTCGATCCCCGCCGCTGTGATGCGCGAAATAATAGGTCTGAAACAGCCCGTGCTGTTCGACTATCCAGGCGACCTCGGGACGGACATAGGGCCTGATGATGCCCGCCGCGATTTCGGCATGATTGTACGGCGCCAATTCATCGCCGATATCGTGGATCAGCGCGGCGACGATGAGTTCATCGTCCGCGCCGTCCTCGAGCGCCCGGGTCGCCGCCTGCAGTGAATGTTCGAGCCGGCTCACGGCATATCCCGCCAGCGAATGCTCGAGCTTCGCGAGCGCGGCGAGTATGCGGTCCGGCAATCCGCGCACGTACTCCCGTTCCAATCGTTCGAGCAGCTCGTAGTCCTCGCGCGTGCCGTCCTCCATGCGACGGAAACTCACCACGCGTGCGTCGGGCGCCGCGTCCGGCACTTTGTAGTCATCGTTCATTTCGCGGTCTTCACTCGGGTCCAGGCGCGGGTGCGAATTCGTTCTGTCGCCGCCGATGCCTCCGTGGCGCGGAACAGCCGCGCCTCGATCGCCGGCGTCGGATACAGCGTGACATCCGCCAGTATCACCGGATTGACCAGCGGGCGCGAGGCGAGGTTGTCGTTGCCGTAGAAAATATCGTTGCTGATCTCCGCGATCACGTCGGGGCGCAATATGAAATTGATGAATTGGTACGCCGCCTCGAGGTGCGGTGCGCCCTCCGGGATCAGCAGCGAAGTGAAGTTCTGGTTCGCCCCTTCCTTCGGTACGCTGAAGGCGAGGTTGACGTTGACGCCCACGGCGCGCGCGCGTGAGCGCGACAGGGCGTAGTCGCTGGACCAGGACATTGCGAGGCACACTTCCCGGTTGGCCAATCCGTTCAAGTACTCGGCCGAATCGAAGGAGCGCACGTACGGGCGCACCTTCAGCAGCAATTCTTCCGCGGCCTTGTAGTCTTCGCGCTTGGTGGTGTTGGGATCGAGTCCCAGATATTGCAGCGCGAGGAGCAACGTGTCCGCCGCGGAATCGAGAAACGTGACGCCGCAATCGGCGAATTTCGACACGACTTCCGGCTTGAACAGCATGTCGAGGCTGTCGACCGGGGCGTCCGGCATGCGCGCCTTGATCATGTCGACGTTGTAGGCAAAGCCATTGATGGCATGCAAATAGGGTACCGAGTGCACATTGCCGGGATCGTGCGCGGTTTGGATCTCGAGAATGCGCGGATCGAGATTCTTCCAGTTGGGCAGCTTGGATCGGTCGAGCGGAATGTAGACGCCGGCTTTGATTTCGCGCCCGAAGTATTCCGTCGAGGCAAACACCACATCGTAGCCCGAGCTGCCCGCCAGCAGCCGAGCATCCATGGTTTCCTCCGAATCATAGACATCGTAGGTCACCTTGATCCCGGTCTGCTGTTCGAATTCGACGATGGTATTGCGGCCGATGAAGTCGGTCCAATTGTAAATGAACAGGCGTTTATCTTCGGCGGCGGCGGACTCCGTGCCGGCAGCGGCAATGAGAATGAGCCACAGCAACGCAAAGCGCATGCGATTAGTTTACCATCGCACTCGCGTCGCGCGGCCCCGACTCGATCGGATGCCGCGCGATCGCATGCCTGTCTTGGCCATGATAATTGAGACAATTGAGGGGGCGAATTCTCGTGCCATATCTCGAGCGCCGGTGCTGCGTGGCATTGCTGATTCTCGCGACGATCGCAGGCGCGGCCCGCTCAGGTCAAGCCGCAGAGTCGGGAGCGGCGGCGCCCGCGGCCGGCACGCCGGCGGTAAAGCCGCGAGCACGGGATTTAGGTATCCCCTTCGACGGAACTCCCGGACCGCTCAATGCCATCACCGATGTGGCCGGCGTCACGGTCGGCCACACCACGCTGATTTCCGGAGCCGGACCGTTGCAGGTCGGCAAGGGCCCGGTGCGCACCGGCGTGACCGCGGTGCTGCCTCGCGGTGGCAACTCGCTGTCCAATCCGGTCTTCGCCGCCTGGTTTGCGCAGAACGGCAATGGCGAGATGACCGGAACGACCTGGGTGGAGGAATCCGGGTTTCTGGAGGGGCCGGTCATGATCACCAATACGCACAGCGTCGGCGTCGTGCGCGACGCGGTCATCCAATGGCGCGTGGCGCGCGCCGGGCCCGACACCAGCGGCTATTGGTGGTCGCTGCCGGTGGTCGCGGAAACCTGGGACGGCTGGCTGAACGACGTGAACGGTTTTCACGTCAAGCCCGAACACGCCGTGCATGCCCTCGAGTCGGCGCGCGGCGGCCCGGTCGAGGAAGGCAGCGTCGGCGGCGGCACCGGCATGATTTGCAACGGCTACAAGGGCGGGATCGGTACCGCATCGCGCCGGCTCACGGCCAAGGATGGCGGCTACACGATCGGTGTGCTCGTGCAATGCAATTACGGCACCCGCGAGAACTTGAGGATTGCCGGCATTCCGGTCGGACGCGAAATTCCTGCCCCGGAACCTTATACCTCCATGCCCTCGGACATCGTCGAGCGCGGCTCCATCATCGTCGTGGTGGCGACCGATGCGCCGCTGCTGGCGCATCAGCTGAAACGTCTTGCGCACCGGGTGACTTTGGGTCTCGGCCGCAACGGCAGCATTTCAGGGGACGGCTCCGGCGATATTTTCATCGCCTTCTCCACGGCGAATTCGGGGGCGGCATCGAGCGCTCACGTGGTCGATCTCAAAATGCTGCCCAACGACTCTCTGGATCCGGTATTTGGTGCGACGGTGGAAGCCACCGAGGAGGCCATCGTCAACGCCATGGTGGCCGCCCGGGATATGATCGGAGTGGATGATCACCGCGTGATCGCCCTGCCTCACGAGGCGCTGCGCGCCGTACTGAAGAAATACAACCGCCTCGCGCCGTGAGATCGCGTTCGCTCCGTGCCATTGCCCGGGCGCCTCACACCGCGACACCGCCGATCAAAGGGTCCGTCATGCTGTCCTTGCCGGTTTCGACATGGCCCGCAAGCCTCTGCTCAAACATGGCGTCCGAATCGACTGTGATCGTGAGGTCATACCATCCGAACGACGAGTCGAGCGGCCAGATTCGCGCGAAGGTGTCGCCGCCTGCAATATCGTGCGCGGTCGCGTTCTTGGTATAGGCATCCACGATGTGCACGCGCACGGCTGCGACGTTCGAGTTTCGCAACGATAACGTGATTCCGCCCCGCTCGAAGTCGTAGGCGCAGCCCACCTCGAGGTTTGCGTGGCCGCCGGCGCCGTGGCTGCCCCGGAAACTGCGCAGAAAACCGTTGGGCCCGTGAACCATCAACTCATACGCTTCCCGGTCGATATCCGGAGCCGTGAAGGCTTCGGACAGCTCCATACCCGCGCCCACGGTGTACGTCCAAGGACCCGCAAGGGTCTTGACGGTGCGCACCTGAAAGACCGCGGCGGCTTTGCCCGAGTTCTTGAATTGAAGAGTGACCGCCCTGCGTGAAAAATCGATGTCCCCTCGAACATGCAGCTCGTAGGGCAGCGCGCGTGCGGGCCGCAGTCCCGTCTCCTGCCGGGGCAGCGCTTGTGTCGCCGGCGGCGCCGGCCGGTAATCGGGGTGTTTGTCGCGATCGGGTGGTTTGAACTCGAGCGTGCTCGGCAGAGTGATCCTGCCGTCGTCGGGCGCCGTGAAATTGAAGGCCGACGTCAAATCGCCGGCCACGGCGCGGCGCCACGGCGTGATGTTCGTTTCGTGCAATGTGGGTCCGTGCGCGGCAAAGCGCCGTTCGATGAATCGAATGATCGAGGTATGGTCGAACAGCTCCGAATTGACCCACCCGCCCTTGCTCCACGGCGATATCACGATCATCGGTACTCGCACACCCATGCCGTAGGGACCTTGCGGGTGCTCCCGGCTGCCGGGGAATATCTCGTTCGCCGTATCGACCGTCGACAGTCCGTGTTTGCGCGAGGCCGGGACGGTCGGCGGCGTCATGTGGTCGAAGAAGCCGTCATTCTCGTCGTAGGTCAGAAAGAACGCGGTCTTCGCCCAGACCTTCGGGTTGGACGTCAGCGCATCGAGGATCTGCGACACATACCAGGCGCCGTAATTGGCAGGCCAGTTCGGATGCTCGCTATAGGCCTCAGGAGCGACGATCCACGAAACCTGCGGCAGAGCGCCGGTGGACACATCGCGGCGGAACTGATCGAACAACGAACCCGTAACGGCGGTATGTGTCCCCGTGCGCGCCGCCTCGAAGAGCGCACTGCCCGGCGCCGCGTTTCGATATTGCAGGAAATGCAGCAGCGAGTTGTCCGCGTAATTGCCGATATACGCATCGTGGTTGTCGGAGCCCCAGGCGCTGTCGGCGTCGAGCCCGAGGCCCATGTCCTGATAGATCTTCCAAGAAATCCCGGCGGATTGCAGGCGCTCCGGAAATGTGGACCACCCATACCCGGCCTCGGCGTTGTCGATGACCGGGCCGCCGCCACGTCCGTCGTTCCCCACCCAACCTGTCCACAGATAATAGCGGTTGGGGTCGGTGGGCCCGAGCAGCGAACAATGGTAGGCGTCACAGACCGTGAACGCGTCGGCAAGCGCGTAGTGGAACGGGATATCGCTCCGGTTCAGGTACGCCATGCTCGTGGTGCCTTTGGCTGCCACCCACTGATCGCATCGTCCCTCATTCCACGCCGCATGCGTCGTGGTCCAATCGTGCGGCAGATCCTGCAGAAATTGGAGTCCCAGTTCCCGCGTGTCCGGATGGAATGGCAATACATAGTCACCGCCATTCGGCTGAAACCACACGGGATCGCCCCCGGGGAGCACGGCCGCGCGCGGGTCTCCGAAACCCCGGACGCCCCGCAGCGTACCGAAGTAGTGATCGAAGGATCGGTTCTCCTGCATCAGGATGACGATGTGTTCGACATCCTCGATGGTGCCCGTCCGCTGATTCGCGGGTATTTCCAGCGCGCGGTCGATGCAGCCGGGCAGGGCTGACGCCAGCGCACCCGCGGCGCAGAGTTCCAGAAAGCCACGCCGATCAGTCAGTGGATGGGCCCGTCCGCCAGCACTTCGACCAGACTTTGGTCGAGTAATCTGAGTGCCTCATCGACGTCACTCTCATCGATCACGAGCGGCGGCATGAAGCGCACCGTGCTCTGCCCGCACGACAGCAAGATGAGCCCGTTGTGATAGGCGCGAGTGATCAACGCATCGCAGAGTTTCTTGGCCGGCGCTTTGCTCGCTCTGTCGATCACCAACTCCATGCCGATCATGAGGCCCTTGCCGCGGACTTCACCGACCACGCTGAATTTGTCGGCAAACACCTGCAATCGCTCGATGAAGTAGCGCCCCACCCGTGCCGCGTTGGCAAGATATTCGCGTTCCACGAGATCGATCGTCGCGAGCGCCGCCGCGCAGCACAGCGGATTGCCGCCGAAGGTGTTGCCGTGCGCCCCACGGGTCCACTTCTGCATCACGGTGCGCTTCGCGACCACCATCCCGATCGGCAGACCCGAGCCCAAGCCTTTGGCAAGCGTCATGATGTCCGGCGCAATGTCCCAGTGCTGGGCGGCAAACATTTTGCCGGTCCGGCCGATGCCCGACTGCACTTCATCGAAAATCAGCAGAATGCCATGCCGATCGCAGAGTTCACGCAAGCCCTCGAGAAATCCGTCCGGCGGTACGAGATAACCGCCCTCGCCCTGAATCGGCTCGATCAGAATCGCCGCGACCTCACTGGCGGGAACGTTGTGGACGAACAGAACGTCCTCGATGTATCGCAATACCGCCTGGCCCTGATCCGCCCCGGAAAACAGCGGCCGATAGTTATTGGGATACGGTACGTGCGTGACCCCCGGCATCGTAGGGAAGAAGCCCTTTTGCTGGGTGTACTTGCTCGACGTGAATGACAGCGAACCCATGGTGCGGCCGTGAAAACCGCCCAAGAATCCGATGAATCGGCCGCGGCCGGTGGTGTGGCGCGCCAACTTCAGCGCCGCTTCCACGCTTTCGGTGCCCGACTGCGCGAAGAAACACATCGCCGGTTCCTTCAGGGGCGACAGTTCGTTGAGCCGCTCCGCGAGGCGCACCTGGCCCTCATGCCAATAGTCGGACGAAATGTGCAGGAATTTATCCGCCGCGTCCTTGATGGCCTGCACCACGGCCGGATGGCTATGGCCCGTGCTGCACACCGCGATCCCGGCGGCAAAATCCAAGAAGCGATTGCCGTCGACGTCCCACACTTCCGCACCCTTGCCGTGCGACATGACGAACGGATAGTCGCGCGGATAGGACGGCGACACGACCAGCGCGTCGCGCGCGAGCAAGGCTCGCGCCTTCGGTCCCGGCAAATCGGTTTTGATATTTGGTTTCTTCATGGCCGATCTCGCTATCCCGGTCGAATTGGGCATCCCGCGCCAGGAGCCTGTTGCCCTCGTGACGGCGCCCATAGAGAAGGCTCCAGCATGTTATCGAGTTTTGATTCAGGGGTTCAAACCGATTACGATCCGGCTGATGCGATCCGTCAACGGCTTCCCATTTCAGAGATCGCAGATGCCGCGAACCATTTCATGATGTGGCGCCCCTTCATCGCGGTATCGGTGGGCGGCATGCTCGGCTGCCTCCTGCGCTGGGTCCTCGCGATGTTTCTCAACAGCTACTTTCCGACGATCCCGCCGGGCACCCTCGCCGCCAATCTCATCGGTTGCTACATCATCGGCATGGCAATCGCGTTCTTCACCACCTACCCCCACTTTGCTCCTGAGTGGCGGCTGTTCGTCACCACCGGCTTCTGCGGCGGCCTCACCACTTTCTCCACTTTTTCCGCCGAGGTCGTGATGCTATTGCAGTCCGGCCGCACCACCTGGGCCCTGGGCGCCGTGGCCGCCCACCTGTTCGGCTCCCTCCTGATGACCTTCGCCGGCATCGCCACCGTCCTCTGGCTCAAGACCTAAAAGCGATCGTCATACGGGCCGTCAACGCATCTCGGCGATAAACCGATAGACGGCGTCGTCCCTCGTGGTATATTAATTAGCGCACTAACGATTAGAGACCTTCCTAAGTGACCGATATCGAGGAACGCTTCAGCGCCACCCTGCACAGCACCTCCAGGGCCTGGCGGCAAGCCCTGGACCGCCGCCTCAAATATCTGGGGGTCAGCCAGGCGAGTTGGATGACCATCGCGGTCGCCGCCCGCGCACCGCATCTCCTGTCGCAATCCGAGCTCGCCGACAGTCTTGCCGTCGAAGGCGCGACCATGGTGGCGATGGTGGACCGCCTGGTAAAGGCCGGTCTCGTCCAACGAGAACCGTCGGCCACCGATCGGCGCGTCAATCTCGTCCGGCTGACAGAGACCGGCAATCTTCTGTATGCCAAAGTCAAAGCCGAGGCCGACGCCTTCCGCAGGGAACTGCTGGCGGGCATCGATGCGAAGCAGCTGCTGGCGGCGACCGAGCTCCTCGAAACGCTGAAAGGCATCATCGACACCGCGCCATGAACCGGCCGCTCAATCGCCCCATGATCACGCTGTCGATCATGTTGGCCACGGTCATGCAAACGCTCGACAGCACGATCGCGAACGTCGCATTGCCGCACATGCAGGGAGCGCTATCCGCGTCCCAGGACCAGATCGCCTGGGTGCTGACCGCCTACATCGTGGCGGCGGCGATCGCGACGCCGCTCACCGGCTGGATGTGCGATCGCTTCGGCCAGAAGAACGTGTTCATGGCGTCCATCGGCGGCTTCACCGTCGCCTCCGCGCTGTGCGGAATGTCGGATTCGTTGGCCGAAATCGTGGCCGCGCGCCTGGCGCAGGGTGTGTTCGGCGCAGCGCTCGTGCCCCTGTCGCAGGTCGTGTTGATGGACATCAATCCGCGCGAGAAGCAGGGTCAGGCCATGGCGATCTGGGGCATGGGGGTGATGGTCGGTCCGATTCTGGGGCCCACGCTCGGCGGCTGGCTGACCGACAGCTACAGCTGGCGCTGGGTGTTCTTCATCAACGTCCCGATCGGCCTGCTCGCGATCTACGGGATGTGGAAATACATCCGGCCGGTGCCGGGCGCCCGACGCATGAGCTTCGATGTGTTTGGTTTTGCCACGTTGAGTCTGGCCATCGGCTCGCTGCAATTGCTGCTCGACCGCGGCCAGCAAAACGATTGGTTCTCATCCACCGAGACCTGGGTCGAGACGATCGCGATGATCGTGACCGCGACCTATTTCATCGCCCATACCGCGTTGACGCCGGCGAACAAGTCCTTCCTCGACTATCGCCTGCTCAAAAACCAAAATTATGTCACCGGTCTGCTGTTCATCTTCATCGTCGGCCTGGTGCTGTACGCCACGCGCGCCCTCACGCCGACGATGCTGGAGAACCTGCTCGACTATCCGGTCGCGACCACGGGCCTGGTCACGGCGCCGGCCGGCATCGGTACGATGATTGCGATGCTGATCGCGGGAAGAATCATCGGCAAGGTCGACCTTCGCCTGACCTTGTTTGTGGGTTTCGCGGTCACCGCATTCGCGCTGTGGGAAATGGCGCACTACTCGCTGGATCTGTCACAGAGCGACATCATCTGGCCGGGACTGATCCAGGGCATCGGCACAGGCCTGGTGTTCGTCCCGTTGAGCGCTGCGACTTTCGCCACGTTGAACGTCGAGATGCGCGCACAGGGGACGGCGCTCTACAGCCTGATCCGCAATATCGGCAGCAGCATCGGCATCTCGCTGGTTCAAACCATGCTGGTGCGCAACACGGTGATTGCGCATGCCTCACTGACCGATCGTGTGACGTCGGCGAGCCCCGCCTGGAACAATCCCGCCGTGGCCTCGGCGTATGACCTGCACACCGCGGGCGGCGCCGCGTTTCTCGACGGCGCGGTCACCCAGCAAGCCGCGATGATCGCCTATATCGACGATTTCTGGCTGATGTTGTTCCTGACGGTGATGGTGATCCCCTTGCTGCTGCTGATCCGCCCCCCGCGCAGCACCGCCGCAGCCGGGGTCGACACTCAGGCCGTCATGGATTAGACATCTCGGGATGCCGCAGGCAATCCCTCAAACCGCGGCTTCGGGGCGGGATGGCGGAGCCTTGGGCGGCGCCGTGCGTTCCGCCAGCAACTTGCCGGCCTTCGGCGCAATCCACCGCTCGACGTCGTCGAACAGCGTAAACACCGCCGGCACGATCACGAGCGTGAGTGCCGTGGAGGTGATCAGCCCGCCGATGACGGCGATCGCCATCGGGCCGCGGAAGTCGCTGTCCCCTCCCCAGCCGATCGCCACCGGCAGCATGCCCGCGACCATGGCGACCGTGGTCATGACGATGGGCCGCGCGCGCTTGTGTCCCGATTCGAGGATGGCCTCGAGGCGCGGCTTGCCGGCGCGCATCTGTTCGATCGCGAAGTCGACCAGCAAGATGGAATTCTTGGCGACGATGCCCATCAGCATCAACACGCCGATCACCACGGGCAATGAGAACGGCAGACCGGTGAGCAGCAGCGCGATCACCGCGCCTCCCAACGACAGGGGCAGCGCGGATAAAATCGTGATCGGCTGGAACACGCGCACGAACAGCAGCACCAGCACGGCGAACACCATGAGAATGCCGGCGCCGATCGCGAGCAGAAAGTTCACATACAATTCGGTCATGAACTCGGTATTGCCGGTTTCGACCAAGTGAACGCCTTCGGGGAGTTGCTTCAATGCCGGCAGCGCATGGATCTTTTCGATCGCCGTGCCGAGCTCGACCCCGGGACTCAAGTCCGCTTCGAGAAACAGGCGCCGGCTCTGATTGTAGCGCCGCACCGCGGAGGGCCCTTGACCGAAACTCAAGGACGCCACGGATTTGAGCGGCACGCTGGCCCCGGCCGCGGTCGGCACCGGAAGGTTCTCGAGCGTGTCGAGATCGCGCCGCGCACTCTCGATCAGGCTCACGCGGATCGGGATCTGACGGTCGGACAAGGAGAACTTCGCACCGTTCTGCGGCAGATCGCCGAGGGTGGCGATGCGGATCGTCTCGCTGATGCTTTGCACGCTCACGCCGAGCTGCGCCGCGATGTCCAAACGCGGATGCACGACGATTTCCGGTCGGGGCACGTCATCCCGGATGCGGGCGGAGCGAATTTCATTCAAGGCGCGCATTTGCGCGAGCGCCCGGTGACCCGCCGCGTCCAGGAGCACGGGATCGTCGCTGGTCAGGAACAATTGCACGTCGCGCCCGCCGCCGTCCTGGGAGAAATTGAGGTGCCCGTCCGCCACTTGGTTGAGTTGCGGCATCATCGACTGCTCCCACTCGTGTTGCGTGAGCCTGCGCTCGCTGCGCGGCACGAGGCTCACGTAGAGCGTGGCGTTGCGAATCTCGCCGTCGTCCCGGCCGACGAATTCGACCACGTTCGTGACCAGGGGCGATTTTCGGAGCAGCTGCGTCGCCGCCGCCGAGACGCGCGCGGTGTCCTCCAACGTGCCGCCGGGCGGCAATTCGATGTCGAGTTGCGAATTGGAGAAATCTTCCGGCGGCACGAACGCCTTCGGAATGACGGCGAGGCAGCCCACGGACAGCACGAAGAACAGCGTACCGCCCGCAATGGTCTTCCACCGGTTCGCCACGCACCACCGCAATAGCGACAGATAGCGCGTCATGATCGGCCCGTCGGCGTGGTGCACGACGAGCGAATCGCTGCGCAGCGCATAGGCCGCGAGGACGGGGGTGATGAGACGCGCGACCATCAGGGAAATGAACACGGCCGCGGCCACGGTCAAACCGAATTGTTTGAAGTACTGCCCGCTGATGCCCCCCATGAAACTCACCGGCAAGAATACGGCGATGATGGTGAAGGAGGTGGCCACCACCGCAAGGCCGATCTCATCGGCTGCATCGATTGCCGCCTGAAAGCAGCTCTTGCCCATGCGCATGTGGCGCACGATGTTCTCGATCTCCACGATCGCATCGTCCACCAGTACGCCGGCGACCAGCGAGAGGGCGAGCAGCGTGATCTGATTGAGCGTGAATCCCATCCACTGCATGAAGGCAAACGTCGGTATCGCCGACAGAGGAATCGCGAGCGCTGAGATCAGCGTCGCGCGCATGTTGCGCAGAAAGAACCACACGACGACGACGGCCAGGATCGAGCCCTCGACCAGTGCGCTCAGCGCCGAGTGATAGGTGCGCAGCGTGTGGTCGACCGTGGTGAATATGCTGGTCATTTGCACGGCCGGATTCTCGACCAGGATCTTGTCGAGCTCGGCTTGCACCGCCTTCGCCACGGCCACATCCGAGGCGCCCTTGGCTTTGAAAACGCCGAAGGTCGTTGCCTGGCGGCCGTTCCATCGTGCGATGGTGCGAATTTCCTCGATGCCGTCGCGCACGTCGGCGATTTCGCGCAAGCGCACCGATCTGCCGCCGGGCAGAGTGATCTGCGAATCCCCGAGCGCTTGCGCCGATTTGGCGCCGCCCAACACCCGGATCGCCTGTTCGCCGCCGCCGACCTGCGCGCGGCCGCCGGCGGCATCGAGGTTCAGCGCCCGCAACTGCTGATTGACCTCGACCGCCGTGAGTCCCAGCGCCTGCATCCGGGCGGGATCGAGTTCGACGCGGATTTCGCGGCTGACCCCGCCGCTGCGCGACACCTGCGCGACGCCGGCGATGCCGAGCAAGCGCTTGGTGACCGTGTTGTCGATGAACCAGCTGAGCTGCTCCGGCGTCATGTTGGTGGTCGTCACCGCGTAATAGCAGAACGCGCCGCCGTCGACGTTCTGGCGCGTCACCAACGGTTCAAATATGCCTTGCGGCAAATCGTTGCGAACCTTGGCCACCGCATCGCGAACGTCCGTCACGGCGCGATCGATCGGTGTGCCGATCTCGAATTGCAGAAAGATATTGACCTGGCCCTCGATGATCCAGGTGGTGATGTTGCGCACGTTGCCGATGCTCGATATCGAACCCTCCACCTTTTGCGCGATCTGGGTTTCCATCTCCGAAGGCGCGGCACCCGGCTGGGAAATGTTGACGTTGACCAGAGGGAAGGAGACGTCCGGATCGAGATTGATCGGCAGGCGAATGAACGCCACTACGCCTAAGAAAAACAGCACGACGAAGAGCACGATGGGGATCACGGGGTTGCGGATCGCCCACGCGGAGATATTTCTCATCGTTGGTCCCTGCGGGAAGCGCCGGCCTTCATATCAAGAGCTGCCCGACTGCTTCGCGATGGGTTTGACCAGCTCTCCCTCCTGCAGGAAGGCTCCGGCGGTGGCGACCACCTGCTCCTTGTTGCTCACTCCCTCGGCAATGGTGACGCCGCTTTGAACCATGCCCGATACCCGGACCGCACGACGCTCGACCTTGTTCTCTGCGTTGACGATCAAGACATAGCTGCCCTTGTCGTCGGTCAACACGGCGGTTTGCGGCAGCACTGCGCGCTCGGCGTTGCTGACCGTGACCTCGGCGCGGGCGAATGCCCCCGGCCGCAGGTTCGGATCGGGGCGCAGCGCCACGCGCGCCATCCCCAAACGGGTCTGCGGGTCGATGACGGCGGGCAGCAGGCGCACCTGGCCCTCGTACACCTGCGGCGCCCCGGTGAGGTGCACTTCCACGCGTTGGCCGACTTTCAACAGCGGCAGATCCTGCTCGGCCACCTGCCCGCGCAATTCGACCTCGCCGCCTTCCGACAGACGGAACAACGCCTCGCCGCCGGGCGTCGCCGTCTGTCCCACCTCGACGTTGCGGGCCAATATGATGCCGTCGGAGGGTGCGCGCACTTCGGCGCGCGCAAGGCGCGCCCGGGCCTCGGCGAGCTGTGCCGCGGCGACCTTGACCTTGGCGGCGGCCGTCACCGAGGTGGAGCGGCGCCGCTCGGTTTCTTCGGCCGAGAGCGCCCCCGAAGCCCCCACCGCCTGCGCGCGCCGATACTCCGCGGCGGCCAACTCGGCCTCGGCGCGCGCCTGCTCCAGGGCGGCCTCGAGATTGGCGACCTGCGGCAGCAACACCGACACGTTCAGCCGCGCGAGCACCTGACCGCGCTTGACGTGATCGCCCGCCTCGACGTAGATCGCCGCCACGCGTCCACCGTC
>Ga0181537_10000666_pt1 | contig 31822 bp, 31 predicted proteins | sample PEATcosm2014_Bin_39_FD_119765 | JGI IMG/M metagenome (GOLD analysis project Ga0181537, IMG submission 119765) | Peatland microbial communities from MTU Mesocosm Facility, Houghton, MI, USA - PEATcosm2014_Bin23_10_metaG | ecosystem: Environmental > Terrestrial > Soil > Wetlands > Peat | place... | reverse complement strand
TCTTCCCCTTCTTTCATCGCGGACTTGAAGTTACGGATGCCTTCACCGAGACCCTTGCCGAGCGCCGAGAACTTGCTCGTGCCAAACACCAGAAGCGCGATGGCCACGATCAGCAGAATATGCAGCGGTTGAAACAGGCCTTCACCCATAACTCCTCCGAGGACTCCCTGCGAGAAGTCTAGGCTATGGCAACTTCGGAGTCAAAAGAGGGATGACCGTGAAATTCATTACTTTGCATTTGAAACCGGCGTACTCACCAAGGCCCTCGGTTGGAGTCTATTGTTAAAGCACAGGTTTTCGGGAGGTTAGAGATGATGCGCAAACTTTGCTTTGTCTTCACACTCGCGTTGCTGTCATCCCTTCAAATTCTGGGACACGTTTGCGCTCAGACTGCGGCGCAGGCGCCGAGCGACCAACGCAAGACGAGCGAGCCGTATACGGGCGATCTTTCTATCTTCGATTCGCCGGGACGGGACGAGCGGTTGCAGATCAACCGAGTGATGGACATTCTCGGAATCATGGCGGGGAAGAACGTAGCGGACATTGGCGCGGGTTCGGGATGGTTCACGGTCCGCGCGGCGAAACGGGTGGGAGGCGCCGGCATCGTTTACGCGGTCGATATCAATCCTGAAGCGACGCGCCACATTGACGAACGGGCGCAGAAAGAAAAAATCGACAATGTGAAAACCATTCTCAGCCAGGCCGACGATCCGAAGCTGCCCGCGAACGCGGTCGACTGCGTCCTGATGCTGAAGACCTACCACGAGATCGCAAGACCGGGGACGCTGCTGCACAATCTGCTGACGGCGCTTCGGTCCGGGGCCAAGGTTGGGATCATCGACCGCAATGGAAACGGCGAGGATCATGGCGTGGCGCGCGAGGTGGTGATTCGTGAGGCGACAGAGGCCGGGTATCGACTCCTCAAAAGCTACGATTTTGTGAAGGGCGACAAGATGGACTACTTCCTGGTTTTTACTGTGCGCCAGTAGCCGGTTCGATCATGCTTGTTCAATCATGCCCGCCAGCAGCAGGGCGCGGCGCGGCAACTCGGAGATGACGATGTGTTCGTGTACGGCGTGCGCGCCCTCGCCCACGGCGCCCATGCCGTCGAGCGTGGGAATGCCGATGCCGGCGGTGAAGTTGCCGTCGGAGCCTCCGCCTACGGAGGCTTCGTCGAGTTTCCATCCGGTCTCGCCAGCGATTGCGCGGGCTTTCTTGAAGAGCGCGGCCACGCCGTCGGTGCGTTCCATGGGCAGACGATTGATGCCTCCCGTGATCTCGAGTTGGCAATGCTTGTCGAAGGGCTTCAACGAGCGCAGCTTGCGGTCGATACCAACTTTTTGTTTCGCGCTCTTGATGCGCACGTCGATCTTTACGGTGGCTTCGGCCGCGACTACGTTGGTTCGCGTGCCTCCCTGAATGATGCCGGGATTTACCGAGAGTCCGTGCCGCAGATCGTTGAGCTTCGCAATCGCCGTGATCTGGCGGGCAAGTTCCAGGATGGCGCTATGGCCTTTCCCGGGATCAAGGCCCGCGTGCGCGGCGACGCCTTCGACTTTCAGCGTGTACTCGCCCACTCCTTTGCGTTCAGTCTTGAGCGCTCCGCGCAGTCCGGCTGCCGGTTCGAGCACCAGCACGGCCGCAGACTCTCGGGCCAGTGCTTCTGTAGTCGCGCGCGATGAGTGGCTGCCGACTTCCTCGTCTGAAACCAGAAAAACTGTGACCGGACGGGGAAGCTCGCCGTGCCATGTCTTCAAGGCTGCGATCGCTTGCATTATCACGACGATGCCTGCCTTCATGTCGAGGACGCCGGGGCCGTGCAGACGATCACCGGCAACTCCACACAGCATAGTGGCCAGCGTGCCCAGCGGATAAACCGTGTCGAAATGTCCCAGCAGCAGAACCGGGGCGCGGTTGCCGCGGCCGGGGAAATTGACTTGCAAATGATCCGCATAGATCTCGGTGCGGTGCATGCGCGTTTCGCCGCCCATGACACGAAATTTTTCTGCGAGGAAAGCTCCCAGGCGGTCTCCGGCGGGTTTGTTATCGCTCGGAGATTCGATCTCCACCAGTTCGCGAGCGGCTGCAACCATTTCCTGCAGGCGGGCTTCGAAATAATGCAGGCGGTCGCGCCATGCGGCGGATGCTTCTTGCGCATTCTTCCCTGGTGCCGATCTGTTTCTGGGCATTGCTCCTCTTTCGTGTTGGAAGGGTGATGAGCCTTGCTGTATGGAACGGCCTCAGCTTTCTACGGAAACGAAAAAACTGCCGAGTTGCGCTCGGCGGGCCGGCAGGAGTGCCCCTCTCCACCCGTCCGTCTCCACGTTGTGCGTTACAGTATAATCTTCAAGCTGTTTGGGGCGAATCATGACTGAGAGCACTCCTGCTGTGAAGGAAGCGCCGGGCGCGGCCAAGGCCGTGCTGGATATCCACGAGATCCTGCGCATCCTTCCGCATCGCTATCCTTTTCTCCTGATTGACCGCGTGCTGGAGTTGCAGCGCAAGGAGCGCATCGTCGCTATCAAGAATGTAACCATCAACGAGCCGTTTTTTGCCGGGCATTTCCCGGGACTGCCGATCATGCCGGGAGTGCTGATTGTGGAAGCGATCGCCCAGGCCGGAGGGGCTCTGTTGCTCACCGAAGTGGAGGACCGCGCCGATAAAGTGATGGTGTTTACCGGGATCGAGCGCGCTAAATTTCGGCGTCCGGTGAGCCCGGGGGATCAGCTGCGGCTGGAGGTGGAAGTGAAAGGCTGGCGAGTTGTCCCGGGTATGACGGCGGCCAAGATGCAGGGCACGGCTTATGTGGGCGGCAAGCGGGTGGCCGAGGCCACGGTATCGTGCCAGCTGATCGACAGTGCGCGCGGTCGAAATTCGAGCGCGGATGACGGCGACGGCGACGAGACTGCGGGATAAATCAGTGCGCGGGATGAAGTGATCTCGCTCGCCGGTCTTTTGTGACGTAACCCGTGACGCAACCGTTGTGATGCAACCTTCCACGGAAATGCCTTCTTGAACATTCATCCCACGGCCGTCATCGATTCCCGCGCCAAGGTCCCTGCATCGTGCCAGGTTGGCCCTTACTGTGTGATCGGACCTCACGTTGAATTGGGCGAGGACTGCCGTTTGATTTCGCACGTAGCCATCGAGGGGCCAACGAAGATCGGCGCGCACAACATTTTTTTTCCTTTCTGTGCGATTGGGATGGCGCCGCAGGACGTGACCTATAAAGGCGAGCCCACGCGGCTGGAAATTGGCGAGCACAACGAAATCCGCGAGTATGTCACCCTCAATCGGGGAACGGTCAAAGGCGGAGGGCTGACGAAAGTTGGCAGTCACACTCTCATCATGGCTTATGCCCACGTCGGACACGACTCGGTAATCGGCGATCATGCCATGCTAGTGAATGGAGCCACGCTCGGCGGGCACGTAACGGTGGAAGAGTGGGCCGTGGTGGGCGCGTTGTGTCCCGTTCATCAGTTTGTGCGGATTGGGGCACATTCCTATATTGGCGGAGGCACGACCATCACGCAGGACGTGCTGCCTTTCTCCGTAACTTCCGCTGCGCGCGGAACACATGCCTACGGATTGAACAAAGTTGGTCTCGAGCGGCGCGGATTCTCGAAGGAGCGCATCGGGAAAATCCACCACGCCTATAAGACTCTGCTGGCTTCGAAGATGAATACGTCGCAGGCGCTAGAGAAGCTGAAAGCAGAGTCCGATCGCGGGGAAGATATGGATAGGTTGATCCGGTTTATCGAATCTTCGGAGCGGGGAGTGATTAAGTAGTTGCTAGTCGCTAGGAATCAGTCGCGAGTAAAACCGGTACTGACTAGCCACTAGACGATAGCCACTTACATGCAGCGTCTTGGCCTTATCGCGGGCAACGGCAAGTTTCCATTTCTCGTGCTCGATGCAGCGCGCGCGCAGGGATACGAAGTGGTGGTGGCTGCGATTAAGGAAGAAACTTTTTCGGAGATTGAATCGCGCGGGGCGGCGGCGGTTCACTGGTTTTCGCTGGGAGAGCTTTCGAAGCTGATCGAAATGTTTCAGCGCGAGGGCGTGCACCGGGCCATTATGGCGGGACAGGTCCGGCATAAGCAGATTTTCTCCAGCATCCGTCCCGACTGGCGGCTGGCCAAGCTGTTGCTGTCGCTGACCACGCGGAATACGGATTCTTTACTCGGCGCCGTGGCGAAGGTTTTGGCCGACGAAGGCATTGCGCTCGAGAGTTCCACCTGGTTGCTGGAGCCGCTGTTGGTTAAACCGGGCGTACTGAGCCGGCGCCCTCCGACCGATCAGGAACGCAAGAACATCGACTACGGACGCCGCGTGGCCCGGGACCTGGCGCGGCACGATATTGGGCAGACGGTGGTGATTGCCGACGCGGCGTGCGTGGCGGTGGAGGCCATGGAAGGCACCGACGCCGCGATTGAACGCGCCGGGCAGATCATGCGTTCGCTCGAGGGCGAGGCCTCTACGCTCAGCCGCGCGCTGACGGTGGTCAAGCTCGCGAAGCCGAATCAGGACATGCGCTTCGATGTGCCGGTGATCGGCGTAAAGACGCTTGAAGTAATGCGTGACGCTGGCGCGACGTGCCTGGCGCTGGATGCGGGGAAATGTCTGCTGCTGGATGGGGAGACGATTCTAGAGGCTGCGAACCTGAATGGGGTTGCGATAGTGAGCGACCCGATTTGACCGGTCCGATTTGCGCATGATCACTTGAATGAGCCCGCTCCGGCGGAACGGCGCGTTGCCCGGGGCGTTGCGACTGGCCGTTTGCGCATCTCGTGACGAGCTACCGTGAGGTCGTGGGCGGTCTGCAGGTTCATCCAGAATTCGGCGGAATTCCTGAAATATCCCGCCAGAAGCAAGGCCGTCTCCGGCGTGACGCCGCGTTTCCCGCGAACCAATTCGTTCCCGTCTTCCAGTGAGGTACTGGCGTTCAGCAGGTCCAGCTTTGCCGGGACTCGCGTCCACAATACCTGGGCGATTCTTGGGGCGGATTTCGGGTCGAGCCCGGGGAAGATATCTCCCGTCGTTTTGTCTCCAAAGGAGACGATCATTCCTGCACGTATACATTAATACCGTGTATTCGTACATCATGGCATCTCGGTCCTCTCGGTCCGCGCGGGACAAGGCCTGAGGAATCTCTTGCGCGGGTTCATAAGTCTATGGACTAATGTTTCCGAGGAACAAGTCAACGACATGACAGCCCCACGCTCCGAATCCGCGCGTATTGCCGACCAGCTTCGCCGCGCGTTTGATGGCGACGCGTGGCATGGACCGGGTCTGTTGGAACTGCTCGCCGACGTCGATGCTGCTACAGCTGCGGCCAAACCGCTGGCTGAGGCACACAGCATCTGGGAGCTGGTGCTGCACGTTGCGGCCTGGGATGGAGCGGCCCTTGTCCGGTTGAGCGGTGAGAAGTGTCAACCGACGGGCGCTGCGAATTTTCCGCACGTCTCATATCCCACGCCGGCCGCCTGGCGCAAAGCGGTGGCCGAGATGACGCGTACCCATCGGGCACTGGTTAAAACCGTTGCGGCTTTGCCCGACTCGCGCCTTCACGACCGGGTTCCGGGAAAGCGCTACGATTTTTATCACATGCTGCATGGCATGGCGCAGCACGAGCTTTATCATGCGGGGCAGATTGCGATTTTGAAGAAGGCGAAGGGCGGGTCAGGTTAATCGACGCCCAGCAGGGATACTGTTGCCGCAATGGAAATTGTTTGTCATTGACGCAAGTCAGGCCTCGGGAGAGAATAGCGCCCCGTGTTTGAGTTCTGAGACGACTTCTGGATAGGTGGAGAAATTGCTAATACTCGAGAAACCTCAGTTCGGGAGTTTCCTCGGCCTTATGCTGGCTTTGCTGTCCGCGCTGATCGCTTCGATGCCAGCCGAAGCCCAAAGTGAGACCGTCCTCTACAATTTCTGCTCGCGCCGTGGCACCTGCCCCGACGGCGCCTATCCCCTGTCGCGCCTCACCGCTGATGCCGCTGGCAACTTGTATGGGACAACCCACTCTGGGAGTCCCTATGGAGATGTGTTTGAGGTTTCCTCGAACGGCAGCGGAAGCCGGAACGAAACCGTACTCTATGCTTTTACAGGCGGAACGGATGGAGCCTATCCACAATTCTCTCCCGTGACATTCGACAATCTCGGAAACCTTTATGGAACAACGCAAGACGGCGGTGCCTTTGGGTACGGCGTAGTATTCGAACTCCATCCCACGGGGAGTGGCTGGACGGAGACCGTACTTCACAGCTTTGCCGGCACCGGCGATGGCAGCGGTCCCGACACGGGAGTGATCATTGACGCGGCAGGCAATCTCTACGGCGCAGCACCACGGGGCGGCCCAGGCAACGACGGAATCGTATTCGAGTTGAGTCCGTCCGGCGAAGACTGGACAGAGCAAGTGATCTACACTTTCGACATCAGCCTATACTTCGCTCCTTCGGGTTTGACGATGGACACCAGGGGAAACATCTTCGGCGCTGCCAATTTGACTGTGTTTGAGCTGTCACCGAATGGCTCTGGTGGCTGGATGCCCACGGTGCTTCACACCTTCCCCGGTAAATATCTCGGTGTTGTCGGTACACCCGCGCTCGACAACGCCGGAAATATGTACGGTACGCTGCTACTCGAAAAAGAAAATGGAACGATGGGCGTAGGAGAGGTATACAAAATGACGCAAAGGAATGGACAGTGGAAAATGCAGACCCTGCAACGCTGGGAAGACGGAACCGGTCCCTACGCTGGAGTCGTGCTTGATGCCAGCGGAAATATTTTCGGCACGACGATAGGTGGCGGCAGCAATGGGCAAGGAACTGTCTTTGAACTGGTAGCGGTTAAAAACAAGCCCTACAAACAAGAGGTTCTCTGGAATTTCAACGGCGCCGATGGAGGTCAACCGGCTAGCAGTTTGATTTTGGACAGTGCGGGTAACCTCTACGGCACAGCCGAATTCGGAGGATCCATAGGATTCGGGACCGTGTTCGAAGTCACACCGTAGGATGCCCTTACAACCTCTCCGCATTTGCCGGTTTCACCATTGCTTGAAGATCAACCCCACCGCGCCTACGATCATGGCGAATCCTGCTACGTGGTTCCATCGGATCGATTGCCCGAGATAGAGCACCGAGAATATCGAAAACACCACCAGGGTGATGACTTCCTGGATTGTCTTGAGCTGGACCGCGCTGAACTCGTAGGAGCCGATGCGGTTGGCGGGGACCTGGAAACAATATTCAAAGAAGGCGATCAGCCAGCTCACCAGAATCACTTTGTAGAGCGGCACGTTGCGATACTTCAGATGTCCGTACCAGGCGAACGTCATGAAGATGTTTGAAACGGTCAGCAGCGCGATGGTTTTCACGGAGCGATAGGTCCTTTCTGTTTGGCTTCCCGGAATTATTTTCGCAAGCTTGGCTCGGCTGCGCCGTGCTCTGACCTCCACAGTGAGTCAGCTTGACGATGCAGAGAAAATCATTCCCCACAAAGGGCACAAAGTATCACGAAGGGTTGTGCTGCTGGGTTCGATTGTGGGATTTTTTGTCCCGTGATCAGGGCGTCATAATCTACCCACTGCCCGGCGTCGGTTATGCAGGTGCTCTTTCGGTGCTTTGCGTTTACAATCTTCCCCGGCAGCTGGCCGTCAAGGATTTCTTTTGTCATCGCCGAGTTTGATTCCGGTCGCGGTGGTTGGGGTTGGCGTGTTTGGGCGCAACCACGCCCGCGTTTATAAAGAACTCGAGCAGCAGGGGGAAGCGGTTCGCCTGGTGGGAGTGGTTGATCCCGATGTCAACCGAGCCGATGCCGTGGCCCGCGAATTCGGCTGCCGGTCGTTCGGTTCCGTCAGCCAAATGCTAACCACGCATAGCGAGATCCAGGCAGCTTCCGTGGCCGCTCCCACCGCGCAACATCTTCGGACTGCACGCGAATTGATGGAAAAAGGCGTCGACGTTCTGATCGAAAAGCCGGTGGCTGCGTCGCTCGCTGAGGCAGACGAATTGTTGGCTGTATGCGCCGCTCACAACCGCATTGCCCAGGTTGGCCACCTGGAACGCTTTAATCCTGCCGTGCGCGCCACTACGCCGTTGCTGACCCGTCCCATGTTTTTTGAGGTTCATCGGCTCAGTGTTTTTACGCCGCGTTCGCTCGACGTGGATGTGGTTCTCGACCTGATGATTCACGATCTTGATATCGTGCTGGCGTTTGCGAAATCGCCGGTGAAAGAAGTTCGCGCGGTCGGCCTGCCGATTCTTTCCGGCAAAGTTGACATTGCGAATGTCCGGCTGGAATTTGAATCGGGATGCGTCGCGAACCTTACCGCGAGCCGGGTTTCTACAGAGCGGGTGCGCAAGCTGCGCTTTTTCCAACCGCGGCAGTATATCTCGCTCGACTATGGGCGGCAGGAAGTATTGGTGTTTACCGTGGGACAGAACGACAGTGGACAAAACGTCGCCGGACCGAACAAGGCTGGGCAAACCGCTGCGGGAACGCCCTCGGTTAATCCTCAGATCGCGGTCAGCAAACCGCCGGTAACTTCCGAGGAGCCGCTGCATGCGGAGCTGAAATCGTTTCTGCGCGCAGTCCATACGCGCTCCACGCCGGCCGTGCCACTCGAAGACGGGCACCGCGCGCTGGCGCTGGCCCTCGACATCGTCGACGCCATCCGCCGGCACGGGCAAAGCGTGAATCTCCCAGTCACGGCGAAACCGTCCTGATCACAGCTGTCGCTACTTCACAGCGAGCTCCCCGCAAGTGGCTGAGCCGGCTCCTCTTTTACAAATGTTTACACGGAGAAGGTGCATCCCATTTGCTGGTGGGAGAATCCCGCGAAAGATGCGAAAATAAGAGAATAACCTAGCTCTAAGACTTCGCTTGCGCCGCGCCGCGAAAGCCGGATGCAACGTTGAGTGGGGATTCACAGTCTAACGAGCCAGAGCTAGTCCGAGCGCATGCCGATCACGCAAATTCCATTCCAGGATCCAGTCGCCCCGCCCGAAAAGCCTCAGCCGGAGCAGCTTGACCTCTACGACGTGCGTGATTGGGAGAATGCCTATCGTGTGCCCGATGCGAATATTCCTCATCTGCTCATTCAGTTGCAGGATGACCTGTCGCGTTCACGGCGTCGCGAAGCGGCGTGGATCTCGGTCATCGTCCACCTGCTCCTCTTCATCGTGTTGTGGAACTTCGATCTGATTGCGAAGTATCTGCCGTGGCACCCGCTGGTGGTGGCGTCGCAAAAAGATTTGACGAACGGCAAGGACGTCACCTTTCTCGCGCTGCCATCGGACCTGCAGAAGGTGCCCAAGCAAAAGACCCACGTGATGTCCGATAAAGATCGGATCGCGATGTCGCGCCATCTCGATCCCAAGGAATTGCGCAAGATTCTGGCGACTCCTCCACCGGGAGCGCCGGGATTGACGGGTCCACGAGCGCCGCAGCCGGCGGCGCCGCAACCTCCCGCGATGGCACAGAGTCAGCCCCAGGCGCAGCCCGGCCCGCCAGCGACACATCCGCCCAGCGACCCGAATCGGCTGGCACAGCTACAGGAGCCGGCCCGGTCGAACAACCAGGTCAACGCTTTCGCCAAATATGCGAATCCCGTGACGGCGGGCTCGGCAGTGCAGCAAGCAACCGAAGCCGCCGCGGCTTCAAGGGCAGCGGGACAAGGCGGACAGGAAGGCGATTTCGGGCTCGGAACCCATGCCCGCGGCCGGCCAATGGGAGCGCTCGATATTCTCAGCGACACGCAAGGAGTCGATTTTGGTCCTTACCTCCAACGCATTCTTCAGGACGTGCGACAGAACTGGTATCTCCTAATTCCCCCTTCCGCCGAGATGAAAAAGGGAAAGTTGGCGATTGAGTTCGCCATCACCAAGGACGGACAAGTGGCAGGAATGAAGTTGATAGCGAGTTCCGGCGATACCGCCCTCGACCGCGCAGCGTGGGGCGGAATCACAGCTTCGGATCCGTTCCCGCCCTTACCCACCGAGTTCGGGGGACAATATCTCGCTCTTCGCTTCCGCTTTTACTACAACCCCGAAAAAGGCGAGATGGAGCAGCAGTAGGTTTTCGACACGCAATTCCGGCGGCGAATTCTGGTTGGATGATCAATCGCCGAACGGAAATCTGGCTGCGTTTGGCTTCGTAAAGATAGGTAGAGGATGCGCTTCGAAAATGCCGGTCTTCTACCAGACTCGGCAGCGGTTTGTATTCACCATCGGCGATCCTGCTTTGCAATGAAATGATTCCTGGAATTGCGGCATGTTTGAAACCACGCCGTTGGTGCGATATTTCTCCGGGGAGTGCGGATCCACGGTCGCCCGCATGCGCATCGTTTCGGGGCGGGTTGAGCCGCACCAGCTCTGGCCGTAGCCCACGAAGAAGCGCTGATCGGGCGTCAGGCTGTCGAGCGGCTGCAGGGTTTGCGATTTTGTATCTTCCTTCCAGGCCATGTATGCCAGAATCAGACCCCCCAGATCGGCGATGTCTTCGCCGAGGGTGAGCTTTCCGTTGATCTTGATGTCGTCGACGATCGTGTAAGTCGAATACTGGTCGGAGATGCAGGACGCGCGCTTGACGAACTCCTTCTCGTCGTCAGGAGTCCACCACTCGCGCAGATTTCCCTGGGCATCGAACTGGCGGCCTTCATCGTCGAAGCCATGCGTGAGTTCGTGGCCGATGGTGCCGCCGGTATCGCCGTAGTTTGGCGCTGCGTCAGAAGTGAGATCGAACGCCGGCGGCTGGAGCACGCCTGCCGGGAAATTGATATCGTTCAGCTGCGGGTCATACTCCGCATTCACCGTGGGTGGAGTCATGCCCCACTCGCCGCGATCGACGGGTTTGCCAATCTTCGCCAGCTCGCGATTGAATTCGAATTGATCGGCGCGCAGGACGTTGCCGATGGCATCGCCGCGAATAATTTCAAGTTTGCTGTAGTCGCGCCACTTGTCGGGGTAGCCGATTTTGTTGGCGACGGCGTGGAGTTTTTCGAGCGCGCGCGGCTTGGTGGCGGCGCTCATCCACGGCAGAGAGTCGATGTCCTGCTCCATGGCTGCTTCGATTTCTTTCACCATCTTCAGCGCCTGCTGCTTGGCCTCGGGACCGAAATACTTGGCTACGTAGGCCTGGCCCAGAGCTTCGCCTAACTGATTGTCGACATTTTTTGAACAGCGCTTCCAGAGCGGTTCGATCTGTTGCAGGCCCTGCAGCGTTTTCCCGTAGTACTCGAAATCGGTATTCACGAAGGCAGCCGAAAGATGCGGAGCGGTGGCGTGTACCAGGTGCCAGCGCAGGTAGGTCTTCCAACTCGCCAGATCTTCTTTGTTAATCTCTTCGCTCAGTGATTTGAAAAAGTCTGGCGTGGCAACGTTCAGGCTGGCGAGTGCAGGCAGGCCGGCCTTTGTGAAATATGCGCTCCACTGAAAATTCGGGGCCAGAGTTTGAAGCTCGGCCGCGGTCATCTTGTGGTAGAGCTTTTGCGGATCCCGCATATCCACACGCGTCATGGAACCTTTGGCCAGCGCAGTCTCAATCCGCATGACGGTCTGCGATTCCGCCGCGGCTGTTTCCGGTTTGTCCCCCAGCAGTTCGAACATCTTCTGCACGTGTGCCACGTATTGCTTGCGCAGTTCCTCCGATTTTGCTTGTTCTGCCGGCGACTTTGCGTCGTCTTTCAAGTAGTAATCACGGTCGGGAAGGCCCAGGCCTCCCTGCATCGCCGACGCGATCACTTGAGTAGAATCTTTCGCGTCCTGGTCCGAGCTAAAGAAGAACAGCGTGTTGCGCCGGTAGTGCGAGGTGTACGTCGCATCGGCCGCTACCTGGGCCAGATCAGCTTTTGTGCGCAGGCTGGCAATCGCGTCCAGATAAGGCTGCAGCGGCTTGGCGCCCGCGGCGTCCACCGTCTTTTCATCCATACAGGAAGCGTAATAGTCGCCGATTTTTTGTGTGACGGCGTCACGTCCGGCGCCGGCGACGGCCGCTTCTTCAAGAATGCCCCGCAAGCGCGCCGTATTCTCATCCTGCATTTTGGAGTAGGTGTCCCAACTCGATTGATCAGCGGGAATCGGATTCTTCTTGATCCACCCGCCGCAGGAATATTGAAAGAAATCCACGCACGGGTCTACGGTCGTGTCCATGGAGGAAACGTCGAGCACGGGCTCAGATTTGCCGGCGGCGGGTTGCTGGGCGTTGGCGAGGGAAAACAGCGAAGCGGCTACGATGGCGACGAAAACGATGCGCAGTATTGCCATGCCATGTCCTCCGACTTTGGGATATCAGTTTAGCTCCGAGTACTTCGCCGCGTCTCTATCGCAGGGACTATGCGGGACTAGGCGAAACATTCGCTTGCGGCCGGTGCGATAGATGGAGAAATCGCGCTGGTCCAGGGTGAAGATAGTCTCGATCTGTTCACGCATAGCCAGACATCTGCCAGACTATCGTTCCATTGAGTATGGGCATAAGCCGAGCGTGGAGGCCGAGCTTATCCCTTGCGCAAATGGATCGAACCATCGCCGGTGTGAATAGTCATCAGATTCCCGCCGCCGTTCAGCTTTCCTCGAACTTCGGACTCGCGAATTTTTCCTTGAGTTGTGATTGGCATATCAACGTCGATGTGCCCGTCACCAGTGTGCAGATCGACGTCCGCGGCCATCGTTTCCGGAATCTCCAGTGTGACGTTACCGTCGCCGGTTTCGAGCCTCCAGCTTGTGTTGAGCGATGATCCCGCCGCAGCGTGCACTTCCACATGTCCATCGCCGGTCTTCAGGTCCAGCTCATCGAAGCGGCCATTCGCGCGGATGTGTCCGTCCCCGGTGGTCGCGCGCAATTTGCCGTCGACCGCATCGAGGGTTTCGGATCCGTCTCCGCTATGCAAGTCCATCTCGCCCTTGAAGCCGCCAATTTCGATTTTGCCATCTTCAGTGCGCAGGTTAACCTTGCCCTCGCGCGGCATATGAATGACGATGTCGACGCGACGCTGGCCCCAGTCAATGGTCAGGCCGTGCATGTGCGGATAGTGCACCTCAAGCTCGACCACGTCACCGGTCTGATGTTCCTGGATCTTGATGCCGTCGTCGCCGATCTTGTAGCGCACGGTGGTGACCGTGGCCTGGATTGTGTTCTGGTCCCAGGTGTCGACGCGGATATTGGCGTCAGACGTTTCCACGCGCAGATCGGGCTTGCCGGTGAGGTTGAAAGTTTTCGACCATTCGTCCGCGCGCGCCGGCAGAGTAGCTGCAGCGGCGAGAGCCAGAATCACAAATGACACGCGACTTACTGCGATGCATTTCATAATAAGTTTCTCCAGATCAAGTTGCTTCCGATCAAGTCACTTCGGCCGGGTGTGGGCACACTCCTGCTTCAGCGTGTTAGACGAAGATACGAGTGGCCGGCGAGATTGGTTCCCGCAATCGTTCGCCCGCGAAAAGCTCGATTGAACATTTACCCTCCCACTCGGTTACCAACATACGCCATGCGGATGAGAGTTCGTTCGGAAAATGGCACGTAAAGCAAAGCCGCGCACGCTGCGAACGCCGCGCCGATGCCGATCTTCGAGGTTAGCAGGAAAGGAGACACTGCCCACAACTGGTCGAGCGCAAGCACGTAGGGAAACATCTTCTGAAACTTTTCCCCAAGTTGCCGATGGTCGAAGCCGACCGCCGACAATAAGTAACAGCGCAGAGCAATACCCACTCCTGCGGTGATCATGACAAGCCCGGCGAGAGCCGTCGCGCCCCACGGCGGAAGAAAAGTGTCCGCGATGTTCTGCACGATGTGCAAACGAAAGAGCGCGGACAGATAGAAGCTCAAGTACATCACCTGAATCAGCGCAAACAGCCCGCGCGTCAGACCGCGCCGGGGGATGGGGACGTCGAGGTCTGGATGCATGGCACCGGCGTCCACTTCGTGCTGCGTTTCCTGTTTCGATTCCTGTGGCGCCGGCGCGGCACGTTGGGCGGCTGGCTCCGCCCTGGTCTGTGCATCGCTTTGCCCATCGCTTTTCACGGGCGCGATGAAGCGGTATCCGCGGCGCGCCAGTGTTTCTATGAATCGTGGGCTGGTCGCCGAGTCGCCCAGCACTTCGCGCAATTTGTTTACGGCGGTGTTCAGTCCGTGATCGAAATCCACGAACGTGTCGGCAGGCCAAAGTTTCTGGCGCAGTTCTTCGCGCGTGACCACATCGCCGGCGCGCTCGAGCAGGAGCGCGAGAATCTGGAAGGGCTGCTCCTGCAGGCGGAGCTTCCGGCCGTTCTTGCGTAATTCGCCGGCGCTGATGTCGAGCTCGAACACTCCAAAGCGCGCGATTTTGCTGTTGTTTTGCGACACAGGCATGGACGACGTCGTAGTGTAGCACCGGGGACATGAGCAGCGGCACAGGAGCGAGCTTGATTTTGATCCAGGCATCCGGTTCGTGCCGCTCGACTGGAACCCCAGCCGAGCTGCGCTCGGCGAACGGGCGAGGGCGCCGGTTCCCACACAACCCGAGTTCCAGTCCCACACAGCCAGAGCGCCCGTCTCCACACGAGTGGCGCTACAATGTTGGCGTGTCCGAGCCTCACGATTCCGACGAGCAGCAGAATGAACCCGAACACAAGCACCAGCGCCACGCGATTTATGCCACCGAGACTGTGGGGTTGCTGCTGATTGCATTCTTGCTGCTGGCGATCACGATCATCCACTACTGGCACGCCATTCACCGGAGCTTGCGCTGAGCGTGGAGCGGAAGGTGGCGCAGACGGTGGAGCGGACAATAGATCAGCGGCGCTCCGACGCGGCGCGGCCTGAGCCGTCGCTGGTCGTGCTGCTCGGACCGACGGCCAGCGGGAAGACGGCCCTATCGCTGGCTGCGGCTGAGCGCTTTCGCGGCGAGATCGTCAATTGCGATTCGGTCGCGATGTATCGCGAGTTTGAAATCGGCACGGCCAAGCCTACGCCCGCCGAGCGCAGCCGCGTCCCTCACCATTTGTTCGACGTAGTGGATGCGACCGGGTACATCACGGCGGGTGAGTATGCGCGACAGGGCCGGCGGGTTGTGCAAGAGATCAGTGCGCGAGGGCGGTTGCCGATTGTGGTTGGCGGCACGGGACTCTACCTGCGCGCATTGCTTGATGGTCTCTTCCCCGGTCCCGAGCGCTCCGAGGAATTACGGGTGCGCTTGCGCGAGCGTGCCGGGAGCCGCGGGTCTGCGTATCTTCACCGGATTCTGGTGCGTCTTGATCGCGATGCGGCGGAAAAAATTCATGCCAACGACACCCCCAAGCTGATCCGCGCGATCGAAGTCTGCTTGACCTCGCCGGCAAAAGGCTCGCGGCAGAAAATGTCTGAACTTTGGCAGCAGCAGGGGCGCGACCCTCTGCGCGGCTTCCACATTCTGCGGCTTGGACTCGATCCCGAACGCGAGGCGCTTTACCGGCGCATCAACCAGCGCGCGCAGCGCATGTTCGATGCGGGGCTGGTGGAGGAGACGCAGGTGCTCGTTCAGAAATACGGCGCGCGTGCGAGTCCCCTGGCTTCGCTCGGCTACAAGCAGGCGGCGCAGTTTCTTCGCGGGGAGCTTAACCGGGAGCAGGCTATTGTGGCGGCGCAGCAGGCTCATCGCAATTACGCCAAGCGGCAGATGACCTGGTTCCGGCGCGAACCGGAGGTGAACTGGCTGCGCGGGTTCGGGGATGATGGAAAGATTCAACAGAAAGCTATCTCTGCGATTGACCCCAGCGGCTAAAAGCCGCAAATCTCCGGAGTTGGCTATCGCAGCGCGGAAAGCGATGGCCACGCGAAGCAGCGGCCCGCGTACACCTGGGCCGCCGGACGCCGGGGCTGTCTCCACATGTGTCGTCCCGGAAGGACATTCCATCCCTGACGATGAACATGGGACCACCTGACACTGGCTTTGGGCTCTGCTATCGTTCTTGGCATGCCCCGAAATGTCTTTCAAGGTGAGCCCCGAACTATGTCCCGATTTTCTTCGTCTCTTCTTTGCTTCTTTCTTCTCGCGCTGACCGTCACTCCTCCGGCCCTCGCCAAGGACAAAGCGCCCGCGCAACACAGCGCGAGCCTCCATTTGACGCGGGACGGCGAACGGTGGGCCGACCGCACTCTCCGCAAACTTACGCTGGAAGAAAAAGTTGGCCAGGTTTTTATGATCTGGTGCCGGGCCAGCTTTTTGAACGTTGAGAGCCCGGAGTACCTGCAGTGGCGCGATGCGATGCAGAAATATCACATCGGGTCTTTCGCGATGACGGTGCGGGTGGATGGTCCGTTCCTGCTCCGCAGCGAGCCTTACGAGGCGGCGGAGTTGCTCAACCGCTTGCAGCGCGACTCGAAGCTGCCGCTGCTTTTTGCGGCTGACTTTGAGCGCGGCGTCTCGATGCGGCTGCAAGGAACCACAGTGTTCCCCCATGCCATGGCGTTTGGAGGCGATGGCAAGATGGAAGATGCGGAGAGCTTTGGGCGCATCTCGGGCGAGGAATCTCGGGCGATCGGGATTCACTGGAATTTTTTTCCTGACGCGGATGTGAACTCGAACCCGGCGAATCCAATTATCAATACACGGTCGTTCGGTGAAGATCCCCGGCAGGTGGGCGATCTGGTCACGGCATACATCAAAGGCGCGCATGAGGCGGGGATGCTGACCACGGCGAAACATTTTCCGGGACACGGAGACACAGCTACCGATTCGCATCTCGGTGTGGCGACTGTGAATGTGGACCGCGCTCATCTCGATTCAATCGAGTTGCCGCCGTTTCGGCAGGCCATTGCCGCGGGAGTGGATTCGGTGATGGTGGCGCACGTCACCGTGCCTGCGCTTGATCCGGATCCCAATCATGTGGCCACGATTTCTCCGACCGTGGTGACCGATCTGCTTGAAAAGCAGATGGGATTCAAAGGCCTGATCGTGACCGACGCTCTTGACATGGCTGGCCTTACTCATCTTTTCGCCAACAATATTGGGCGCGCCGCCGTGGAGGCGTTCAAGGCAGGAAACGATCTGCTCCTGATTCCGGCCGACCTGGGCGCTTCGTATGAGGCCATGGTCAAAGCGGTGCGGTCGGGCGAAATCTCCCGCGAACGGCTCGATCATTCCGTGCTTAAGATTCTGAAAATAAAGGCGTCGCTCGGCCTGCAACTCTCGCGGACTGTGGATTTAAACGCGCTGGCCACGGCCGTCGGCAAGCCGGAAAACATCGCTTTCGGGCAGCAGGTGGCCGACTCGGCGGTGACCCTGGTTCGCGACAATGGCAAAGTGCTGCCGCTGAAATCAAAGGGAACTATTAAAACCGGACTTCCGTATACCACAGTGGAAGAGACGCACAACCAGGTCGTGGGAGTGATTTTTTCCGACGATGTGCGCACGGAGTCTGGCCGCGTTTTCGGGCGCGAATTCCGCGCGCGAATTCCTGACGCCCGCGTGATTTACGTGGACCCGCGCATTGCAGCCGGCGAGAGCGACGACGTGCTCAAGGCGGTGGACGAGGCGCAGACGGTGGTTACGGCGGTCTATGTGATTCCGAGCGCGGGCAAGATCGGCAACTCGATGGCCATGGCCGATGCGACGGGAAGTCTGTTGCAGCAGGTGCTGGACCGGGCTGCGGCGAAGACGGTGGTGGTGGCGATGGGGAATCCCTACCTGGCGTCGGATTTTCCGAAGATTGAGAACTACGTTTGTACTTTCTCGAATGCATCGGTCTCGGAATTGGGCGCGATCAAGGCGCTGTTTGGCGAGATTGCGATTCGCGGACATCTACCGGTAACGATTCCGAATGTGGCGCAGCGCGGCGCCGGAATCGAACGGCCAGCGCAAGTGGCGAGCGGAGGCACTCCGAATGCACAGCAATGAATTTCATCGGACTCGCGGTCTGAGTTTGGCGGCAGGGGCTTTGGCTGTCGTGCTGCTTGGTGCTTGCAGCGTCAATGTGAAAAAAGAGTCGAACGGGCAGGATAAGCAGGTGGATATCAAAACTCCCATGGGCGGGATTCATGTCAGCAAGGGCGCTGACGTCGCCGACACCGGCCTTTCAGTCTATCCCGGGGCGCGGTTGAAAGCGGAAGACTCCGGGCACGACGACAAGAGCGCCAATGTGAGCATCTCGGGCTTTGGATATGGTTTGCGAGTTGTCGCATTGGAATATGAGTCGGACGATGCGCCCGAGAAGGTCCTCGCTTTCTACAAAGATCAACTGAAGAAATATGGTTCCGTGATGGAGTGCCACACGTCGGGCCACTTCAACGTGAACATGAAATATTCGGGCAAGTCGAGCGAGTCGCACGCGCTGAATTGCGATAGCAGCAGTGGCAACAATGTGGAACTCAAAGTCGGCACCGACGAGAACCAGCACATCGTCGCCGTGGAATCTGAAGGTAAGGGATCGAGTTTTTCTCTGGTCTACGTGCGGACACACGGCAAGGAAGCGGATATCTAGCTCCGTGTTTTCGCAGCCCCGCTTGTTATTCGCTTATTGTTCAGGAGGACCACATGTTTCATCGTCTGACGCTCTCTCTCTCACTCGCTGCGATGGTGGCGCTGCCAGCGCTGGCGCAGCAATCCGACACGCAGAACAGCTCGCTTGACGTTCGCAGCTCGGTTGGCGATCTGCATGTGGGCAAGGATGCCGACGCGCATAATGCTGGACTGCCGTTGTATCCCGGCGCGCATCCCAAACGCGACGAAAACAATGATCCCGTCAATTTCGGAGTCGCGACAGAAGGCTTCGGCTTGAAGCTTGTCGTGGCAAAATACGAATCCGACGACGCTCCGGCTAAAGTTGTCGACTTCTACCGCGAGAAACTAAAAAAATATGGCAAGGTGCTGGAGTGCCATACCCAGAAGCACGGCGGCGACGTCAGCATGCACAGCGACGACCAGGATTCTCAGGAAGCCGGATCCGAAAATCCCAAAGATAAAAATAAAGACCGGGAATCGAAACAGTTGAAGTGTGACAGCGATGGCGGTCCGGTTACCGAACTGAAGGTTGGCACTGAAGACAATCAGCACGTAGTCGCGGTCGAACCCCGCGACTCCGGCAAGGGAGCGACCTTCGCTCTGGTCTACGTTCGCACTCGCGGGAAGCAGGGAGATATTTGAGAAGCACCAGAATAAAGAATGCCAGAATTCCGAGGAACCCGACCTCGTTATAGCGGTCCTCGTGCTTAAGTCCCGTCCTCGAATATCCTGCCCGTCCTTGCCTCGGCGGGAGTGCTGCGGTAGTTTCAAACAAGCCCTTCTTAGTCTGGATGGATCATTCCTGTCACAAATGCGGGCAGTCGGTCGAGGACGGCGTACCCTTTTGTTCGCACTGTGGCGCGCCGCAGATACGCGTGACCGTTGCGGAGTCTGTGCCGGTCGAGCCCATCGAGGAAGAGAGTGGGCACGCTCTGCTGGCAACTGCGCTTCACGTTCCTTCAAATGTGAGCGTCAGTGCCGGTGCCCTTCGCTTGCCGGTGCAGTGGTCGCGAGCCATGCAACCGTGCGCTCTGGCCGCGCTGATCGCTGCCGTGGTAATGAGTACGGGCCTAGTAGCCCTGCCGCTGGCAGTGCTGGGCGCCGGATTTCTAGCCGTGGCATTTTATCTGCGACGCATTCCCGGTACGGTGGTAACTGCAAAGGAGGGTGCGCGGCTGGGCGGAATCAGCGGCCTGCTCTGCTTCGGAATGTGGGCTATCCTCGAAGCGCTGGCCGTGGCCGTGCTTCACAAGGGCCCGGAAATCCGGAAACTGATGCTCGACGCGGTGGAGCAGCAGGCATCGCGTTACTCAGATCCGCAGTTTCAAGCGACCCTAGAGTTCATGCGCTCTCCCGCAGGCCTCACCGTAATGATGGTCGCCACCCTCATTGTGGCCTTTCTGGCATGCGTGATACTGGCCAGCATCGGCGGCGCCTTGGCCGGGGCGTTTCTCGGGCGCCGCGGCCGCTCGTAAGTCTCGGCACAGAGATTCCGTCCTTGCTCCTTGTCCGGCGCCCGTCCGGCGCCGTCCGGCGCCAGCACCCCTTGCCCCGGCTCTGCTCGCCGCGTATGATGCAGCGTTTATCGTAATTAATCTTTGACCTATCTTTGACGCGATGAATAAGCCCGCACGCGGTTCGCTGCTCGGGATCGAACACCTGGACGCGAAGGAAATCCTGGGCCTGCTCAAACTGGCCCGCCGCATGAACCCGCTGAAGGCCCGGCCGCTGCTGCGCGGCAAGCGCATCGCTCTTTTGTTTTACGAGGCCTCCACTCGCACGCGCTCGTCTTTTGAGTTTGCCGCAAAATCGCTGGGCGCGATCACCACGCTCGTGCAGTCCTCGGGATCGAGCATCGAAAAGGGCGAGTCCCTGCTCGACACTGGCTATACCTTGCGTGCCGTGGGCGCGGACGCCATCGTCATTCGCCATCCTTCGGCCGGCGCCCCGCACCTGATGGCCGAGCATCTCGATATTCCCATCATCAACGCCGGCGATGGCATGCACGAGCATCCTTCGCAGGCACTGCTCGATGCTTTCACAATTCTGAAGCACAAGAAGTCGCTGAAAGGATTGCAGGCCACGATCCTTGGCGACATCCTGCACAGTCGCGTGGCGCGCTCGGCGTGCCATCTGCTGACCAAGCTCGGGGTGAAGATTACACTCTGCGGTCCGCCGGAGTTTGTGCCCGAAGTTGCGGCCACGCTCGCGCCCGGGCTGCACATCATGCGTCAGCCCGAAGAAGCCCTGCGCGGAACGGATGTGGTCATGCTGCTGCGGGTGCAAAAGGAGCGCCTGGCGGGTCAAAAGATTCGGGTGCAGGACTACATCGCGCGCTATCAGATGACTGCCACGCGGCTGAAACTGGCCAAGCGCGATGCCATTGTGATGCATCCCGGGCCGATTATCCGGGGGCTAGAATTGACGGCGGAGGTCGCCGACGGGCCGCAGTCGGTGATCGTGGAAGAAGTACACAACGGCGTCCCGACGCGGATGGCCATTTTGGCGCGGGCGTTGGGGAAGGCCAAGTGACGCTCGGATTGGCTCGGATCAACACGGATTTTCCCGACCTCGATACGAACGAGACGAAATGTGTCGGGCGCCGAATGCTATTTGCCACCTGCTAATTGCTAACCGATGACTCCTAAGAACCAACGCGAAGAGAGCCCAAGCCTGCTGATCAAAGGCGGTCAGCTCATTGACCCGGCAGCGAAGATCAACGCGCCGATGGACGTGTTGCTGCGCGATGGGCGGGTCGCCGAGGTGGCGCCGCCGAACAAGATTCGCGGGAGTGCCGATGGAAAATTTGATGCGCGCGGACTGATCGTGGCTCCCGGCTTCATTGATCTGCATGTGCATCTGCGCGAGCCTGGACAAAGCTACAAAGAAAACATCGCCAGCGGCACTGCCGCCGCCGCGGCCGGAGGCTTTACATCCGTGTGCACCATGCCCAACACCGCGCCGGTGGTGGACACGGCTGAATGGGTCACGTGGTTGCGCAATCCGGAGCGCGGCGCCGTGGTCAACGTCTTCCCGATTGCGGCCGCCACGCGCGGCAGCCGCGGACAAACTCTCAGCGACTTTGCGGCTTTGCAGCGCGCCGGGGCGATCGCTGTTACCGACGACGGCAAACCGATCCTCGACGACGACATCATGCGCATGGCACTGCGTCTCGGCGCTGAGTTGAACTTCCCCGTGGTGCAGCATGCCGAGGACACGCGCCTCACCGAAAATTGTTCCATGCACGAAGGCGCAACCAGCTTTCGATTGGGACTGCGCGCCATGCCCGGAGTGGCGGAAGCCAGCATTGTGGATCGCGATGTGACCCTCGCGCAGCAGATTCGCGAATCGCGCCTGCACGTGGCTCATCTTTCAACCTCGAACGCGCTCAAGTCGGTGCGCCGCGGCAAACGCGCCAAAGCTCGCGTCAGTTGTGAAGTCACGCCGCATCACTTCACGCTGCTCGACGAAAATGTGGGCGAGTACGACACCAACTTCAAGATGAACCCGCCGCTGCGCTCAGCGAGCGACCGCGAAGCCATCCTTGTGGCCCTCGCGGACGGCACTGTCGATGCGATCGCCACCGATCACGCCCCGCACGCTCTGCACGAAAAGCAAGTGGAATTCGAGCGAGCCGCCTTCGGCATCACCGGGCTTGAAACCGCGCTGGCTCTCGCGATCACCAAGCTGCATCGCGAGCACAGAATTCCACTCACGCGCATTGTCGAGCTGTTCACCGCCGGCCCGGCTCGAGTCTTCGACTTGCGCGGCCGCGGATCGCTGGCCCGAGGCAATTTCGCCGACGTGACCATTTTCGATCCCAGGAAGCACTGGACGTTCGACGCCGCGAAGTCATTGTCGCTCTCGCACAATACGCCCTTCGATGGCTGGTCGCTCACGGGGAAAGTGGTAGCCACGATCGTAAGCGGGAAGTTCGTGCACCGCTCGGACTGAAACATAACGCACAGTGACGGCATTGCTGTCGCGCCGCACTCGGGGCGACGATTTCATGTCGAGTTTTTGCGAATTGCGCCAATCCTCCTTGTGACCTCAGAAACAAGGCTGGCATAGGCGGCAAGAACGTCTCGTGCTTCTTTCCTACTTAGGCTCATCGCGCACGCCGCAGTCTGGTCCGCAATCTTCGTGATCCAGGCGTTGCGAGGATCGATCTTGTGACCGCTGGCAGGAGGGTCTAGCTTCAGCCAAGCGTCGTTGAGGTCATCCGGAGGATCCTCTTTCGTCAAAGTGGAGGGTAGAACGAATTATCTTTAGGACTCGCCGTTGTAGCGAGGAGTCTTTGAGAGGCGAGGTGAGGAGTTTCTCGAGCAATTCGCTCAGCACCACCCGTTCGTATATATGCTCCGATGCGAATGGACATTTTTCCCCAAGTGCGGAAGCCTTTCCTCTAGCTCACAATCCCCATCTTCTTCCCGACCTGCTTTAGCACCACCAGCGCCTGCTCCAACTCTTCTCTGGTATGCGTCGCAGTCATGATGGTGCGGATGCGGGCTTTGCCTTCGGGGACCGTCGGGAACGCGATGCCGGTGCCGAGCACACTTTCTTTGAAGAGTTCGCGGGAGAAGTCCATGGTGAGTTTGCCATCGCCGATGAGGATGGGCGTGATCGGCGTTTCACTGGCCGGTGTAGTGCGTCCCCCGATGTCGAAGCCGAGCAGGCCCAGTTCTTTTTTCCAGAAGCGCGTATTCTCCCAGAGCTTTTCCATGCGCTCCGGTTCATTGTCTAGAACGTCGAAGGCCGCAATGCAAGTTGCCGCCACCGACGGTGGATGCGACGTTGAAAACAAAAACGGCCGCGCCCGGTGATAAAGAAAATCAATCAGATCGCGCGTGCCGCAGACGTATCCGCCGAGCGCGCCGAGGGCTTTCGACAGGGTCCCCACCTGAATATCCACGCGGCCGTGCACGTTGAAATGGTCGACAGTGCCGCGGCCGTTGCGGCCCAGCACGCCGGAAGCGTGCGCGTCGTCAACCATCATGATGGCTCCGTATTTTTCTGCCAGATCGCAGAGCGCGGGGAGCGGGCCAATGTCGCCGTCCATGGAGAAGACGCCGTCGGTGATCAGCAACTTTTTGCCGGGATCATTCTTGATGCTGGCGAGTTGTTCTTCGGCGTGGGCGATGTCTTTGTGGCGGAAGACCAGAATCTTTGCCTTCGAGAGCCGCGCGCCATCGATGATCGATGCGTGGTTCAGCGCGTCGGAAATGATGAAGTCTTCTTTCCCAAGCACCGCCGAAACCGTTCCCGCATTGGCCGCGAATCCGGACTGGAACACCACGCATGCCTCCACATTCTTGAAGCGCGCGATTTTTTCTTCCAGTTCCATGTGAATCTTCATCGTCCCGGCAATCGTGCGCACCGCGCCCGATCCCACTCCGTATTTGCGCGTGGCCTCGAGCGCGGCTTCGCGTAGCTTGGGATGCGTGGTCAGTCCCAGATAATTGTTGGAGGCCAGGTTGATTACTTTCTTGCCATCGAACGTGCACACGGCGGCCTGCTCGTCGTCGAGCACGCGCAGTTTGAAGTGCGTGCCTTTGGCCTTGAGTTCGTTGAGTTGATCAGTGAGATAAGAAAGCGGATTAGTGCGGGTTGCAGTGGTCATGAAAAAACCTCGCCACGGATTGGCACGGATTCACACGGATTGAAAGCACGGCTACCACTCGAATAGGCTCGCTGAGCGGAATTATTCGTGCGGATCCGTGTAAATCCGTGGCAAAAACTTACCTCACTCCATTCGGATATACCAGAATCTTGCTGGCTTCGCCCGTCTTCAGCCGCTCCATCGCCTGCGAGAAATCTTTCATTGCGATGCGGTCGGTAATCACGGGATGCAGGTCAAGTTTGCCGCTCTTAAGCAGCGCGGTCATCTGGTACCACGTCTGGTACATGCGGCGTCCGTTGATGCCCTGCACCGTGATGCCTTTGAAAATAATGTCTTCGGAAAAGTTCAGCGCGATAGGTTTAGAGGTCAAACCGAGAAGGGAGATTCTACCGCCGCGCCGCACGATGTCGAAGGCGGTTCGAATCGAATCCGGATGGCCCGCCATTTCAAGCACCACGTCCACGCCGAGGCCGCCGGTTCGCTCGGCGACGACGGCGCGTACATCCTCTTTCGCGGGATTGAGGACGTAGTCGGCCTTCATCGCGCGCGCCACTTTCGCGCGGTGCTCATTGACCTCAATCGCAAACACGGTAGTCGCGCCCACCGCCCGGGCTACCGCGATGGCAAATAATCCGATCGGCCCGCAGCCCGTGATGGCTACGGTTTTCGCGGCGATCTCCCCGGCCAGCACGGTGTGCACGGCATTGCCCAGCGGATCGAGAATCGAGGCGTAATCCTGCGGAATCGCCGGATCAAGTTTCCAGATATTCGACTCGGGAATGACCACGTACTCGGCGAAAGCTCCGTCGGCGTCGACGCCAATGATCTTTACGTTCTGGCAAATGTGCGCCTCGCCGGTGCGGCACAGTAGACATTTTCCGCAAGCCACATGCATCTCTGCGGAAACAAAGTCGCCTTCTTTGACGCTGCTCACTTCCTCGCCAAACGCGGCGACCTCGCCGCAGAATTCATGCCCCGGAATCAGCGGCGGATGAATGCGATTCTGGGCCCAGCGATCCCAGTTATAAATGTGCAGATCAGTGCCGCAGATCGAGGCAACTTTCACTTTGACCAGCACATCGTTCCGCCCAAAGGCAGGAATCTTGACCTCGCGAATCTCCGCGCCGGGCGCGGCTTCCGGCTTGACGACCGCGAGCATATTGGAGGGCATGACAGCTACCTTATGAATTCCAAATCACATATTAGAAAACATTTAATTCTAGCACCGCGCCTAGGCCGGATGAGGAGTTCCTTGGGGCTCGGCGGGGCTCGGCTCAGGGTAGGTCCACGAGTGTTCAAACTTAATTCTCCTTGTCGTCCCACGCGTGCACAACCATCTTCCCGACCACCGCATCAAAAAGCGGCCAACCCATACTGGAGGTTACCGTCTCGTGCGTTCTCAGTTTTTTGCTGTAATTCTGATCTCAGCTTGTTTTCTTAGTGGCGCCTCGATGTCGGCCGCTCCCATAGCGGTGCGTCACAAGGAAGGGGTGATCCATGGCTTTCTGGTGCTGAGCACACTTGACGGAACCCCTATCGCGGTAGGCGACCTGGTGCAGATCGCGCGTGGAAATCGCGTTACGAGTCAACTCGTATTCAGTTTCAAGGACGGTTCGCGACAAGAGGAAACCACGGTTTTTTCAGAGGGCGGCGACTTTCGCCTCATCAGCTATCATCTTGTGCAAAAAGGCCCTGCATTCAAGCATCCCACTGAGGAGACGGTGACCGCGTCCACGGGGCAGGTGACGGTTCGCTACACGGACGATAATGGTAAGGAGAAAGTAGAGAGCGCGCATTTAAAGCTGCCGCCGGACCTGGCCAATGGCTTGGTGCCCATTCTACTGAAGAATCTTCCCTCCGGCGCGACGCAGGCCGAGTTTTCGATGGTGGTGCCGGCTCCAAAACCTCTTCTCATCAAACTCGAGATTACTGCCGAGGGTACGGAACCTTTCTCCCTGGTCGGATCGGGCCGTGTAGCGATTCGCTACGTAGTAAAGGTCAACATCGGAGGCCTCGCCGGAGCTGTAGCGCCGATGTTGGGAAAACAGCCGCCAGACGCGCACATCTGGATTCTTGGTGGTGAAGCCCCGGCCTTCGTCCGGTCTGAGAACCTATCCTACATGGGGGGACCTATTTGGCGTGTTGAACTGGTTTCCCCGGTTTGGCCTCGAACCACGACCGCGGATGCGAAGAAGTGAAGACGCGGAGAAAAAGTAACGCCGGACGATCCGATTACCGCCGCCAGCTCCGATCAGACCGCCGCTTCCGTCTGAGTTACCCACTCAAGACTTACGCGGCTTCGGCGCGACCGTCTTGAATTCCTCCGACTTGCCGCGCGGAATGCTCAGCGTCTTCCACTCGCCCGATCGGATGTGCTTGGCCAGAAACACGATCTGTCCGGTGTGATAAGCATAGTGCGCGACCTGGCGGTTGATGGCCTGCAACACGGTGTGGGGCTCGCCGCGAATCGTCACCGTGAGCATCAAGTCTTCCGGCTTCCGCGACTCGATCGCCTCAAACACCCGCGCCCAGCCTTCTTCCCACCACTTCGTGAGATCGCCGCGCGTGGTTGCCGGGCTTAGATCGAATTCCTGGTCGCGAAAACGATCAGGCTTTTCGCCGTCCGTGGTGAGGAAGTCAGTGAAGCGCGAGCGCATATTGCCCGCCATGTGTTTCACGATGACGGCGATGGAGTTCGATTCCGGGGCGAGCGTCACAAACAGTTCTTCGTCTTTCAGTTGAGCCATCGCGCCCTCGGCCAGGCGTTTGTGTCCGCGCATCTGCCGGTGCGCTTCGTCGAGATAGTGAGCAGCAGGATCGGTCGTCATGTATGGCCACCCAGTCAGATACGAGCGCCAAATCAGACGCTGGGACTGGCGGGAGGAATAATCGGGTAAGGTGCAAGCGGAGTCGTTGACCGCAGCTCCACCTCGACTTCGAATCCACCCACCCACTTCGAAACAAGGTTGTACAGCAGCGCCCCAATCGCCCCGCCAATAAATCCCACTGCTCCGTAGAAAAACGGCAGGAGAATGGCAACGAACACGCCCACAATTCCCGCGAAGGGAGAGCTGCCTTGCCCTGCCATTGATCCTGCCATTGATCCAAGCAAGCCAAAGAGCAAGAAGAACGGTGCGAAAAGTAGTCCCATGCAGGCGTACAACACGCCCATAATCTTGGCGACTGACATTACTCCGAACGATTTAACAATGTGCATATAGTCGATCCTCTTTATCAAATCTGTTTTATCCATCCTGTTACTGCAACGGCGGAGGGAGCAGAGCTGCTGGTGGTTTACAGCCGCAGGCGCGAAGAATCAACTCACAAGAGCTCCTGGTCAGCCGCGTGCACCCCAACCCCCGCCGCCGGGTGACTGAATCCTGATGCGTTCTCCCGCGCGCAGCCGCACGCTGAATTTTCCGGGCATCACTTCGACGGAACCGTCGTGGCGAATCACGCTCGCGGTTCCTGGAGCTCCGTCGCCGCCGCCAGCCAGTCCCCACGGCCCACGGGTGCGACGGTCTGCCAGCAGCGTGACGGAGCAATCCGTCAACACCTCGATCTCGCGCACGATCCCGTCGCCACCGTGATGTTTTCCTCCTCCACCGCTCGCCGTCCGCAACGAATATCGCCGCACGCGCAACGGATAAGCATATTCGAGCGCCTCCGCCGGCGTGTTCAGCGAATTGGTCATGTGCGTGTGCACGCCTGAAACTCCTGCCTTGCCCGGCCGCGCGCCCATGCCGCCGGCGATGGTCTCATAGTAGGCGAAGGGCTGGCCCGTGCGCGGGTCGCCTTTACGAAGATCGTTCTTGCCCAGATCGCGGTTGCGGAGATCGTCCGTACGAAGATCGTCCTTGCGCGGACCGTCCTCACGAAGATCGACGCCGCCGATGGTGAGATTGTTCATCGTCCCGGAAGCGGCAGCCGGAATGCGTTCCGGAATTGCGTCGGCCAGTGCGCGGAGCAGCACGTCGACAATGCGCTGTGAAGTTTCCACATTGCCGCCTGCCACCGCTGCCGGCGGGCGCGCGTTGACAATAGTTCCTTCCGGCGCGATCACCTGAATCGGTCGCATCAGTCCGGCTGTGGCCGGCACTTCGTCGGCAAGCAGGCACCGAAAAACGTAGAAGCATGCCGAATAAGCTATCGCTTCGACCGCATTGACACTGCCCTCAACCTGCGGATCGCTGCCGCTGAAATCGACGGTGACCATGCGGGTCCGGTCGACTTCTCGACTGCGCTCACGGCAAGCCTGTCCGCGCGTGGTAGCGGCGGCATCCTGCCGCCGCTTCTTCGCCCGAGCCGACAGCTTGCGGATCTTCACTTCAACCGCAATCCTTACCGGCTCTTCACTGATCCCATCCCCATCCAAGAAATCTTCGGCCCGGTACGTCCCCGCCGGCACGCGCTCCAAAAACGCCCGCATCAACTCCTCGGAATACTCGAGCAGCTCTCGGGCCGCGCCCTTGGCCTTCTCCACTCCGTATCGCATACAAACTTCGCCTAGGCGCTCAGCGCCGGTGTGGCAGGCCGCCAGTTGCGCTCCCAAATCGCCTTCGCGTTCTTCCGGCGTGCGCACGTTGTTGAGCAGCAGCGCGAGAACGTCCAGTTGCATCTTTCCGGCGCTCATCAGCTTAACCGGAGGAATGCGTACGCCCTCCTGATAGATTTCGCGGCACAGGCCCATCGAGCCGGGATACGCTCCGCCCACGTCGGCATGGTGCGCCCGCGAAGCGACATAAAAATCGGGGATCGCCGGACCGCGCAACCCGCGAGCATCTCCGCTCGTGTCCCCTCTGCTGGTGTGGCCGCGGGCGAATCGCCGGCGCGGTTTCAATGCCGCTCCCACATACACCGGCGCGACCAGCGTGATATCCGGCAGATGCGTTCCCCCGCGAAACGGATCATTGAGCATCACGACATCACCCGGCTGCATCCCGCCCGTGAGTTCACACGCCCCGATCGCCGCCTGCACGGACATGGGCATCGACCCCAGATGCACCGGCATGTGGTCGCCCATCGCGATCACTTCGCCGTCGCCATCAAATACCGCGCACGAGTAATCGCGCCGCTCTTTGATGTTGGGAGAAAACGCGGTCCGCCGCAGCGTGGCGCCCATTTCCTCGGCGATAGAGTGGTAGAGGTTCTTGAAGATTTCGAGTTCAACCGGATCGCGCAGCATGGGCGCAGTTTACTAAAAGTCATTGGTCGTTCGTCGTTGGTCGTTGGCCAAAACCTAGACAGATTCCCCAATTCTGCCCGAACGTTTCGACGAGCCGGGCATTGGCCCAACCACGAATTTCCGCCTGAAACTGTAAAATTCTGTTGACACTTCATTCATCGTGCCGCAATATCTTGTATCAGAGAGACTGGCAGCACCATTGATTGGGCTGGTCTTTCAGGCAACGGGCCCGGAAGTTCAATCTCGCAAGGGAAATCGTTCAACGGAGGATCCTTCAATGGCAACGAAGAAGAAGGCAAAAAAGAAAAAGCACTAACGCCAGCGAGACTCAGTCTCGCATCGTCAGGATTTTCACTGGCCTCTCCGGAGAAGCACCTCCTGAGAGGCTTTTCCAATTCAGCGGTTACTACGGTTGACCATAATTACGATCGCACGTCTTTTACAGCGTCGTACAACCGCTTCCCACCGAGGACTCATGAAAAAAATGTTGATGCTGGCAGCGATGCTGTCGACGGCGGCGCTATTGGTCGCGCAAGCGCCACAGCCTCAGGACACAGCGGCATCGCGGCAGTTCGCGGCCTGGCTCACGACATTCAACAGCGGCGACCGCGCTGCCTTGCAGCAGTATTTTGAAAAAAACCGGCCGTCGGAAGTGGCAAAGGTTGAGGACGAACTACAATTCCGCCAGCAGACCGGAGGATTCGAGCTCAAGAAGACGGAACAATCCACAGCCACGCGATTTGTCGCTCTGCTGAAGGAACGAGACTCGGATCAATTCGCGCGGATCGAGCTCGAAGTTGCCGCCGCAGAACCGCACCTGGTCACCAAGGTCGAATTACGTGCCATCCCGCGCCCTCCGGAATTTGCGATTCCGCGGATGAGCGAAAAAGAGGCCACGGCGGCGCTTCGCCAGCAACTCGAAAAGGCCGCTTCAGCCGACCGCTTCTCCGGGGCCGTGATCGTCGCGAAGGACGGGAAGACTGTCTTCTCCGAGGCCTATGGCTTGGCCGACCGCGAGAAAAAAATCCCCAACCAACTGGGCACGCAATTTCGCATCGGTTCCATGAATAAGATGTTTACTGCAGTGGCCGTGCTGCAATTGGTGCAAGCCGGCAAGATCAAGCTGAGCGATCCGCTCGGCGAGTATTTGCCGGACTATGCCAACAAAGATGTCGCCGCGAAAGTTACCATTCATCACCTGCTTACGCACACGGGCGGCACCGGAGATTTTTTCGGACCGGAGTTCGACGCTCATCGTCTGGAGCTGCGCACGCTCGAGGACTACGTAAAACTCTACGAAAAGCGAGCGCCCGCATTCGAACCGGGCAGCCGCTGGGATTACAGCAACTATGGCTTTCTGCTGCTGGGCGTGGTCGTCGAAAAAGTCAGCGGGCAAAGTTATTACGACTACGTTCGCGAGCACGTCTTCAAGCCTGCAGGGATGAACTCGACCGACTCTCTGCCTGAGAGTGAGCCCGTTCCCGGCCGCTCCATCGGATACACGAAGGAAGACGGAAGCAAGGACTGGAAGCCGAACACCGACACTCTTCCCTGGCGTGGGACCTCCGCCGGCGGAGGCTATTCCACTGTCGAGGACCTTCTGCGGTTCGCCAGCGCTCTCGAAAACCACAAGCTGCTCGACGCCGAGCACACTGATCTGCTGGTCACCGGCAAAGTCGACACTCCCCGGGGCAAATACGCATACGGTTTTCAGGACAGCACTGAAGCCGGCGTCCGCTGCTTTGGCCACGGCGGCGGCGCGCCGGGAATGAATGGCGACCTGAGGATATGTCCCGCGTCAGGTTATGTGATCGCCGTCCTCGCCAACCTGGATCCGCCAGCGGCCCAGCGGGTTTCCGAATTTATCGGCAGCCGCCTGCCGGCCCCATAGATAGAGGTTCTTCTGTGTGTGAAAATGTCTCTTCCATGATTTGAACCTGTGTCACAATAAGCGGACGACACGGCTTCGGCCGGAGTCCTCCCCATGGCGGCCAGAAAACAGGCACAGACGAACGGCGCGGGCAAGAGTGAAGCTAGGGCCAAAGGCAACGCCGACGACGTTCTCATCCCCGACAAACTCTACTTCCGCATCGGCGAAGTGGCCGACCTGTGCCACTTGCCGGCTTATGTGCTGCGCTTTTGGGAAAGCGAGTTTCCGCAGCTGAAGCCGGTGAAGAGCAGCACTGGCCAGCGCATGTACCGCAAGCGCGACGTCGAAAGTGTGCTGCGCATCAAGCAACTGCTCTACGAACAGGGATACACCATCCAGGGAGCGCGCCAGCACCTGCGCTCGGAAGCCAAAGCCGTCAAGGGCCAGTCCACGATTCCGTTCCCGACACATTCCTCGGCCGAAATCCAGCACATCCGCCAGGGCCTGCGAGAGATTCTGAGTTTGCTCAACAGGCGCAGAACGGGTTGATCGGCGGGCATCACCGTCTGAAACGCGCCTGCCTACGGTGCTTTCCCCGGCACCCACTCCGGGGTGAAATCGGAATTCGCCAGCCACTCCACCGGTTCCACCATTGATGCAATCGCCTGTTCCATGTGCTTGAGATCGACGTGC
>Ga0181537_10000664_pt1 | contig 31841 bp, 31 predicted proteins | sample PEATcosm2014_Bin_39_FD_119765 | JGI IMG/M metagenome (GOLD analysis project Ga0181537, IMG submission 119765) | Peatland microbial communities from MTU Mesocosm Facility, Houghton, MI, USA - PEATcosm2014_Bin23_10_metaG | ecosystem: Environmental > Terrestrial > Soil > Wetlands > Peat | place... | reverse complement strand
GTTTTTGTCCATGCCCGCGACCCCTACAAGCGCGTGGATGTCCTCAACTCGTCGCGCCCGGTTCGTGTGATCGTTGGCGGAACGACCGTTGCCGAGACCAGCCGCGCCCGGTTTCTATTCGAGACCGGGTTGCCGGTCCGCTATTACATTCCGCCCGAAGACGTCCGCATGGACCTTCTCGCGGCCAGCGACACTACCACGCGCTGCCCCTACAAGGGCACGGCTTCCTATTGTTCGATCAAGATCGGTGATCGGGTGTTCCCGGACGTCGTCTGGTTCTACCCCGATCCCATCGCCGAGTGCCCAAAGATCAAAGACTATTTCGCCTTCTTCCACGAGCATGTGGACGACATTCTGGTCGACGGCATCTCGGTGCCGCCGCCGCTGACCCCGTGGTCCAAGAATTGGCGGGAAAAGGCGGCGACCGTCCCCGATCCACGCGGACCGGTGGAGCGCCCGTGACTGATCGCGATGCGCGCCTGCCCGGTCGCAGCCTCGCAAAGGAGAGCGTTGAATGACCAAGGAGATTCTCTGCGGGTTTGGCGTCGATGTCGACGCCGTGGCGGGATGGCTCGGCTCCTATGGCGGCGAGGATTCCCCCGACGACATCTCGCGCGGGTTGTTCGCCGGCGAGGTCGGTGCACCGCGCCTGCTGAAGCTGTTCGCCCGCCTCGGGATCAAGACGACTTGGTTCATCCCCGGACACTCGATCGAAACGTTTCCCGCCGAGATGAAGGCCGTCGCCGCGGCCGGACACGAAATCGGCATTCACGGCTATTCGCACGAGAACCCGATCGCGATGACCCGCGAGCAGGAGATCGCGATCCTCGACAAATGCATCGACCTGGTGACCACGCTGTCGGGCAAGCGTCCTACCGGCTATGTCGCGCCGTGGTGGGAATTCTCGACCGTGACCAACGAGCTCCTGCTCGAGCGCGGCATCAAATACGACCACTCGCTGATGCATCACGATCACCTTCCCTATTACGTGCGGGTCGGCGACAGCTGGACCAAGATCGACTATTCGCGGCAGCCGTCGGATTGGATGGTGCCGCTCAAACGCGGCCATGAAACCGATCTGATCGAGATCCCGGCGAACTGGTATCTCGACGATCTGCCGCCGATGATGTTCATCAAGAAATCGCCGAACAGCCACGGCTTTGTAAACCCGCGCGATATCGAACAGATGTGGCGCGACCAGTTCGACTGGGTCTATCGCGAATACGACTACGCGGTGTTTCCGATCACGATCCACCCGGACGTCTCGGGCCGCCCGCACGTGCTGATGATGCTGGAGCGGCTGTACCAGCACATTGCCGCGCATCCTGGGGTCAAATTCGTCACGATGAACGAGATGGCGGATGATTTCGCCCGCCGCTCCCCGCGCAAGACCTGATATCCGGGGGAAGCGTATCGATGTGCGGGTTGTGCGGCGTCCTTGGCGGGTCCGATCACTGGACTGATGCCGCCGCCCGGCCCGGCATCTTCACCCGCAACACTGATCCGGCGTCCCGCCGCCGCGAGCGCATGCATCGAGTCGCGGCGGCAAACTGCATCCTGAAACACTATCGGCTGACGCTTGCCGATTGGCAGGGCAGCACGTTTTTGCTGTCCACGGCGACCGGCAAGACGGAGATCGTCGATAATCTCGCGCATCTGTGGGCGGCGGCGGAACGGCTCCTCGGACGGCGTTGCGATCCGCTCGATCCGGACCTGATCGCGCGGCTGGAAACCGGCCGTGAGTGAGCCCTCGCCGCAATTCACGCCGGTCACGCTGATCACCGGTTTTCTCGGCTCGGGGAAGACGACCTTGCTCCAGCGCTTGCTGCGTGAGCCCGCTCTCGCCGACACCGCGGTGCTGATCAACGAATTTGGCGAGATAGGTCTCGACCATCATTTGCTCGAGCGGATCGACGAGACAATGGTCGTGCTGCAATCGGGCTGCCTGTGCTGCACCATTCGCGGTGAGCTCTCGACCGCGATCAGGGAGCTGCATTCAAAGCGCGAGCGAGGCGTGGTGCCGGCGTTCCGCCGTCTCGTCATCGAGAGCTCCGGTCTCGCCGACCCGTTCCCGATCCTGTCGACCGTGCAGGCCGATCCGGTGCTCAGGCATCATTTTCGCCTGGGCAATGTGATCACCACGGTCGATGCGGTAAACGGCATGAGCCAACTCGACGCACAGCCCGAAAGCGTCAGGCAGGCCGCGGCGGCCGACCGGCTGGTTCTGACCAAGACCGATCTTGCGGCGGCCGACACGGTTCAGACGCTCGTCGAGCGGCTCCGCCGCATCAATCCCACTGCGCCGATCTGGCGCAGCGCCGAAGAGGAGGTTGACGCGACGGCATTGCTTTCGAGCGACGCCAACGGCGCGGAGCGGTGGTGGCCGGAGCATGCCTCGCCGGTGCCCGACAGCCACGCGCATCACGACCGCAACCGCCATGACGACGACATCCGCGCCGTCGCGCTCAGTTTCGCCGAGCCGGTCGATTGGGCGATGTTTGGCGTCTGGTTGACCATGCTGCTCCACCGCCATGGCAACGAGGTGCTGCGGGTGAAGGGTATCCTCAATGTCGCGGACGCGCAGACGCCGGTCGCGGTGCACGCGGTTCAGCATCTCGTCCATCCGCCACGGCACCTGGCGGCTTGGCCGGACGCTGACCGGCAGTCGTGTCTGGTGATCATCGTCAAAGGCCTCGCGCCGGCGACAGTCGAGCGATCGCTGCGAAGTTTCGCGATGACAATGCCGTAGCCCGGATTCGCGCAATTGCCGCGTCATTAGGCAGAATTCGCTCCAACACGGCTCAAATTCGCGATTTTTCGCGCTAGACCTCGCTGGCACGCGGGTTGCGGTACTTGGATACAAGGCTGGCAAAACCGCGCTTGGCCGAGTGGGTAGTGGAGGGGATGCACATGCGGCGGCGTGAATTTTTGAAGATCGCGGCGGCCGGCGTCGCAGCGGCGGCCTATATCCGCCCGGTCAACGCGCAGAGCCGCAAGGACACGTTGCTGACGCTGTCCGAGAACGGGCCGAACAATCTCGACATTCACGGTGTCGGCACCAATCGGCCGGGTTACGAGGCGTCGTGGAACACCTACGACCGGCTGATCAGTTACGGCGTCAAAAAGGACGAGAACGGCAACGACCATTACGACGGCGCCAAAATGCAGGGTGAGCTCGCCGAGGACTGGAACCTGACCGACAGCTCGGTCACCTTCCACCTGCGCAAGGACGCCAAGTTCCACGATGGCACGCCGGTCACCGCCAACGACGTCAAATGGTCGTTTGACCGCGCGGTCACGGTCGGCGGCCTGCCGACCTTTCAGATGAAGGCGGGTTCGCTTGAAAAGCCCGAGCAGTTCGTTGTCGTCGACGACCACACGTTTCGCGTGGATTTTATCCGGAAAGACCGGCTGACCCTTCCCGATATGGCGGTGCCGGTGCCGATCGTGATCAATTCGGGGCTGGCGAAAAAGCATGCCACCGACCAGGACCCCTGGGCGATGGAGTGGCTGAAGAACAACGAAGCGGGCGGCGGCGCCTTCAAGATCGACAAATGGACGCCCGGTCAGGAAGTCACCTACCTGCGGTTTGACGATTGGAAATCGGGGCCGCTCCCCAAATTGCAGCGGGTGATCTGGCGCACCATCCCATCGGCCGGCAACCGTCGGGCGCTGATGGAGCGCGGCGACGCCGACATCTCGATCGACCTGCCGCCAAAGGACGTCGCCGAGCTTGCCGCCGGCGGCAAGGTCAAGGTGGTCGGCACCCCGATCGAAAATGCCATCCAGTATTTCGACATGAACGTCACGATGGCGCCGTTCGACAAGGTCAAGGTGCGCCAAGCCATTGCCTATGCGATCCCCTACCAGAAGATCATGGATGCGGCGATGTTCGGGCGCGGCAAGCCGATGTTTGGCCGGACCGGTCCGCTGACGGAAATCGACTGGCCGCAGCCGAGCCCGTACACGACCGATCTGGCAAAGGCGAAGGCGCTGCTCACCGAGGCCGGCGTCGGCGAGGGGTTCGAGACCGTACTGTCCTTCGACCTCGGCGCCGCGGTCATCAATGAGCCGATCTGCGAATTGGTGCAGGAAAGCCTCGCCCAGATCGGCGTCAAGGTGACGCTGAACAAGATCCCCGGCGCCAATTGGCGCGCCGAATTCTCAAAGAAAACCCTGCCGTTCAGCGCCAACGTCTTTGGCGGATGGCTTACAGTTCCCGAATATTTCTTTTTCTGGAATTACGGCGGGCAGAATTCGATCTTCAATGTCGCGAATTACAAAAGCGCGGAGATGGACAAGCTGATCGAGACCGCGCGCTTCGAACCCGATCCGGCGAAGTACAAACAGGAATGCCTCGACTTCGAAAACCTGGCGTTCGAGGACGTGCCGCGCATCCCGATCTTCCAGCCGCTGCTCGACGTGGCGATGCAGAAGAACATCATGGGCTACCGCTATTGGTTTGTCCGTCAGCTCGACTACCGTCAACTCGAGAAGGTGTGATCGGGCACGATGGTCGTCCTGCGTCGTCTTGCCAGCGCCTTGCCGAGCATTGCCGGCGTCATCGTCGTGACCTTTTTGCTGACGCGGGCCTTGCCGGGCGATCCGGCGGTGTATTTCGCCGGACCGGCCGCGAGCGAGCAGGCGGTAGAGGAAATCCGCCACAAGCTCGGTTTTGATCGCAGCCTACCGGTGCAATTCATAGGCTATCTCAAGGATTTGGCGCACGGCAATCTCGGTAATTCGCTGAGCACTGGCCAGCCGGTCTCGCAGGAATTGCTGACGCGTTTGCCGGCCTCCGCCGAACTGACGTTTCTCGCCCTGTTTTTGTCGGTCTCGATCGCGGTGCCGCTCGGCATCGCGGCGGCGACAAGGCCGGGCTCGTGGATCGATCATACCTGCCGCATCTTTACGACCGCGGGCGTATCGCTACCGGTGTTTTTCACCGGTCTATTGCTGATCTATGTCTTTTATTACCGGATGGGTTGGGCGCCGGCGCCGCTCGGACGGCTCGACATCTATAGTTCCGCGCCGCCGTTTTATACCGGCTTTTACCTGATCGACAGCCTGATCGCCGGCGATTTTGAGACCTTTCGCGCCGCGTTGTCACAGCTCGTCCTGCCGGCCTTTTCAATGGCCATCTTCTCGCTGGCGCCGCTCGCCCGCGTGACGCGCGCCTCGATGCTGGCGGCGCTGGGCAGCGACTTTGTCCGCACGGCGAAAGCGGGCGGCCTGTCGCGGGCGCGGATCGTCTACGTCTATGCGTTCCGCAACGCGGTGCTGCCGGTCATCACCACGCTCGGCATGGTGTTCTCGTTCCTGCTCGGCGCCAATGTATTGGTCGAGAAGGTGTTCGCCTGGCCGGGCATCGGCTCCTACGCGATCGAGGCGCTGATCGCCTCCGATTACGCGCCGGTGCAAGGCTTCGTGCTGACGATGGCGATGCTCTACGTGCTGCTCAATCTGGGCATCGACCTGATCTACAGCCTCGTCGACCCGCGGGTGCGGATTACCGCATGACCGAAGCGCTGCGCCATGCTCGCTATGTGCTGAGCGAAAATCTGGTCACGACCTTCGCGTTCAGCCTGTTCACGTTCTTTGTGCTGTGCGCGATCCTCGGGCCGGCGATCGTCCCCTACGACCCGCTCGCCAGCGATACCGCGCAGGCGCTCAACCCGCCCTCGCTGGCGCATTTCTTTGGCACCGATCAGCTCGGCCGCGACATTTTCAGCCGCGTCGTCGTCGCGACCCGGCTCGACCTCGGCATCGCGGTGACCTCGGTGGCGCTGGCGTTTGGCGTCGGCACAATCGGCGGTCTCGTCGCCGGCTATTTTGGCGGCTGGGCCGACCGCATCATCGGGCGCATCGTCGATACGATCATGGCCTTCCCGCTGTTTGTGCTGGCGATGGGGATCGTCGCGGCGCTCGGCAACACCGTCGCCAACATCGTCTATGCGACCGCGATCATCAACCTGCCGATCTACGCGCGGCTCGCGCGCACCGAGGCCAATGTCCGGCGCGAGGCCGGCTTTGTCGAGGCGGCGCGGCTGTGCGGCAACAGCGAGTGGCGCATCGTGCTGACCCAGCTTTTGCCGAACATCATGCCATTGATGATGGTGCAGGTGTCGCTGACCCTCGGTTACGCGATCCTCAACGCCGCCGGCTTGTCGTTTATCGGCCTCGGCGTCCGCCCGCCGACCGCCGAGTGGGGGATCATGGTCGCCGAGGGCGCGAGCAACATCGTTTCGGGCGAGTGGTGGATCGCGCTCTTCCCCGGCCTCGTGCTGATGGCGGCGGTCTTTTGCTTCAACCTAATGGGTGACGGTTTGCGCGACATGGTGGACCCGAGGAAACGGACCTAGGCGGAGCGGATATGAGCATCGACCGCCAATCCGTGCCGCTCCTCGCGATCGAGGATCTGAGCGTCGAGTTCCGCACGCGCAGCGGTCTCGTGCGCGCGCTCGACCGGGTCGGGTTCACGCTAAAGCGCGGCGAGACGCTTGCGCTGGTCGGCGAAAGCGGCTCAGGCAAGTCGGTGACGGCGATGGCGATCATGGGCATCCTCGACGATGCCGCGCACGCCACAAACGGCCGCATCACTTTTGGCGGGCTCGACATGCTGGCGGCCTCGCCGCGCGTGCTCGACGAGATCCGCGGCCGCGAAGTGGCGATGATCTTTCAGAACCCGCGCGCCGCGCTAAACCCGATCCGGCCGATCGGTAAGCAGATTGCCGACATCCTGTTGCGCCACGGCAATGTCACCGCCGCGCAGGCGCCCGACCGGGCGATCGAGATGCTATCGAGTGTGCGCATCCCCGATCCGAAGCGCCGCGCCAATTCCTATCCGTTCGAGCTGTCGGGCGGGATGTGCCAGCGGGTGATGATCGCGATGGCGCTGGCCTGCGAACCCGCGCTGCTGATCGCCGACGAGCCGACAACCGGGCTCGACATCACGACCCAGGCGACGATCATGGATCTGATCGCCGAGCTGGCCGCGGTGCACAGCATGGCGACCCTGCTGATCACCCACGATCTCGGGCTAGCGTCCGAGTATTGCGATCGCATCGCGGTCATGCATGCGGGCCAGATCGTCGAGACCGCGCCGACGGCATCGCTCTTTGCCAGCCCGCGTCATCCATATACCGCCAAGCTGATCGCCGCGACCCCGGGCGAGGTGCCGCACCTCGCCGATCTCGCCTCGATCCCGGGTGGCCTGCCAGATTTGCGCCGCGCCGACCTGCCGGCTTGCCGCTACAGCGCCCGGTGCGAGCGGATGGAGGATGATTGCATGCTGCCGCCAGTGCCGCGCCTCGTCCTCGCGGACGGCGCCGAAGTTGTCTGCCGGCACCCGCGATGAGCGAGCCGTTGCTTCAGGTCGACGGGCTGAAAAAGCTCTACCCGTTGGGCGGCGAGGCCGTCCTGCATGCGGTGGCGGGCGTCGATTTCGCGATCGACCGCGCCGAGACCATCGGGCTCGTTGGCGAGTCGGGTTGCGGCAAGTCGACCCTGGTGCGGCTGGTCACGCGGCTCATCGATCCGAGCGCGGGGAGCATCCGCTTCGACGGCGTTGAGATCGGCGATCGTCCTGCGCGCCGTTTTGGCAAGGCGCCCGAGCGTGCGCAAATCCAGATGGTGTTCCAGGACGCGACTGACAGCCTCAACCCGCGCTACACCGCGTTCCACGCGATCGCCGATCCTTTGCGTCGGCTGAAGGCTATGTCGGGGTCTGCGCTCCGCGCGCGGGTCGAGGAGGTGGCGCGGCTGACCGGTCTGCCGCCAGAACTGCTGCCCCGCTTTCCGCACCAATTGTCGGGCGGCCAGAAGGCGCGGGTCGGCATCGCCCGGGCGATCGCGGTCGAGCCGCGCCTGCTGGTCCTCGACGAGCCGACCTCGGCGCTAGACGTCTCGGTGCAGGTCGTGATCCTGCAGCTCCTACAGGATTTGAAGGAGCGGCTCGGCCTGTCGTACCTGTTTGTCAGCCATGACCTCAATGTCGTGCGGCTGCTCTGCGACCGCATCCTGGTCATGTATCTGGGCCGGATCGTCGAGAGCGGGCCGGCCGAAGAGGTATTCAACGCGCCCCGGCACCCCTATACGCGCGCGCTGTTATCAGCGGTGCCGACACCGGGGACGACATCGCGCGACCGCCGCATTCCGCTGCCCGGCGAGCCGCGCAGCCCGATCAACCCCGACCCGAAGATCTGTTCGCTTTACGGCCGCTGCTATCGTTCGGCCGAGCGGTGTACCGAGGTGATGCCCGCGCTCGACGAAATCGCGCCCGGCCGGCGGGTTGCCTGTCATTTCCCGGTGCTCGATCTCGATGAAGCTGTTGCTGAGCCGGTCCTGGTCTCGCAAGCCTGACAGGTCGCTACGCGGCTGATCGGTCCTTCTGGTCAGCGGCGGCGTCATATGGCGTTACTCCGCCTTTAAGGCGACGGCAGAGGTCTTGCCCTGATTGCCGCGCTCAAGCTCGTAGCTGAGCTTCTGGCCTTCATGCAGATTGCCGATACCCGACCGTTCGACTGCCGAGATGTGGACGAAAACGTCCTTCGACCCGTCATCGGGTTGGATAAAGCCATAGCCCTTTTGGGCGTTGAACCATTTAACGGTTCCGGTCGTCATCGATAGCCTTTCAACGTCAATTGGCCGACACACCGAATAGAGTGCCGGATCAATCATTGGCTTTTTTACGGAAGGCGGTCCGGCGCTCGATGAGCTACGAAATGCGTGCCGAACCAAAAATCGACCGACCACATGTGGCCTTGCCACACCACATTACAAGGCGCTGTCGGTTGATAACTCGTCAACCATGTTAGCCCTTGGCGTCAAACCGCGTGCGGTCATTAGGTGGGGCGTCGGGACCGGCGGTGATGTGCTTTCGGCACCCCATCAGCGGCTGGATGCGGGTTCCGTAAGCATCCATGCCCGCCAGGAAATCATCAAAAGTCAGCATGATGCCCTTGACGCCGGGCATCGCGGCAACCTCGTCCAGCATCGCCGCGACATTGGCAAAGGAGCCGACGAGTGTGCCCATGTTGAAGTTGATGGGTAGAGCCGCGCGCTGGATCGCGGTTGCCATCGAGGTTTCCGACGGCGCGGTATCTTCCGCCGCCTTGCCGAGCAGATGGGCGAGTGCGTCGATGTCGGCGCCCGCGTTGTAAAGATCCCACTTCGCCATCGCCGCCGCATCGGTTTCATCGGCGATGATCATGAAGAGCATATAGCTGCCGACATCGCGGCCGGTTTGTTCGGCATGGGCCAGCATGCGGGCGGGGACGCCGGCGGCTTTGGTCGGTTCGTTGACGCCCTCGCCAAGCGCGAAATTGAAGTCGCAGTAGCGCGCGGCGAACTCCATGCCGCGATCGCTCTGGCCCGCCGCGACCAGCTTGATCGGGCTTGCCGGGCGCGGACTGAGTTTACAGGCATCCATCTGAAAGTATTCGCCGTGGAAATCGCAGTGCCCGGCCTCCCAGAGCTCCTGCATGATCCGCACGTATTCGGTGCTGTAGTCGTAACGCTTGCCGAAATGATCGTCGCCGGGCCACAGACCCATCTGGCTGTATTCGATCTTGTGCCAGCCGGAGACGATGTTGACGCCAAAGCGGCCGCCCGAAATATCCGCGATGGTCGATGCCATCCGGGCGACGATAGCGGGCGGAATGGTCAAGACCGCCGTCGAGGCGTAGAGCCTGATCCGGCTGGTGATCGAGGCGAGCCCAGCCATCAACGTAAAGCTCTCAAGGCCGTGATCCCAAAACTCGGTCTTTCCGCCAAACCCATGTAGCTTGATCATCGAGAGCGCAAAGTCGAGGCCATAATTTTCGGCCTTCAGCACAACATTTTTATTGAGTTCGAAACTCGGCATGTATTGCGGCGACGTAGCTGAAATAATCCAACCATTATTATTAATTGGGATAAATACGCCGATATCCATCCGGAGGCCTCATGTCGCGACCGATATGTATCAGCAATCGGTGTGCCATGATGCGAGCCGAACATTAGGGGCAGCCTGCGACATTCTTGGGATTTGCGCCGATCAAAAAAGGTGCGGTAATTTCAAATTACTGCGCTAATATGCAGGCAATCCGCCGGAAATCCGATTTTCGGTGGGGTGAATGGCACTGGCGGCTCTTTACAGCCGGTGCGGAACGGTGGAGGGAATAGTCCGTGACCGATGTCGTCGTTAGAGATGTACAGGCACCTTCAGCCTCGCGACGCGTAGGCAAAGGTTCGCTGAGTCGCCATCGATCGATCGTCGGTTTTATCTTCGCACTTCCGCTGATCACCGTGATCGGCTGCCTCGTTTTGTACCCGGCGGGATACGCGGTGCATCTGGCGACCCTGAACAAGTCGATGCAGCACTTTGTTGGCTTGAGCAATTTCACCTTCTTGTTCAAGCGCAACACCTTCTGGATGGTGGTCGAGCAATCGGTACTGTTCGCCGTCACCGCGGTTATCTTTAAGGCGACGATCGGGTTCGTGGTCGCCCACTTCGTCCACAACATTCCGCAAAAGGGTCAGCGCAAGTGGTGCGGCATGCTGCTGGTGCCCTGGGTGATCCCGCCGGCAATGTCGACACTCGCCTGGTTGTGGCTGTTTGACCCGTCCTACAGCGCCTTCAATTGGATTTTGGTGCATCTCGGCCTGCCGCAGGTCGCGTGGCTCGGCAACGCCTATTGGGCGCGGTTTTGCGTGATCCTGGTCAATGTCTGGGTCGGTTCGCCGTTTTTCCTGATCATGTACCTGGCGGCGCTGAAATCGGTGCCGGAGCAGCTACACGAGGCCGCCGCGATCGACGGTGCCAATTGGCTGCAGAAGATCTGGTACATCAACCTGCCAATGATGCGGAATATCATCCAGATTACCGCGCTATTTTCGCTGATCGTGACCTTTGCGAATTTCGACATCGTCAAGATCCTGACCAATGGTGGGCCGGTCGATCAGACACATGTCTTTGGAACCTGGGCTTTTAGTCTGGCGATCTGGGGCAATGACATTCCGTTAGGGGCGTCGGTATCGCTGTTCATGGCGCCGATACTCGCGGTCGCCGCATTCTTCATCTTGCGCAACGTGCGCAAGCGCGGCAACGAGGCCTGAGCATGGCGAACGTGACGACGACCGCCGAGCAGCTCGACGGCGGGGCGAGACGCGCCGTCCGCTATGGGAGCATGTCGCGCAGCCGCAAGAAGGCGCTCTACTGGTCGTATTTCTTTCTCGTCCTGTTCGTCATCTTCTTTCTCGCGCCGCCGCTCTACATGCTGATTACCTCACTCAAATCGAGCGCGGAGATCGGCGCGGCGACCAACCCGTGGTGGGTGTTCCACCCGACGCTCGAGAACTACCTCTCGCTGCTGGGCTCGTCGCAATTCCTCGTCTTCTTCAAGAACTCGGTGGTGGTGTCGCTGTGCGTCGTCGGCGTGACGATGACGATCGCCATATTGGCGGCCTTCTCGCTGGCGCGCATGGGGTTCTGGGGCTCGGCGACCTTGGCGACCGGCGTGTTCCTGACCTATCTGATCCCGGACACGCTGCTGTTCATCCCACTGTTCAAGATCTTCGCCTGGTTCCATGACACGACCGGCATCGAGCTGATCAACCATTGGTGGGTGTTGATCGTGCTTTACCCGACCCTAACCGTGCCATTTTGCACGTGGATTATGATCGGCTATTTCGCCAGCATTCCCAAGGAACTGGACGAGGCGGCGCTGATCGACGGCGCGAGCTATTTCCAGCTTCTGACGCGTATCTTCATCCCGGTGGCGCTGCCCGGCATCATCGCTGCGACGATCTTTTGTTTTACCGTCTCGTGGGCGAATTTCCTCTATCCGCTCGCCTTTACGACCTCGGCCGACCAGCTCGTGCTGCCGGCCGGTATCGTGACGACGCTGATCAAAGGCGATGTCTTTAACTGGGGGCAGATCATGACCGGGGCGCTGCTCGGCGCCGCGCCCCCGCTGATCATCTATGCGTTCCTGATGGACTACTACATCTCCGGCCTTACCGCTGGAGCAACAAAGGGTTAGGCACGCGCAAATCGCGCTTCGACAGGGAGGAAATATGACGAGGACATTCACCCGCCGCGGATTGCTAAAAACCGGGGCCATCGTGGCGGCGGGCAGCACATTGCCCCTGCCGTTTGTGCGCGGTGCGCATGCCGCCGGCAAGCTATCCGTCGCGTTCTGGGACCATTGGGTTCCGGGCGCCAACGATGTCTTGACCAAGCTCTGCAACGAGTGGGCGGCCAAGGAAAAGGTCGAGATCGCCATCGACTATGTCACCTCGCAGGGTGACAAGCTGATGCTGACCTCGGCGGCCGAGGCTCAGGCGAAGTCTGGTCATGACATGATCACGCTGCCGAGCTGGTACGCGCCGGCGCACACGGCCGAGCTCGAGAATTCGGACGATGTCTGGACCGAGCTGATGAAGCGTCACGGCCCGACCACCGCGTCGATGACCTATGTCGGCAAGCAGGACGGCCACTGGATCGCGCCGCCGGCGCTCCCCAACACGCTGACTCTCCCCGCGGTCGGGCGCATCGATATCTTCAAAGACGCCGTCGGCCTCGACCTGACGCAGATGTATCCGCCCAAAGGCAGCGAACCCAACAAGGAGCTGACCGAAAAGTGGACCTGGGACTTCTTCCTCAGCGCGGCGGAGAAGTGCTTTAAGGCCGGTCATCCGTTTGGCCTGCCGATGGGGCAGACCGGCGATACGATGAACTGGATCGGCGCCATCTTTAACGCGCATGGGGCCGAGCTCGTCGACAAGGACGGGAATATCACCGTCAAGTCTGACGCGGTGAAGCATATGCTCGATTACTTCAAGCGGCTCAGCGCGTTCCTGACGCCGGACATGTATGCCTGGGATGATGCCGGCAACAACAAGGCGTTGATCTCGGGTCAGGCGGCGCTGATCTTCAACCCGCCGTCCGCTTGGGCTGTCGCGGTACGCGACGCGCCAAAAATCGCCGAGCAGTGCTGGCATTTCCCATCGCCAAAGGGGCCGAAAGGGCGGTTTGACGCGGCGCAAGTCTCGTTCTGGGGCATCTGGAGCTTCTCCCCAAACAAGGCTGCGGCAAAGAGCCTCGCGCTCCATCTGTGGGAAACCGACTCGGTCAAGCAGCTGGTTGCCGGTAGCAAGGGATACGACATCCCAGCCTTCGGTACGCTGCGCAACTTTGACACCTGGGCCGATGAGGCTCCGCCCAAAGGCGGCATCTGGAACTACCCGCCGCGTGGCGACGTGATCGAGTCGGTGTCCGGTTATCCGGCGCCGGCGCGTATCGCGAACCAGATCTTTGCGCAGGCGACCACCTCAAAGATGATCGCCCAGCACACCCAGCAAGGAAAATCGGTGGACGAGGCGATCGACTGGGCCGCGAACGAGCTGGAAGGCTTTATGCGGAGCTAAACCCTGCGGTTAGCTTAGGCAAAGAAGGCGGCGGGGCGCAGCAGCCCCGCCGCCTTTGTTTTGGGGCACCTCGATCAACGGCTCATGCCCAGCCGGCCGATTGCCGGCAACTTCAACGCTGGCGAGACGGCATCCACGCCGATGTTGAGACCGAGAAGGTTCAGTTCGAACCCCTCATCGGACGCGATCAGAAAGCCGGCGAGCCCATACAGCGAGACCTGAAATCCGGAGCCGCTCGGCGCCGCGGCGAACAGCGCGCCGCCCGGCAAGAAATCCTTGCCGATCGCGTTTGATGGCAGGTCAAGCCCAAGCTCGGGAACCTGCCGCGCGATATAGGCCGTGAAGGTGTTGCTGTTGGGGCCGGGCCAGGCGCGGTAGGCATGCGGGTAAGGGTAGGAGGCGATCGCGACCTGCACCCTGTCGATCAGCGCGTCGACCCCGACGCCGCGCCGGTCGAGGACGATTTCCGGTCGTGCGCCGAACCAGTAATTATCGGGACCCATGCGGTCGACGCGGACCGAGGGGGCGCCATTGGCGACGCCAAAGCCGACCACCTCATAGCGGGTGAAGCGCGGCGCGCCGCTCGGCTTTACCGTGACCCAGGTGTGGACCGCGAACCGCCCGCGCCATGAAACCGCGGGCGCGGCGTAGATTTGGATGACCGCCTCCGGTGTCGTCGCCGGGTCGGGGGCAAGCCCGGTAGGATCGCGGCGCGCTTCGTACCATGGGACCCGCGCGCGCGGGTCGGGCAGGCAAAAGCTCACCAGCACGGGCAGCAGGAACAATCCGAGCAGGAGCAGACCGAACCAGGACACGCGCTTCGTGAACCGATCCCCCGCGAGCGATCGCTACGCCTCGAACCGGCTCCTGGGCCGATCGAGACCGTAATGCTCGCGCAGGGTGGTGCCTTCATATTCGGTGCGGAAGAGGCCGCGGCGCTGCAGCAGCGGAACGACTTCAGCGGCGAACACATCGAACTGGATCGGCAAGAGCGGCGGCATGATGTTGAACCCGTCGGCCGCGCCGTCGGTGAACCAGTCCTCGATCAGATCGGCGATCTGCTCCGGCGTGCCGGCGGTTACGTAATGGCCGCGCGCGCCGGCGAGATATCCCAGCAATTGCCTCAGGGTCGGCTTGTCGCGCCGCACGAGATTGACGATGACCTCGGTGCGGCTGCGCGCCGCCTGGACGGTATCGGGATCCGGAAAATCCTCGGGTACGAGCGGGCGATCGAGCGGCAGCGCCGAGAAATCATGCCCGCCAAAGCGGTTTGACAGCCGCTTGCGGCCGACTTCGGGGTCGGTGAGGTCGTTCGCCTCGCGCGTCAGGCGCTGCGCCTCGGCCTCGGTCCCGGCGATCATCGGGCAGAGGCCCGGGAGGATCAGGACCTGGTCGGGCGAGCGCCCTTCCTCGACCGCGAGCCGCTTCAGATCGGCGTAGAATTCCTGCGCCGGCGCCTTGGCCATATGCGCGGTGAACACCGCCTCGGCATGGCGCGCGGCAAAGCGGCGGCCGGTGTCGGACGACCCCGCTTGCACCAGAACTGGCCGCCCCTGCGGGCAGCACGGCATGTTGAGTGGCCCCTCGACCCGGTAAAAATCACCGCGATGGTTGATCGGCCGGATGCGGTCGGCCTTGGCGTAGATCCCGCCCGCGCGATCGTCGACGATCGCGTCCGCGGCCCAGCTGTCCCACAGCGCCTTGACCACGGTCATGAATTCTTCGCCGCGGGTATAGCGGTCGGCGTGGCTGACCTGGCCCTCGCCGCCGAAATTGGCGGCTGCCGTGGCAAGCCATGAGGTCACGATATTCCACGCGGCGCGCCCGTTGCTGATGTGGTCGATCGAGGCAAACTGGCGCGCGAGGTTGAACGGCTCGGTATAAGTGGTCGACGCGGTCGCGATAAGGCCGACGTGGCTGGTTGAGACCGCGAGCGCGGCGAGCACGGTGATCGGTTCGAGCCAGGTGCGCGCCGCCTGCGTCGCATCGCCGCCCAGCGCCAGCTGGTCCGCCAGAAAGATGGAGTCGAAACGGACCGCCTCGGCCCGCCGCGCCAGATCCTGGTAGTAGCGGATGTCGGTCAGCGGCAGCGGCGACGTGTCGGGATGCCGCCACGACGCCTCGTGATGGCCGCGGCTGCTAAAGAACAAATTGAGGTGCAATTGCCGTTTCATACCATCAACCCTCACTTTGCGCCGACGAAAGCATAGGCGTCATCCCGCAAGTTTGCGAGAGCAGAGCAGACGCGACGGTCTTGCAAGCTGGGTCAATTGCCACGCGTCGGGTGGCGTTCGCCGCCAGCTCACTTCTGGCATTTCTCCGCCAGCAGCGCGCGAATATCGCCGATCGAATCGTCCATCTGCGCCACGCTTTCGCCGTGCTCGTGACCGGTCAGGCAACGATCCATCGGCTCGCGCGCCTTGACCATGTCGACGAGGTTCTGTTGCAGCAAGCGGCAGTTCGTCGTGAGATCGCCAGGCACGAAGCGCTTTTCGCGCGCGGCGATAGCGTTGATGAGCCCATTTGCCACCGCCAGATCGCGCCGGCACTCGGGCGTGTCGAGGGCATCCGCCGCGCTCGCACCGGCAATAAGCATCACCGCCAGCACGCCCGCGGTTGCTGTAGCGCGGTTCATCGGCAAAGGGTGTGTGGCAACGCTAGGGCCGCTTCAGCAGCCGCGCGTCGGGCGGGACGGGGTCGTCGGGAAGCTGAACCGCCCGGTGGCGTGCTTGCGCCTCGTCGATCAGCAGCGACAACAGCGCGGTGAAGCCCAGCGGTTCCGGCGCTGCCTCCCACAGATAAAACCCGAACGAGCCGGGGCACGGGTTGATCTCGTTGAGCCAGATCTCGCCCGTTGCCTCGTTGCACAGGAAATCGATGCGCGGCGCACCGGTGCCGCTGACCGCCTCATACGCCGCCAAAGCCCAGCGGCGAATATCGGGCGCCTGCTGCCCGGGCAGCACGGGGTTGATGTCGCGGGTCAGCGACAGCATGCCCTCGCTCGGCCGGGTCAAATTCTTGCCGCCGGTCTTGTTGTCGCCGTCACCGCCCGACAGGTATTTCTGCCGAAAATCGAGCAGATCCTCGACCCGCTTTGGCCGCTCTATCGCCGAGCAGCGCGGCGCCCCGCCAAACCTTCCAACTGACACATTGTATTCCACGAGGTTCGGCACGAACGGTTCGACCAGTGCCTCGGTGTCGAGGCGAAAAATCACCGCCAGCAGCGCCCGTACCTCCTCGATGCTGTCGGCCTTGCCGACGCCGATACTGCTGCCGAGATGGACCGGTTTGACGCAGCACGGAAAACCGATCGCGGCGAGCGGTGCTTCGAGGGTGCTGGCCGGCGGCAGGCCGGTCTCCGGCCGCGCGACGACCGCGTGCTTGAGGAGCGGGATGTCGCTTTCGGCAAGCATGCGCTTGGTCGCGACTTTGTCCATCAGCACGGCTGACGCCATCGTGCGCATGCCGGTATAGGGGATGTTCGCGGCCTCGAAGAGCCCTTGGAACTGGCCGTCCTCACCGCCGAGACCGTGAAACGCGAGCAGCGCGACATCGAACTCGACCGGCGGACGGCGCTGGAACAAGCCGCTTTTGCGCGCGGCGAGGCGCCCGCGCCCACCCGTTGCGATGTCGAGGGTGACTTCGCTCAGCTTGGCGCGAATCTGCGCGTCCGGCAGGTAGTTGCGGCGATCGTCGAGACCCGGTCCGACGAGCCAATCGCCCTGCGGCGTCACATAGACGACAAAGGCGTCAAACCGTGTCTGGTCAAGCGCCTGCAGGGCCTGCAGCCCGGTCACGACGCTGACATCGTGCTCCGGTGAGCGCCCGCCAAGAAACACCGCAATTCGGGTTTTCATCGCGCTGTCTTATCCTATAGGTCCCTCGCGTAGCCAACGGGTCGTAATGCTCCCTGGGGCTTTCTCGAAATTTTTACGCGGCAAATGTTGTTGGACCGACACAACGTCAATGCGATGAACGCCGACTTTGCCACCTATCGGCTTTGCGGCACGGCGCCGGCCGAGCCGGCGGAATTGATCTGGGCACATGGCTGGGGGCACAGCCACGTTTCGCTGGCGCCGCTGGCCGAGGCGATGCGTCAGCGCGCCGGTTCACGGATGGTTGATTTTCCCGGCTTTGGCGCATCGCCGCCGCCGCCTGGACCGTGGGGCACGGCGGATTACGCCGACGCGACGGCGGCTTGGCTTGCTGGCTTGCCGGCGAAGAAACGGGTCTGGGTCGGACATTCATTTGGCTGCCGGGTCGGTTTGCAGCTTGCCGCGCGGCATCCCGAGGCGGTCGATGCGCTCTTCCTAATCGCCGCTGCCGGGTTGCAGCCGCATCGCTCGCTATGGACGAGGGCGCGCCGGACCCCGCGGCAATGGGCGTTTCGGCTGATGCGGGCGATGACGCCGGAGGGACCGGTGCGCGACCGGTTGCGCGAACGCTACGGCAGCGCCGATTACCGCGCGGCCGGGGCGCTGCGTCCGGTGTTGGTCAAGGCGGTGAGCGAGGACCTAAGCGATGTCGCGCGCCGCATCCGTATGCCGGTGGTGCTGATACACGGCGCGGCCGACAGCGAAAGCCCGCCGGAGATCGCCGAACGGCTGCACGCGTTGATCCCCGGCTCGCGGCTCCATCTGCTGCGAGGCTTTGACCATCTGTCGATCCTCACTGACGGAAGACACCAGGTGATCCATCTGCTTGGCGAGTTGCTGGAGACAATGCGGTGAGCGGGGGCTTCGCGCTGGCCGGTTTCGCCCTTTTCGCGCTGCGGCGGCTGCTGACCTACCTCCATCTCTTTCAGCAAGAAGAATACGATAACCGGCGGTTTCTCGCCTGGGTTGTCAAGAGTCGCGCGTTTGACCAGCGGCTGTCCTTTGCTCTGCTGATTGCCTGGCTGATGCAGATGCTGCTGCCGCACAAGACAGTGCCGGATTGGGCTTTTGGCGCGCTTGTCGGCGCGCTGTGCGTCGCGGTCGCGGCGTTCGAGCCCGATCCGCGCAAGACCGCCAAGAAGCGGCTGGTGCTGACCGCGCGGGCGACACGCATTTATCTCATCGCATTGGCGCTGCTGGCCGTGGTCGGCGTCGCCGCGGCATTCGCGACCGGACCGCTCGTGCTGTGGATCGTCCCGGTGCAATTCGTGCCGCTGGCGCTCGTTGGCGGCAATCTGTTGCTCGCACCGTTTGAGGCGAAGACCCAGCGGCGTTACTGGCGTGAGGCGCAGGAGGTGCTGCGTCGCGTCGACCCGATGGTCATCGCGATCACCGGGTCGTATGGCAAAACGTCGGTCAAGCACATCCTCGGGCATGTTCTGGAAACCGCCGCGCCGACACTGATCACCCCTGGCAGCGTCAATACCGCAATGGGTATCGCGCGAGTGATCCGCGAACGGCTGCAGCCGCATCACCGTTATTTTGTTGTCGAGATGGGTGCGTATGGTCCCGGTTCGATCCGCCGGCTATGCGCCTTGACGCCGCCGCGAATGGGCATCGTCACCGCGATCGGCATGGCGCATTACGAGCGGTTCAAATCGCTGGAGACCGTCGCTGAGGCCAAGTTCGAGCTCGCTGAGGCGGTCGCCGCGCAAGGCGGCACAGTGATCGCCGCCGCCGACGTGCTGGCCTTCGCGGCGCCGCGCCGCTTCGCCGAGACGCATCCCGACATGCTGTCGACCGTGGGCACGGAGGACGGCGCGACGGTCATGCTCACGCAGATGCGCCAGGATGTCGACGGCATTGCTGTGACCGTGAACTGGCAGGGGCGGCCCTATGAGCTGCGCGCGCCGCTCTTCGGCTTGCAGCAAGGAAAAAACCTGGCGCTCGCCTTTGTCGCGGCATGCACGCTGGGCTTGGCGCCGGAGGATGTTGTCGCGAGCCTGCGCAGCACGCCGCAGATCTCGCATCGGCTTGAAGTCAAGCGCGAGGCGAGTGGCGCCACCCTGATCGACGACGCCTACAACTCAAACCCGGTCGGTTTTGCCGCGGCCTTGCAGGTGCTCGATTTGCTGCGCCGGCCCGGCGGCCGACGCATCCTCGTAACGCCGGGCATGGTCGAACTCGGTGCCGCGCATGACGACGAGCATCGGCGGATCGGCCGCCTTGCGGCGGGGCATGTCGATGTGCTGGTCGCGGTGGCGCCGCACCGGGTCGCGCCGCTCGCCGCGTCCTTCGCCGAAGCCGCGCCGGAGGCGGAAATCGTCTCCTGTGCCGGTTTCGCCGAGGCGCAAGACTGGATGGCGCGCAACGTGGCGACCGGCGACGTCGTGCTGTTGGAGAATGATCTCCCCGATCTGCTCGAGCAGAAATTGCGGCTGTAGCACCCCTGAGGGATCAGCAGCTGCCGCGGCCAAACCCGCGGCGCAACGCGGCGTAGGCGGCGGGTTCGGTCGTCGCTCCCCAGAAGCATGAGAATTTCGGATCGGTACGCAGTTCCTTGTCGGCGAACGCCAATTGCGTATGAAGCTGCGGGCAGCCCTCATAGCCGGCAAATTGGTGCAGCTGGTGCAGCCGCGTGCCGCTCCATTGGAATGTGTAGCTGAGATCGCCGACGCCGCGCGCGCAGGGGCGGTAACCGCTTTCGGTCTGGGCATGTTCCATCAGCGCCTCGGCTTGGAATTGCTTGTAGCCGTGCGTCATGAACCAGCGATAAATCTCGGCGCGCGCCTCTTCAGGCGAAGGCACCGCCGTTGACGAAGGTATGGGTGGCGCCGGTGGAGGCGGCAGCGGGTTGAACGCCGTCTCCAACGGCGGCGGCGCGGCAAAGTCGAATACCGAGCACGCCGACATAAAAAACATGACGAAGAGCCACGCCGCAACTATGGCGCAGGGTCGAATTCGGCGCATGGGCCGGCAAGTTAGATCACCCGGCGCGGACCCGCAACCTTCAGTCGTCTCTTGATTCAACCGGTTGCACCGTTGTTCTTGATCCTATCTGTGCACGGGCCGTCCGCATTGTGCTGTGTCGAGATGGTCTCAGACGTTACGATTGACGCGAACGTAAGCCTTGCTAACTTTATTTGCCGCACGTTTGCAGGGAGTGAGCCATGAAGCTGATGTGGTTCCATCTGATGCCGTACACCGAGCTGCCCGACGATTTTCGCGAGAACAACCCGTCGGTCTGGGTCGACATCCACTCGAAGCTGTTCGACCCGCGGCGCGCGCATCACATGTACAACGACTTCATGGACGAGCTCGAATTCGCCGCCGAATGCGGCTTTGACGCGATCTGCGTCAACGAGCACCACTCCAACGGCTATGGGCTGATGCCGTCGCCCAATCTGGTCGCGTCATCGCTCGCGCGACGGACGACCGACACGGCGCTATGCGTTCTCGGCAATTCCTTGGCGCTTTACAACCCGCCGACACGGGTGGCCGAAGAATTCGCGATGATCGATTGCATCTCGGGCGGGCGGCTGATCGCCGGTTTCCCGGTCGGCTCGCCGATGGACACCTGCTACGCCTACGGCCAGAACCCATCGATGCTGCGCGAGCGCTATCTCGAAGCGCACGATCTGGTGAAGAAAGCGTGGACCGCGCCCGATACATTCGCATTCAATGGCCGGTTCAACCAGCAGCGCTACGTCAATATCTGGCCGCGGCCGGTCCAGCAGCCGCATCCGCCAATCTGGATCCCGGGCGGCGGCTCGGTCGAGACGTGGCAGTGGTGCGCCGAGATGGACTATGTCTACTGCTACCTGTCGTATTACGGCTACAAGGCCGGGCAGGCGACGATGACCGGGTTCTGGGACGAGATGAAAAAGCTCGGCAAGGATCTGAACCCGTACCGCGCCGGCTTCCTGCAATTTGTCGGCGTCGCCGAGACCCGCGAGCAGGCGATGGAGCTCTATGCCGAGCCCGCCGAATATTTCTATGGCCGCTGCCTGCATATAGACCCGCGCTTCGCCGGTCCGCCGGGCTACGCGACCGAGGAGACCCAGCGTCGCGGCATCAAAGGCATGGTGTCCCAGGCCGCCGACAACAGCGCCCGCGACAGCCAGCGCTACGAGACCAAGTTCCAGGCCCTGGCGCGCGAAATGGATGCGATCGTCGACAAGGGCTACGTGATCGTCGGTTCGCCCGACGATGTCGTCGAGCAGCTGACCGAGGTCGCGACCAACCTCAATGTTGGCCACCTGATGATGCTGCTGCAGTTCGGCAACATGAACAAGGCGCTGGCCCAGTACAACACGCGCCTCTTCGCGGAAAAGGTCATGCCGCGGCTCAAACACGTCCATTCGCAATGGGAGGACAAGTGGTGGCCCGCGCCGATGGACCGGACAGAGCGCGCGGCCCCGGCCTCGTTCCATCCGGTCGTGCAGGCGGCGGAATGATGCTTGCCGGGATCAACTCCCACCCCAACCCTCCCCCGCTTGCGGGGGAGGGAGTTTGCCCCAGCGCTTGTCGGCCTCACTCCCTCCCCCGCAAGCGGGGGAGGGTTGGGGTGGGGGCCCACCGCCATGCCTGAGCCGATCACCTCCACCGTCGAGGTCAACGGTTTTTCCTGCCGCGTGTGGACCGCCGGTTCAGGACCAAAGCTCGGCTTTCTCGCCGGGTTTGGCGGGCTGCCGCATTGGGTGCCGTTCCTCGATGCGCTGGCCAAGGAGCGCACGGTGATCGTGCCGTCGCTGCCCGGTTTCCCGGGCGGCGAGCGTGGCCATCTCGGGCTCGACAGCCATCTCGATTGGCTCGTCGCGACGCGGCTGCTACTCGAAGGCGCCGGGCTTGCCGGAGCCGATCTCGCCGGCAGCTCGGTTGGCGGGTCGCTCGCCGCCGAAATCGCTGCGTTGTGGCCGCAAATGGTGCGCCGGCTCGCATTGATCGCACCGTTCGGCTTGTTCGACGAAGCCGACCCCGCCACCGACCCATGGGCGCAGCGCCCCGGCGACGTCGCCGGATTGTTCTGCGCCGACCCGGCAAAGTGGGAGGCCTTGAAGGCTCCGCCTGAAGGCCTCAACTCGCCGGAATGGCCGATCGAGCAGACCCGCGCCAGCGAAGCGGCGGCCCGGATCTTCTGGCCGCTCGGCAATACCAAGCTCGAAAAGCGTCTGCCGTTGATCTCGGCGCCGACGCTGCTGCTCTGGGGCGGCGAGGACAAGATCATGCCGCGCAGCTATGCCGACAAATTCGCCGACGGCATCACGGGCAAGACCGAGATCGCGGTGATACCCGGCGCCGGCCACCTCGCCGAACTCGACAAGCCCGATGAAACCGCCGCGGCGATCTTGAAATGGACCGGCGAGTAACGTGAAACCAGACATATCGTACGCCTGCTTCTGGTCTACCGGGCGCGCGTGGAGATGCTGGCATTGACGAAAGGCGGGATCGCGGGCTCGCACTGGACAAGCGGCGTTGCGTCCTTCGAGATGCCCGCTTCGCGATCTCCTCAGGATGAGGATTTTTTCTCACCGCCGTCGTGAACATCCGTCATCCTGAGGAGCGCTCGAAGAGCGCGTCTCGAAGGATGCATTGACGGCCCTGCAACGATGCCCGGCAAAAACATTCTTTTCATCATGTGCGACCAGCTGCGGTTCGATTATCTCGGCTGCTATGGCCACCCGCATCTGAAGACGCCGAATATCGACGCGCTTGCGGCGCGCGGTGTGCGGTTTGATCGCGCCTATGTGCAATCGCCGGTCTGCGGGCCGTCGCGGATGAGCTTTTATACCGGTCGCTACATGCGCTCGCATGGCGCGAACTGGAACGGGTTCCCGTTGCGCGTCGGCGAGCCGACCTTGGGCGACCATCTCGGCGAGCTGGGCATGCGCACCGTGCTCGTCGGCAAGACGCATATGGCGGCCGATCTCGCCGGTATGAAGCGGCTCGGCATTGATCCCGGCTTGGCGCGCGGCGTGCTCCTGTCGGAATGCGGGTTCGAGCCCTACGAGCGCGATGACGGGCTGCATCCTGCCGGCTATCCCCAAAAGCGCCCGGAATACGACAATTACCTGCGCGCGCACGGCTTTGACGCCGAGAACCCGTGGGAGGAATGGGCCAATTCGGCGGAAGAAGGAAATGGCTGGCTGCTCGCGCATGGCGACAAGCCGGCGCGCATCCCCGAAGAGCATTCCGAAACGCCCTACACGACACGTCGCGCGATGCAGTTCATCGACGAGGCGGCGCAGGACGGCCGCAACTGGTGCCTGCATTTGTCCTACATCAAGCCGCATTGGCCCTATATCGCGCCGGCGCCGTACCACGATATTTACGGCCGGCAGGACATCGTGGCGCCCGTGCGCGCCGAGGGGGAGCGGGCCGACCCGCACCCGGTCTACCGGGCGCTGATGGCGATGCGCGTGTCGCGCAATTTCGCGCGCGACGAGGTGCGCTTGCGGGTGATTCCGGCCTATATGGGGTTGATCAAGCAGATCGACGATCAGCTCGGCGTGCTGTTCCGCTTTCTCGACGAACGCGGTCTCACCGGCGACACGATGATCGTCTTCACCAGCGATCATGGCGACTATCTCGGCGACCATTGGCTCGGCGAGAAGGATTTCTTCCACGACTGCACGGTCAAGGTGCCGCTGATCGTCGCCGACCCGAGCCCGGAAGCCGATGCGACCCGCGGCACCGTATCGGACGCGCTGGTCGAGGCGATCGATCTGGTGCCGAGTTTTGTGGAGTATTGCGGCGGTACGCCTCCGCCGCACGTGATCGAGGGCCGCTCGCTGTTGCCGTTAATCCGCGGCGGGGTGGCGGTGGATTGGCGGCGCTGTGTCTTTTCCGAATACGATTATTCGATGCTCGAAGCGCGGCTGACGTTGAACCAGCCGATCCGCGACTGCCGGCTGTTCATGGCATTTGACGGGCGCTGGAAATATGTCCACGCGACGAGGTTTCGTCCCTTGCTGTTCGACCTCGCGAGCGATCCTGGCGAATTGCACGATCTGGGTGCCGATCCGCGCTATGCCGATCAGCGCGCGAGGATGCGTGATACGCTTCTGGACTGGGCGCTGCGCGACCATAACCGCATCACCACTCCCGATGCGCGGATCGAGGGCTACGCCAAGGGTCAGCAGCTGCGTTCCGGCATCGTCATCGGCTATTGGGACGAGGCCGAACTCCAGGCCGAGCGCGCCCGTCTGGGGATCGTGTAGTCGACTATTTCTGCACTAGCGGGCAGTGCGAATCGGCAAGGGGCTGGAAGACCTCCGCGCCAGGGATGGTCGTGACGCGCTGGTAATAGTCCCACGGATAGTGGGATTCAGCGGGGGTCTTCACCCGAAACAGCGACACGTCGTGCACCATCACGCCATCGGCACGGATATGACCGTCGCGCACGAAGAAATCGTTGATCGGCGCGGCGCGCATCGCTTCCATGACGGGACCCGTCGCATCGGTGCCTACCTTGGCGACCGCCTGTAGATAATGCATCGTCGACGAATAAGCGCCGGCCTGCAACGCATTCGGCATTGCGCCGACGCGATCGAAAAAGCGCTTCGACCACGTCCGCGTCGCATCGTCGGTGTCCCAATAAAACGATTCGGCCAGCATCATGCCCTGGGCGATCGCGAGGCCGACATCGTGGACCTGGTTGATGCGCATCGAGAGGCCGACAAAACGCTGCGGGCCGGGGATCATGCCCATCGCCGCCGCTTTCTTGAGGGCGTTGGCGGGGTCGCTGCCGCCATCGGCGAGCCCGATCACCTTGGCGTGTGATTGCTGCGCTTGCAGCAGGTAAGACGAGAAATCGTCGGTGCCGATCGGGTGCCGGGCGTGGCCGAGAACGGTGCCGCCATTGGCCGTCACGACCTTGGCGGTCTCGTCTTCGAGATCGTAGCCGTAGCTGTAGTCGGCCGTGATGAAAAACCAGGTGTCGCCGCCGCCTGCGACGATCGCCCGGCCCAGCGTATGGGCGATCGCGTAAGTATCGTTGGTGTAGTGGACCGAGGTCGCGGTGCAAGCCTCCTCGGTCAGCCGGTTTGCCCCCGGCGCATCGAGGATGACGATCTTGTCGCGCGTGCCGCCGATCGCCTGCACGATCAACGCCTCGGACGAGCCGGCCACATCCATGATCGCGTCGACCTGTTGGTTGCCGAACCAATCGCGAGCGATCGCCGCGGCTTGGTCTGCATTATCGTGGTGGTCGGCGACGACGATCTGGATCGGCGCGCCCAAGACATTCCCGCCAAAATCTTCGATGGCCATTTGCACCGCGGTCTGGCTACCCTTTCCGGTCAGCTCGGCGTAGGGACCGCTGAGATCGAGGATCAGCCCGAGCTTGACCATGCGGTCGGATATCGCGCTGGCCGGAGCAGTGGATTGGGTCCAGCCGCTCGCCGCGCAAAACAGCGTGCCGGCGGCGGCGATCCCGCCGGCAATCAAGCTTCGGCGGTTCATGATGCGGTGAACCCTTCATCGTAGATCGCGGTGTACATGGTTTCGTCGTCTCTCACATAGCCGCGGTACATGCCCGCGCAATTGAATGGCAGGGCCAAGGCACCGTCGCGCCCGACCGCGACGAGGCCGCCCGAGCCGCCGATACGGCCGAGCTCCGCGATGACGGAAGCCGCCGCATCGGCCAGCGCCTGATTGCCGTGGGCGATGCGTGCGGCGATCTCGTGCGCAACGGCATAACGGATGAAAAACTCGCCGTGACCGGTGGCGGAGACGGCGCAGGTCACGTTGTCGGCGAAGGTTCCGGCGCCGATGATCGGGCTGTCGCCGACCCGCCCCGGCAGCTTGCCGGTCATGCCGCCGGTCGAGGTGGCGGCGGCGAGATTGCCGTTTCGATCGCGTGCAACCGCGCCGACCGTACCGTGGCGGCGCGCCTCGTCGGTGTCGGCGCCTCCCGCCGCTTCCAGCGCGATGGTTTCGGCGAGTGCCCGCCAACGCGCTTCGGTAAAGAAGTAGTCAGGTTCGGCGAAGGCAAGCCCAACCTCGCGGCAGAATCGGGTCGCGCCTTCGCCGATCAGCAGGACATGTGCCGAGCGCTCCATGACCGCGCGCGCCGCGAGCACCGGGTTGCGCGGCCCAAAAATGCCGGCGACCGCGCCAGCGCGGCGATCGCGCCCGACCATGACCGCGGCGTCCATTTCCTGCGTGCCGTCGTGGGTGAAAACCGCGCCGCGCCCGGCGTTGAACAGCGGGTCGTCCTCAAGCGCGCATACAGCCTGCACGACCGCGTCGAGCGCGCTGCCGCCAGCCGCGAGGATGTCGCGCCCCGCCTCGAGCGCGCGGGTGAGGCCGGCGCGGTAAAGCGCTTCGCGCTCCGCGGTCATGTCGCCGCGCCGCAAGGTACCTGCGCCGCCGTGAAGGGCCAGCGCGAAACCGTGGTCGCGACAATCGGGTTGGCTCGGCACTTTCTCCTCCCACGCGCAGGACATCAGATGCGGTCCCGGCTTTGCTTTGGCAATCAACTTACCGCGATGTCGTCGGGCAAGGTATGCTAAGCCGTCGCGGTACCCAATGGACGAAATCCGGGCGCGGCATTTGCAACAGCGCGAGACCGCCGCCCTTGCCGCCAGCAGCGCACGACATCGCCGAGCGGTCCACCGTGGCGGCCGGACATGGCTTTCGCCTGGTCATGCTCGGGCTCGGCCTGTCGATCGTGCCGCTCGACACCGCCGTCAATATCGCCTTTCCCGACATCACCGGCAGCTTTGGCCTGCCGATCTCGATGATCCAGTGGGTCGTCATCTGCTATGTCCTGACCTATGCCGCGCTGATGCTCGCCTTTGGGCGTATCGGCGATATCGGCGGGCATGCGCGGGTGTTTCGCGCCGGGCTCGCGTGGAGCGTCGTCGCCTATCTGCTATGCGCCGTCGCGCCGGGCTTTGGCTGGCTGTTGTTCTTTCGCTTTCTGCAGGGGATCGGCGCCGGACTGGTGATCAGTTGCGCGCCGGCGCTGGTCACCGGGTTGTATCCGGAGGCGCGGCGCAGTTACGCGGTCGGCATGTTCACGCTGATCTTCGCGCTCGGCTCGGCGCTTGGGCCGTTGATCGGCGGGGCGATGGTGGCACGCTGGGGCTGGCCGGCGGTGTTCTGGTTCCGTGCGCCGATCGCGCTGACGAGCCTCCTCTTTCTGCGCGGTCTCCCGGTAGGCGCGACCAGCAGAGGCGAGCGGTTCGACATCGCCGGCGCATTGCTGCTGGCGCTCGGGCTGACCGCCATGCTGCTCGGCATTAACGCCGCGTCGCGCGTCGGAATCGGCACGCAGGCAATCGCGCTGCTGGTCACGGCGGCGGTGAGCCTGGTGCTTTTTGCCTGGTGGGAAGGCCGCGCCGCCCGTCCGATCGTGCGGATCGCTTTATTCCGCGACACCGGTTTTGCCACGATCAATGCCGTTTACGTGCTGATGAACCTTGCGGCGTTTTCGGTGCTCTTGTTCGTGCCGTATTTCTTTGCCCGGTTCAGCGCGATGCCGCTGCCGCTGGCGGGAGTGGTGCTGGCGACAGGTTCGGTCGCGACGGCGTTGACCTCGCCGCTCGCCGGTCGGCTGATCGCCCGGGTCGCCGCCGAGCGGATCGGAGCGCTGGGCATCCTGATCGTCGGCTTCGGTCTTTTCCTGATCGGCTTGTGGCCCGCCGACGTAACGCCGCTCGTGATGGGGCTGACCTTGTTGGTGCAAGGCGTCGGCGTCGGGCTCTTTCAGGTCGCCTATACTGACATTGTCATCCGCTCGTCGCCGCGCGCCGATCGCGGCGTCGCCGGCAGCCTGTCGATCCTGACCCGCACGATCGGCACGGTGACCGGCGCAGCCTTGCTGACCTTGATCTTTAACAAGATCGGGCCGACCGATGCGCCGGCCGGGTTTTTGGCGGCGTTTGCCGCCGTATTCAGGCTCGCGGGCGGCGCGGTCGCGGTGAGCGCGATCGCCGTCCCGTGGTGGCGGCGCGTTGCGCCAGACACAATCGTACCGCGGCCAGAAGCTGGCTCGGGGTAAAGGGCTTCGCGAGGCTGCCGGTGGCCCCGGTCGCTGTGGTCTCCTCGCTGAGGATGGCCAGCACACGCGTTGCCGGATAGCGACGCCGGATCGTCGCGAGACTGGTCGCCGTCAGGTCGGCGATGACGAGATCGGGCGGCGCGGTCGCGGGGATCTCGGCCGAGGTTTCGACCACGACGAAGCCGGCGCGTTCGAGGACGCGCCGCACGGCAAGATCCACTGCGGCGGAATCATCGTCATTCGCGGCCTCGGTTACCGCGAGACCGGCGCCTTCGAGCACGCGCCGCGCGGCAAGCTGAAGCGCGACGTCGAGTTCGACGAGGTGAATCGTGGTCATCGACCCGACCCAACCCGCGCGGTGCGCACCGGCGCATATCTAGCCTCCACCCGAAGCGATGCCAATTAGACTATCGGTATGGGGTCGGCGGCGATTTGTAGATCCGCCTGGGCCAGTTCGATCGGATCCTACGCGGCCAAGCAGCGCCGAACGATCGCGAGCAAATTCGCCGGCTCGAACGGCTTTTTGAGGCTGTTGTCGGCACCGAGCAGTTCGGCGATACGCAGCACATCACCGGCCGCAAAATTGCCGCCACCGGTCATCGCCAGGATCCGCGCCTCGGGATTGGCCTCGCGCAGCTCGAGGATGGTCGCCATGCCTTCCTTTCCGGGCATCAGGATGTCGACAATGACGAGGTCGGGGTTCAGCTCGCAAAAGCGGCTGATGCCGGTCTGCGCATCGCCGGCCGAGGTCACGGCGTACCCGTCGCTCTCCAGTACGCCCGCGACGACCGCGCAAACGACCGGGTCATCGTCGATCACCAAAACCGAATTCATTGCCAAATCTCCAAGCGCCAGTTCATAGCCCGCTCACCGCTTTCAGCACCGCGTCCGATCGATTGCGCGCACCCGTCTTCTTGAACGCGTCGCTGGGATGGTCGTCGGCGAGCAGTATTTTCATGCGTCACCCGCGGGGGCGAAGCGGTCTTTATGCCGGCGCAGCGCCGTCTCTCGCGTCCCGTTCTCCTGAAGCTACGCAAGTGCGGTTAAAAAGGTGCGAATGACGCCGAACGGCGAGATACTCCGATAACGAATCCGTTGGCGCTTTGATGTAAATCATTAACGTTGTGTTTGGTTGCGGTGGGCGCAGGAGGCCGGGTCCGGGCCGATCGCCGCGCCGTTCTCAAAGCCGGGTCTGGCAGCGCGGTTGCGCACAGTGTACTCGATGGCAGATCCGTACCGGTTTGCGCAAACGCGTTACCCGCGTCGATGCGTCGATGGCTCTTGGTACGAGCCGATCTATACTCGTTCGGCAACCGGAGCGTGATCATGCAGATGAGCGATATTCCCTTTGGCACAACGGATTGGGACGGGGTGGAAACGACACTCCACCCCGGCGAAACCGGCAGCGCGCGCTGGCGCACCCGTGAATTTGGCGGCATCCGCGTTCGGGTCGTCGAGTATTCGCCAGGCTACCTCGCCGATCATTGGTGCTCGAAGGGGCACATCCTTTACGTGCTGGAAGGCGTGCTCGAAACCGCGCTCGAAGACGGCCGCAAGGTGACGCTGACCCCCGGCACCAGCTATCAGGTTGCCGACGGCGCGGAAGCGCATCGCTCCTCGACGTCGACCGGCGCGCGGCTATTTATCGTCGACTGAGCGCCGCGCAAGGCCCTGGGGCCGGCATGTCGTTTGCAGCGTGCGATCGTGGGTTCTACCGATAAATCGATGCGTTAGGGGGACGTCGCCGTGGGGATTCGTCAGCAAATCGCGCGATGCCTCGCCGCCACGGTGCTTGCCGCGACCAGTCTGACGATATCCGGCGCCCACGCTGAGGACACGCAAGTCGTGACCCAGCTCGGGTGGTTGCGCATCGGCGAATACGCCCCGATCCTGATCGCCGAAGCCCAGGGCTTTTTCAAGGACGAGGGCATCGACCACAAGACGCTTGATGGCGGGCCGGGCAAAAACCCGATCCCGATCGTCGCGGTCGGGCAGGCGCAATTCGGCGTCACATCGAACGCGATGACGATCGTGACCGCGCGCCTGGCGAAGGACCCCGTCGATGTCATGGCGGTCGGCACGCTGTTCCAGCAATCGCCGGCGGGCTATCTGAGCCTCGGCATGCCCGGTGCGCCCGCGCCCAAGCCAAAGGATATGGAAGGCAAGATCGTCGGCGTGCAGGCGGGCAGCGAGTTCACGTTCCACGCTTTCGCGCGCAAAAACGGCGTCGACGATTCGAAGGTCAAGCTGATCAATGTCCAGGGCACCGCGGAGCCGCTGATGGTCGGCCAGGTCGATTATTTTCTCGGCTGGGTGGTGAACCAGACCTATCAGATCGAGCAGGAGGCGGCGAAACCGGACGCGCCGGCGGCGATAAAGGGCAAAACCTGGAACGCTCTGCGCTTTACCGATTACGGCATCCCGCTCTACGCCGACGTGATCTTCGCTTCGAGCGACGTCCTCAAAAAGAACCCCGAGCTGGTGCGGCACTACCTGATTGCCGTTCAGCGGGGCATGAACTTTGTGATCGAGCATCCCGACGAAGCGGCCGCGATCCTCGCCAAATTTCCCGGCCAAATCGAGGACGAGAAAAAACTCGCCTGGCGTTTCAAGCTGCAGAACCAGTTGTTCCAGAGCGAGGACACCAAAAAACACGGCCTGCTGTGGATGAGCCCCGCGACCTGGGATCAGATGATCGAGGTGCTTAAGGACGGCGACCAGATATCGAAGATCATCCCGGCCGCTGACGTGATGAGCGACGACTACCTCCCCAAGCCGGGCGCGCAGTGATGGCGGCCGCGGTCTCGGTCCACAATGTGTCGCGGCGTTTTGGCGATGTCTGGGCGCTACGACCGGTCGATCTGGAGATCGCGGCGGGTGAATTCATCGCCCTGGTCGGCCCGTCGGGATGCGGCAAGACCACATTGCTGCGCATCGTCGCCGACCTTCAGGAGCCGTCGAGTGGCGAGGTTCGCATCGGTTCGGATACCGCCGCCGAGGCGCGACGCAAACGCCTGCTCGGCCTCGTCTCGCAGCGCCCGGCCGTGCTGCCCTGGAAGCGCGCGATCGACGATGTCCGCTTTACCCAGAAAATCGCCGGCCGGGTCGGTTTCGACGCGGCCAAGGTGCTGCGCGAGTTCGGGCTCGAGGGGCACGAGGTCAAACGCGCCCGCCAGCTTTCGGGCGGCATGCTGCAGCGGGTCAATATCGCGTCCGCGATGGCGCACGACCCCGCCGTGCTGCTGATGGACGAGCCGTTCGCCGCGCTCGACGAGATGAAGCGCGAGGAAATCGGCGGCTGGTTTGACAGCGAGCTCAGCGTCCGCCCGAAGACCGTGCTGTTCGTGACCCACCATATCGATGAGGCGGTCATGCTCGCGGACCGGTTGGTGGTTTTTTCGGCGGCGCCCGGTCGTGTGCTGGAGATTGTTCCGGTGCCGCAGCCGCGCCCGCGCGACGCTTCGTTTCGCCAGGATCCGCGGTTTGTCGCCATCGCCGCGCATGTCCGCGGCCTGTTGCAGCACCGGGCGGAGGCGGCCTGAGCGTGG